>WNGI01001235.1_pt1 | contig 31629 bp, 30 predicted proteins | sample 5400621 | NCBI WGS metagenome assembly WNGI01 (sample SAMN13153374, study PRJNA577476) | soil metagenome | isolation source: 20 cm soil or saprolite under Garry oak tree replicate 1 | place: USA:California | collected 2016-06-15
GTAGAGAAAACGGCACCTTTTTTCTCGTCCATTTCTGCGGCCGTTATCTCCGCGTTGATGGTTGTGAATTGCGCGGCTAAGTTAGGCTTAACAAGCGTCTGCACTTCATGAACCGATGTCGCGGCACGATCAAGTTCCTTGATTGCCCGGTCGCTCTCACTCATCGCCTCCATGAACACTTCGGCATTGGCGATGTGAAATCTTGCTTCGAGGAGATCCGTCTCTGCGGGGCTCGATGCTCGCAAGATTTCCCACTGGGACGTGTTGTACTCCATCAACCATTCGTTGAAGACCTTTCCACGGCGCCATGTATCATTGAGGAAAGCTGCCGCGCGGCTGAACTCTGCCGGAATCCGTAAACTCCTCGGAGATTCACCGTCTAATGTAAAACCGTTTTCCTCCGAATGGTTGCCTCTAGTTACTAGCCTACCATGCGCGGCGGGGCCAAATACAGTGGCCGAGTGCTGCACGCTAAGCAGGGTTATAACGAAAATGACAAAACACAAATTGAAGAAAGGATACCTCCACATACGAGTCTCCTTCTATAATTGACCGGGAAGCTCATCTTCTTCGTATTCAAGAATTCTACACCAAATAAAATTCGCGGTCATCTCTCTGGTCGGTTCTGGTTTTCTTGGAACTTTTGGTTCTTCCGGGTTTGCCGGGAAGGAGCATTCACCACAGGGTATAAGGTCTGAGTCCTTTTCGCCACGAACGGGATTGGCGTTGGCGCAATGACGTAGAAGCCTGCACTTGCACAGACCTCCAATCATCAACGATGCGTAGCAACGTCAAGCTTTCAGCAACGGGTTGATTTCCGACCGATTCCTTCGCAAACTAAAATAGTTCAGTCTAATCGTTATTTCGGATAGGAGTTCATGCGATGAAACTTTATTACAACCCGCAGAGCCGCGCGGTGATTGCCAAGTGGATGCTCGACGAGTGCGGTGCGGAATATGAGATTGTCCCCATCGACTTCGCCAAACGCGAGCATAAGACGCCGGAGTTTTTGAAGATCAACCCGGCGGGCAAGCTGCCTGCGCTGGTCGACGGCGATACGAAGGTCTTCGAAGGCGCGGCGATTTGTCTATATCTCGGCGACAAGTTTCCCGAAGCCAACCTCGCGCCTAAAATCGATGCGTCGGAACGTGGCCGCTATCTCTCGTTGTTGGTCTATTCGACCTCTCAACTCGAACCTGCCATGGGCGACACGTTATTGAATATACAAACACTGCCCCAACGCGGGTGGACGGACTTCGAGACGGTCAAAGACGTGATCGAAGGCGAATTGGGCGACGGCCCTTATCTGTTCGGCGACTGGTTTACCGCCGCGGACGTGATGATCGGCTCGATGTTCATCTGGAAGCGCATGTGGGGCACCCCGCCGGACCGGCTAAAGCTGGAAGCTTATGTGGATCGTCTTCTAGCGCGCCCCAAAGCGATGAAGCTCGGCAAATAAAGGGTGCAATGGTCTTGGGCTTGATCTCGATAAATTGAGCAGGCCCGTCCTATAACCTGTACCCAACCGGCTTGATTCGGCTGCTCACCTGCGCGCGCGCCTAATATTCTAGTCAGGCGCTTTTTACGGATTGGCTGAAAGCAAGCCATCAAGGAATAAGATTATGCAAAAAATCACCTCATTCTTGTGGTTCGATGGCAAAGCCGAAGAGGCGGCGAATTTTTACACCTCCATTTTTGAGAACTCCAAGATCGTGAACGTGATGCGCTATGGAGAAGCGGGACCGGGACCGAAAGGAACGGTCATGGCCGCGACATTTGAACTGGCCGGACGAGAATTCACGGCGTTCAACGGTGGTCCAATGTTCACTTTCTCGCCCGCCATATCGCTTTTCGTGCACTGCGAGACGCAGGAGGAAGTCGATGAGCTCTGGGAGAAGCTCTCCGAGGGCGGAGAAAAACAAAGATGCGGCTGGCTTAAGGACAAATATGGCGTCTCGTGGCAGATCGTTCCGACGGTCTTAGGTCAGCTGTTGCAAGACAAGGATGCCGGCAAATCGACAAGAGTCATGAACGCCATGATGCAAATGGATAAACTCGATATAGCTGGTCTAAGACGAGCCTACGAACAGCAATAAGAACCCGGTTGCAAAACGGTTCGACCACAGGAGCGGCTTGGGTCTCGGAAAACCAGGGTGATACATGGCAACCATCTCGACGCATCTGCCGCCGATCAACTGTGTGCGCTTCGTTCGATAGAAATAGCTCCGGAGCGCCGTCACTAAAGCCACTATTTCGGCGTCTGCCGATAACTCGGCACGCTTTACTCACTACATCCACATCTCCTTCACGATAAAAGATTGTAAACACTTCTTCGGGAAGCGTTTTCGATCTTCGTTCGACGGTCGTGCCGCTTGGTATAACCCTTGTTAGGTCACTGTGCGAGAAAGCCGAATCGTAACGGCAATATCCGAAACAGAAATTTAACGGGAGGATTTATGTCTTCTACACTTCAAGGAGAAAGTGCATTGGTAACCGGAGGTTCGCGCGGCATTGGCCGAGCGATCGCCGAGCGACTCGCGGCCGACGGCGCAACAGTCGTCATCAACTACGCGCGCAACGAACAACTGGCGCACGAGGTCGTCAAAGCGATTGCGGCGAAGCGCGGCAAGGCGATATCCATTCAAGCTGACGTATCGAACCCGTCGGAGGTGCGCCGGTTGTTCAGCGAAGCGGAGAAAGCGACGGGGCGTCTCGATATCGTGGTTGCCAACGCCGGTGTCCATATTGAAAAGCCGCTGATCGAAAACACCGAAGCGGATTACGATTACATTTTCGACATCAATACGAGAGGTCTTTTCACGTTACAGGAAGCCGGCCGCCGAGTGCGCGACGGCGGGCGTATTGTCGTCGTTTCGATCGGCGGTACGAAAATGCATTTTGCCAATATGCCGCTTTATCCCGGCAGTAAAGGGGCCATCGAGCAGTTTGCTCGCTCGCTGTCGCGCGAGCTCGGGCCGCGGAATGTCACGGTCAACGTTCTCTCGCCGGGATTCACCGATACGGACATGATGCCCGAGCAGTACCGCGCCTACGGCGCGAGTTTATCGCCCTTCAATCGCGTCGGCGCGCCGGAAGATGTCGCCGACGTGGCTCTATTCCTTGCCAGTGATGCAGCGCGCTGGGTGACTGGGGAAAATATCCAAGCCGGCGGCGGCGTGGTGTGATGAGTCTAACTTCAAGGCCGGTGGCAGAGAAGGGACAGGTGCGGATGAAATTTTCCCTCGTGCCCTTGTTACCTGGCGGAGAAAGCATCTCTGCTGAAATGAAGCAAGCTTTGCGTGAGGACCGCATCAAAGATGCGGCGCACATCTTGATCGTTGAGTACGGCTTGATGGAGGGTTGAAGCCAGTTACCTTTTAAATATAGAGGCGTGCGAGGACGATTGATCGGCATCTTTGGTTTCTAGAAAAAGAGTTTGCATGGCGCTAATCTGATTCTCTTGTGATCAGTGGCGCGTAGTTTTTCAATCGTTTGGCAAGCTGTCGGCGGTTGAGGCGAATGACCCGTGGAGAAAGGCGGCATGGCAAAGCAGAATCGGCAAATCAGATTGATCTCCCGGCCAATCGGGCTTCCGAAGCAATCCGATTTCGAGATGATCGAAGCTCCGCTTGCCGAGCCAGCCGACGGCGAGGCGCTGACGCGCACGCTCCTTCTCTCGCTCGATCCCTACATGCGCGGACGGATGAATGATACCAAGTCCTACGCGGCGCCGGTGCCGATCGGAGGGGTGATGGTCGGACAAACGGTTGGTGAGATCATTACTTCGCGCGACGCCGCGTTTGTCGCCGGCGACCTCGTCGTTGGTCCCGGCAAATGGCAGGAGTATGCCATCGTTCCGGCCAAGACACTGCGCAAGTTGGATCCGGCGCTGGCGCCGGTTTCAACGGCGCTCGGAGTGCTCGGCATGCCGGGGCATACCGCTTATGTCGGTTTGCTCGATATCGGCCAGCCCAAGCCCGGCGAGACGGTCGTCGTCTCAGCCGCTTCCGGCGCGGTCGGCTCGCTGGTTGGGCAGATTGCGAAGATCAAAGGTTGGCGTGTTGTCGGCATTGCCGGGGGCGAAGCGAAGTGCCGCTACGTGGTTGACGAACTCGGGTTCGATGCCTGTGTCGATCATCGCTTGGCGGATTTTGCCGCGGCGCTCGCGCGCGCCTGTCCGAACGGGATCGACGTTAATTTCGAAAATGTCGGCGGCGCCGTGCTGCAGGCGATTTGGCCGCTGCTCAACAATTTCGCGCGGGTCGTTGTCTGCGGTCTTGTTGCGCACTACAACGCCGCGACGCCGGCTCTTAGCCCAGACTTCCGACATGTGCTGAGCAAACGACTGACGGTGCAAGGGTTTATCATCACAGACCACGCCGGGCGGTTCGGCGATTTTTTGCGCGATGTCTCCGCATGGCTGCGTGACGGGCGGATCAAGTATCGCGAAGACATCGTCGAAGGGTTAGAGCACGCACCCGAAGCACTCATCGGGCTTTTGCAGGGGCGCAATTTCGGCAAGCTGATCGTCCGCGTCGCGTCGTAAGGGCTCGGTGACGCAAGCGATTCAATTTCGGAACCTCAAAGTTCGTGTTTAAAAAAAAGGAGAGACACAATGAAACAAAGACGATTAGGGAAAAATGGACCGCGGGTTTCCGCGATGGGTCTAGGCTGTATGGGCATGTCTTACGCTTACGGACATAGCAACGACGCGGAATCCATTGCGACGATTCATCGGGCGCTCGAGCTCGGCATCAACTTTCTCGACACGGCGGATATCTACGGCGCCGGAGCAAACGAAAAACTGGTCGGGCGCGCCATTGCCGGGAAGCGAGACAAGTTTGTGCTCGCGACGAAGTTTGGTCTTGTCCAGACGGAAGATACGTTAATACGCGGAGTGAACGGGCGGCCGGAATATGTCGTGGCGGCGTGTGACGCGAGCTTGAAGAGGCTCGGCGTCGAGACGATCGATCTCTACTATCAACACCGCGTCGATCCTGAGGTGGGGATCGAAGAGACCGTCGGCGCCATGGCGGGCTTGGTCCGCGCCGGCAAGGTTCGCTTCCTGGGTCTGTCGGAAGCGTCGCCGGAAACTATCCGCCGCGCTCATGCTGTTCATCCCATTAACGCCTTGCAATCGGAATATTCGCTTTGGAGCCGCGAGCCCGAAGAGGAAATCTTATCAACCGTGCTGGGTATCGGGTTCGTCGCCTACAGTCCGTTGGGCCGAGGCTTTCTGACCGGCGAACTCAAGCGGGAGGAGGATTTGGCAGCAGATGATTGGCGCCGCACCAATCCACGTTTCCAGGGAGAAAACTTTCAACGGAACCTCGAATTGGTCGCACGAGTGGAAGGGATCGCCAAAGAAAAAGGCTGTACGGCGTCACAGCTGGCGCTTGCTTGGGTGTTGGCTCAAGGCAATGACATCATCCCGATTCCCGGCACGAAGCGGCGCAGCTATTTAGAGCAGAACGCCGCCGCCGCAGAGATTCGGTTGAGTGCAAAAGAGCGGAAGCGTATCGGAGAAGTTGTCCCGCGCGGCATAGCCAGCGGCGGGCGTTACCCTGAGGAGATGATGGGACTTGTGAACGGATGATTCGCGTCGCATGGCGCAACGTGACCAAGGGGACGAAAGTAACCGTCAAAGCAATTCTGCCGAGGTCGACTCCGTCCGAAGGAGTCGTCGATTTCTTTCGAAGCATGTCCTCGAAGGTAGAGCCTGCACTTGCGGGCCAAACTTAAGATCTTTGGAGCGCCGGCTATGAATCGTAAAGTTTTTCTTGCTGGAGCGACGGGAGCGATCGGCAGTCGGCTCGGGCCGATGCTGGTCGATGCCGATTACGAAGTTTTCGGGACGACCAGGTCGGAGACGAAAGCCGCTAAGCTCGAGGCCGCCGGCGTCAAGCCCATCGTTATCGATGTATTCGACGCGCCGGCGTTGTCTCTCGTGATGGCAACGGTGCAGCCGGACGTCGTCATCCACCAGCTCATCGATCTGTCCCTCGGGCTGGATCCAAAACTGATGACAGAGGCGATCAGACGTAACGCGCGCATCCGCAGTGAGGGAACCAAGAACCTCGTCGCTTCCGCTTTGGCGGCGGGGGCCCGTCGACTGATTGCCCAGAGCATCGCCTGGGCCTATGGGTCCGGAACGCAACCTTATTCGGAGACTGACGGCCTGGATCTCGATGCCGAGGGAATACGTCCAGTCACCGTTCTAGGCGTCGCGACGCTCGAGCGGTTGACCACCGCTTCGCAGCCTCTCGAAGGCATCGTCTTGCGTTACGGTCAATTGTACGGTCCGGGGACTGGGAATGATAAACCGACCGGATCGGCGCCGTTGCACGTCGATGCCGCAGCACAGGCGGCGCTGCTAGCGATCGAACGAGGAACAGCAGGCATTTTTAACATTGCTGAAGACAGCGGATTTGTTTCGGTCGAAAAGGCACGACGCGAACTGGGTTGGGATCCCGGATTTCGCTTTGTGGGCGGGAAATTGCCCCGCTGAATCACATCACATCAGTTGCGCTAACGCCGCTTGGCGATCGGTTCGGCTTTGCTGCGACAAGAATTGCTTTGCGCCCCAACCGTCACTTCGAATTGAGCCATCATTTCGGCGTCTGCCGACAATTCGGCAGGCGCGGCTCGTCACATTTTCTTTTCTTCACGCTCAGAAGCAGTTTGCCCGATCGAAGCCGCCGGTTTATCACGGTTTATGTTGTGATTTCACAATAAACGGCTGTGGCATGGCGGTTGCGCCTATCGTTTCACGAAAAGAAGAAAGAAAGGAAATTTTTCTATGAAACTCTCGTTTGTGCCACTTCTTCTCGGTGGAAAGGTTCTCTCGCCCGAAGCGCGTAGCGCATTGCGTGAAGATCGGCGGGAAGATGCCGCGGCCTTACTCATGCAGCAATATGATTTGGATTGCCGCGAAGCCGGCGCGTTGTTGGACGTGTCCGTGTGCGATGAAGAAAACGCCGACTAGGCAAGGTCTGCGGATGACCGTCACGAGTTTCACCCGTTGAGTGCAACGAGACATCATCGTGCAAACTATCGAAGGAGGATGTCTTTGTGGCGCAGTTCGCTATCGCGCCCATGGACCGGCGTATGGCATTACCCATTGCCATTGCAAAACCTGCCGCCATGCCAGCGGCGCGCCGTTTGTCACGTGGGCCGGTTTTGACACAGACAAATTCACGTTTACCAAGCGCGAACCAGCTTCCTACGCGTCGTCCGCGAGCGTCCGTCGCACTTTCTGCAGCAATTGCGGAACCGCGTTGACTTATCAGCGTGCCGATGTGCCCAGCTCCATCGACGTAACCCTCGGCAGCATGGATGAACCGGAAACGCTGACACCCCAGGATCATACATGGACGGAGAGCCGTCTATCCTGGATCTTTTTAGATGATCAACTTCCGGCATATCTACGTGAGCGTAAGCTCAAATGATGGGGCGCGCCTACTGCTTCGCCCTAGCCGTCGCGGGTTTTAAGTAATCTCGAACCTGATGCAACGGGAGAGAAAAATATGAAACCGTTATTAGCGGCACACCTTGGACCCGGCGGGATATGGACGTCTCGACTGGACTATCAGCCCGCAGCCAAAACTCAAGAAGCCGCGGCGGAGCTCGAACAGCTTGGCTTTGGAGCAATCTGGTTGCCCGAAGCCGCGGGGCGCGAAGCACTGACCAACGCAGGTGTGCTGCTGGCAGGCACCCGGCATATCGCCGTCGCGACCGGCATCGCAAATATCTACGCTCGCGGTCCGATGGCGATGGCCGCCGCAGAGAATACGCTGGCGGAAGCTTATCCGGATCGTTTTATACTTGGTCTCGGGGTGAGCCACGCTCCGCTGGTCGAGCAATTTAGAGATCGCCGGTACGAGAAGCCAGTTTCGACCATGCGCGCTTATCTCGATGCGGATGTCGCGCCCTACGATGCGGTCCCTCCTGCATCCAAGCCGATCCGAGTCCTTGCCGCGCTGGGGCCGAAAATGCTCCAGCTCGCCGCCGAGCGTGCCGACGGCGCGCATCCCTACTTCGTGCCGCCAGAGCACACAGCGCGCGCCCGAGAAATTCTGGGTGACCATCGCCTTTTGGCGGTAGAGCAAGCCGTCGTGCTTGAAACCGACTCGGTTAAAGCGCGCGGAATCGCGAGATCCTACATGTCTTGGTACCTCACCATGGCCAACTATTTGACTAGCTTGCGCGCACTGGGTTTCAGCGAAGAGGATGTCAAGAATGGCGGGAGCAATCGGCTGGTAGATGCCATCGTCGCATGGGCGACATGAGCGCTATCGTCGATCGGGTTCGCGCCCATCGGTCGGCAGGGGCCGATCACGTTTGCATCCAAGTGCTGACGGCCGAATCGTGGGCGCTTCCTCTGCGTCAATGGCGCGATCTGGCAGCGGCTTTGATTGGCCGGAGTTGAAGTGGGCGGCAGACACGATAGCAAGCCGGGCATAGAGACTGACTCGAAAATGGATTTCTGATATGAAGTCCGCCGCAGTAATTCTTTTCTTGTTGTTGATTTCGGTTTCAGGTTGCTCGGTGCTCCGTAACAGCGCGCAGTTTTATCGCGATCATCCTCGCGGCCCGATTAATCGGCGTGAATACCTAGACTAACGGAACGGAAAGATTGAGCTGCGGTCGCCGTCAGGCTACCAATGAGTCGCAGGTGGGCCGAAGCAGACAGCGGCATCCGCCGAACCGGCAGTATACAAAGTTTTGGGCGGCGGGTGGCGAGATAGAATATACAACTCTCAAGCGAGGAGGAGGTCACGATGCAATACACTCGACTCGGCAATAGCGGCTTAATTGTTTCGCGGTTGGCATTCGGCGCAATGACGTTCGGCAATGACCCTTCGCAACCGGCGATCTACAAGGTCAATCGGGAGAATGCGAAGACCATGATCGCCAAGGCGCTCGACGCGGGAATCAACTTTTTCGATACCGCCGACCTTTATGGGGGAGGCCAATCCGAGGTCATGCTAGGCGAGCAACTCGGCAAGCGACGAAACGACGTGGTGATTGCCAGCAAAGTTGGTTTCAGGACCGGTGAGCCGATCGCACAGGCGGGACTGTCGCGGCGCCACATCCTAGCGTCGTGCGAGGCGAGCCTAAACCGACTCAACACCGACTATCTCGATCTGTACATCTTGCATAAAGAAGATCCGTGCACGCCAATCGACGAAACCTTGGAAGCTTTGAATGACCTCGTTCACTCCGGCAAAGTTCGCTACATCGGTTATTCGAACTGGCCGGCATGGCGCGCGGCGGCGGCGCTGCAAATACAAAAAGAGCGCGGTTGGGCACAATTTACCAGCGGGCAAATGTATTATTCGCTGCTCGGCAGGGACGTGGAGCATGAAGTAGTGCCGTTTATGCTCGCCGCAGGTCTCAGTCTGAACGTTTGGAGCCCGCTCGCCGGCGGTTTTCTTAGCGGCAAATACACACGTGAAACTCTTCACCAAAGCGACCATCGGCTCTCGGGCTTCGATTTCTTGCCGTTCGACAAGGAGCATGGCTTTCACGTGGTTGAAAAAATGGGTGACATCGCGCAAGCGCACCAAAGCAGCATCGCGCAGATTGCGATCGCATGGCTGTTCGCGAAACCGGTCGTGGGAAGCGTCATCATCGGTGCCAGCAAAGTCAGCCAGCTAGAAGACAATCTGGCCGCGATCGAGATTAAATTGAGCGAGAGCGATCTTGGTGCGCTCGATAAAATCACCGCGCCGCCGAGGCTCTACCCGCACTGGTTCAACGACAGCACCATTGACGTCAAGCACAAAGAACTGCTTGGTTGCAATTATCCTGGCAACAAATAGCTGCGGCTGTACACCCGGATTGGATTGCGCCACTTTTAGTATGGTCGCGGCTCACCTCCTGCTTGTATGAATTTTCCTCCGTGACACGGTTCACTTCGTCATCATTTTGTAACGCAGCTAATTGGACAGGTTACTTAAGGCGCGAGAATTAGATTCATTTGATCGTCGAGATCATTTGGCATCAGCATTGCGTCTTTAAACTGCGTCTTTAAATAGTTGTCCTTCACAGGTGGAGGTAAAGTCGGCAACTTGTGGGCGATGAAATGCAAAGAACAATGACGGGAGAAATATTATAAATGAATACGAGCGGTGCCATACGAACGACCGACCAACGAGCCGGGAAAGGCTACAATGGCCTCGGCATGGAGGGCTCGATCGCCAGATGGTATGCGAAGAACACCGCCAAGAGTCTTGGCGAGTTCAAGAACTGCGCGGAACAAATTGGCGAACATTTAGCTCGAGGCAGCTGCGTCCTCGAAGTCGCTCCCGGCCCCGGCTATCTGGCGATCGAGCTGGCAAAGCTTGGCCGGTATCGGATTTTTGCCTTGGATATCAGCAAAACGTGTGTGCAGCTCGCTCGACAAAATGCGCGTGAAGCAGGGGTCGAGATCAAGTTTCAGCAGGGCGATACAGCTCATATGCCATACGAAAGTGACACATTCGATTTTATTGTCTGCCGGGCGGCATTCAAGAATTTTTCCAATCCCGTCGGAGCGCTGAATGAAATGTATCGCACTCTAAATGACGGTGGCAGAGCGTTGATCATAGATTTGCGTCGGGACGCGCCGAAGAAAGCCATTGATCAATACGTCGACACGATCGGCCTGAGTTGGTGGGATTCGTTCATCACGAAATGGACTTTTGAGCTCATGCTTAAGAGGCGTGCCTATCTTAAAGACGAAATTATGGATTTAGTTTCAAAGACTCCCTTCGAACACTTGGCAATCGAAGAAACAGCTACGGGAATGGAAATAGAGTTGAAAAAATAAACAGGACCGTATTCTTTTGCCTTTGCTCGGCTCCGGTTGCGTTCATTTCAATTTGAGCACGTCTTGACCGACGAGGTCTCACCGTTGGCGACGGGGTGTTAGATCATGCTCTCGACCTCGCCTTGCACACCCGCAAGTAACGATCCGGCTTGTTGCGCCTAGATTTAGTCATCTGCCGAAAAATCGGCAGACTTTGGCTCGTCGATAGGTAAGCCGCGCACGAAGAGTTATCGTAACTGCGATGAATTGTATCATCTTTGACTTTCTCGCAATGCTCACGTGGCGTGGCACAGCCATTGCCACGCTGAGAAATTGTCTGGGCATGAGAACCAGGGGAATTTAACGACGCCATGCCAAACGCTCGCGAGTGCAGACGTCTTATGATGATGAAGATGAATGGACGCTCGCATTGCGCACGACACTCGTATTCAAAAAAATTAACGGCCGTTGGCGGCAGACACATCACCATGGCTGGTTTGACGACCCAAACTCCTGCACAGCTACCAGGCCGCTATCCTCGGACAGCACGGACGTCAGCACCACGCTGCGAAGGACGGAACACCGCGGAGGAAACGGTCATGAATTTGACCAACGCGCACCTTAGAGTTGCACGGTCCACGGATAAGCTTGCCGAAGTTGTTAAATTCTACAAGGGCGGACTCGGTTTTGAAGTGCTCTACCAATTTCATCGACCATGACGGATTTGACGGTGTCATGTTAGGGCACAAGGATGCGCGTCAGTCGCGCGCGTTACAAAGCGGATGGAAGAAGCTCATCTGCAAGGCGGTGCCGACGCTTCGCATCGCGGCGGGAAGCCAGGATTCGTACGCGCGGAAAATGACCACCGAGTGATTTTTCCCGACTACCGTGGCAACGACATGTTTAATTCGCTGGGTAATATTGCGTCATATCCGCGCGCCGGTCTGCTGTTTCCGAACTTCCAAACCGCCGACGCACTGCAACTGAGCGGCAGCGCGAGGATCCTTTGGGAGGATCCGCGGATTGCCGAATTCACTGGCGCAGAGCGCCTGATCGAATTCGAGATCGAGCGAATTGTTGAACTGCCACAAGCAACCCGTCTCTGTTTCGAATTCGATGACTACGCACCCGATCTACCGTCGTGAAGATCGCGCTAGTACCGGGGCTCGACCGTGTCATAGCGACGCGTTGTAAACGTTTTCGAGCGCATGGGCGAAGGCTCAGCAAGGCACGCTGGGACGCTTGATCAACGCCGGCAACACCCGTTGTCGCCACTCTCGCGTTTGCCGCGGACAACGCCTCGCCATCGCTTTTAAACCATTATTTCAGAACTTCGGACAGCCAGGATTTCGGCGCGTGCCGAAAGGTCGTCACAAGACTTTCGTCATCGCGTTTCATCAGTCCGGCGACACGCCTTACGACTCCTGTGATTCTCGTTACTTACGTTTGTTTTTCCATGGCCAAGTGATTGGCACTCATGTTGCCATAGCATCTCATGACAGAAATCGATGGGAAAGGCGCTCGATGCGATGAAGCTGGATATTCCATTGTTCGCGGGGTTGCTGGTGATCGGGACAACCTTGCTGGTTCGGACGCAAGTCCAAGGTCTTGAGGCGGCGTTGTTGGCGACGGCGGTTGAATATGGTTTTCGCGGCATGCGCGCCGGTACAAAAGTTCTTCGCAGCGCATTGCGCTGGATGGATTAAGCGACTGGCGCATGAACAGAAAACTTTTCGCCAACGACCAGTAATGAATACTCGGGATTGGGGAGAATCGGCGATGTTATTCAAAAACAAAATTTCATTGACCGGGATCAGGCTTGCGGGAGTTCTCGCGGCAGCGATTTTGTTGGGTCCCGTTGCTGTGACCAACGTTAACCCTGCGGAAAATGACTTGGCGAGCGGCATCGCTTTGCCGGCAGTCGATGTGCCCGAGCGGCGTTTGAGTGTGATTAAGGCGGCTCCATTGGTCGATAACGACGTGACGCTGGGGACGGTGGTTGTCTATGATGATCCGTCGACGGAAAGGGCGGAAGATTACCTCGAGATCTATAACCGTGACGGTAGTCTCGTTGTGGTCGCTTGGTTCGATCGCTTCGGAATCCAACGAGTTGCCATCGATCGCGCGTTCGTCGAAGAAGAAGATCAGCTCGAAGGGGTTTTCGTTGCTGTTGTCGATGGGAACTTCATATGAGCCGATCGGCTAACTGATGTTGAGGATCACGATTTATCAGGACGGCCCACGAACGGTTTTCGAGCTTGAAGGACGTCTGGCCGGTCCGTGGGTCGGAGAGTTGAAGGAATGCTGGCAGCGAGCGGCCGGCAGCGCCCAGCTCGCGGTTCACTTGAATCAGGTATCGTACGTCGATCACGCGGGAAAACTTCTTTTAGGCGAGATGCATCGGCAGGGAGTCGAACTGGCCGCCGAAGGATGCATGACCAGGGCGATCATCGAAGAGATCAATCAAGGAGAAAAAAAATGACACAAGAGATCAACGAAGTGAACGACGACAATTTCGCGCAGGCAGTTTTGCAATCGGACCGACCGGTATTGGTGGATTTTTGGGCGGAGTGGTGCGGCCCCTGCCGCACTCTCGCGCCCACCGTCGAAGCCGTCGCAACCGATTGGGCGGATCGCGCTCGGGTGGTGAAGCTAAATGTCGATCAAAGTCCGTTGATGACCGAGCGTTATGGCGTTCGAGCCATACCGACGCTGATTCTTTTCAAGGACGGGGAGGAAATCGCGCGTCTGCTTGGGGCTGTGAGTAAAATCGAGATTGCGCGCAAAATCGATCATCATATCGGTGCCAGTGTCAATTAAAAGGAGCGAACCATGAATCCGGAAGTGACGGGCGTCAGCAACGCCCTAGACTCGAATAGTTTGACTGTGGAGGAGAAAATCGCGTCGCTGTTTCAACCGGACATGCTGCTGTCCGCGCAGTACTTTGAAAATTTGCGTCGGAAGACCTACTTCGAGCCGGAGAAGAGGCTCATGTTGGCGCTCCTGGAAGACGCGATCAACTGCTATCAGGACAATTTGGTTGCACGCGGCAGCAAGAAGAAGAGGCTCTTCGAGCAAACTGAGCAGTGGATCTTGGAAGCGAATAGCGATTGGGTTTTTTCGTTCGACAACGTCTGCGAAACTTTGGGGTTGAATCCTGAATACGTGCGCCAGGGCCTGCTTCGCTGGAAGGAACGAAACCCAAGAGGGCAACGGCCGGCTGAAATTGTCGAGCCAACCAAGCTCGCCGGGTGACCGGCGGAGCCGGTTGGGCGAAACCTAATGATCGTCAGCATGAGGAGATATCGCAATGAATTCATGGGAATTAATTTTTCGTCAGAGTCGCGTCAACCATGGCACCTACAACGGCGACCGGTTATTGGGGCAGAATTGGCGATGGCCCGAGGGCACGTGGTTTCAAAGCCGACTGCGTTATCTGCGCCAGGGGCGCGGTCGTTATAGCGGTGAATTGAACGGCGAGCGCGCGCGGTAGTTCTTAGGGGGGAGGTAAGTGAAATGAGAATAGCAGAAATCGATTGGCCGCTATTCTGGCACGCTTTGAGCCAGCTCGATCCGACGGAGGGCGATTTGTGGCTCGCCCGGTGGGTCTTTGCCGACGATGGCGTACGCCTCTCGTTGCGCGCCGCGCCGCCGAAGACCAATGATTTCGGTGCAGGTTCAGAGACGAGCGAGTCTCCGGCAAAAATTCACCCGTCCGAGTTGGCATCGACTCGGCTTCGCGTCGCGGAAAATTTCACCTCATCGGACGGCCGAAGGTGAAAACCATGAATTGCCGGCGATGCCATAAGAACGTGGATGCCGCATATCGGGCACATGACAAATTCGTCGATCTACAGGTTTGCGCGGCGTGCGCCGCCGAGGCATGGGAATCAGGCCTGACCATCGAGGTACTCGATGGCGCCGCGCTCATGCATGCTGATCGGAATTTTTGGAAAGGCGACAACCATCGCGTATCTAAAATCCGTTCTCGACCGCGGATCGCCGGCTACTGATATGCCTGGGCGAAATCTTGCCGTGGAGTCGACAATGGAGAGGCAGATGCTGGTGAGGGTGACCGGACTTCATGAACGATTGAAGCGCGGCGCGCGTTTTTCGATGAATGCGTTGTAGCCCTCGCGGAAATCGGCCGTTTCCATGCATTCGGCTTGCGCTTTCGCTTCCATTTCCAAGGCAGTTTGCAAGTCCATGTTCGCTTCGCTTTCAAAAAGCTCTTTGGTGACCCCGAGAGCATGCCAAGGACCGTTCTGCAGCCGGCGAGCCCACTTATAAGTTTCATCCATTAACATTTCAGCCGGTACGACGCGATTGGCTAACCCCAGGCGATAGGCTTCTTGGGCATCGATCATATCGCCGAAATAGAGCAATTCCGTCGCTTTGCCCAAGCCGACGATCCGCGGCAGCAAATAGAGCGCTCCCATATCGGCGCCGGAGAGGCCGACTTTTACAAAAAGAAACGCGGCGCGCGCTTGGTCGGAGAATATACGTAGATCCGCGGCGAGCATGAGCACCGCGCCGGCACCAGCGGCGATGCCGTTGACCGCGGCGATGATGGGTTTCTTGAGCTGGCGCATGTTCCTCACGACGTTGCAGGTCATGCGCGTGAAATGATGGCGCTCATCGCTGGTCATTTTTAGGAGCGGACCGATGATGCCATCGATACTCCCGCCCGAGCAGAAACCTTTCCCCGTGCCCGTGAGCACGATGATATTGACCGTATCATCGTGCGCTAGGTCGGCGGTGACTTTTTCCAAGTCGCCGTAGGTTTCAAAGGTTAGAGCATTGAGTTTCGCCGGGTCGTTGAGGCGAATCGTGGCGATGCCATCGTTATTGTCGAAAATTAAGCTCCGGTAAATCATTGTGGCACTCCTCGATACCGACAGTCTCGTGGCGACGATACTCGCTCCCCTTAAGTAATCAATAGTCGTGACCTTTGCCTTCGGTTTCTTCGAGAGGATTGGGCTTGCGGCCGTGACCGTTGCCGCGAAGGTGCGAACTTCAGATACAAGACTCATCGACAAGCCGATTTCGCGGGGCACGATCGGCCCAAAAAGTTACGAGGTTTGTAATATGCGGAGCACGGGGCTGGAGTTGAATTGCTTCGAGTTGGCGCAACTGCGAGAGCGTCGCGATCGTCGTCGGCGCGAAGTAAAGCTTGGTGTGGATTAATCCAGATGGTCTTTGGTCTATAGCATAAATAGATTCAGACGACTGCCTGGGTCATCAGACCGTGAAGGACGCGCCGAAGCCTCTGCCTTTCGTCGCCGTGGAATCGCAGAAACTCCAGCCCGACGCGGTTTGCGCTGGCGTTGCGCACGATCGCCGTTTCGATTGTTACCGGCATGGGTTCATTGGGAACTTCGAAACCCACGCTGACGATGCTTGCGAGTGGCGGCACGGAATCCGTGCGGACCGTACAGCCGCTCATCGAAAGATCGACCGCCGAGCCATCACATTTAATTATGTCTTTCTTAAGCCAAACGGGAAAGTTGACATCGATTCGCTGGTATTCGCGTCGGTCCTCGTCGACGCGAATGTATCGGATACCCGGCTGAAAAACCTTGAACGCGTGATCGCACAATTGGCAGCGAAAGGGATAAAGGTAGAAGAAGCTAAGCAAACGTTCAAAGCTGGTGCTTCTTCGTACGCGCTTGACGAACTCACCGGCGCAACTTGGACACTCGATCGTTTGCATCATGCTTCGTTGTGTACCTTCCTCAATGTAAGCTAATCACGAAATAAAACCCAAACCGCGGATGGCCATCTACCTCACGGGATTTGTTCCGACGGTCTGACCGCGAATATGACGCAATCCACAAGCCAAAATATAACCTCATCCAAGACACGAATTCTTCGATCAGAAAACGCCAACTTGACTGGCAGAGGAACGTTTCTGCTCGATCGCTCCGCCGGATTTTCATCAAATTGCCCTGTACGCAAATGTGCATATGGGACGAAGAGTAAAAGATTTGACTGAGGGCAAACCGCTGTCGAGGTGGTCGGAATATGAGCGACAATTTGTTGCAACTATCGAAAACCCCAATGTTAATCGAGGGTTGCTAACCTATTGGACTGAATCTGGAACCGTGTGGCTCGGATCTTGCCGTGCAAGCAGAACAGCAGAGGAGTGCCTTTTCGGCAAAAATGGAAATGAGACTGTCTGGATCACATCGACGCCAATGGAATCTTCTTTAAGTGATAGCGGATTAACGTGGATCCAAGGAATCTCTCCAATGCAAAGTAGAATTCTTCGCGTGATGACGCAGCTCTAAATCAAGGCGCCTGCGGCATGCAAATTCAAACATGAAATTCGCTGATTTAAATGTTGCTCTCACGCTTGGCACCAACCGAAGACACGACCTGATTCAGATTCAATGGTTCGTGGTGATCGCGTGCGCTTATTTGCTCGTGGTTCAAGATGGTCGTATCGCCGCCGACTCGGCAAGCTTACTCATGCTGGTCGGGCCGTTGGGCTCCATGCTCATTTTCTTGCGTTTGCCGGAAGCCGTCTTTACGCATCGTTTTTTCCCGCAAATCATGGCGGTGGTCGATACGGTGCTTATCTCGACGGCGATTGTATTGAACCGTCAAAGCCCATGGGATCTCTGTTTGGTATTTTTCTTCGGCGTGCTGATCGCCGCCATTGGTGAAAATCTTCTCCAGATCATCGGCGGATGCCTGGTGGCGGGTTTGCTCTCCGTGGTGATCATTCCGGTTTCGCGCGGCGGCAATTTCGAGTTTGACAGCAATACGCTGGTAAGAATTCCGTTGCTCTTCGGTGCGGCTCTTGTCTACGGCTACCTGGTGGATCAGGTCAAGCGCGAACGGCGGCAGTCGGCCGAAGTGATCGAGAGTCGGCGACAACAGCTGTTGATGAAAGACCAGCTGCTCTCCAATGTTTCGCACGAGCTGCGCACGCCCTTAACTGCGGTTTATCAATTCGTGACGATCCTTTTGGACGGCATCCCCGGCACCCTCAATACCGATCAGAAGGAATACCTCGAGATCGTGCTGCGCAACGTCAAGCAGCTGCAAGCGATGGTCGGCGATTTGCTGGAAGCGGCCCGCGCCGACGGCGGCAAGCTCGCGGTTCATCCGCATGGCGCCTCACTGAATCGGTCCGTTTATGAAACCGTGGGCAGCTTTCTCACCAACGCGCGGGCGAGATCGATCGCACTAACGGAAGAAATTCCCGATGACTTGCCGCTGTTGCACGCCGACCCGCAAAGACTCAAGCAAATTCTCACTAACCTGATCGACAACGCGATCAAATTCACGCCCGAGAACGGCAGTATCGCGGTGCGCGCGAGAGTTTGTGAAGAAGATCAGAGCTTTGTCCGTGTCTCGGTCAGCGATACCGGTTGCGGCATGAACGCCGATAATACGGCGAAAATATTTGACCGTCTGTATCAGGTGGAACAAGCGCTTACAACGAGCCGCAAGGGCCTTGGATTGGGATTGCATATCACCAAGGAATTGGTGCTGCGCCATGGCGGTCGTATTTGGGTGGAGAGCGAGTTGAGTAAGGGCAGCACGTTTCACTTCACTCTGCCGGTTTTTTCCTTGAATCGCTCGTTGCGATATCTGTTTGACAGCGCGCAAGCCGCCTTCAAATCCTTGTTTATCATTTCCGTAGAACTGCACCCCGAGGCGACGATCCCATTGGATGTCGTGAAGGCGCTTCAAGATGTGGTCTGGGTTTTTCTCAATCAGCTGGAATTGCCGAATCAAACGGTATTGTTGCCGAATATCATGGCGTCGCAAGAGCAGGGACGATTTTACCTGGCTCATGCCAAGGATCTGGAGACGTGCGACGCTCTCGCCAAGCGCGTCGGGAGACAGATCAGCGATTGCCGTCAAGTGCGCAACGCCAACTGTGAAGTCAAAACCGAGGTGTGGACGCTCGATTTGTCCGCGATGCAGCAGGGCCTCAGCGTGGAGTCGCTCGTCCATCAGATCGATGGCTGCGTTTCACGACGGATAAGTTTGTTGGGCGCCGAGTCGCTGAAAATTGATCGGCCGCAAGCGGCGCTAATAGATAAACACGGCGTGCTTTCGGCATCGTGTGTTGCATGAAAATCGATATCGGCAGAAAAACCGGATGTGCGACGCTATTTATTTAAACCAATGACACTGAACGGGAGCCTCGCGCATCGAGCGCATTCCCGATTCAATAGGCGTTTCGAAAGGAGTATGTATGAACAATAAAACCATTCTCATCGTCGAGGACGATCGAGATCTGCTGCTGGCTCACACCTTGCGCTTGACTTCGCACGGCTTCACCGCGCTCTCCGCGAATGACGCCGCGTCAGCGATCCAGATAGTCGCGATCAAGAAGCCGGATTTGATTCTTCTCGATTTGGGCTTGCCCGATAGCAACGGCTTTATCGTGATGGATATCGTGACTCAGCTGAAGTCTGCGGCAGCCGTTCCGATTATTGTCGTCAGCGCGCGTCCAGCCACCGTTTACAAGGAGGCGGCGCTCTTGGCTGGGGCCAAGGATTATTTCGAAAAACCCTTTGATAACGACGCGCTCATGAGCGCGATCGAGAGGGAAACAGGCGAAGGCGCACAGAGATTGTTGAAAGCGACCGCGGCCTTACCGCCGCCGATCTCTAACGATTGATTCGCAAAGGAGAAATCTATGGCGAAGAAAAAGATCTTGATTGTTGACGACAACGAAGACGTATCGAAGGGGCTGAGAATCTTTTTCAGAGCCCACGATTTCACCACTATCCTTGCCAGCGACGCTGTCGCGGCGATCAGCCAAGCAAAGAACGAAAATCCTGACCTGATCGTTTTGGATCTGGGGCTTCCAGCCGGTGACGGCTTCGTCGTCATGGAACGGTTAAGTAATATCGAGTCCGTGGCATCGATTCCGGTGATTGTCTTTAGCGCCCGAGATGAACAAGGTCACAAAGAGCGATCGCTACAGGCGGGAGCCAAGGCATTTTTTCAGAAACCCGTCGATCCTGCAGTGCTCTTGTCGGCAATTCAGCAGGTGTTGGAAAGTCCGGGCCATCTGCCTCATTCCGCCGCTTAATTGAATAAGCCGCCTTTCGCCAGTTGATTTGCCCAACGACCGGCGTGCACCGTGCCAGATTCTCTTGGCGTCGCTGGTGAATTCTTAGCGAAACCACAGACGGCTCAGTTATCCGTCTGGCTCTGAGCCTCCGTTGAGTCCACTGTTTCCGAGAGTATCTTGCCTGGAATTTTCCTGGGAATATAGACGGTAAACGTCGAGCCACCGCCCACCGGACTTTCGGCCTTGATTTTCCCGCCGAGCAGCTCGGTGAATTTCTTTACGATGTAAAGGCCGATTCCAACGCCACCGTAGCGCCGCGTTTCGGAACTGTCCGCCTGAAAAAATTTATCAAAGATACGGGTCAAAGCGTCGCTTGAAATACCCGCGCCCGTGTCTGCCACCTTGAACTCGATCCAAGGCTGCGGCGTCTCTGGGGCGGGGTGCAGCTTGCCATTTTTCCGGTCGACGACGCACGCTTCGCTCTCGCTGGCCGGCGCTTCGCAGAGTGCGGCGCTCACCGTCACCTGGCCCTGTTCGGTGAATTTCACCGCGTTGCCGATTATATTGTCGAGAATCTGCTTGAGCTTTCTGCGATCGGTTTTGAGCGGCGGCAAATCGGTTGGATAATTCCAACGAATGCTCAGTTGCCGTGGTACGGTGACGGCATAATTCGCCCGCAATTCCGCCAACAAACTCTCCAGACTGAACTCCTGAGATTCGACCACGATGCGTTCCGTATCAAGGACGGTCGCCTGCAGGATGCTATCAATCATCGCCAACAGGTTTTCAGATTCGCGAACCAGCTTGGCTAGAGCATCTTCCTGCGCCGGTTTAATTTCGCCAAAAACTCCGTCTTTGAAGAGCGCGGTGTATCCTATGATGACGTTGAGCGGGGTTCGGAGCTCATGGGAGACGACGCCAAGAAACTCATCCTTGATCTTATTCGCCTGTTCTAACTCGGCCGTTTTTTGCTGTAGCTGCTCGACTTTGAGTCGGACGTCGTCGTAAAGCTCGCCGTTTTCGATCGCCACGGCGAGTTGATCCGATATCGCCTCGAGGAGCTGAACCTCGCTGGTGGCCAACTCTCGGCGGTGGTTGCCGATACAGGCGATAGTTCCCAAGGTTTGCGTCTTGCCCTTCATTGGGAATACCGCAAAGAAATGATAGCCGTGCTGTCCCGAGGTTTTGGTGCGGCTGAATTTTCCGTAGCGCGGATCGGTCTGGACGTCAGTAAATATGAGTTTTTCTCCGGTCTGTGCCACTTTACCGACGATTCCTTGGCCGATTTTGAAAGAACGGGCTGCTGTGAAACGCGCCGGATCGTTCTCAAATGAAGCCTTGAGACGGAGCTCGTCGAGTTGTTTGTCATAAACATGAATTTGCGTCGCGTCGAAATGAAAGATGTCGGTTATCTTTTGAATAGCGGAATCTAAAACCCGGTCGAGATTCAAAGATTGGCTCGACGCAGCCGCCACCGCGTGAAGCGCCGATAGCCTGCGATTGCTTTCGGTCAACGCCGTATTGGCTTGCTCGATCTCGTCCCTGGACGATTCGAGATTGTAAAATAATTCACGGTTCTCCATCGCAATCCCCATTTGGCGGGCAATGGCCAAGAGATTATTTTCTTGCTCGTGGTCGAAGTAGCCGGCTTTGCGGCTGGAGACATGGATAACGCCGCGCACTTCCTCGTGAACCTTCAGCGGCAGGATGGCGCAGGAACGAAACCCCAAGCGAAGTTGTGCATTGCTCTTAAAGCGCGTGTCTGAAGCAAGATCAGGAGCGATGAGGGGAGCCGCGTTCCTGACCACCCAATCGACCGCGCCGCCCGCCGGCGCCATTCCGACCAGCTGAGCAAACTCATCTGAAAATCCTCTTTGATTGAGGATGGGATGCCCGCCCGCGTTTTTGTCCGAAAGGCGGATCAGCGCGGCATCGGCGCCGGTTGCCTCCATGAGCCTCCCGACGATGCCACTCAACATTTCCTGCGTAGTCGCTGCGGGCGCAATCGGCGTCAAAGCGGTGTAGAGGCCGCCGAGTTGTTGCAGCGATTTTTCCAGGTATCGGTTGGTTCTTTCCAGTTCCTTCTTGGATTGATCGGTCTCTTCGTAGAGCTGGGCGTTGTGAATGGCGATGGCGGCCTGGCCCGCCAGGGTTCTGAAAAACTCGATCTCCTCGGGGGTAAATTCATGCTCTTCTTTTGTGTAGATAACCAAGGTGCCGATAAACTCGTCTTTGACGATCAACGGCACTCCCAAGTAAGAGACCAGGCCGTACCGGCGCGCGAAGTCGTGCAGCGAGGTGCGGGAATCGGTCAGCATATTTGCAATCGTTATCGGAGCATCGCTGACTTGCAATTGCCGGCTCAGGATTCCTTTGGCATGGCCAATTTGCTCGCGCCATTCCTCCAGCGGGATGTTCCGGGCGGCGATCGGAATCAATCTGCCGGTTTCCTTATCAACGAGGCGAACGCCGGTGGCGACTGCGATTGAACAAAACGATTCGATTCTTTCCAGCAGGACGTTCAGCACCCTATCCAAACTCAGCGTGGAGGCAATCGCGTTATCAATCTCATTGATCGCCTCAATGCGCTTGAGATGACGCTCGGATTGTTGGTAAAGGCTAGCGTTGTTTATGGCGATGGCGGCGTGGCCCGCCAAGGTCGCAGAAAGTCGGTTTCCTGCTGGGTAAATTCATGAGCCGTTTTGGTGTAAAAGCCGAGGATGCCGAGCACTTCGTCTTTGGCGATCAATGGGACGCCAAGATAACTGATCAAGCCATATCTGCGGTAGAACAGCAAAGCAGATCTTTGCGCGTCTTCTTGAATATTCGGCACCATCACGGGACGCTTTGTTTTCAAGATCTGTCCTGAGAGATCCCCAGAGCCTCGGCCGATCCGAGCTTTCCACTCTCGTTCGTCGATGTTACGACAAGCCGTGTTCTCGAACTTTCCGGTAGTTCGGTTGAATAAGCGGATCGTGGTCGCCGCCGGGAAGGGCAGAAAGACGTCGATTCTCTCCAGCAAAAGACCGAGAACCGATCGCAAATCCAACGTCGAAGTGATCGCTCGGTCGATCTCACGCAGCGCTTCGATGCGCTTGAGATGGCTCTGGCTTTGTTCGTAAAGACGCGCGTTCTGCAGCGCCAGGGCGACTTGGTCGGCGAAAGTTTGCAAGAGGGCGACCTCGCCCTCGGAATAGCCCCGTCCAGTTCGGTCGCCGAGCATGAGCACGCCAATGATATTCTCGCTAGCGCGAAGCGGCACTGCGATCATCGAGCCGCGGCCGGACTGGGCAAGGTACTCTCGCATTCGTTCGCTTAGATGAATGCCGGGATCATTCAGCGTATCGCTGGACCAGACCGGCTTTTCCTCGGCAAGTGCCCGACTCGCGAGACCCATGCCGGCGGGCACCACCGCGCCCTCGGAAGTTTGCGAAAAAACGTCACCCATCGTGGCGAAACGCCGGAGCGAACCGTCGGATTCACGTAGCCGCAGCGTAGCTCCCTTGACGCCAAAGAGCGCCAAAACGCTGGATACGACGCGTTCGCCGACGGCCGTCATGTCGAGGGTTTCCGTAAGCGATCGGGCGACGCGCGCCAGCTCCTCCGCTTCACGGCGGCGGCGCTCATTCTCTTGGTACAGGCGGGCGTTATGGATCGCGACGGCCGCTTGCCCCGCCAGGGTCATGAGAAATTCTATTTCCTCGCCGCTGAACTCGTGTTCTTCCTTGGCGAAAAAATTAAGAATGCCCAAGCCCTCGCCTTTAATGATCAAGGGCACCGCGACAAAGGAAATCACCCCCAAGCGCTGATAAATGGTTGGATTCACGGTCTCGGGATTCGTCAGGACATTGCGCACGATCACCGGCAACTTGCTCGCCAGCGCTTGTTTGGCGCGTCCCACGGGGGTGACGTCGGAATAGTCTTTCCATTCAGTGGCGTCAAGATTGCGGCAGGCGAGCCCCTCCAAACGGCCGCTGTCTTTATTCAGCAGTCTTACGGCGCTTGCCGAGGAATAGGGGATAAACAGATCGATCTTTTCCAAGAGCGTGTCGAGGATCGTTTGCAGATCCAAGCTCGAGTTGATCGCCATGCCGATCTCGTGCAGGGCGCGAATCCGCTCCAGAGTTCTTTGCCGCTCGGCTTCCGCTTGCTTGCGCCGGGTGATGTCCAGCGCAATTCCTCTCATACGTAGACACCGCCCGGCCTCATCGTAGTCGCCGCGGCCTCTTCCGGCGATCCAATGCAAGCTGCCGTCAGGCCAGAACACGCGGTATTCCAATTCATACCCAGAGCGGTTGGCCAACGCCGTTTGAAGTGCGTTCTGAATTCGGTCTCTATCCTGGGGTTCAATGGCACTCAGGAACTGTTGGAATGTAAGAGCTTCGCGATCAGTCGGCCAGCCGAAGAGCAATTTTTGCTGCTCGCTCCAGACGAGCTGGTCAGTGGTTGGGTTCCACTCCCACATACCGATATTGCCCGCCGAGGCGGCCAGGCGCAGCCGTTCTTCGCTTTCCCACAGAGCTTCGTTGACGTCTAAGAGCTCGACGTTGGTTTCTTCGAGCTTGCGCACCAACACTTCGCTGTACTCACGCAGGGCGGATGAGTCTTTGGGTTCGTGCGCGATTTCCGTGCGAGTGAAGGACCAGCTTCGATGAGCTCGTGCAGTGTCTTGACAATGAGCTTCGGAACGGCCGGTTTGCGAATGAAGCGATCGGCGCCCATGGCGAGAGCCGCCTTTTCATCGGCGGAGGACAGATAGCTGGCGGTGTAGAGAATGATGGGAGTGGCTTGTAGCTTATTGTTTTTGCGGATTTCGTAGCAGAGCCGAAATCCATCCATGCGCGGCATTAGGACGTCGGAGATCACCGCGTCGCACGGGTTCTGTTCGAGGTAGGTGAGCGCAGCCAAGCCGTCTTCGCATTCGACGACCGCATGGCGCTCGTGCGTCAGCAAGACCCGCAGGTACTTTCTATTCAATGGATCGTCGTCAGCGACCAGGATCTTCATGTCAGGAGCTCAGCGTTTCACTTTAGAAGCATCTGGGTTTCGCCGTTCGCGGGTCCTTGTGGATCGGTGCCGACCGGCAGTGTGAAACTAAACGTGGTTTCTTTCCCCTCTTCGCTCTCCACTGAGATTTTTCCGCCGTGCGCTTCGATAATCATCTTGCAAATTGCCAAGCCTGATCCCGTGCCCTTCTCGTGGCGGGCCAGCTTTGACGATCTGAACATTGCGATTCAACAAACATAATTGCCCGATCCCCGACCTCCGCCCTCTACTGTTCTAAGGGGTGGCGGTTTTGGCCGTTTCACTTTTTAGGCTGCCTTGATGAAGCCGGGCAGAGCTCTCGTATCTATCGGCTTGGGAATGTAGCCGTCGCAGCCGGCGGCGCGAATCCGCTCTTCATCGCCTTTCATGGCATACGCCGTGAGTCCAAGAATTGTGATATCGGCGGTCGACGGATCGGCTTCAACTGCCGGGTCAATTCCAGACCGTCGATGCCCGGCAGTTGAATGTCCATCAGAATCAATCGCGGATGGCAGTCATGCAACGTGTCCAAAGCTTCCTTGGCATCGACGGCGGTGCGGACCTGGTAACCCTCGGCAGTGAGCAGAACGCGAATGAGTTTCATGTTTAACGGATTATCGTCAACGATTAGAATCGTAGGGGACTCCATTTTTGCCTCCTTTGACGGCTAGCCATCCAATCGACGTCATCTTTCTTTGAATTGTGTCGTGAGCGCGCCGGGGGCGCGCAGAATACTCTGGATTTCGTGGACTAGCTCGTCGGCTTGTTCAGATTTTCTGGTAATGGCGCTCGCGCTGGAGCGAAGCTCAGCGCGCTCGGAATCGGTCAAGTCCTTGCCGCTCCAGACGATCACGGGAGTGCGCCGGCCACGGTTGGTTTTTCGGAAATGTGTGAGAAATTCAAAGCCGCTCATTTCCGGCATGACAAGATCGAGGACGACGGCGGCCGGCCGCTCCTGGGACGCAGCCTTGAGCGCGCTCGCCGCGTCGTGGCGACAAATTGTCCGATAACCCAGCCGTTTCAGTATTTCGTCAGCAAGCTTCAAAGAGGGCTCGTCATCGTCAACGACGAGGATCGGCCGCGGCGTGCCCGGTGCCACGTTGCAACGCTCGAGGGCGCTTACCAGATCGCTCTGTGACACGGGCTTGGAGAGAATATCGGTGATCTGGAATCCAGCGATGATGCCTTTATGCGCTAGCAACGTCACCACGATGACCGGAGTTTCTTGGTTGAGACCGCGCTCGCGAAGCTTTTGCAGCACGGCGCGCCCGCTCATGTCGGGCAGCATGATATCTAACGTGATCGCGTTAAAGCGCCGCTCGCGGCAACGCACCAGCGCTTCGGCCCCGGTGGCGACGGTCTCGACGGCGTAACCGGCGCCGCGCAGCGATGCGGCGATCCAAGCGCGGTCGTTGGCGTCGTCTTCGATGACGAGAACCAGAGGCGCACCGGCAGGAACCGAAACGCCTTGTTTCTCTTCGGTGACATCTCGGATGACACCCAAGACTCGGGGCAGGATCACGTGAAAGCTACTTCCCTTGCCGGGTGTGCTGCTGACTCCGACGCGGCCACCTTGAGCCTCGACAATTCGTTTGGTCAAAGCTAGACCGAGCCCAGTTCCAGAGTATTGCTTGGAGCTGCTCGAATCGAGCTGCTGGAATTCTACAAACAGCCGATTCAAATCTTCGGGCCGGATCCCGACGCCATTGTCTTCGACTTCGATCCGGAAATAGTCGGCGTTTTCCGCCTTGACCCGCAGCGTGACTTCGCCGTCGTCGGGAGTGAACTTAATTGCGTTGGAGACATAGTTGTAAAGGATCTGCTTCAAACTTCGCGGATCGGCTTCAACGCTGGAAAGCGAAGGATCGATCTCGGCTCTGAGCTTGATGCGCTTTTTGGCCGCTAGTGTGCGTACGATATCGCGGACCTCGCCGACAACGATTTCGGGATCAGTGCGCTGGGGCACGAATTCGAACTTCCCGGCTTCGACTTTGGAGAGATCGAGGACGTCATTGATCAGTTGCAACAGATGGCGTGCGCTGGTGAGAATGTCCTGTAAATATTCCTTGTGATCGGCCGACACGGGGCCGACTTTTTCGTCGTGCATGATCTCGGCGAAGCCGATGATGCCGTTGAGCGGCGTGCGCAGCTCGTGCGACATGTTGGCGAGAAACTCGCTCTTGAGCCGGTTGGCCTGTTGAATCAGACGGTTTTGCTGTTCTAATTCATCGTTTTTGCGGCGCAGCTCTTCCTGAAGTTTTTTTCGATCGGTGATGTCCCGGATGGCGCTCATCGCGAACGTGCCTTCGTCGGTGTGCAGTGGGCTCAGACTGATTTCCACCGGGAATTCCGCGCCGTCTTTGCGGCTGGCGAACAGCTCCAGGCCGGCGCCCATGGCGCGGGTCTTCAGATCGGAAAAATACCGCGTTCGGTGCGCTACGTGGCCTTCGCGAAACCGTTTCGGCAACAATTCGTCGATCGGTTTCCCCAGCAGCTCGTCGCGGCTGTAGCCGAACAAAGCTTCACCTTGTCCGTTCACCAGAACGATGCGACCGGTGTTGTTCACCATGACGATGGCGTCGGGCACCGATTCGAGCAGCCCGCGGTATCTCGCTTCGAGTATTTTTCCGTGACTTAAGACTTTGAGCTGAGTCACATCCTTATGGTTCTCCGCGACAAATTCGAGATTGCCGTTCTGATCGCGCACGGCTTTAGCGGTAACGTTGACGTAAAGGGTCGAAGCGTCTTTTTTGTGACGCACTGCCTCGCGCACGGCGATGCCGCCGTCGATGGCTACTTGAGTGATCTGCTTACTGGAGTCGGCGAGATCCGGCGGCATCACCAAATCGTCCAGCCGCGCGCCGATCGCCTCCTCTTTGGTGTAGCCATAGACCGATTCGGCGCCGGTGCTCCAAAAGAGGATTGTTCCGTCCGGTTTGAGAGCAATGAGCGCGTCGGGTGAAGCTTCGATGAGCATCGAGCGCAGATCGCGCTGCGGGCGCGACGACGGATTCTCCCGCTGACGGGCCGGTGCCGCTCGCGGTGTGGTTTTTTTGGTCATTTAACTTCCTTTGCTATTGGGCCGTAGCCGCACTTTCTTCCAAAATCGGCGCGTTGCCGATCGCCGGCGAGTGGCGCTGTACTTCCTTCAGCACGTCATCGATGCTGTCGCGGTTTTTTAGCGCGATGGTTTGCGCGGGATGTTTCAGCCGCTCCATGTCCGCGTGGGTGATATCTTTGTTCGTCCAGACGATCACGGGGATATTCTGGCACCCAGCGATTTTTCGAAAGTGATCGAGAAACTCAAAGCCATCCATTTGCGGCATCAAGAGATCGAGCACCACGGCGGCGATACTGGACCGTTCAGCCGCCCGCAGCGCGCTCGCGCCGTCGGTGTAGCACGTCACTTCATAGCCGCAGGCGTGCAGACTGACTCTGGCGAGCTTGAGGGTCTTCTCGTCATCATCGACAACCATGACTCGCCTCGGGACGTTTCTTGGAAAGACGCCGGCGTTTTTGAGCGAGTCCAGAAGAGCCTCGGGCCGAATCGGCTTGACGAGATAGTCTTGAACCGGGAATCCTTTCGCCACGCCCTTTTCGGCGACGACGGTCACCACGACCACAGGTGTGCTTTGGTTAAGGCTCGTGCTGCGAATCGCGCGAAGAGTTTCCCAACCGCCAACGTCCGGCAAAATAAGATCGAGCAGTATGGCCGAGTAGACGCATTTCTGCACCTTCGCCGTTCCTTCGGCGCCGGTTTTCGCGCTGTCGACGGAATAACCGGCTTCAGTCAGCGTATGGGTAAGCCACTTGAGATCAGGCTCGCTGTCGTCTATGACGAGAACCATAGGCGCGTCCGCAGCGGGTGTCGCGCCGAAATTCCCTGCCTCAGCCGTTTCCTTTTCGATCATAGATTTTGGCAAAACGGCGTAAAAGATACTGCCCTGCCTGCGAGCGCGTTGAACGCCCACACGGCCGCCTTGCGCTTCGACGATCTTTTTGGTGAGCACGAGCCCGAGTCCGGTGCCCTGGTGTTTTTTTGTCGTACTCGCGTCCAGTTGCTGAAACGCAACGAAGAGTTTTTCAATCTCATCGGGCGAGATGCCGATGCCGGTGTCTTCGACTTCCAAGCGGAAATAGTTATCAAGTTCCGGGCGCGCCCGCACCGTGATGTGGCCCGCTTCCAGGGTAAACTTGATCGCATTGGAAAGATAATTGTAGAGTACCTGCTTGAGTTTCGCCGGGTCGACGGTCACTTGTGCCACCGCGTTGTCAACCTCGGCGCCAATGTCCAAACGTTTGCTTGCCGCTAGAGGCTGAAGAATCGTGCGCACTTCGGTGATCAACTTGGCGAGATCCACCGGTTCGGGGTTGAATTCCAGCTTGCCCGACTCCACTTTCGCCAGATCGAGAATGTCGTTGATGAGCTGGAGCAGGTGATCCGCGCTCGTCAGAATATCGCCCAAATATTCATGCTGATCGGCGCTGATCGCTCCGACTTTGCCGTCGTGAATGAGTTGCGCGAAACCGATGATGGCGTTGAGCGGGGTGCGCAGCTCGTGCGACATGTTGGCGAGAAACTCGCTTTTTAATCGATTGGCGTCTTGGATCTGCAGGTATTGGGATTGTAGTTCGTCGTGAGCGGCCCGTAATTGGGCCGAGCGCTCGGCGAGCGTTGCTGCCATTTGATCAAAAGTCCGCCCCAAATCTCCGAGCTCGTCTTGACGTGTGAAGTTCAATCGGGTTGTCAGCTCGCCGCCGCCGACTCGACTAGCCGCAGCGCGAAGATGCGCCAACGGTCGAGTCACACGGCGAGCCAGTACGCCGGTGACGATCGCCGTGAACACTAAGAGTATGGCGATGTAGAGCATGTTCTCTCGCGCGGCTCGATTGATCGGCGCAAAAGCAGCTTTCGTGGGTTGTAAGATCATGATGCCCCAAGGCAAGTCAGGCACCGGCGCGTAAACCGCAAGACTCAATTCGCCTGCACTATCCGTCGTTTCCATGGCGCCGCGCTCGCCTTGGAGCAGACGATCTACGGCCTTGTTGCGTCCCGTAGCCGATTTCAGGATACGGCTGCGATCTGTGTGCGCCAGAATAATCCCTCCACCGCGTCGATCCGCAACAGAAGCCCGGGCGGACGGTCCGGTTTGAAACTTTGCAAACGTGTCGTTGAGCGCGGCAAGCGAAATGCCGCAAAGAAGCATGCCCTTGGCGTCGCCGTTTGGATTGCGAATAGGAACCGCATACGGAACCACGGCCCGTGCCGTATTGCGAGTCATTGTCGGGAGGCCGAGATACGCTTTGCCGCTCGACTTCACCTGTTGAAACCACTCCCGGTCGCCCGCGAAGGTGCCAACGCTAGTCGCCGAAGTCGTGCCGGTGGCGCGGTAGATTCCACCGCTGTCGATGATGCTGCAACCGTTCACCCGCGGGTTGAGTTGGAGGAATTCCCGAAGCTCCGGCGTGGCCCGGCTGAAGTTGCCGCTGAACACCGATTGCTCGATGAATGGGGTGCGGGCAAAAAGCCGGATGCTTATCTGTGTGCTCTCAATGTAGCGGTGAGCGAATTCGGTCGCCAGGTCGACGGACGCCAGATTATTGGCGATAATTTGTTCGCGCACGGCGTTTTGACTTTGGCGCATCATTACGGCGCTGATCAGGCCGCTAACCAAGACGAGTGCCGCCACCACGAGGGTAATGACTTGCGCCGCGAGACCGTAGCGTAAATGACGCACCCGCAGCATCAAACTTCGGTCGGGCCGCGCGCATAAAATGGCAAGCGAGAGCAGGAAAAAAAGCGCGGCCGTATGCAACGCCACGGATGAGAAGGCCTCGATTCGATAAAGATCTTGGACGTCGTAGAGGTAGCCGATGAGCACTGCCAGGGAAATGATCCCGGCGATGAGGGCAAACCCCTGACTTGGGTATCGGCCGCGCACACGCTCGTAATCCAACAGCAGCAAGGCGGCGCCGAGCAAGCAGAAATTAAACGCTGTGGCGGAGGCCATGCGACCTGGATGCGCGCTGGTCGCGGTCGATGGGTCGGCGAAAAGCAGTTGATCAATACCCAGGTCAAAGCCGGTTAAATATTCGATCAGGGTGAGCGCCCCGATGAGCAGTACCAGAAACGCGCAGGTGTTTGCGATGACACGTGGAGTCAGCGGTCGTGGGGCGATTGGCTGCTTCAGCCACAGCACCAAACCGCTGAAAAGAAATGCCGCCGCGGTATTGGGTTTCATCGTCGCCAGCCCAGGGACGATACTTTTAAAAACCGCGATATCGCGCCACCAGCCGAAAAGCACCAACGCGCCAACAACGGTAGCGATGATGCTCGCCACGTCCGTATAGGCTTTCATCGAAAGGGTGATGTTTGGATTGTTCGAAGATTTCATGATCTCCCCGGCGGCGCGACATCGGTCCCATGCGTGACGTGATAACGCAACTCGCGAAGCACGCTGTCGATGCCGCCCTGGCCCTTAAGGGCGATGGAATTTGTCGAGCTTTTAAGTCTGTCTCTTTCCGCCGTGGTAATGTTTTTAGCGGTCCAAACGATCACCGGCGTGTCTTTACAGTTGGCGAGTTTTCTTAAGCCATCGAGAAAATCAAAGCCGTCCATTTCGGGCATCAGCAGATCGAGCACCACGGCATCGATTGCCGATTGACCGGCGCTCTCCAGGGCGCTGGCGGCGCTGCTGTGGCAACTGGCTTGATAGCCGCTGGACTCGAGCGCGGCGCTGGCGAGTTTGAGTGCTTGCGGATCGTCGTC
>WNGI01000402.1_pt1 | contig 31618 bp, 25 predicted proteins | sample 5400621 | NCBI WGS metagenome assembly WNGI01 (sample SAMN13153374, study PRJNA577476) | soil metagenome | isolation source: 20 cm soil or saprolite under Garry oak tree replicate 1 | place: USA:California | collected 2016-06-15
GCTCAGGCGGGTTTTCCGTTCCTGTCGCTGCAGAGCGAGGCGATGTGGCGTAGTTATGACGCCGCGCAAAGGATCGCCGAAGCGAATCCGGCGGTGACGTTGCCGGCGGAGACACTGAAGGATCGCGGCATGTACGCCCAGCTGTTGTGGGGTATCAAGCCGCGGATCGTGGCGGGACTGCGCAGTGAATTCGCATCGGGCGACCCGGGGGCGTTCTTCTCGGAGGTGCGCCGCGATCGGACGCGGTGGTCGCCGAATTTCACTTGGTATCCGACCGAATTCTCCAAGATCCGAATGCAGTACAACTACGACAATCGCAAGGGAATCGGCACCGATCACTCGCTCTGGTTCCAGTTCGAGTTCCTGCTCGGCGCACACGCGGCACACAAATTCTAACGGTAGAAATGGAAATGAAATCAAGGAATCTTTTTAAGGCTGGGCGGCGGCAGCGCAGATCCGGGTCGTTGCAACGACTCCCGATCTGGCTTCGGTGGCGCGGGAGATCGGTGGAGACAAGGTCAGTGTCGTCGCGCTCGCGAAACCAACCGAGGATCCGCACTACGTCGATGCAAAGCCGAGTCACATCGTGACGCTCAATCGGGCCGACGCGCTGATCGAAGGTGGTGCCGAGCTGGAGCTCGGGTGGCTGCCGCCGCTGTTGGAGAACTCGCGCAACTCGAAGATCTCGGCCGGAGCGCCGGGCCGAATCGTGGCTTCGGATGGCGTCAAGATGCTGGAGATTCCCACGAGCTTCGATCGCTCGAAGGGCGATGTCCACTCGCTGGGAAACCCGCACTTCATGATCGACCCGGTGACGGTAAAAATCATCGCCCGCAACATCGCCGCCCACCTCACGCAGGTCGATCCAAAGAATGCGGCGACCTACAACGGCAACCTGAACAGGTTCAATGCCAAACTCGACGCGAAATATGCCGGGTGGCAGAAGGAGCTGGCGCCTTATCGCGGCGCGAGGATCGTAACGTATCACAAGGACTTCATCTACTTTGCCGATCGGTTTGGCCTGACCATCGTCGACGAGCTCGAACCCAAGCCGGGTATCGCGCCTTCGCCTGCGCACCTCGCGCAAGTCATCGGCAAGATGAAAACGACGAACGCGAAGGTCATCCTCGTCCAGCCATTCCAGAACCGCAAAACGGCTGAGACGGTCGCGCGTCAGACCGGCGCCACGGTTCTCGATGTTCCGCAGCAGCCCGGGGCGGCGCCCAATACCACGACCTACTTCGATATGATGGACAATCTCGTTCACACCCTCGCCGGCGGTCTCGGTGCACGGAAATGAGCGCGGATTTTCAGATTGCCTGGGAGGTCATGAAGTGGCCCTTCGTGGCCTGTCTTCTTTTCCCTCCGTTGCTGGTTTACCTCGGCCTTCACGTCGTTAAGCGGGAAGTCATTTTTGTTGACCTCGCGCTCGCGCAGGTCGCGACGTTGGGGACCTGTATCGCGTTGTTGATGGGGTATCACTTCGATGACCGCACAACATTCTGGATTTCGCTCGCGGTGACATTCGTTGGTGCGGCGTTCTTCAGCTGGACACGAAGCACCCAAAAAGGTCCGGTGCCCCAGGAAGCGATCATCGGCATCACGTTCGTCGTAGCCGCGGCGGGGGTGATTCTGCTGCTAAGCAGAGTCGCAGGTGGTAAGGAGGAGCTCGAGCATCTGCTGACGGGCGACATTCTCAATGTGACGAAGGGGGAGATCGGCCAGCGGCTGATAGTCTTCGCGGCGCTCGGTGCTTTCTATGCCGCCTTCCACAAGCGCTTTGTCCTGATTTCTTCCGATCCGGATAAGGCTTTCGCCGACGGAGTTCGCGTTCGCCTATGGGATTTCCTCTTTTACGCGGCGTTCGCGCTGGTGGTCGTGAGCTTCGTGAGACTTGCCGGAGTGCTGCTCACGTTTGCGTACTTGATTGTGCCGGCAGTTTGCGGAACGATGCTGGCTCAGGAATGGATGAAGCGCCTGGCAATAGGATGGGGCATCGCCGCGGCAGCGAGCCTGATCGGCTTATGGGCTTCGTATAAAATGGATCTGCCAACCGGAGCCGCCATTGTCGTCGCGTCCGGGCTGCTGCTGGCAATCGTTGGCGTTTTCAGCGTTGCCAGGCGGGCGTAGCTCTGTCCTCGGCCCGCACGGGGAAGCCCGCACCCAGGCTTGTTACGAAGCCTGAGCGCAGGCCTTTTTTTCTCACCGCGTGCCAATCCCTCCCAGAAGCAGGGACGTGGTAATGCGCTGTTACTGCGTGATGTTCACTCTGAACTGAAATTCACGCGGTCTTCCTACTGAAGCCCCGCTGAAAAAAGCGCCCTTCAACAGGTACTTCTTGTCGAAGATGTTGTCGATATAAAACTCTGGACGAACCAGAGCGCGGCCAAAGGCAAAGGAGAATCCCGTGCTTCCGTTCAGAATGAAGCTGGGTTTTACTTTGATTCCCTTGTTGAAATCGAAAAGTCCCGTACCGTATGAGCAACTACAGGCGGCTGGGTCGACGCCATTGGTGAGGCCCGACCCATAGACGCCCGTAAGGCTCGCATAGGCCTGACGCAAAGAGTATGTCGCCGAACCGAGGGCGCTCACCCTCTGGTCGTGATCGAGATCGAAGAATCCCTGTGGTTCATCCGCGGGAAAGAAGCCTCCAGTGATCGGTCCGTGACCATACGCGTGATTGATTGAGACGTTTAGATACGCTGAGAACGGCCCCGGCGGGCGTATCTCCTGCACCGTTTCGATGCCAGTGACCTTCACCTTGGCGATGTTGACCGATGTCACGATCGCGGATCCCGGAACGGTGTTATCGTCGATGCCGGGCGAGCCCGGCTTGTAGTACCCGGCGAATTTCGAGACCAATCCGAATGGAAAGCGGTGGACATATCCGGCCTCGTAAAAGTGATCACGTTCCGGCAGTGTCGGTTCAGCCGTCACTCCCCCTTGCGCAACGCTGGTAATCGCCCGGAGGTCTTCCACATTAGTGGGAAGAAAGAGCCTACCATAATACAGGTACACGGTATTCGCAGAGTTGGGGAAGAAATTCAGTCGCACGCGCGGGCTCCATTGGGACTGTGTTCCAGCGAACGGAGCGTTGTGGGCGTCGTAGCGCAAGCCGGTTCGAATCTCGACTTGTTCGACCGGTGAATACGCAACTTGTGCGTAACCACCTGCGTCCCAACCCTTGAGCGCGGAGTTCGATGCGGGACCCGGGTTCCCGCTTGCGGAAGCTGTTGAAAAATCCTCCTGACCGCGAGTGAAGCTGGATAACGTTCCAAACTTGAACTCCAGCTCGCGGGCCGGATGAATCGAATAGTCCGCCTTCAGGCCGAGCGTGTTGAAGTTTCTATTTTCGCGAATGTTGTACAGCGTCGTGTCCGGGAAGAAGACAAATTGTGGTGCGTCGTTCGTACCGGGCGTGTATCGCAGTCCGCCGTGCCGATAGAAAAGACCCAAGAAAAGCTCCGGTGCTCCTCCCACATTCGCCGCGTTTCCACCCCCCGCGTATTCGGGCCCAGAGAACTGGTGCCTCCAGCCGAGGTTCACGAAGCTGTTGATGTCGCGCTGGTTGTCATCGAACTGACTGTTGCCGGTCGTATCGAACGGAACCTGGAATTTCGTCTGCGAGAGATTCCCCTCGAGATTGATCACATCGTTCAGGCCCGGGGTGAACGAAATCTTCCCGAATCCGAACCAATCTTCCCCATGATTGTGAAAATTCTGAACCTCGTTCGTAGTTGGATCGAGGATCACCGGCTCTCGGCGCATATCGGTCGTCTGATGAGAACCCGAGAAGAAGTATCCGATTTTTCCGGCGTTGGTGCTCGCGCTCAGCCCTTGCCCGTAGGTGTTGTAATTGCCGGCATAGCCTGACGCCTGGTAATGCAAGCCGCCGGCTGGAATTCGCGTCGTAATGTTTACAATCGCGGTGTTCTTGTTTCCGTACTCGGCGTCCCAACCACCGGTTATGAAATCGATCTCGTTCACGACGGCCGGCTCGAATAATTCATTGAGGCTGCCCGATATCCCGGCGGGCACGGGTACGCCATCGACGTAATAGGTGTACTCCGCGTGCTGGCCGCGAATGTGAACCTCGCCGGTTGGAGCGCGGGCTGCACCCGCAATGGATTGCTGGAGGATCTGTGACGTCGTATTGGTTGGCGCTCCATGGTACTGATCCTGCTTGAACCGCTGATCACCGGTGCGAGTATCGACGGCGAGCGGCACGGCTGCGTTGACGGTAACGCCCTGGAGACTTATCGCCACAGCGGTGAGAGCAAAGTCAACTCTGATATCGGCATTGCTGTCGCCGATGGTGACTGGTTTTGACTGTGGACCAAAACCCAGAAAGCGGGCGGTGATCGTGTAAGTCCCCTGGGCGATGTTGTGGGTCGTGTAACGTCCAAACGCATCCGTCGTTGCGTTGGCGACGACCTCCGTGCCTCGCATGACGCTGACTTCCGCGGATGGGAGGGGTTGACCGCTCCCGGCGTCGGTAACAACGCCGGTGATGTCGGCATTCTCTCGGCGCACGGGATCAGCGCCGGCACCGCCGGAATAGAGTGTGAGCAGGCCTGCGACAACGACAGATATACGCGTGGCTGTGCGATGAACGCGTTGAAATGAAAAAAGCATGAATTGCCTCGATGTAGGGTGCCAATGGAACGCCGATACAAGTGTGATCGGCGTGCGTGATCCTGACGTGCGGCACTGCCGGAGCCAGGGGCTCCGGGTGCGCGGATGGATTACGCCTGTGCGGGTGGCGCCCGGGGGAGGCTTGGAGCGCCGTCAGTCAGCCACTCGGGGAAGAGCGGGACGCGGCGGACAATTGGGAGAGACCTTGCCTGAGGAAGCGGCGCGGGCGAACGGTCCGTCGATGTGGCGACAACCCCGGCGACGAACTGGCAGAGCGCGCAATTGTCTTCCTGGTGGACACGAGGGCAGCGCGGCGTCCCGTGATCTTCAATGTGGGGACGCGCCGCGGCCGTTACTGCATCGCCCGCCGCCGACGCGTCGATGATGCCGACGACGCCCGGCAAAACCGCTTGCGTAAGCCCGGCGACGAAGATCCAGCCACGAACGAATCGCGAAACGCGACTACCCACTCTGTCGTTTCCTCTGGTAGAGATCACCGAGCAATCTAATTCGACGATGGACCAGGCCCAAATGTGGCCTGGCTTGCGAACTCGTAGATATGTTGCTGCATCCTGACGCGCGAATACGCCGGCTAGTCAATTATTGCTGATCACTTCAGTCAAACATCTGATGATTACTACAAATGATTGAGATCCCTTCGCACACGATTGCTCAGCTCCTGTATCTAGTGCACACAGATCCAGAGGAGCTCCGCGAGGCGCTCGGTGAGCTGCGCGCCCCCGACATAGCCGAAGCTTTACGCGAGCTGCCGCCCGAAGCCGCCGCGAAGGTGATGGCGTCGCTGCCCTTCGAGCTCGCGGTCCAGGTGTTCGACGAGCCGGAGCTGACCGGCCATCGCAGCGCAATCATCCAGCTCATCGAGCCGCGCAAGGTCGGGCCCCTCATCGAGGCAATGTCCGCCGACCAGCAGGCGGATCTCTTTCGTGAAGTTCCCCTCGAGCAGCGCCCGCGTCTGCTGGCGACTGTAAGTGAATCGACCCGCGCCGCACTCCAGAAGCTCTTGCAGTATCCGCGCGAGACAGCCGGCGGAATCATGACCACCGAATTCGTCAGCGTCGCATCCGACTGGAGCGTCGAGCAGGCGCTGCGGCTGATCAGGGAAGTAGGTGGTCGCAAGGAAACTGTGTACGCGATCTACATTGTCGATCCCACTACCCAGGAACTGGTCCACGTGGTGTCTTTGCGCGAGCTGCTGACAGCGGAACGCGAGGACAACGTGCTCGACGTCGGCAAGAGGAGACCGCCGCTGACGGTCCCGGCGAACATGGACCGGGAAGAAGCGGCCCGTCTCATCTCCAAGTACAACCTGCTCGCGCTTCCCGTCGTCGACGATCAGCGTCGCATGCTTGGTATCGTAACGGTCGACGACGTCATCGACGCTCTGGTGGAAGAGTCGACCGAAGACGTCCAGCGCTTCGGAGGTATGGAAGCCCTCGACGCGCCGTACATGGAAATCGGATTCGTGGAGATGATCAAGAAACGCGCGGGCTGGCTGTGCGCGCTATTCCTGAGTGAGATGCTGACGGCGACCGCAATGCAGCGCTTTCAGGGGGAGATCGAGCGGGCCGCCGTGCTCGCGATGTTCATTCCGCTCGTCATGAGCTCGGGTGGAAACTCTGGCTCGCAGGCGACGTCACTTGTGATACGAGCGCTCGCCCTTAAGGAGCTCAACCTCCGCGACTGGTGGCGGATCGCGGTGCGCGAGCTGCCCACCGGTCTGGTGCTCGGCGCCATCCTTGGGATAATCGGCTTCACGCGGATCGTGCTCTGGCAGAACCTGCACATCTTCAGCTACGGACCGCACTACTTTCTGCTCGCAATCGCTGTCGGGTTCTCACTGGTGGGAATCGTGGCCTTCGGATCCCTCGCCGGATCGATGCTTCCGTTCCTGTTGAAACGAATCGGATTCGATCCCGCCAGCGCGTCGGCCCCGTTCGTCGCGACGCTCGTCGACGTTACCGGACTCGTGATTTACTTCTCGGTGGCGTTCCTCGTTCTTCACGGCACACTTCTATAAATCCGTCTTGGAGACAACTACGAACTGAAAACGGAATAGGCAAGAGGTCCCAGTGGCAGAGATGCGAGTTTGTTAGTTCACTACGCCCCGACTTATCTTGATGGATACAGGGCACAAGCAACTACCGGTGCCCTAAACGCCACAGAGGTAAGTCGGGGCGTAGTGAACTGAATGACTGGCATCTTACCTACTGGGACCTCTCGCCTATTCAGTTCCAGTTGCAGTCTTACTCAACGTACCGACGTAAAGTGTTCGAGACACGAGTGCCGAGCGGTGCACCGTCGGGGTCGCTGTTTGCCGGCGCGTGAGAATCATCGCGCTGTGGCACGCAGCCATTCCGCTGGATCGACCGCCGGCCCACCACGCCTGATCTCGAAGTGAAGATGAGATCCGAGAGCGGGATCGCTGACACCAACGGTTCCCAGCGCCTGGCCTTTGATGACGCGGGTTCCTTTGCGCACCTCGATCTTGTCGAGCGACCCGTAAACCGAGTAGTCGCCCCCACCGTGCTCGAGGATTACCGTGTTGCCGTAGGTGCCCATCTGTCCTGCGTACGCGACCGTCCCCGCCGAAACCGATTTTACCATTGTGCCGACCGGCGCGCTGATTCCGATTCCGTTCCAGCGAGTGGTGGTGTTGTTGGGATTCACGAAACGGCCAAACCTGTAGAGAAATGCTCCGTTCACCGGCCAGTCCAACCGACCTATGTCCGTCGTACGGATCGAGCTTGGCGTCAGAGTCGCTGTTCCGGCACGGCCACTCGCTCTTCTACGCTCGGCCTCGAACGATGCGATGAAGTTATTCAGTCGTGCCTCGCTCTTCTCCAGTTCCGCGATACGCGCCTTCGCACGCTTGGTATCCTCCTGCACGCGTAACAGGTTCTTCGCCTGCTCCCTTTCGAGGTCCGCGAGACGCGCCGCCTCCTGCTCCTTCAGCGAACGGTTTTCGGCCACGCTGCTCTGTAGCCGCACCAATTGTATCTGCTGCGACTCGATCTTGTCGTGAAGCTCGTCGAGGCGGTGGACGAGGCCCTTATCCCGCAAGGCGAGCAGATGCAGGTATTTGTACCGCGCCACGAGCTGTCCCACTGACTGCGCGGAGAAAAGGACCTCGGCGGAATAGAGGGGACCTCTCTTGTAGATCTCGATCAGCCGCCGTTGCAGCACCGTGCGCTTCATCCCCGCCTCGCGCTCCGATTTCTGGAGATCGGCGGTCGTCGTCTGCACTTCGTCGGTGATCGCGATGAGCTGCTGGTCGAGGGACTTCACCATCCGCGCCGTCGCGTCGTGCTGCTTGTCGAGAAGATTGACCTCGTCGCGGATCTCGTGCGCTGTATTCTGCAGTCCGCTCATCTTCTTCTCGAGCTCGTCGCGCTCGGCGCGGATGCGCGCGAGCTCATCGCGCTGCGCGTTGACCCGCGCTTCGGCGCTCTCGGTTTGCTGGGCCGGCAGGAGCGATGAGAACAGCAGCGCGGAGAACGCAACCGTGTACGACGTGCGGCTCAAATTCGACGTAAATGTCTCCCCACCGATACGAGGCTTCCGAGCACGCCCATCATGGCGCCGCCAAGGACGCCGAAAAAGATCATCTGGCGGTCGAAGAAGATCGTCTCGATGAAGTACTCGTTGACGACCCTGTTCGCGACCCAGACGAACACCAGCGCCAGCAGCCCGCCCAGCACACCCTTGACCAATCCATCGATCAGGAAGGGAAGGCGGATGAACATGTCCGTCGCGCCGACAAGGCGCATGATCGAAATCTCCTTCGCCCGCGCGAGGACTGTCATGCGAATCGTGGCGCCGATGATGATGACCGCGACCGCCGCGAACGCGACGCCGAGAGCGATACCTGCAACCGTCGCGATCGTTCGCATGCGATAGAGCTTGTCCACCCATTCTTCGCCGTATCGCACGTCGTCGATGAATTGATACGTCTTCATGCGGTCCGCCACTGATTTCACGATCGCCGGGCTCCGCATCCCTGGCCGCAGATGCACCTCGATTGAAGCTGGCAGAACACCGGCCTCGAACACATCCGCGAACTCACCCATTTCCTTCCGCGCGCGTTCGAGCGCCTTTTCCTGCGACACGTAGTCGACTCGCGCGACTTCGGGAAAATCACCGATGTCCTTCATCGCTGCCGCGACTGATTCGATGTCCGTGCTGTCACTCACGAAAGCGCGAACCTCGACTCGCTCCTCCACCTGATCCAGGGCCTTCCGGATGTTGATCGCGACGAGGCCGAACAGCCCAAAGGCGAAGAGTGAGAACGCTATCGTCACGACGCCGAGAGCGCTCAGGAGCGGCGCCCGGCGCGAAGCCGTTAGCGCTTCGCGGGCCGAGCGCATCTAGAATCTCTCCGTCGAGTCCGAAGGCGTGTCGCGTACGTCGAAGGGCTCGTCGAACGGTCTCGCCGAAGCCGGGGACTCGGACGAATCGAAGACGACGCGGCCGTGATTGAGCTCGATCGTTCGATAGTTGGATCGACGGACGAGATCCAGATCGTGCGTCGCCATGATCACCGCGGTGCCGGAGGCATTTATGTCGCGCAGAAGCTGGAACACGCCGCGAGTGGCGCGCTCGTCCAGATTTCCGGTGGGCTCGTCGGCGATGAGGACAAAGGGATCGTTGATGAGCGCGCGCGCGATCGCCACCCGCTGCTGCTCGCCACCGGAGAGCTCGCGCGGAAAACTCGTGGCCTTGGATGCAAGACCCACCTGGGTCATCACCCGCGCGACCTTCGAGCGAATGGTCGCTTTCGGCGCGCCGGTCACCTCGAGAACGAAGCGGATGTTGGCCTCGGCCGTGCGGTCCTCGAGCAGACGGAAATCCTGGAACACGATTCCGATGCGACGCCGAAGGCGCGAGATCTCCCGTCCGCTGGCGGTCTTCGAGCTGACACCGTTGATCCACACCTCTCCCTGACTGGGCTTGTCGTCCATGTACAGGAGCTTGAGGATCGTCGTCTTGCCTGAACCACTCGGGCCGGTGAGATAGACGAATTCGCCCTTCTTCACCTCGAAGCTTACCTGCGCCAGTGCGACGCCCGAGCGTGGATATTCCTTCGCGACATCGGTGAGACGGATCATCGTTACTGCTTCAACGCCTGCTCTATGTCGGCGATGAGATCTTCGACGTTCTCGATTCCGATACTCATCCTGAGGAAGCCGTCGGGAATTCCGATTCTGGCGCGCTCCTCCGACGACATGTGCTCGTGCGAGCTGTACCGCGGCTCGATGACGAGAGAGTCGACACCCCCGAGGCTGGCCGCGTAAGCGAACAGCTTCAGCGCCTGCGCGAACCGCATGGCGGACGGACCGGCGCCCTTGATCTCGATTCCCAGCATACCCCCGAATCCGTCGAGGAGCGACTTCGCGATCTCGTGATCCGGATGGCTCGGAAGTCCGGGATAATGCACCTTCGCGATCTCGGGTCGCTTCGAGCACCACTCCGCGATTTGCATCGCGTTTTCGTTCTGACGCTTCACCCTGACGTCGAGCGTCTTCAGCCCGCGCTCAAGTAGCCAGCATGCGAATGGGTCAGGGGCCTGGCCCCAGACCATCATCTTGCGGCGAACCTCGTCGATGAACGGCTCGTTCCCGCATACGACGCCGGCGAGGATGTCGTGGTGCCCATTCAGAAACTTGGTTGCCGAGTGGATGACGACGTCGACACCGTGCTCGATGGGGCGGAAGTTGACCGGACTCGCAAACGTGGAATCGACAACGAGGGCGATCCCTTCATTGTGCGCAAGATTCTGGAGCGAGCTCAGCTCGAGTACGCGACAGGTCGGATTCACAGGCGATTCGAGGAAGATCGCCCTCGTGTTTTTCTTGAGAGCTTTCCGCCACGCGCGCGGCTCGAGCGGATTCACGAGCGTGACCTCGATTCCCATTCCGACCAGGTCTTCGGTGTACAGCTTCCGCGTTCCGCCGTAGATCCACGAGCTCGATACGAGATGATCGCCTGACCGCAGGAGGGCGAGCATGGCGCAGGCGGTGGCGCCCATCCCGCTCGACAGCACCAGCGCTTCCTCCGATCCTTCCAGCAGTGCCAGACGTCGCTGAACCCGTTCAGCGTTCGGGGTGTTCCCGTACCGGGTGTAGAGCAACCCTTCGCTCGTTCCGGTTTCCTGGGCGAAATTGACCGACTGGACGAGTGGGGCCGAGATGCCCATGCCCGGAGCCGCTGGTGCCGCGCCGCCGTGAATCGCCGTTGTCGACAGTCCCAGCTTGCGTGTCACTTCTGCCACGAGCTCTCCTATCCGAGGTTGCGTGTACTTCGCCCGGCGTCGAAATCGTGCTTGACGACCCGAACAATCTCCGCTGGCGCGATGCCCAGAATGTCGCGCGCGACGACATTTCCCGGGTTTACCGTATCATCGACGACCAACACCGCCAGCTCGTGACGCCTCGGGCCATAAACCCAGACGAGCTCTCCGTCTTCCAGCAGACGCCTGCGCGCGTCGGTGGGGTGCAGGCGAATGAGTGGCCCGCGCTCCACATCACCGGTGCGAGTGGCAATGTATTGCGAGTCCATCAGCCAGGGTTGGAACCCCTCCATCATGCGTCGAGACTCGTAGGCGCCGATGCACCGGTCGCGCTTCCCACCGCGACATACGCGTTGTCGTAGCGAATCAGCAGTCGCCTGCGCCACAGCGTGTCCAGCATTCGCTCGGCGGCGTCACGCGAGAGGCCGATCACGTCCGCTACGTCCGCGCTTACTCCCGCGCCCAAACGCGAGATGATCTCCCACGCCCGTCGTTCCTCGAGGCCGACGATGCCGATCAGCCGCGAGGCTCCGTCGGCGTGCTGTGTCACCAGAGCCAGCTTGTGCCGCTCCAGCACCGCATCGATAGCTTCCATGTGCGACTCGCTGATCCCGCGGAACAGGAAATAGACTTCACGCCGCGGCGCATCGATGCTCACATACTGAAGAAGGAGCTTTGCCACGATCTCGTCGGCGCAGGAGAAATCGAGCAGTCCGACATGCGAGAAGTCGATCACCGTGAGAGCTCGGTCGCCAATGCGGTCGAGCTCCTGTTCTATCTCGCATCGAACCGCAGCGCCGGTTGGACGCGTAACCAGGTTTGAGTAGAGCTCGCAAACGCTCTTGCGAAGCATCGAGCTCACGTCGATGTGATTGATCACGCCACTCGCTCCGGAATCGTTATCTGCACCTGCGCCCCCGGAAAATATGAGAGATCTTCCACCAGCGGCTCATCCTCATCCCAATCGCCCTTGGGAAGCACGGCGATGCGGGCAGTGCCGCTCCGGATTGAAAGTTTCCCATCCCAGTTTCCCACAAAACGCCTCACTCCGGCAAGCCCTTGACCTCGGCCGGGATCCCTGAACCGGGATGCGCCGCGCATGACGGTCTCCTCCAGCGCTTGCCCGTCGTCCCACCGCTCCTTCTTCTGGAACCCTGGGGCCGATTCCAGCGACTGCCTGAAACCGATTCCGGGATCGGCAACGGCGATCACTACGACCTTCCGCCCGCCAAGTCGAACCCGCCAGGTGTAGGTCTGGACCGCGACCCACCCGCCGCGACCCGCGTGCTCGATGATGTTCTGACAGACTTCCGACAACGCCATCGTGAACCGCATGGTGATCTTCGCATCGAGATTAAGGTTTTTGACGAGTGCGTCCTGCGCTCTTTGCTGGATCTTGTCGACGACGTTGTGGACATCGTCGCTCTTGGAAATCGATGTCACCTCGAGAAGCACGCTCGTCTCTGCCGCCTTGGTGCTCCTCACCCGCCCCTGTAGCTCGTAGAGCTCGGCCGCGTGCTTGAAGAAATCCATCCTCGACCAGTAGCTGCTGACGTTCTCGGCCTCCGGCACATAGAGTATCGGACGCTCCGCACGGGACTGCGCCAGCGCCAGCAGCGCCGTCAGGCCGTAGGGGGATGCCCAACGGACGTGCCTCGTATCGACGATGATTTTGTCGTCCAGCGGCAATGGCGCGACCTGATCCAGCACAAGCTCGAACGACTTGTCCTCGAGCGAATGTGGGACGTTGATGATTGTCGTCACTTGACGCTGAGCTCTCCGCGCAGGTAGTCGGCGAGACCCGTAGCGCCGCGATGATCCACGTTGCGTGCAGCCGCATCGAGCGCGCGGTCGATTGCCGCGTCTAACTTATCACCGGCGAGAAGGCGGGAGAAATAGGTCGCGCCCCACACATCGCCGCATCCAATCGGATCGCCGGGACCCGCATGTCGTCGGATCTTCGCCGGCACTTTGGCGGTGCGAATTGCTCCCGTCGCGGGCCCAAGCGTTGGGCGCCGCACATCTGTGATTCGATCAAAGCCGGGAGCGGCGAAGTAAACAACGCCCCGACTACCAAGCGTAATGGCTATTGAGGAAACGCCCTCTGCAAAGGCGATAGCAGCCAAGGAAATTGGGTCGCTAGCCATCATGCCCATCTCGTCTTCGTTTACCTGGATGAAGTCGAAACAGCGGCACCACGCGGCGGGATTCGGAAGCGGTTGCAGCGTTCGCATCCCATCGGGTTGGACAGCGAGCAGCAGCGAATGCAGATCGCAGTAGATCGGAGCGCGGAAGTGCTGCCTGATGAGCTGCGCAGTTTCGAGATCGAGCTCGAAGCCGCTGATCAAGTTGATGTAGAGCGCGTCCAGATTGGTCAGCAAAGGTTTCAGGCCCAACCAACTCCAGGTAGGGACACCACCGCTCAGCCGTTCACAACGGCGCTCGTCGCTCAGGTAGTGGAGCGCAACTCGATTGTTCGGGTACGGCACCTCGATCGGGGCTGCGTCGGGCGCAGCGCGATCGAGCCGCGCCACGAACTCGCGGGCGGACTGCGCGAGATCGCTGCCCACCTTGAGGATCGGGACGAATTCCCAGTCGGGCGGGAGCGCGGCGTCCAACGCACCCAGGGCATAAGTGATCCCTCCCCACTCCTCGACCGGAGCATCACGCGGGTCACGCCCGTGAATGACGTCCCAGACGAAGCTGCCTATGACTCCGACGCGCTTCCTTCGCGTCATTGAGTTTCCGCGCGAGCGATCACTATAGCTCGCCCAGCTTCTGCATCTTGAACGTCGCGATCGCGCCGACAACGCCGGCGGAAAGGGGAAGTGCGCCCGGAACAATGCGGCACGCTTCGACTGCGGGTTTGAATGCGCGGCGCTTGACCTCTGCACGCAACGGTCGGAAGAGGGCGTCTCCTGCCTGAGTGACTCCACCAGCGAGGACGACCGTATCCGGATTGAAGAGGTTGAGGAGATTCGACACACCAGCGCCGAGAAACCGGGCAGTTTCGCGGACGACTTCTCTGGCGGTCGAATCGCCGCGCTTCGCGGCGTCATAGACAGTTTGCGCTGTGATCTTCCGCAGGTCGCCGTCGACCATGCTCACGAGAATGGATTCGCTCTCGTCGCCGCGGAGCGCTTCCCGGGCACGTTCCGCGATGGCCGGCCCGGAAGCGTACGCCTCGAGGCATCCGTAATTCCCGCATTTGCAGCGGCGCCCGGTGGAGTCGATCGTGGTGTGGCCGATCTCTCCGGCGACGTCCGATGCGCCGTGGTACAGTTTGCCCTCGAGAATCAGTCCCCCACCGATTCCGGTTCCCAGAGTCATGCCGATCACGTTTCGGCCGCCGACCGCGGCACCGCACCAGAACTCGCCGAGTGTGGCGCAATTGGCATCGTTGTCGAGCGTGGCTTCGAGACCCACCCGGCTCGAGATCTCGTCGCGCAGCGGAAAATTCTTCCAACCAAGGTTCGGCGTCACGATGACGATGCCCTTCTCGCGATCGAGCGGTCCCGGCGATCCGATGCCGACGCCCAGAAACGCGGACCTGTCGGCGCCCGTTTCCGCCATCGTTTGCGCGATCACCTGCTCGATCATTCCGGCGATTCGATCGACGACTGAGGCAGCTCCGCCATCGGCGAGCGTCTGAGTGGTGCGCATCGCGATCTCACGGCTGCCATCGACGGGCATCGCTCCCGCGACAATGTTGGTACCGCCCAGATCTACTCCGACGATGTAACGCTCCTTCGCACTCATACTGGCACCGGTGGGTTGAGGACTTCCATCAGTAAACTCGAGACATACTCGGGCGTCAGCTCACGCATGCAGCGCCAGTGTCCAAGAGGACACCGCTGCGGCCCGTGTCGATCACACGGCCGACAGGACAGGTTGTTCCCGGCAACCGTCTTTCGCTCGGCGAGAGGACCGAATCCGAACTCCGGCACAGTCGGACCAAAGATCGTCAGCGTCGGAGTTCCCATCGCCGATGCAAGGTGCTGCGGTGCCGAATCGTTGGTCACTATCGCCTGCGCCCGGCCAATCAGCTCCGCCGACGCCAGAAGTGGCAGGGTTCCGACTCCATTGATCACCGCGGCCGGACGCAGTGCATCGATAATCTGCGACGCCACCTCGGAATCGGCTTTCGACCCGATGATTGCGATCCTGAAGTCGTCGGCCAGTCGCTTCGCCAACTCGACATAATATGGCCAGCGTTTGGTCCCCCACGCACTACCTGGCGCGAGAGCCACGAACGGCTCCTCGATGTTGCCGCTCTGGCGCAGAAGCGAATCGACCCGGTGGCGCTCCTCGTCAGACGGGTAAAGGCGCGGGCGGATCTGGTCGCGCGTCGGAGGATCCGCGCAGTCCGACATCGCAAGCGACCACAGTCTCTCGGCGTGGTGACGATCTGGTCGATAGGCGACCTGCTTCGTGTATAGCAACCGGCCAGTTGAGCTTGCGAATCCGATTCGGTCCTTCGCTCCGGTCATCATTGCGATGAGCCCACTGCGGAACGACCCCTGGGCGAGATACGCCGCTTCGTAAGCTCGCCCGCTCCGGATCTGCTTCAGAGTTTGCCATAGACCCTGCGCGGATCCGTAAGTGTTGCGCTTGTCGTAAGGGATCACCGACCTGATGTCGGGATTGTTGGCGAGCGCGGATGAGCCACGCGGAGTTGCGAGGACGTCGACCGGGCCGCGTTTCGCAAGCTCGGCGATGAGCGGCGTCGTAAGAATGACGTCGCCGAGAAAGCTCGTCTGAATAACGAGCGATGCTCCCACTCAGTCCACCTGCAGGACGGCGAGAAACGCTTCCTGCGGTATTTCTACTGATCCGACCTGCTTCATTCTCTTCTTCCCCGCCTTCTGCTTCTCGAGAAGCTTGCGCTTGCGCGAGATGTCGCCGCCGTAGCACTTGGCAAGCACGTCCTTGCGCAGTGGCTTGACGCTCGTGCGCGCGATCACCTTCGATCCAACCGCTGCTTGAATGGCGACCTCGAAGAGCTGTCGCGGAATCAGATCCTTCAGCTTGTCGGCGATCTTGCGTCCCCACTCGTACGACTTGTCCTCGTGGATGATCACGCTGAACGCATCCACGGGGTCGCCGTTGATCAGCATGTCCAGCCTGACGAGATCGCTGCGACGATACTCCAGGATATCGTAGTCGAGCGATGCATACCCACGACTGACGGTCTTCAGCTTGTCGAAGAAGTCGAGGATTATTTCCCCCAGAGGGAATTCCCAATCCAGCTCGACGCGCTGGGTGTCGAGATAGGTCATGTTCCTGTAGACGCCCCGCCGCTCGGTGCCGAGGGTCATGATCGGCCCGATGTATTCCGCCGGCACCATGATGCGCGCCTTCACGTACGGCTCTTCCACGTAGGCGACAACCTGTCCCGATGGCATCAGTGAAGGGTTCTCTATGAGCTTCATCGTTCCATCGGTGAGGTAAACCTTGTACTCGACTGAGGGAACAGTCGTGACGAGCTCGAGATCGAATTCGCGGCGCAGTCGCTCCTGCACGATCTCCATGTGGAGGAGCCCGAGAAATCCGGCGCGGAAACCGAACCCGAGAGCAGTCGAAGTCTCGGGCTCGTAATTCAGCGACGCGTCGTTCAGCTTGAGCTTCTCGAGAGCATCGCGCAGCGTTTCGTACTGGGTGGTGTCGGTAGGATAGAGTCCGGCGAACACGAACGAACGAACCGCCTTATAACCGGGCAGGGCTTCCACGGCGTGATTTTCGGCGTCGAAAATCGTATCGCCCGCGCGGGTCTCGCTCACGGAACGCACGCTCGCTACCACGTACCCGACTTCGCCCGGTCCCAGTTGATCTGTCGGAACCTGTCGCAGCTGGTTGTATCCGACTTCATCGACTTCGTAAACCGACTCGCTCGCGCCGAACGTGATGTGCGTTCCCTTTCTGATCACACCATCGACCACGCGCACGCTCGGTATCGCACCGCGATACTTGTCATAGTACGAGTCGTAGATCAGCGCCCGTAGAGGAGCTTTGTCATCGCCCTCGGGGGGAGGCACCTTTCGCACGACTTCCTCGAGCAGCTCGCCGATTCCGATCCCTTCCTTTGCACTGACGAGAAGAATCTCGCCCTCTTCGATGCCGAGGAGATCGGCCACTTCCTTGCGACGCTTCTCCGGCTCGGCGCCGGGGAGGTCGATCTTGTTGAGAATGGGAATGATTTCCAGGCCGGCATCGACCGCCAGGAAGAGGTTGGAGAGAGTCTGGGCTTCGATCCCCTGTGACGCGTCGACCACGAGGATCGCCCCTTCGCAGGCAGCAAGCGAGCGCGAAACCTCGTAAGTGAAGTCGACGTGGCCTGGCGTGTCGATGAGGTTGAGCTCGTATTCCTGGCCGTCGAGCGCGGTGTAGGTCATGCGGACGGCGTTGAGCTTGATGGTTATCCCACGCTCGCGCTCGAGATCGAGCGTGTCCAGAACCTGAGCCTTCATCTCACGCTTCTGCAGCATCCCGGTAGCCTCGATCAGCCTGTCGGCCAGCGTCGACTTGCCGTGATCGATGTGTGCGACGATGCAGAAGTTGCGAATGTGCTCGAGCTTCAACGGGTGTCTCTGGCTTGTGCGGGGAGAGAGCGGAAGGAACCTCGAAATATAACCGTCCAAGCACCCTGTTCCGGCGCTCACAAAAAGAAAGAGGGCTGCTTTCGCAGCCCTCTCGATTGATCAATTGCCACCTGCGCTTATTTGCGGTTCGGTGGAGGATTAGTGGGCGTCGCAGCTCGCGGGGGCGGAGGCGGAGGCGAAGATGTGGATGGTCTCTCGTGGACTACAGGTGCGGGTGGCGGCGGAGATTCTCTCGGAACGCGAGCCGGCGGCGGTGGTGCCTCTGTGCGTGGCTCAGGCCGGTACTCACGAACGGGCTGCGAGCCGGTCGCGGCTGGTTCCAGGCGAGGCGTTATAACACGCTCGATAGGAGCTCGCCCTTGAGGGGCCGACATCGGCTGTGAGGTGTAACCGCGCAGATTCAGGCCGGGCTCCGCATGATGCCCTCGCGGAGCCGTGATGGTCACGTCGCCCATCTGAGGAAGACCGGAGCGCGTAAGCGGAAAGATCCCCTCGGGAGCGGCTGTCGCGCTGGAGCGCGGCGGGTGGTGTGGCACGCCCTCCACTGGGAAGCGACCCTTCGGGAACACAGTCGTGTCGCCGCGAGGCCTTGGCCTCACCACCGGGAACCCCCCGACGAAAGATCTCGGCGTGTAGATCACGATCGGGAAACCGCAAAAGTCGTAGCCAAGTCTTGCCGACTGTCCACGCTGCCGAAGGAAGGCGATCGACTGGCTGGCTTCAAAAAAGCGTCGCGCCAAGGTCGGTGCGTAGGCGTAGCCGTAAAGATCGCAGGAGGAATAAGGACTGTAGGCGTAGTAGCTGTTGTAGTTGCGCCCGCCCGCGAAGCGCAGGATATCGCGCCCGATCGGCTCGCCTTTGGCGCCCAGATAGTTTGCCAACGACTGCGCCGCCAGCTGTGGAGTCCGGTTTTCAATGAGCAGTCTGATCGCCGACATGTTCCAATCGCCGCCGCTCTCGATCCGCTCGAGATTGAACGGAGCCCGCGAAGCAAGCGCTATCACTGTGCCTCGTGAGTCCAGGTATCCATCGTTGTAGCTGCTGTAGCCGGCGTACGACGATGCGGAGTAGTATCCGTCGCCTCTTTGCTGGGCGAAGCCCGCGAAGAAGTTGGGAAGTCTGATCTCCTTGTGAGCGAGCATCCGGACTGAGATGCCTGGGAAATCGGGGTGCAGTACCTGAATCTGCCCATCGACATCCATCGAGACCGCGAACACGTAGGCGTTCTCGGCGACTTCGATGACTGGAGTCACATAGCTCGTGGTTTCGAGGGCAGAGGAGCCATTCGTATCATAGATCCGGATGATCGGCGCTCGCTGCTTCGCTCGCTCCTGGGCTCCTGACGCTGAAGTGAGAGCACCAACAAGGAAGGCCGAAGCACCCACCGTTACCGCAAATCTCGCCGTTCGCATGTCGATCTCCCCAGGTTTGTATACAATTTGTCAGAATGTACCGGCGGAGTCAATGCCAGAGTCAGGCCGGAATCGGTCCTCCCTTCTAACTCGCGGCGGGCTTAACGGCGCCAGCGGCTACCTGTAGCTCGGAGTCGCATTTACCTTGCGCCATGCCGCTCCCACAACTGCTCTCGATCCTCGAATCCCTGGATGAATTCCGGGAGCTGTTGAGCGACCTTCCCGGGCCAACCTCACTCCGCGCCATAGGCGGCCTCCACGGATCCAGCGACGCGGTGGTCGTCGCGACGCTCTCAAAGAATCTTACGCGTCGGTTCTTCGTGGTGTTGAACGACGACGTCGCCGGCGCCGAGCGCTGGCTCGCCGATCTGAGCACGCTCGTGGAGCCCGATGGCGTCGCATTCTACCCCCCGCGCGAGAGCTTCGGGGAAGCGGAGGCGCATGCGGAAGTCGCCGGCGAAAGAGTCGAGACGCTGGAGCGAATCGGACGCGGCGATCTTCGAATCATCGTCACCACCAGCCGGGCCCTGCTCGAGCGGACCCAGCTCCCACGGGCGCTTGCTTCCGCGCGACTCGAGCTCAGAAAGCGAGACACCCGGCGCCCCGAAGAGCTAGCCGCGCATCTCGAAGCCATCGGCTTTGAGCGCGTGCCCATGGTGGAGGACGTCGCGCAGTTCAGCGTGCGCGGCGGCATCTTCGATATCTACAGCTTCGGGATGGCGGAGCCGGTGCGTCTCGAGTTCTGGGGTGACGACATCACCGAGCTCCGTCATTTCGATCTTCTCACCCAGAGGTCGACCCGCGACGCTGAAGTCGCGCTCGTCCTTCCGGTCGACGGCCAGATCAGCGTCGGTGACAGTGAGCCGGAGCGCTCGTCAATTCGCGCGCTTTTTCCGCCCGACACTCTGTTCGTGATCCCGCGTGGAACTCACGTCAAGCCCGAGATGGAGCGAACCTGGTCGGAAGCACAGCACCACATCGACCTCGCCCGGCGACGCGGTGAAGACACACCAAGCCGCGACGAGCTGTTCGAGTCTCCGGACACCGCGCTCCAGGCTCTCAGCGCATACGGAACGATCGATCTCTCGGGTGACGATGCGCGGATGGTCTTTCCGTTCAGGGAGCCCGAAGAGATTCTGCGCGACATGAAGCGCCTGAAGCAGATCGTCGCCGATGGAATCCCGACGACGATTCTCTGCGACAACGCTGGTCAGGCCGAGCGTCTCGACGAGCTGCTGAACGACGACCGCATCTCGCCGGCCACGCTCGCGATCGGAGTTCTCGACGGCGGATTCGTCATTCCGCCGCGGGGCAGTGACTTCGCCGGATACCGGCTCCTCACCGACCATGAGATCTTTCGCCGCGAGCGACGCTTTCGACGAGCGCGGCGCTACGCGACAGGCGCCGCTCTCGAGAGTCTGACCGCGCTCAAGCCTGGCGACTACGTCGTGCATCTCGAGCACGGGGTCGGGATTTACCGCGGTATGGAAACGATGTTTGTGCGCGAGAGCACGGTTGAAGTCGCCGTGATCGAATACGAGGGAGGCGACCGCCTCAACGTCCCCCTCTACCGCATCGACCAGATCGAGCGATACCGCTCCGCCGCCGACATGACTTCCGACGCGCCACCGCCCCGATTGCACGCCCTCGGCGGAAAGCGATGGGCATCCCAGCGGGACAAAACTCGCGCCGCGATTCAGGAGATGACGGTCGAGCTCCTCGATCTCTACGCTCGCCGCAAAGTCGCGACGAGACCGCCACACTTGCCGGATACCGTTTGGCAGCGTCAGCTCGAATCCTCATTTCTATTCGAGGATACTCCCGACCAGCGCACGGCTACTACCGATGTGAAGGGCGACATGGAGCGTCCTCGACCGATGGATCGCCTTCTGGTCGGAGATGTGGGCTACGGCAAGACGGAAATCGCCGTGCGAGCCGCGTTCAAGGCAGTCCAGTCCGGCCGGCAGGTGGTGGTGCTGGTGCCGACGACGATTCTCGCCGACCAGCACGCGCGTACATTCGGCGAGCGGTTGGCTGATTTTCCGGTCAACGTGGAAACGCTTAGTCGATTTCAGACGCCGAAGGAGCAGGCGGCAGTGCTCGCCGGTCTCAAGGCAGGGAAGGTCGACGTGGTGATCGGCACGCATCGTCTTCTGAGCCCCGACGTCGCGTTCTCCGAGCTCGGACTGATCGTCGTTGACGAGGAGCATCGCTTCGGTGTCAAACACAAGGAACGCCTCAAGAGGCTCAGACTCGACACCGATGTGCTCACACTGACGGCCACGCCGATTCCGCGGACGCTCCATCTCTCTCTGGCCGGTCTGCGTGACATGACTTTGATGCAGACCCCTCCGCGCGATCGCTCACCGGTGCTCACGTACGTCGAGCCCTGGGACGATGGTCTGATCGACGAAGGCATCTCTCGCGAGCTCGATCGTGGCGGGCAGGTGTTCTTCGTCCACAACCGGATCGAGACGATCGATGGTATGGCCGAACACATCCGCCACGTCGTGCCGCGCGCACGCATCGGCGTTGGCCACGGTCAGATGCGTGAGCGCGAGCTGGAGGACGTCATGCGCAGATTCGTCGACGGCGAGATCGACGTGCTCGTCTCTACCATGATCGTGGAGTCCGGGCTGGACGTACCCAACGCCAACACGATGTTCGTCAACCGGGCCGACACTTTCGGTCTGGCGCAGCTTTATCAGCTCCGGGGACGCGTCGGCCGCTCGCACCGCAGGGCGAGCTGCTATCTGCTGGTGCCGGACTCGATCGACGAAGATGCGAACCGACGTCTCACCATTCTGGAACACCATACGCAACTGGGGGCTGGTTATCAGATCGCGCTCAAGGACCTCGAGCTGCGGGGCGCTGGCAACCTTCTTGGCCCCGAGCAATCCGGGTTCGTGCACGCGGTCGGCTTCGACATGTATCTCCGCATGCTCGACGAGACAGTGAAACGCTTAATGCGGGGAGACGACGCACCCAGGCTCCAGCCATCGGAGATCTCCCTCGATGTCCCGTCCTACCTGCCGGACGAATACATCAACTCCCAGGACGCCAAGCTCGACATCTACAGACGCCTCACGCACATGACGGATGTCGCCGAGATCGAGGCCCTGAGAGATGAAGTACGGGACCGGTTCGGAGTTCTACCGGAACCCGCGCGAACCTTCTTTGCAACTGCTCTGCTCCGAATCCTCGGCGGTGCTTCCGATGTCGAGTCCGTGCTGGTGCGCGGAAACGAGGCCCGTATTACCTTTCGCGAGCACGCGGTGCCCCGTATGAAGGGGATTTCGGCGGCGTTCCACGAGGTACAGTTCCAGGCGGAAGTGCGACGCGCGCATCCGCTCTCACTCAAGCTCACCCGTCTTGGAGGAGCTGAGATGCTCGATGGACTTGTCCGTGCCCTGACCACACTGCGTCCCACCTGACAGCTAACCCGTACGACGCAAACATGAAACGCAATATCGCTCTCGCCGCGGTAGCGGCTTTTACACTCTCGGCCTGTTCCGGGTTGAAGGATGCCCTCAACGCGCACACCGACTGGGTCGCTCGCGCCGGGAGCGCCGAGCTTTCGGTGACCAAGCTCGCGAATCTCCTGGGGAAATCACGCGCGCCGGTCCGTAAAGACATCGCCAAGTCGATCGCTAATGTCTGGTCCGATTACCAGCTGCTCGGCATGGCCGCGGCGCACGGCGATTCGCTCAACGATCCCAAGATGATCGATGAAGCGATGTGGCCGGCGATCGCCAATATGAAGGCGAGGAAGTGGTATGAGGTCGTGTCGAAGGGCTGGGGTGTCGAAGACACCGCCGCAGCCAGGCGGCAGTGGGACAGCGGACAGGTACTCGCGGCTGACCACATCCTTCTGCTTACGCAGGGGATGAACGACACGCAGAAGGCCGATGTGAAGAAGAAAGCCGATGCGCTTCGGGCAAAAGTGACGCCCGCCAACTTCGCGGCCACCGCCACCAAGAACAGCCAGGATCAGCAATCAGCCCGTCAGGGAGGGTCGCTTGGAATCTTTCCGAAGGGCTCGATGGTTCCCGAATTCGAGAAGGCGCTCGTAGCACTCAAGCCGGGCGAGATTTCCCCCGTGATTCAGACCCAGTATGGGTACCACATCATCCACCGTCCGACCTACGATCAGGTCAAGACCCAGCTGCTGGCGGCGTCGAAGGGACGAAGCGTCGCGGTGGCGGAGAGCACCTATCTCGCCAAGCTCGAACAGAACGGCAAGATCGAGGTGAAGAAGGACGCGCCTACGATTGTGAGAGCCGTGGGCAACGATCCCGACGCATACCGCCGCGACAACACCGTGTTGGCCACGTCGACAGCCGGAAAATTCACGACGTCCCGCCTGGTCGGCTGGCTCGAGACGCTGCCGCCACAAGCCCGCGTGCTCGATCAAATCAAACAGTCGCCCGATTCGCTCCTCGTACAGCTGGTTCGCAACTTCGTCAAGAACGAGCTGGTGCTGAGGCAGGCCGACAGTGCCAAGGTACAAATCGATCCAGCCGAGATGGCCCAGCTGCGCGCGAGCTTTACCAACGCGGTGCGCACGGCGTGGGCGCAGCTCGGAGTCCTGCCGGCGTTGCTTGCAGACAGCGCGAAGAGCGAGGGCGATCGCGAGAAGCTCGCTGCTAAACGGATCGACGTCTATTTCACGCGCATGGTGCAGGAGCAGGCAGCGTTCGTTTCCGTGCCGACTCCGCTTTCCAATATCCTGCGAGAGAAGTACAAGTATTCTTTCAATGACGCGGGGTTTGACCGTGCGGTGCAAGAGGCAGCGAAGATCCGCAGCTCGGCTGACTCGGCGCACTCCGCTCAGCAGCCGCCCTCCGCGGTGCCATTGAATCCTTCACTGCCTCCGACCGCGTCATCCACTCAGCCCGGCGGCAAGAAGTGATCGAACCACGATTCGATCGCGGGGTAGGATCAGCGATGATAAAGCGATTCATCGTTGCCGGAATACTTGCGCCGATAGGGCTCGGGGCGCAGACTCCAGCCACCGTCGCCCGGGCTGTACCGCCGACTCTGCCCATCGATCGCGTCGTCGCAATTGTCGGTGATCAGCCACTTCTATGGAGCGACGTGCTCACCTCCATCAATCAGCGTCGCGCCCAGGGCTTGCAGCTCCCCACCGATTCCGCCGGTCAGACCGCTCTCGCGCACACAGTGCTGGGTGAGCTGGTGGACGAAGAGATGCTCGTTCAGAAAGCGAAGGAAATGAAACTCGAGGTGACGGAGGCCGAGATCACCGCCGGAGCTGACCGTCAAATCAAGCAGGTCCGGTCCCAGTTCAGCTCGGACGACGAGTATCGAAACGAGCTCAAGAAAGCGGGACTCGGATCGCCTGATGAGTATCGCAAGTCACTCATCGAACAGTACAGGCGCCAAAATCTCCAGCAGAAGGCGTTCGCAGAGCTGAGGAAGAAGGCCAAGCCGGTCAACGTCACCGACGAAGAAGTGACGGCGGCGTTCGAGCGCAGCCGCTCCGACTTGCAGAAGCGCCCGGCGACTGTGACGTTCAGACAAATCATCGTGGCGCCCCATGCCTCACCGCCGGCGAAGGCTAAGGCTAAGGCGCACATCGACTCGCTGCTCGTAGAAATCAGGAAAGGCGGCGACTTCGAACAGATCGCCAAGCGCGAATCGATGGACCCCGGTACCAAGCAGCTCGGCGGCGACCTTGGCTGGAATCGTCGCGGCGGCGGTCTGGTTCCGGAGTTCGAAGCGATGATGTTCGCGCTGCGCCCGGGAGAAGTGAGTCCGGTAATCGAGACGGCGTTCGGCTATCACATCATCAAGGTCGATCGCGTACAGGCGGCCGAGGTGAAAGCGAGGCACATTCTCATCGCGCCGGTGATCGACTCCGCGGACGTCGCCGCCGCAAAAGTCGAGGCGGACACGGTCGCGGCGCAATGGCGTCGCGGCGTTTCGTACGACACCCTCGTTGCCAAGCATCACGATGCGACGGAAGAAAAGGGCATGCTGCAGCCGTTCCCCCGCGATTCGTTGCCGCCTTCCTACAGTGCGGCCCTCGCGGGCGCCAAGGCCGGCTCCATCACCCAGCCGTTCCAGCTGGCGAATCCGCGTGGCCAACCCAAGTACGCCGTTCTCCAGGTGGTCACTGCGAACGATGCCGGTGAGTTCAAGGAGAGCGAGATTCGCGATCAGATCCGCGCTCAGCTCTCCGACGAGCGCTCGATCAGGCAGCTGCTCGACGACATGCGGAAGCAGACCTATGTGTCGCTCAGGATGTAGAGGGTGAAAGCGCGTCTTGCCATGACCGTCGGGGACCCGCGCGGGATTGGCCCGGAGATCGTCGCCAAAGCGCTCGCTGACTCACGGGTCGGCGAGCGCTGTGACATTGTGGTCGTCGGTCCGCAGGAATCAGGCGTCCAGGTCAGCGAATCGGTGGGTCGCTGGCGACTCGAGGGCGGCGCCGCGCTGGCGGGAATGCTGAGCGGTCTCGCAATCGAACGGGCTGTCCAAATGGCAATGGCGGGCGATGTCGATGGCATCGTGACCGCTCCCATCGACAAGTCCGCGCTGCACGCTGGCGGCTACGACTATCCCGGACACACGGAAATGCTGGGGCACCTCACGGGCGCTCGCGTCGCCATGATGCTCGCGTCGGACAAGCTCCGTGTGGTGCTGGCAACGACTCACATCCCCCTCCGCGAGGTGGCCGAGAGACTGACCACTGAGTTGATAATCGAGGCGACGCGGATCACGCGCAAAGGACTGCAGGAATGGTTCGGCATTGCAGAGCCGCGGATCGCGCTGTGCGCGCTGAATCCGCATGGGGGCGATGGCGGGAGATTCGGGGACGAAGACTACAAGCTTCTCGCCCCGGCTGCGCGCGCCGCGGGAATCGATGGGCCGTTCCCCGCTGACACGGTTTTTGTGCGAGCGATGCGCGGCGAATTCGACGCCGTGATCGCGCCCTACCACGATGTCGGCATGACGGCGATCAAGGTGGCGTCATTCGGCAGCGCCGTAAACGTCACGCTGGGACTTCCATTTCCGCGAACGTCGCCGGATCACGGCACGGCGCTCGATATTGCGGGTCAGAATCGTGCCGACCCTTCCAGCATGATCGCCGCTACGCTTCTGTGTGCGTCGATTGTGGCTCGCGGTCAGTCGCGCGGCGGTCGCCGAGCGAATGCAGATCGACTGAAAGAGTCTCGATCCTCCGGCCGGTCATCTCGCGCACAGTGAAAATTCCGCCGCCGGCAATCACGCGATCGCCGACTACGGGCAGTCGGCCCAACACTCCGAACACGTAACCGCCGATAGTCGTGTAGTCCTCATCGGGGACGGTGAGACTGAAGTGCTCGTTCAGCTCACCGATGTGCGTGCTCCCCGGAACCAGCGTTTCTCCGGCGTGCGTATGAAGCGGAGCTTCCGCATCTTCGGGGGTGTCGTACTCGTCCAGGATCTCGCCGACTATCTCCTCGAGCAGATCCTCCATCGTCACGACACCCGCCGTGCCGCCGTATTCGTCGAGCACCACCGCCATGTGCTCCTTGAGTCGCTTGAAATCGGCGAGAACTTCTTCGACTTCGCGCGAGCCGGGAATCACGTGCACCGGGCGCATGATGGACGGAAGGTCGAACGCCTCCGTGTTGGCGCGGGGAGCGAGGAGCTTGAGAAGATCCTTTGCCAGCACCACGCCGATGATGTTGTCGATCGACTCGTCGTATATCGGGTAGCGGGACAACCCGCTTTCCTGAACCACCTCCAGCACCTCCGACAACGTCGCCTCGACCGGTAAAGCCACCAGCTCTGTTCTCGGCGTCATGACCTCGCGCGCGTTCTTCTCCGAGAACTCGAACACGGCGTCGATCAGATCGGCATCGTGGGCCTGCATCTGTCCGCTTTCCTGCGATTGCTCGACGAGAAGCCGGATCTCCTCGGGCGAATGGACCGCTTCCTCCGAGCCGGCCTTTTCCTGACCGAGTGCGTGCAGAATCACCAGCGACGACTTGTTGAGGAAAAAGGTGAACGGTGTCGTGACCCACGCGAAGAACAGGAGCGGCGGCGCGAGCCACCGGGCCAACGCCTCGGGATGATTCAGTGCGGCGGCTTTGGGCACGAGCTCGCCGAAAACGACGTGCAGGTACGTGACGATTATCAACGCGACGGTGGCCGCCAGAGTGAGCCGCAACGATAGCTCGATGGCGAACGGAAGGTTGGCGAACAACTGCTCGAACACCCCGCCGACGGTCGACTCCGCGACCCAGCCCAGCCCCAGACTCGCGAGGGTCACGCCTAGCTGGCTGGCAGACAGGATGCGGGAGATATTTGAAGTGGCACGAACGGCGAAGCGCGCGAGTCGGTCACCACTTCGGACCATCGCCTCCAGACGCGTCCGTCTGGAGCGGACAAGAGCGAACTCGGCGCCAACGAAAAACGCGTTGAGGAGCACGAGCAGAATTATGGCGAGCAGCCGACCGAGCACGGATACAACTTACCACAACTCCGGTCACGGGCACCAGCACGACGGCGCGCAAACCCACGGAGCCCACTCACACGTGAGCGATGCTCCAGTGAGGAGCCTGCGCATCGCGCTGGCGCTCACGGCGTTGCTGCTGATCGTCGAGGTGATAGGCGGGCTGCTGTCGAATTCAATCGCGCTGCTGGCCGATGCTGGTCACATGCTGACAGATGTCGCGGCGCTCGGCCTCGCGCTCTTCGTAGCGTGGTTCAGCAAACAGCCCGGCAATCCGCAAAAGACCTACGGATATCTGCGCGGGGAAATTCTGGCCGCGTTCGTGAACGGCTCGACACTGCTCCTCATTTCCGCATGGATTCTCTGGACGGCCATCATGCGGCTACGCGCGCCCGAGCAAGTCGCGGGTGGGCTGATGCTCTCGGTCGCCGCACTGGGGCTTGTCGTCAACATCATTGCCGCGCGCGTGCTCGTGGGCAGCTCCTCGCACAATCTCAATACCCGCGGCGCGTATCTGCACGTGCTGGGAGATCTGCTCGCGACGATCGGGACGCTCGCCGCTGCCGTTGCGATCCGTTACACGGGGTGGCTCACGGCCGATCCGATCGCGTCCCTAATCACGACCGTTCTGATCTTGGGGGGCGCCTGGCGTCTGGTGCGGGAGTCGGTGGATATCCTGCTCGAGTCCACGCCGGCGCACATTCCCGTTGGGGCGGTGCGGCGACAGCTGGAGGCGATCCCCGGGATCGAATCGGTGCACGATCTGCACGTCTGGGCGGTCACACCGGCGGTGGTGGCGATGAGCGCCCACGCGATTGTGCGCGAGCCTGAACGGCACCAGCACGTCCTGGGGCACATCCACGACGCGATGCGCCTGTTCGGCATCCAGCACGTGACGATCCAGCTCGAAAGAGACGATATGCTCGATCGCGAGAGGCACTTGCACGCCTAGCTAACTTATAGGGCTATGGCAAAGCAGCAATTTCGTAACATTGCGATCATCGCGCACGTCGATCACGGCAAGACCACGCTCGTGGACAAAATGCTCCGGCAGGCAGGAGCGTTCCGCGAGAATCAGGTCGTGATGGAGCGCGTCATGGATTCGAATCCCCTCGAGCGCGAGCGCGGCATTACCATCCTGGCGAAGAACACCTCGATCAGGTGGAAGGGGACGAAGATCAACATCGTCGACACACCGGGGCACGCCGATTTTGGTGGCGAGGTGGAGCGCATCCTTCGCATGGTGGATGGTGTGCTGCTCGTCGTCGACGCTTTCGATGGTCCGATGCCGCAGACGCGCTTTGTCCTGCGGAAGGCGCTGGCGCTGAATCGCACGCCAATCGTCGTGATCAACAAGATCGATCGGCCGGGGTCCGATCCGATGCGCGTCCACGACGAGGTGCTCGACCTGCTGATCGAGCTCGAGGCGAACGAGGCGCAGCTCAACGCGACGGTCGTGTATGCGTCCGCCCGCGAAGGTGTGGCGACGATGGATATGGAAGTCACGCCTGTCGATCTCTCGCCCCTTTTCGACGCGATCATCGAGCACGTCCCGGCGCCGCCACATGATGATGCCGGTCCGTTTCAGATGCTGATTTCGACGATCGATCATTCACCGTATCTCGGACGTTTGGGAATCGGCCGCATCGAGCGGGGGACCATTCATGTCGGAGATCCGGTTGCGCTGTTGCCACTCGACGGCTCGCAGAAGGCGGAGCAGTCACGCGTGACGAGGCTCTTCACGTTCGAGGGGCTCGACCGAATCGAGGTTCCCCAGGCGTCCGCTGGAGAGATCGTGGCTCTCGCCGGACTCGAAGGGGTCGAGATCGGTCTGACGGTGACCGACCTCGAGCATCCCGAGCGACTGGCCGGGATTTCGGTCGAGGAGCCGACGATCTCGGTGGACTATCTGGTCAACAACTCGCCCTTCGCCGGCAAGGAAGGGAAGTTCGTCACATCGCGCCAGATCCGGGAGCGGCTGTTCAAGGAGTTGGAGCGGAACGTCGCGCTCAGGGTGGAGGACACCGAGTCGACGGACACCTGGACTGTATCGGGCCGCGGCGAGCTGCACCTCACGATTCTGATGGAGACGATGCGACGCGAAGGTTATGAGTTCCAGGTCTCGCGTCCGCGGGTGATCACCCGTGAAGGCCCGCAGGGTGAGCGACTCGAGCCATACGAAGAGCTGGCCATCGACGTACCGGAAGAATTCCTCGGCGTCGTGATCGAGAAGCTGGGGCCGCGGCGCGCGGGGATGCTCGAGATGAAGAACCCGGGGCAGGGAATGGTACGACTTCTTTATAAAATTCCCGCGCGCGGACTTTTCGGCTACCGGTCGGAATTTCTCACCGACACGCGCGGTACTGGTATCATGCACCATCGGTTTCTCGAGTACGGGCCGTGGGCGGGTCCGTTGGCCGGACGTATGCGTGGCACTCTCGTGTCCATGGAGGGCGGCGTAATAGTTGCTTTTGCGCTTGCAAATCTCGCGGAGAGAGCTACCCTATTCGTGGCCCCCGGTGACGCCGTTTACGAGGGCATGCTGGTTGGCGAGAATTCGAGACCTGGCGATATGGATGTCAATCCGACCAGGGAGAAGAAGCTGACCAACATGCGGTCGAAGTCGAGCGACGAAAACATTCAGCTCGAGCCGCCGCGGGAGTTGACGCTGGAAGGTGCGCTGGAGTATATCGAGGAAGACGAGCTGATCGAGGTTACGCCGAAGTCGATCCGACTGCGGAAGCGCTTCCTCAACTCGAACGATCGCAAGAAGCTGTCACGCGAGGCGAAGCGCGAGCGCGCTTCGGTCTAACAACCAGGGAGATTACGGTAATGTGCGCCATGCTGGAGTCCGCGGGCGGTTTCCTGAACGAGGGGGAACCCGAAGCGTGGCTGGCGAAGAAGGCCCCAGAGGGTGACCCCGAGGACGAGGATCTCGAGGACGATCTGGAGGATGATGATGAGGATGACATCGAGGACGAGTGGGACGACGAGGTGGAAGACGTCGACGACGCGGACCTGGATGACGATGATCTCGACGACGAAGAGGATGACGATCTCGACGATGATCTCGACGACGACCTCATAGATCTGGACGACGAGTTTGACACGGAAGAAATCGAGAAGCCGCACCCCGCGCATCCGCGGAAGTACGAGGACTGAGCGCGGTCTCGATCTGATCGTAGCCAAGAAAACTGAGCCCGGCTTTCGTCCACACCGGAAACAAGAATGCCCCGTGATTGCGGGGCATTTCGTCTTTCAGTGGGTCGGAAGCGACCGCTGGCTATGCTTTAGAGCGGGGGAAATATGCCCGTCGTCAAGACATTTCCCGTTGTGCAGGTGATCTCACCCGCCCGCATTTCGCAGCTTTGCGAAGTTTGTGCGTGCTTCACAGTGGCCGTCCAATCGGCGAGCTGGCTCCCGAGGATGTTGAACGCGGTCAGGGTCACGGTTACGTCCTTCGAGGGCGTGAATCCGTTGAGCGGTGCGTCGGCTGTCGCGGTGCCGCCGAAGTACTGGCCGTGGTTGTCCGCGGCATACTGCTCTTCGTAGAGCGCGATGGTGTGCAGGTCGGCCTTCATCGCGGCGACGTATGCCTTGTCCTTGCTGCCGACAAAGCGCGGCACCGCGATGGCGGCGAGCGTGCCGATTATCGCAGCGACCATCACGACTTCGATTAGGGTGAAGCCATTTCGATTTTCAGCCATTCGATGCTCAACGGAATGAGTCCGCGACGCGCGACGGGAGATTTTCCCCCCTTTAATACTCATCCCGAAGCATAACGCAATCGTGAGAACCGCGTGACCGTTTCGTCACGATCGTCGTGTTCCGCCGATTGACCGTGCTCCAGTGCGCGGCTAATTTGCAAGACTCTGCGCCACAGGCGGTTAGCCGGTGGCGAGGGGCCTGTAGCTCAGGTGGTTAGAGCGCACGCCTGATAAGCGTGAGGTCGGTAGTTCAACTCTACCCAGGCCCATAAAGCTCAGTCGCGGAGAACGGTGCGCCAACACCGCCACGACCTCAAGAGAAACGAAACCGCCCTCCTTTTGGGGGCGGTTTTGCTTTGAGTAACTCCGGAGCGGCGGCGACGCGTGTGGCGATCATTCGATCACTCAGCCCGGGCAACCGGTCGCTGCGTTCATCTTCTGTCTCGCTGCCCCCAGCGCAGAAGATAGCCGTGGCCACTGCCGCTTGCATCAAA
>WNGI01000399.1_pt1 | contig 31595 bp, 36 predicted proteins | sample 5400621 | NCBI WGS metagenome assembly WNGI01 (sample SAMN13153374, study PRJNA577476) | soil metagenome | isolation source: 20 cm soil or saprolite under Garry oak tree replicate 1 | place: USA:California | collected 2016-06-15
GTCCCAGTAGCAGAGATAGCAGTTTGTAAGTCCACTACGCCCCGACTTATCTCTGTGGCGTAAAGGCGACTGCTTGTGGCCTGCACGCCAATGGTAAAGTCAGGGCGTCGTGAACTAAATCACTGACAACTTACGTACTGGGACCTCTCGCCTATTCAGTTGCAAGTGTCAGTGTCGCGCCCTGCAGTCGCGGCCAAACCTATTGCGTCCCCGGCCTCAACCCCTTCTCCGCCCGGATTATAGCATCCGTCGCCGGTCGCAACCGTCCCCCCGCCGCGCGCAGCCCTCGAACCGAGTTGTAATCGCCGCCCTCGTACACAACGAGTCCCTTGATCGAAACCTCCGCCGTTGCCCACGCCAGCACTCCCCAGATCGCGCGCTGCTGATTCTCCTCACCGTGGACCAGCGGGTATCCACCGGTGGCGAAAACCCAATGCTCCTTCGGCTTGGGGTACTGCCGCATCCAGCGTTGAGCGACGCGCAGGTGTGTGTCGAGAGACGTGGCACCATCGAATCCGGCGAATAAGGAGAACCCGACGGCATCGATCGGAGAGCCTGGCCGCGCCGCCCACGCGTAGAACGTGCTGTCGCGGGTGCCGTAGCTGCTAATCGGCACGCTGACCTTGATACGCGGATAGATGTAATGCGCCATGCGCGCCGCACGCGTGAAATAATCGATCCAGTACAATGGAGACTCTTCGCCGAGTATGCGCGTGCCCTCCTCCAGCGGATCGACGGCCGGGATCAAGTAATCGGGCTTCAGCCGCCTCGCGATTCGATCGATGTCCTTGAGGCGCGCAACCGTGTAAGCCTCGCGCGACTGCTTGAATTCCTCCTCCCCCTTCTTCGGGTAGCCGAGCGCGACGATCAGAAGCGTGCTGTCGGCACGCGCCTGCTCGATCGAGCGCGCGAGTGAATCCAGCGCGACTCCGCGCGCGGCTTCCGGATCAATCACGACGCTGATCGCATCGATGTCCAGCGTGTCGGCCAGAGCGAGATCGTACCTGATCGCCAATGGCGGCGGCCCGCTCCTCAAGTCGGGGAAGATCTTGAGCCCGATGCGGAAATCTCCCTCGGGATGCTCCTGCAGCTGGTCGTGCTCGTGCGCCGCGTAGCTCCTGATGCCCGCATAGGCGCCCGGCAGCTCGACGACGACCAGCGCGGTCAAAGCTATGGCCGCTCCGGCTAGCGCTACGCGTGCCAGGCGAGTGAAGCCCCACCGCGCCGGAAGCGACGGCGCGAATATCGGAACCTGGATGTAGATCGGATTCCAGAGAGCGGGTGTGCCGAAGAACGTCCCCAGCATGCTCGCCTGTGCCGCGTTGAGAGCGAGGCCGAACTCCGTCGGCGAATGACCGCGCATGATGACGAACTTTGTCACCGCCACGGTCGCGATGATGATGTTGTAGACCAGCAACGGAATTCCGAGCAACGGAGTCACGAGTTTCCGCCCGAGGGCGTAGATCGCCTGCACCAAGAACAAGAGCGCCGTGAACGGCCACAGCCACGCCACGAGAATAATCGCGCGGCCGTAGAGAAGAGATTCAGCGGTGTACGCGACTACGAGCGCTGGAACAAGGAGGAGGCCGGCGAAGCCCGTGATCGCCTGAAAGCCGCGCGGGATGCGACGCAGCTTCGCGATTCTGCCCGCCATCAGGATGTCCCACGCGATCATCGCGACCGAGAGAGCGAGGTAAATCGCTCCGAGCAGCCTGTGCGAGCTCATCGAGCGAAGCTAGACACGCTCGCGCGCGCTGGCAAGCACAACGACGCGGTCGTACTTTTCCCTCGCATGGGTCGTCGCGCTCTGCTCAATCTTCCAAATACGATGTCGCTGTCGCGAGTGGTTTTGGCGCTCGCATTCGTGCTCGTATCGGAACCGTGGGATCGAATCGCCCTCATCGCGGTCGCTGGATTGACGGATTTTATGGACGGCTGGCTCGCCCGACACAAAAAATCGGAGAGCACCGCCGGCGCGCTCCTCGATCCGATCGCCGATCGCATCTTTGTCTTGGTCGCGATATCGACCTACCTCGTTGAAGGCCAGCTAACTACCGCGCAGTACTTTGTCTTTCTGACGCGTGACCTGGCCACGGCTTTGGGATTCGTAGTCGCCAAAATTATTCCAACGCTGCGACCGGCCGTGTTCAGGGCGAGAATGTTAGGCAAGATTGTCACCGTCCTGCAGCTAGTCACGCTGGTGGCCATCATCCTCGTGCCGGAGCTCACCCAGGTTCTGGTCGCTACGATCGGGGTCGTCTCGGCCGCATCGATCGTCGACTACACGATCGCGCTCTGGCGGGAACGCGCGCGTTCAAGCGCGGCCTGACAGCGATGCGAGCGAGGCGGTCAGTTGCTTTACGAACGATGCGAGCAGTGCATTCGCTCTTTCGCGTTACGCTTTGCCTGGCAAGGGCACTGGTACTGGCATTGGTGCTGCCCTCGACCGCCGCCGCGCAGATCAACCAGCAGCAGCTGCAAGTCGAAGGAAGGCTGGACGCCATCTTCGCGCGCAGTACTGGTGTCGAGGCTGGACTCGGCCTCAGTGTTCCCGCCGGGATCTACATGCGTACCGGTCTGGTCGCCGGAATCGGTGCTTGGCGCCACGGCCTGGAAGGGCGAACCGATCTGATCTCGAGATTCAGTCTCGACCCGTTCCGCCAGAGTAACTGGGCGCCGTACGGCGGAGCCGGAATCTCTGGCCGGTACCGCTCGAGACTCGACGGCGGCTCCCGCGCCTATCTGCTTGTCTTCCTCGGCGTCGAGGGTCCGCTGCCGCTGGGCCAAACGACCGGGATCGTGCCGGCGTTCGAGGTTGGGCTCGGGGGAGGGGCGCGATTCGCGGTCATACTCCGACGGGGGATCAACGCGCGACGATGAGAGCCTACAACTACGCTGCCGAGCGAAGGGCGTTCGGCGGGTAGCAGGCGGCAGCGTAGTTGTTCGAGGTAGCTGCACTGCAGGGTCGAAAAAAAGAAGGGCGCCTGTTCGGCGCCCTTCGATCAAACTGCCTTTCTGACTTTCGGAGGTTGAGCGAATCGCTCGCCCAGCACCCTCAGCTCAGCTACTTCTGACGGCTGCAGCTCGTGGTAGCGCTCCGCCAGGTAATCCATCGTGTTGTTGAACCAATCCTTCTGGTCTTCGGGCGCCGAGCCGACTACGCCGCAGCGCATGATCTGCTGGAACAACTCGTCCCGGGCCTCCGCAAACGGAGTTGCCGATCGGACTGGCTCCTTCCGGAATCTGTTTTTCTGAGTGTTCATCAATTCGGTTGGAGTAAAAACGTCTATGAAATCGTGATCTTCAATCTACCGGTATTAGACACCATTTCATAGAAGAAAGGTTCATGCAGCAGCGCTTTTCTCGATGAAATCGAGCTGCAATTCCCAAGATTCATGCAGCAGCCCTTCTTTTGATGAAATCGAGCAGCAATTCCGAAAGATGCTCGGGGTTTTCCTCGGGAACGAGGCGCGCCACTCCCGCGAGCCTCACGAGCCGGGCCTCCGGGATCGCATTGACGAGCCGGTCGGCGAGCTTGGGCTCGACCCATTTGTCCTCGTCACCCCAGATGATGAGCGTCGGCGCCTTGATCTCTCCGTACTCGTCCTCATCCAAATCAGCCTTGTTCACCGCGCTCGCCAGCGTAAGAAGGTGTTTGGCGCCATCCTTTCCGACGAACGGAGCGAGGTAGCGCGCGATGAGCTTCATCGGCATGTGTTCCTGATCCGCGACGCTGCCTTTCAGAACGCCTTCCAGCAGAGGCGCTGCTCCCATCACCCCGCGGGTGAGACTGAACGCAAAGCGCGCCGTGCGCCGCTGCATCTGCGTTATCTCCTTCGCGGGCAGCTCCTCGAATGCGGGGGTGTTGATCAACACCAGCTTGTCGACGCGCTCGGGACGGTTTGCGGCGAGCTTCATCGCTACATCGCCGCCGAGGTCCACGCCCACTATGACCGCGCGTGAGACGCGAAGCACCGTCATGGCTGCATCGAGATACTCGGCCTGAGCCGCGATTCCGAAGTCGGCGTCCAGCGGCCGGTCGGACTGTCCATGCCCGAGCAGATCCACCGAATATGCCGTGTGCCCTGCGGCCGTTATAGCTGGAGCGATGGCCCGCCACAGAAAATTGCACGTCCCGAATCCGTGCAGGAGAATGACGGCGGTTCCTCCGTGCCCATATCGCTCGACGTGCATCGCTCCCGGACCCACCGGAGCTCTCAGGACATCAGCTTGCATCTCTATACCCCTCTCTTAGCTTTCGCGTCACAGCTTACTTAGCCGTCAACGCACGAAATCGACCACGGAAGATGCCTCCAACCAACGAGCCACCGCTCTCACGATCCGCCCGCGCATCCCGCCCGGACACCGGTGCTGACGAACCGCGCGGTCCGAGAGACAGGAACGTACCCCCGAAAAAGATTGTCAGGGAGGCCCGTGCATCAAGTCGGCCAAAGGCGTTCCTCTGGGTACTCGGTCTCATCGCACTCATTGGCGTTGCCGCGCTGGGATACGTCGCGAGCAAGCCCAAGTCCGCTTCAGCTGACGTTCATGATGTGGCAGACACGACCAATGCCGGACCCGCTCAGGGTTATCTGATAGGCAAGGTCGATGCCCCGGTCAAGATTCTCGAGTACGCCGATTTCGAGTGCCCTTCGTGCGGCGGCTTCGCCACGGTCACCGAGCCCGATGTGCGAACCAGGATCATCGAGCCAGGGCTCGCGAACCTCACCTATTACGATTTCCCGCTGACCCAGCACCGCAACACTCTGGCAGCATCAAACGCCGCGGCCTGCGCGGATGAGCAGGGCAAGTTCTGGCCGATGCACGACCGGATCTTTCAGGGGCAGGAAGAGTGGAATGGCGAGGCGACCGATGCCCCGAAGCCGTTCTTCAAGAGCTACGCGGGAGAGATCGGGCTCGACGTGGCCAAATGGGAGAGCTGCTACGATGCGCGCAAATACCAGAAGCGTATCAGCGCCAATCTCGCCGACGGCCTGAGGCGCGGAGTGGGCTCAACCCCCACGTTCATCATCGGCAACAAGATGTACCCCGGGATGCGCAACTACGATGAGTTGAAAAAGCTCGTCGATTCTGTCGGGAAGACCGCGACCCCGGTCGCAACAGTCGGCTCTTCGGCACCAGCGCCGAAGAAGTGACGAAGCGGATGATCGTGGCCGCGCTCGCGCTGGCCGGGATCTTCATCAGCCTCTACCTAACGCTTTACAAGCTTGGCGTCATCGGGGAGCTGAGCTGCAGCATCGGCTCGTGTGAAACTGTCAACACGAGCAAGTGGTCGAAATTCCTTGGGCTGCCGGTCGCCGCCTGGGGACTGCTCTTCTACCTCGACGTGTTCGTCATCGCCTTGGTAGGGACGCTCGCGCGCTTCGAGAACGAGTCGGTCATCTCAATCGTCCTCGTAGCCGAAGCCGCCATCGGCGTGCTGTTCTCGGCGTGGCTGACCTACCTCGAGCTCGGAGTAATCCACGCGATATGCATCTGGTGCGTCACGTCGGCTCTGATTGTCACCATCATTTTTCTGGTGAGCATCGCAGATCTTCGGGGGGCACGCGGGGCAGGGCTTGAAATGGGCTGAAGGCGCGGTTCATCGAGCTACTGAGAACTACGCTGCCGCCCGCTGCCCGCTGAAAACCGCTACCTGCCGCGCGCTGCCTACGATGAGACAGATTTCGGCGCGCGACTGAAACGGATGCGCTCGCCTGCCATTACGCCAAGTGATCGGTCCCGACGCAACAAAGCGGGTAGCAGTTTTCGGCTATCAGCGGGCAGCGGGCAGCAGCGTAGTTTCAGTTGCTGTTAAAGGCCTACGCCCCTCGCTTGATGTCCTGGGAACGCGAAGCCTCGTCCAAGCGGAGCCGTGGCTTCTCGGCCGCGACATCCTCCCCCTCCCGCTGCATCCGCCGACGGAACGGAACGAGGTCCCTCCCGAGATGAACGAGCGCCCGGGTCGCCACAGTGCTGGCCAGCGGCTCAGGAATCCCCATCACGCGAATGTACGTATCGATCGCTCGGTCGAACGAGAGATCTTCCGCCAGGGTATCGACGAACATCAGCGCGTTGTCGACGTGGCCACGAATGATCGTCTCTTCGGCTCGCGCCTGAGACAGGCGCAGCCGCCGCTCGGCGTTTGGATTGAGCTTGCGTCCGAAGATCGATTCAGGAAACAGATTGCGAAGGGCCATGCAGTCGTCCCTCGGTTGGATTGGGTACCTTGATGTTAGGCACGGAGCGTACCGTGGGGTAGGTCTTGCCAGGCCACCAATTCCACCTCCCGCCGAGCTTGAGAAGCGCTGGCCCCACGGCAAGCCTCATAACTGTCGCATCGACGAGAACGGCCACCGACAGCGCGAAGCCGAGGATCTTGATCAGCACGAAATCCCCCAATGTAAATGCGGCGAAAACAGCAATCATGATCGCCGCCGCGCTGCTGATGAGGCCGCCCGTGCGCGCCAGGCCTTCGACTATCGCATCGTCGTCGTTCATCCCAGCCGCTCTTGCCTCGGCGATCCGCGCCACCAGGAAGACCTCGTAATCCATGCTGAGGCCGAATACGACGCAGAACACGATCAGCGGGATCGCGGGAAACGTTCCCCCGAGCGCCGCCTCGAGGCCCAGCGCTCGGATTCCGTGCCCGTCCTGGAAGACGAGCACCACAGCCCCAAACGCGACTGCAACGGAGAAGAGATTCAGCGCAATCGCCTTGATCGCGATCAGTACCGATCGGAATCCGAGGAGTAGTGATACGAGAGTTACTACGACTACCACGAGAACGATCGACTTGAAGTGGCCGAGCGTGGATGCTTCGTAGTCTACGTTCAGGGCGGGAAGACCTCCTACCTCCACAACACTTCCTGCCGCGCCGACAAGCGTTTCCGGTGCAAGGTTTCTGAGGTCGCGGACGATCTCTCCGGCACCGCGAACCCCTGTTGCCTCAGTAGGAAGGATCTCGATCAGCGCCATTCGCCCATCAGCCGTCACCATTGAGCCACGCACCTCGGGAGGAATCGCAGCCAGCACGTCCAGATTCGGAGTGGTCAAACCAGTGACGGTGGTTAGCGAGCGCACGCGGGATACTCGAGGATCCGCGGCCACCTTCTCGCTCGCGCGGCGCAGGGCTGCCCATCCTGCTGGCGAGTCCCAGGTGGTTCCCTTCGGAAATTCGACGACAACGCGGACAGCGTTGACGATTCCACTCGTTCGCATGTCGGAAAGCGTCCTGAGCGCGCGCGAAGATTCCATGTCACGCGGCAGCCAGTCTCCCCGCGGCAGATCACTGGTGAGCCTCGTCGTCTGGAAAGCGATCGCACCAAGCGGAGCGCTAGCCAGGAGCAGCACGGCCAGTGGGTGCCCGCACACGAACCGTCCCCACCGGCGCCAGCGCTCCGATGCCGCGCCGAGCGATGGTCCGCGGATTCTTCCGGCATTGATCCGCGCGCCCATCAGCGAGAGGATTGCCGGCAACAACGATGTCGCGAGCAGCACGGCGACCGAGATCACGAGCAATCCGCCGACGGCGATCGACCGGATTTCGTTGACCGGAACGATCAGCAGGGCCGAAAAAGCGATCGCGACAGACGCTCCCGAGAGTGCGATGGTGTGGCCCGCCTTCGTGACCGCTTCGCCCGCTGCGTCCCGGCTCGACATCCCTCGCAGCAGGCCTTCACGGAATCGTCCCACCACGAGCAGTGCATAGTCGATTCCGAAGCCGAGCCCGAGCATAGCGACGACGTTCTGCAGGAGCAGCGACAACGGCCAGTAGTTGGTGAGCAATACCGCTCCGCCAAGCGCGAGCGAGATCGAGACTGCTCCAGCCAGCACGGGGAGCAGCGCGGCAGCAACGGCGCCGAACGCAATGATGAGCAGCAGCGCAGTGATTGGCAGCACTTTTTGCTCCGCATCGCGCGCCTGGGCAGCGCTGGCTTTGCGAAGATCGTAGTTGAGCGCAATCTCGCCGGTCCATCGAAGCGTCAGGGCCGGAAACCGTGTGTGAAATCGGGACTCCACCGATCGCGTTGCGGTGCGCAGAAGCGGTACGAGATCGTCCGGACGCTTTCGGCGGGTTTCGAGGCCGACAACCATGTACGTCTCGCCGTGAGGGCCGACGAATGCACTGTCAGGAGCATCCAGATAGGAAAGCGTGCGCGACACGGCCGGAAGCTTCGAGAGTGTTTCACGCAGTTTCACGAGAATCGCGCGACCCTCGGCGGAAGCTGGCGAAACGCCGCCCGTGACCACGACGACCGCGTACGACGGAAAGGCAACCGGGAAGCGTGTCGCGATTAAAGCCTGAACGCGTGCTGATTCGCTTCCTGGGACAGAAGCGGCGACGTCGAGACGCTGCTCGACGCGCGATGCGCTCGGAATGACGAGCGCGGCGAGGGCCAGCCAGCCAGCGATGACCCACCATCGTCGCTCAACCACAAACGACGCGAGAGGGAAGGTTGGGGGCTTCACGAGTGTGACCGGCGGACGTCGAGACGGGTCGTTTTCATCGATCAAACGAGAGCGATCTCATTGTGCAGTGGGCGCTCATCTAGATGCTCGGGCATTACACCTCTTCGCGGCGCTACGATGTACGCGTTGACATCCGTCGGCTGAGCGAAAAGGCCGTCTACAGCAGCCGACAACGGGTCCCGTCGATCCAGTCCGACATTCATGAAAGAACAGCCGGAGCCTCTCAGCTCGTTGTATCCGGAGATGATCAGCGCCCGAAGCACTCGAGGCTTGTCCGCCGGAACGCAGATGTGCGCGATGCTTGCACAATTGAGAGGTGATCCCAGGCGCGGCATCCGTTCGCCGCCCACAATGGGTACCAGGAGATTGAAAGCCGACCGCGCTGCCTTCATCCGTGTGGAGTACGCCACGAGAGTGAGCTGCTTGAAGACGCGCTGGTCCCACACTGCGAGGAATCCCAGTAGTTCGCCGTTGGACGAGCGCGCGAGCCTGTAGTTCGAGATATCGAGCCCGGGCGCGGCAAGAATCCAGTCTGCCATCGCGCTGGCTGAGATAATGGGCGCGAGCTGGCGTAGCGGCGCGATTCTGCTCCAGAGCGCGGCCATCTCATCGATATCGGTCCAGCCGGCAGACGCGACCTGAATGGAACCGGGATCATTCACGCGACGTCGCCAGAGAATCGGAATCGAGTGCGTACGAATCGTTCCGATTCGCCTGAGCACTGGAACACCGCGGGGTCCGGGGAGCCTTCGCTCCATGGCCCGGTTGCCCGCCAGCACCGTGATCATTACCGGCGCAGCCGCCGGCAGTTGCGCACAAGCGCGCTCGGCGTACAGCGACAGCTCGTCGGCGATGCGCGTGTCGCGATGCGCGGGATGAACCTTGAGATCGCCGACGTAGCCAGTGCGCCGCTCCCGACCGTTGACATACGCAAGGCGCTCACTGATGGCAACGCACCCCACGATCATTCCAGCCCGCTCGGCAACTCCCACCCTCCAGCACTGGCCTTCGAGCCGATTCAACGCGAAGAAATCGGGACCACGATCGATGCGCAGGCTGATGTCTCCCATCATGGAACAAGCAGCGGCGAGCGCAATCAGCTGCTCGTTGTCGGCGGGAGTCGCGTCGCGAATCGCGAAGTCATTCGCTGAATCTCCCCGCTCGACGACCGGGAGAGATGCCGACAGCTCCGTCGAGTCTGGGTCTGGATGTTCGAGATCCAGATCGTGTTGGATGGAAGAGTGTGCGGTCATTTGTCGATCCTGCAGATGGCGATGCGCGACTGGAGACAGCTTCTGTCGCGGAGGATCGCTTTGCGCCCCGCCTCGAAGTCCTCGATAACCACATCCCGGAAACGCGTTGGAACCTCGGTATGCCCGACGAAATTCCGGAAGCAGAACCTCGCGCCCGGCTTCGCCACTCTCACGATATGCTCGAACAACTCGTCGATTCCCTCAGCGTCCAGCCATTCGCAGATATTGGAGATCGCGAGGGCGTCGACGCTCGAATCCTCACAATTGCGCAGATATTCCGCGTAACCTCCGTCGACGAGGTTGAGGCAGTCGAACCTGGCACGAAGAATCTCGCGCTGAGTGCGGTGCAGATACGGCGGCAAGCCGTCGGGCACTCGGCTCGGATACGTGCCGAGCAGCATTTGATGCAGGAAATAGTTGCTGCGGACGGGAATGTCACAGAGCGCGTGTTCCAGTAGCGCGCGGAAATGCGTCGCGAAGCTCGGGTTCTCCACTTCGCGGAAAAACTCCGGCTCCAAAGCGCGGCTGAAGGTCCAACGGTTGATCAGGAGCGGAAAGAGGAGCCTCCAGCGACGCGTGTTCCACTCGCGGTCGAAGAACTCGCGCTGAGCCTCGAGTGACTCGAGCGCAAGGAGCCGTTCGATTTTACGCGGCCCGTTGATGAAGAGCTTGACGACCTTTACGACCGCCCCGATGAACTGCTCGGTCACGCCGCAGGCGAGGGCGCCTCGTCCCAGCAGTGTCTCATGCGTGTCCCAGAATTCTGCCGCCCCTTGAGTGAGCAGCGGTCGAATGGTCCAGTATGTTCTCAAGCGCCGCTTAGCCGCACCGCGGGCGACGCCGAAGAAGCTGAGGATCTCCGGCATCGTGAGACGCCGAAGCGCCGCTACCTTGAGCTCGACCAAATGGTTTTGCGTCGAGTTGAGATCCACCGCCGTCACATGACCCGCGCCGGCGGCGAGTAGCGAGAGCGCTGTGCACCCCGCCGAGCTCACGACCACGACTCTGGCGTCCGCCAGTGGCGCGAGTGCCTCGATCTCGAGACACGGGTCCTCCCGCACCTGGGCGAAAAAGAGGCGATCGGCACGCGCTCCAGGGAGGATCGTGCGCGCAACCTGGTCGCCGCGCATCTCGGTCCCGGATTCTCGCTCGAGAAAAGGCTGGGCGGTCATGCGGCCAGCCTCCACCCATATTCCGCGGAGATAGCGGCGTATACCCGCTCATCGGCGTCCGCGTACCGACGCATTACCTCCCGCACTTCCTCGGGACGCCGCACCGACTGCTTGTCCAGCCACCTCTTCACCCAGATCAGATGGCCCCGCTCCTCGTCGATCATGCGGCTCAGCGTTGCCGCGACGGCGGGGTGCACGTCGGGCCGCCGCATGTGTTCCGTGAAATGTCGGTACACCCTGCGCTCGAAGATCTGCGTCAGCGCCAGAATCTCGAGCATGGAAATCGGCATGCCCACCTCGTCGGCGTAGCGCGTCTGATAGGTGTCGCGAACCGGAGCCGGCCGTCCCCCAATGGCGACGATCGTCTCGGTCCACAGCTGCGCATGCATCACCTCTTCGGCGCTGTGGCGCGTCAGATTGAGAATCAGCTCAGGATCTCGCGTCCGCCTCACCATCTGGCCCAGGATCAGCCCGCCGTGCAGCTCTGAGGCGCGGTAGAAGTTGAGCACCGCGATTTCGGAATTCGAATTCGTCATAAGGCTCTCCGTTTCAGGTTCTTGTTCTTGATGTGATCGACCAGGCGAATGTCGCATAGCCGCTCGACGCGCTTCGCGAAGGTCTGGATCGCTATTGGATCCCCAGGCTGCGCGACCGGAACGGTCCCGATCGCCTGCTCGCCGAAATGGTGAAAGTCGAGCGCCGCATCGAGCACCTGCGGTATCACCGATGGATCGGCCGCAATGCGCTTGGCGATCAGATCGGACGCGCTCTGCGCGTGGCGTACTTCGTCAGCCGCGATCCGCGACAGCAAATCGGCCAGGACATTGTCCTCGGCCTGCTCTCCCAGCCGGCGGAAGAAATAGTGGGCGAGGTGCTCGGAGAGCATGAACTCGACGAGTCGTGGAATCAGCTCGCCGGGTAATACATCGATCTCCAGCTGCGCGGAGCGGATTGCCACTAGCTCCTCGTCCGTGATCGCGGGCTCGTACCCGATGGTGTCGAGATAGCGGCGAATGGAATGGAAGTGCTTGAATCCCTCGTACAATTCGAGAGAGAAGGCGACGCCGGCGTCGATATCGTCGAGCGTCGCGCGCAGCAGCCGCGAGAGGTTGACCGGATGGTACGACTCGATGAGAGCGGCATCGCGTAGCGATGCCAGCAGATCGGGACGCGCGAACGCTCGACCTCGGTCTATCTCCGCCCATTTGATGTCGCGCTCCAACGACCAGGCGCCCCGGTCGGCGGCGACGGCGCATCGCACGTAAAGACTCGTCTTCGTCTGTCGCTCAATTGTTGTCATTTGTCGAAACCTCGTGGTTGAGCCAGTTCGGCATTCAGGGAGAGCGTCACCGGCCAACCCGCGGGCTCGACGCCATGCGTGACGAGAACCGCCATCAGCCAGCGCTCGAGGCCAAAGGCGACACACCCGCTCCATGCGGGTGATCCATCGGGCAGAGAGATGGAGAACGCTTCGCCGAAAAAGAGCTCGTGGTCGTTGAATGAGGCGATGGCGAGTGGCCGCCCGTCCGGAAACCGGAACACCAGCTCGTGCTTGAGCCCCTTGATGCGTTGGAGCGCCGCGCGGCCACGCGCATTCGGCGCGAAGAAGGGATCGCTGGCCGCGACCATCTCGCAGTCGATGCCGAACACGCGCTCCAATGCGCTCACTCGCTCGACCGAACGATCCAGAAACTCCCTCACATCGTGTTGAGCGCCGAGGCAGACGATCTCTCTCATCGTGAATGCCCAGCCCCTTTCCAGCGCGGCGAGCCGTTCGCCCTCATACCGCCAACAAGTACCCTGGGCGGTCATGACGACGGGAGCGGCGATCACGGAATCCGCATGCGCTGAGTAAGTGTTGTAGCAGACGGCGGGAGGAAGCACGACGTCCGCCGGCTCCAGCGACGAGCGTGCGGCCGCCCCCGGCGAAGCACTGCCCGCGATGTGCTGCAACGCCGCTTCGTTCCCGCTCAAGTGCGACGCGGCGGTGAGCCATTGCGGAAACGACGCGAAATATTGTGCTCTTTCCAGCGTCGCGAAGCTCACACCCGCCGGCGCGAGCCATTCGTTCGATGTCTCGGCCCGGGCGAGATCGGCGAGCGCCGCTTCGATCTCGCGGAGGAGCGACACCACGGGGCCTCGCAGTCCGGATACGCCCGGAGCGACCTCCCAGAGCGATCCTTGTTCACGCAACCGGCGGATGACTTCCTCAGGCGACAACATGATTGTCGAGCGGAAGAAAGACCGCGGCGATGCGCGCGACCGTCTGGAAATTGTCCATCCGGATGTGCGAATCCGGAATCGGCAGGCCGATAGCCTGTTCCGTGAAAGCGATCAGCTCGAGAACCCTGAGTGAGTCGAGCAGCCTTGTCGAGAACAACGGCGTCTCGGCGTCGACATGCACGCCTTTGGGCGCCACTTCTTCGTTGAGCCAGCCGACCATCCGGTGAATGAACTGAGCGCGTCGACTCATGCTGCCGCCTCCTGGGTCTGTCCCCAGTTGTTGGCCAGCAGGCACCTGAGCATTGGCATCCAGTAGGTGCCTGGAGCTGGAGGTGGGGCGTCGAGCAGCGCCTCGGCGACGGAAGTATCGAAGACCTTCGGCAGCGCGAGGTGCGGTATGAAGTGAGCGAGCGAAGACAGCACGGCGCGAAGGCGTACGTCGCCGGTCTCCATTACAGCGCGCTCAAAGAGGGCGTACGTGGCGGCGTCCGTGATTATCGCGCGCTCTACTCCGCGCTTTCGCCACTCCGGATTTTCTGCCCATACTTCGTACGCAGTGTCGACAAGCTCGCCAAGTGTGAGCGCTCTGCGACCAGAACAGAGGTGAACGGTCTGATGGAGCGCGCGCTGGTTGAACGTCAACCTGGCGATGGCATCGGCGACGTAGCTGGAAGTGATGACGTCGAAGTGGTACGCGCGATCGCCCGGCATCATCGCCGCCAGCCCCCGATGATAGACACGGAGTGCCCGATGCACGGCGTTGATCTGCGGAATGTCGCCCGACGGCCCCCGGCACACGATCGTGCTCGGCCGCACGATGGTCCAGGGAAGGCCGCTCGCCCGAACGTTGCGCTCGGCCTCGTACTTCGACTGCTCGTAAGAATTCACCCAACCGGCATCGCCGCCGTTGTCGCGCTCCAGAATGTTGCCAGTCGCGCGTCCCGTCACAAAGGCGGTGCTCACCAGCACGAAGCGATCGAGACACAGGCATTCGGACGCGATTTCGGCTACGTGATAGGTCCCGAGCGTGTTGACGAAGCGAGCCTGGTCGAGAGACCTGGAAAAGCTGGTGTCAGCCGCCGCGTGTACGACTGCTGATGTCTCCCGCTCCACCCGTTGCCGTACCTGCGACTCCAGACCAAGGCCGGGCAGCGTCGTGTCGCCTTGCAACGGAACCACTCTCCGAGCCAAAGCACCCAGCCTCTTCGATGCAAGCAGCCACCGGATCTCATTGCGAACGAGTACGAAGGCTTCGAGCGCAGGATCGTCGACGAGCATGCGACGAAGGACCTCCTCGCCCACGAGCCCGCTCGCTCCAGTGATGAACACTTTTCGCTTGGACGTCATGTCAGGCCTCCACCGCGATGCCGGTCCAGTGCGCGCCGAAGCCGTAGGAGAACAGCACGACTCGCTGGCCCGGCTCGATGCAGCCACCATCAAGTGCGTCGCGGTAGTTGATGAAGTTGTCGCCGGCCAGCGTGTGGCCATGGCGCACGATGTTCTGGGTGAAGAGACGCGCGCGCGGCAGGCGAACGAGGCCGGAGAGAATTTCCCAGCTGCGCATGCTCACGTTGTGCGGGATAATCCAGTCGACGTCCGAGGGCTCCCATCCCGCGTCAGCGATGGTGCGGTGCAATACGTGCCGTGCGGTAGGGAAGTAGGACGCGACGATCTCGTCGCGCCGTGAATCGACGTCCCAGTAGTAACCCTTGGTAACAGTGGTAGCGGAAACGAGCCGGTTGCGGACGCCATTGCGCTCGACAAGCACCGCGCAGGCGGCATCGGACGTACAGTTGAAGATCGCCTCGCGCCCCGCGTTGGCCGGAAAGAACTCCGACGATACGCAGAGTGCGCGTTCTATTCCTTCCGTAAGGCACAGTGAGCGCGCGATCCGCACCGCCGCGAGAAGCGTTGTGCACGCCAGCTGATCGAGTGCGAAGGTCGAGGCGTTGGGTAGATCGAGATCGTACTGAAGGCGGGTAGACGGATACTTGAAGCGGGACATCGTGCACAGTCCGGCGGCGGCGCTTTCCGCACGCTCGGAGGGCGCGAACGCCATCGATCCCGGAGTGCCTCCGTAGATCAGGAGTCCTACCGATGCTGGGTCGATCTTCGATTCTTCGAGAAGCTTCTTCGCGGCGATCACAGCGAGCTCGTATGGCGTTTCGGTGAGGGCGACATGAAGGTTCCCGAACCCGAACGACTCCATTGTCTCAGCGGAGCTGTTGAGCAGCCGCTCGTCCGCGAGCTCACCTACCGTGCGCAACCCCTCCGGGAACGCATAGTTGATAGCCGCGATGGCTGGGGTGCTTTGTCCGTTCTGTTTGGCGAAGGGCATTGGGATCCGTTCGTGGGTGACACGCGAACGATGGCCCGGCGCTTATGAGCCTCCTATGCGCGACAGTACGTAGGACAAGGCGCAAGGTGACGTAGTAGTCCGGAACAAGCGGCGACTGGCGCGACGCAAAAGAGCCCGGGGAAATCCCCGGGCTCCTTTTTGATACGGGTGGGCCGTAACGAGCAGCTACGGCGCTACGACGATGATCTGGTTCTGAACTTCCGTTCCCGTGACGATGGTCAATCCACCAGGGAGCAGTGCGGGCTTGAACCCGCTGGCTGTCGGCGGGGTCGCGCGCAAGACGTAGGTTCCCGGAAGAAGAAACGCGATCCGGAAGTTCCCATTCGTGTCGGTGCTGGTGGTGCGAACCACGTGCGTGGGATCCGAGTCGGTTACCAGCGAGCCCGAGGTCAGAACCTCGACGGTTGCGCCGGCGACAGCCGCGCCGGTCGCGCTGTTGGCGTGAACCGATCCCGACACGCTGCCGGTGATGTCCTCCGCAACTGCACGAATGACGGGCTTGAAAATGAAGCCATTTCTGGCGTCGTTGCCGCGCATCACGAAGCTGCTGCCGACATCGAAGTCGAGCGTCATCACCGAGCCGTTTTCCGTCAGCTGAATCGGCGCAGACAGATTGACCTTGATGCCGGAGTGGCCCGCGCTCGGAAACATAATCGCCGGCTGCGTTCCATCCTTGAGCGTGAGCGAGGATTTGCTCGGATCGATGATCAAACGAAAGCCATCGTACGTGCCGGTAGCGAGCGTCGTAGCGCCGAGGTTTGTAGTCTTGCCGTCGCCGAGATCGAGGAGATTGATCGAGGCATTCGGAGTGGCCACAGTGGTCCATCCGTTGGTATTGGATTCGTCAGTCGCTTGCGCGTCAGTCGGTTCCGAGGTTCTCGCATCGACGCGGACGACGAAAACGTCGACCCGGGCGACATCGGAGAAGGGGAAAGGCGCATCCGTCATGCGCACGGTTAAGAGTCCGCTGCCTGTACCCGTTGAGTCGCTGCTGCATGCAGCGACGCCTAGGGTGCCAAGTGCCATGAGCGCAAAAAGTCGAAGTGTCCTGTTCATTTCTTATCTCCTGCACGAGTGCGTTAACGGTCTTGGGGTTGATTTGGATTCGCGTGCAGAGCGCGGTCCTATTTTGTTAGACTCGCGCAATGCGCCCCAGCGTCACAGCTCAGCTGTTCAATCGAGGCGGAGTCGATCTTCGGTATTGGGGGGAAAAAAAGGGGCGGCTTTCGCCGCTCCCCCTTTCTCTCTCGAATCCGTTCAGTTCTTCCGCGGTGGCCGTTTGCTCTGACCCGGGTTTGATTTCGCTCCGGCATTCCCCGGTATTCCACCAGGGGGTCCTGCGGTAGCAGGGCGTCCCGCGGACGCGGGCTTGTGACTCTGTCCGAAATCGCGGCCGGTTGACGCCGGGCGGTTCGCCTGTCCAGCTGCTGCCTGCGGTGGAAGGTCGCCGGGCATGCCCTCGAGGTCGGTGTCAGACGCGCGAGCCTTGAGACGGGCAAGCACGCGCTGTAGTGCGTCCGTGGAGCTCAAGCCGTGATCGGTAAGACTGCCAATCACGAAGAGCGGAACCGCGAGCGAACGTCCGGACGGCGCACTCTTGGCCAGTAAACTTACCGATGCGCCGTCGACGCCTTTACGCATCGCCTCCGCTCCGGCTTCTATCTCGTCGCCGGCCGGAGTCGACTTGCGACCACTGGCCAGAGCCGATCTAGCGGTGTCCATTCGCGCAGCCTGCTCGTTTACCGAGCGCTCGATATTCTTCGGGTCGACGCCTTTGGCAGCGAATTTCAGAGCGCGATTTTCGAGTGCCGCGGCAGGCAACTGCCTCGCCCGTGCGTCTGCGATCCGGGCAAGAACCCGCTGGGCAACATCAGCAGGCAGCACTTCCCTCAAACGTGCGGAGGGATCTCTGGCCGGCGTCTGCGCAATCGAGTTCTGCGCGCTAAGTGCGATCGCCAGGATCAACGTGGCGAAGCTTCGAATTTGGCTCATGTATGTATCATCTCCGTCGAGGAGTGATTTGCGATCTGCTTTGTAAAACAATCACGGGCCGCCCGAATGGGCGCGCCATACTTGATAGACTCCCGAAACCCCCTAAGAGGTCACACCGACCGTTATTTGATGACGAGCAATCCAACCGTTCCTCCAAACTCGTCCACCATTGAGAGAAGGCCAGGAGGCACGATCCACTGGCCTCCATTCACTCTGATGTTCATCTGATATTTTCCGTTCTTGATCGGAAAGCTACTGGACCACCACCCGCCTCCCGCTGGAGCAAGTTGAGCCGGGACCCAATTCGTAAAGTCACCATTGACCTCTACCGATCGCGCGTCGGGCGCATTCACCCTTAGCGTTACCGCGTCGCCTACGCCCCGGCTTGCGGCGAAACCAGTCACACCAGGTGTCGTACTCGGAGCAAGTTCAGAAAGGCGCGATTCCTGACCGGTTTGCTCGCTCGCCTGCTGACCAGGGTGGCGACCCGGCGCGAGACGAAGACTCAACGATACGAACCGACCGCCAGGAAAACCCTGAGTCGGGTCCACCGGATAATTTCCGCCACCCAGTGCTATGCCAATTCGCGGCGTCATCCAGAAAACCGCACTCGCACTCGCCCACGACTTCACGTTGGCGTTGAGCGTCGTCAGTTGATTCCCGAGCCGGAACCCGAGCATTGCACCGAGGTCGACTGCATCGCCCTTCCAGGACACCGACGCCTGTGCGTCGGCGTACTTGATCGAGTCGTTGACCATGGTCGGGCTTATGGAAAACACCGCACTCGTCGGCCCCGAACCGATCGAGGTACCCACTTCTCCGAGAAGCAGGCTTCTCCACGCAGCGCCGTCCCAGGTGCGACCGCCGCCAAAGCCGAGAAAATACTCGCTGTTGTCGCGCGCGAGATGGAGCCGTCCGTTGGCGAGTACTTCGCCGGTTCGGGTGCCATCGCTGTGTGTGCTGCCGCCGGCGAATCCGCCCACTTCACCGAAGAATCCACCGTTGATGGGCATGAAGCGTGAGGCCGAGAGAAAGGCCTGAGTGCTCCAGCCACCCCCGGAAGTGAATTGCGAGTATGTCCCCGACGCTTCGATAAATCCGGAACCCCAATCAGCTACGAGGTGGGGTGTAATCGTGGCCGCACCGGTCGATAGTGTGTCCGCGTAGCGAAGCGCCGCTCCGCCGATATCCAGAGTGCTTTCCATTTTTTGCGCGTGACTTGCGGGCGCCACGAAGAGGATCGCGGTCAGCGCTCCTCGCAAAGTTGGTAAAGTTGGGGCTCGTCCAGCTTTCAAATAACCGCGGGGAACGTGTGCCGAAAGAGAATGCTTCTTCTACGTCGCGCTATTGGCTGGCGTTCCGACCCGGATCACCGAGCTTTCGGTGCCGAAATCGTCAGAGCTCTTCACAGCGAGCGGATCCGCTATCCAGCGCGAGCCGTTGATAATAAAAGCATACTCGTGCCGTCCCGGCGAGAGGGGGACAGATACGGCCCACACTCCCGGTGCTCCCGAACGTCCCAGTTCGGTGCTTCCCCTTGCCCACTCATTAAAATCGCCGACGAGCTCCACGCTCGTCGCACGCGGGTCGACGAAAACGAAACGCACGATGTGGACGGTGTCGCGTCGGGCTGTTGACGCAGCACGAGTGGTCACAGGAGAGTACGCGGAAATCCGTGACCCAATCGCGATGCCGGAGATTGCGATGATGCCTGCGATACCAGCGGCAAGGGCGAGTCCGGTAAGTGGGGCAACGTGGAAGACTCGCTCCGTCCGCCACCACCGACGCGTTGACGAACCACGAGTCGGGTAAAGCAGCGGGCCTTCGGCCTGTACTTTCTCCATCAAGCGCTTCTCGAAGGATGGGTTGACCCGCTCGGGGGCGCGCAGTCGCACGGCAATCCGCTCCGCAAATTCGGCGTCCTTCGCCATCGCGCTATCGTCGTAGTTCTCAGCCATTGTAAACCCCTTCAAGTAGGTCGCGGAGCCCGTCGCAGGCTCTTTTTACTCTCATCTTCAGTGCCGATATAGTGACGCCCGTCATTGCCGCCATCTCATCGTAACTCATCTCTTCCACGTGCTTGAGCAAAAATGCCGCTCGCTGATCGGCCGGAAGCATGCCCAGCGCGTTCTCGATATGCCCCCCGATGTCCGCATCTTCTTCAGGTTCGGAGCCCGGCGCCACGGCCCGTTCGATCACATTTGTCGCCGGAGTAAAACGAAGCTCCCTCCGTCGCTCTCGTGACGCGTAGGTCCGGCACTCGTTGACAACGATCTGATAAAGCCAGCCTCCGAAACGATCCGGCTCCCTACAGCTGCGCAGGCCACGAAAAGCACGCATGAAGGCCAGCTGGAGCGCATCGTCGGCGTCTACTCGCGATCCAAGCATTCGCACCGCGAAGCGGACGCACGCGTCCTGATGGCGCCGAACAAGGCCGGAGAATGCCTCTATGTCCCCAGCGAGGACGGCGGCAACCAGGTCTGCATCTGAGGGTCCCTTCACAAGTAAAAGACTATGGGACTGTCCACGCAGGTCACAAGTTGTTTCCTTATAGAGGGAACGCCCCCTCTAAGCCGGCAATCCGAATCGAGGCCTTGTATCCGATTGATCCATTCCCCGGCAGCATACCACTAACGCAAATAAAATCAAGAGGTTACGGGGATCGGCAGGCTCCGGGGGCGGGAGGCCGCCTGTGAGAGAGTGACGTTTTGCGAGCGACAAACAGTCTTTTATTGCAAGCACATCAGTAAGCGTCCTTCCTTGAGGAGTGATGTCAGTATGCCTGCGACAAACCGGCGAGGCTTCACCATGATCGAGGGCATCATGGTGGTGTCCGTGATAGGGATTGTGGCGGCAATCGGGGGCCCCAAGATTTCTGACGCGCTCCAACGACGCACCAGTGCCTCGGCCGCGGACCAATTCGTCCTCACGCACTCGCTTACTCGCTCTACTGCGCTCCGATACGGACGCGTCGCCCAGCTACACCTCGACGCGCCGGGCCAGCGCTTCTGGATTGATGTCGACACGAGCGCCAATGGAATCGGACAGCGCGCCATAATCGGAAATATCCGCTACGTCGACGACAACGGACTGCATATGACCACCAACCGGGCGCTCCTTTGTTTTGACGCCCGCGGGATCGCGTCGACCGCGGGTTCATGCGAATCCGGCGACGCCAATGTGATTTTTTCTAATGGCGTGATGGCCGATACCGTTACGACGACGCTCCTGGGCAAGGTGCTGCGATGAAATCCGTGGTCTCGTCACCCAGCAACCGAGGCTTTTCGCTGGTGGAAGTCATGATTGCAATAGCCCTGCTGGGCGTTGCAATCATGAGTCTAGCCGGCGCCGCCACCTTGGGCCTCGCGCAAATGGGAAAAGCGCGACAGGACCTCCAATACTCGGCAGACGTGCAGCAGGTCGCCGATAGCCTTGTCGGCGCGGGCTGGAACCACGTCTCCAACGGATCATCGACGATTCGTGGGAGACCGGTGAGCTGGGCCGTCACCACGGTGAGCGCGAGCTCGCAGAAGGTGGACATAATCGTGGAGCGTCGCGGACAAGCAAGCCAAACGACCATCTATCAGGATACCGTAACGCTCTTTCTCGCCAGGGATCAACTACAGTGACGAGGGCACGTTCTGCTCCTTTGCGCGCGAATCGGCGTGGCTTCTCGCTGATCGAGCTCCTCGTCGGACTCGTCCTCGGCGTGTTTGTCCTGAGCGGGGTCGTCCAGATGATGATTGTGCAGGGAAGGGGCTACCGGAAACAGCGGGAAATAATCGACATTCGCGAGACGGCGCGCGAAGCGTCTGCCCTCCTTGCGTGGGACTTGAGACAGTCAGTGGTGGGAGGAAGCCCAATGGCAGCGATGGGCCCTGGTATGGTGGCTCTGCGGTCCCCGCGCGGCCTCGGTACGATCTGCGCCAAGCATCCGCTTCTGGCGCGCTACGGTCTCTGGAAGACCGGTGGCAATATCTTCGCCGGTATCGACGACAGTGCGCTCGTCTATCAGATGGGGCGTGACAAATGGACCGCGCTCAAGATCAGCGCGGTAGGGACGCCCGCAGGGATGGGAGTCCCCGCATGTGCGTGGCCCGGCGCTCGTCCGCCCGATGTTGTCGTGGAATTCGCAGTCGGTGCGAAGACCGACACGTCGTACATCAAGGTGGGCGCGCCATTCCGCAGTTTCCGTCGCGTCGAGTACGCGGAGTACCAACTCAATAACCGCTGGTGGCTGGGAAGAAAGGTGGGCGCCGCCACATCGTACGAACAGCTTACCGGTCCGCTCGTGTCGCCAGCAAACGGTTTGACGTTCGCCTATTACGACACGCTTGGAGCGGTGACGACAAACCCATCCGCCGTCGGCAGCGTCGCCTTTACTCTCCGCACGGAGAGCTTCAAGAATACCCACGTGGGAGCAGCCTACGTCTACCAGCGCGATTCGCTGGCGACGAAAGTATCTCTCCGCCGCTAATGAGAGATCGAATGAGGCACACAGCAGGTACCAGAGGGGTGGAAATGGCGGACTGTCGGGAGAACTTGCCGGCGTCGGATCGACGGGGGTTCGTGCTTCCGACGGTGATCTTCGCGATCACGATCATGAGCGTAATCGCGGTCGTCGCCCTCAACACGGCCTCCGACGAGCGTCGTGCTTCCCGCGCGACTCGAGAGTCGACCCTGGCCATGTATGCGGGCGAGGCTGGGCTGCGTCAGACTTATGGAGCGTGGCCAACGGCAGCGGTCAATGCCCTCAAGCCTGGAGACAGCCTCGACCTCGGCTGGCAAACGCTTCCGAACAAAGCCGCGTACCGGGCAGTCATACACCGTGTCGACAAAGGCGGACTTCAGGAATACAACGTGGTAGTGCAAGGGCGACGCACGGATCCAACGGCGGGAATCATCACCGTCATGGGAGGCGCGGGCGGCGTACCGATCTTCAAATACGCGGTTCGCGCCGAAGGAATACTGTATCTGACGAATGGTGGAGTCTTCGATGCCTTCGACTCTGACCTTGCGCCCTATTCGGCAATGACGGCGGACACGATCGCCGATCTCTGGGCGAACGGCGACATGACAGTTACCAAGACCACCGTGAAAGGGAGCGCGACAGCGGCTGGAACGATCACCCTTGGAACAAACGGCGTCGTTACCGGAGGTACCGCGTCCGATGCAACCGCGCTGACGCCGATGGACATTCTTCCATGTCCGGCAGCTGGGTTCACGGCGACGGCAAGCGTGCCGACCGGGCCTGGCGTCAGCTATAGCTCGTCGACCGGCGTAGTCACAGTCTCCGGCGGAGCAACGCTCACACTTACCGACAGCACTTATTTTTTCAGCTCGATCGTACTTACGGGAAACTCCAAGCTTGTGTTTCCAGGAAATCCGCACGCCAGCATTTACCTTCGTGACTCGCTCAACGCTGCCGCTGGCACGATCAGCAACGTTTCAGCCAATGCGAGTTCGCTGTCATTCGCGTCGTGCGGCACTTCTGCGACTCCGGCGTATTGGGCGCTCAGCTCGGGCGGCACGGCGTCGTACTATACGGTGTACGCGCCGAACCACATCGTATACGAGACAGGGGCTGGTGACTTTTACGGGGCGGTCGTCGCATCGATCTATTTCGCGACAGGCGGAGGCAAATTCCACTACGACGCGGCGCTAGCGAGACAATGGTCCAATAAAGTCGCTGTGCAGCGTGGGTCATGGGCGCAGTTGCCCGGAGGTTAATGCCGCCGTTGTAAAATGGCCGATTCGTTCAGTTGTCTTGCTTCCGAGATCTCGGATCCCGTTCAGTTGCCCTTCCTTCGGCCACGCTAAGAGCAAGCGACAGGACGCAAAAGAGCCCGGGAATCTTTCCCGGGCTCTTTCTATTGCGAGACGACGACTTGCATCGCCGCCTGAAGATTCATCAGGTGCAGACGATCACACCCGTCGAGTTCGCGCAAGTCTTGGCTGACTGCGAGTGAACTGCGCTCGCGCTCCATGTCTGGGGCGGGCCAGCAACGATCGTCGCAGTGATCGTTACGTTCTGCGAAGGCGTGAAGCCCTGAAGAGGTGCGGCCATCGTCGCGGTTCCTGCGAAGTAGGCACCGTTCTGGTCAGCGGCGTACTGCTCTTCGTAGGTCGCAAGGTTGCGAAGGTCGGACTTCATCGCGGCGACGTACGCCTTGTCTTTCGTATTCGCGAACTTCGGAATCGCGATCGCGGCAAGAATGCCGATGATGACGACCACGATCAGAAGCTCAATGAGGGTAAAACCCTTTTTGTTGCTCATTTAAGACTCTCCTGAAGCGTTAGTAAATCGCCGCCGGCTTTCTGAGCCTTCAGCGTACAAAAGACGCGGCGCCTCGAAATCAGGCAACCCTACGTAAGGGCATAGAGCGATCCGAAAGGGCCAATCGAAGGTAACCCGTTGTGGCATAAAGGGTTATAAACGGAGCGATCAGCCGTGTTGGGGCCAAAATCTGCCGCATTTTGCAAATCGACTTGCAGCTTGCAATCCGTCGGTACCGACGAATTCCGTCAATGAGCGCTTGGGAGCCATGAAGGCGAATTAACCCCAACAACGCCGCTGCTACAGTTCGCGGGCTGGACCGCAAACGCCTTTACGGCGTATCATGAGATGCGAATTCCCCGCCAAATAGTGACCGGAGTAGCCACAATGCACTACAATAGAATAGCGCGCCAAGCCAGGCGCTCCTTTGCCATCCTAGTCGTTGGGGGTATGGGTGGAATCCTTTGCAATGCTGCCACTGCGATTTCAGCGCAGGCTCAGTCAAAGCCGGCGACGTCCGCTCCTTCACCCGCTCCACGTCGCACGTTCGTGAAACCCACCGACACCGAGCTCAAGAAAAAGCTCACGCCGCTCCAGTATTCGGTGACCCAGCATGAGGCCACGGAAACGCCGTTCCGCAACGTCTATTGGGACAACCACGAGCCGGGGATCTACGTTGACGTCGTTTCTGGCGAGCCTTTGTTCAGCTCGCTGGACAAATACGATTCAGGAACCGGCTGGCCGAGCTTCACCAAACCGCTCGAGCCGGCGAACATCCGCACCAAGACGGACCGCATACTCGGGTACGCGCGCACCGAGGTTCGCTCAGCGAGTGCCGACTCACATTTGGGCCACGTCTTCGACGACGGCCCCCGCCCGACTGGCCTGCGCTATTGCATGAACTCGGCGTCGATGCGCTTCATTCCCGCGGCGCAGTTGGAAGCCGAGGGGTATGGCCAGTATGCCGCGCTGTTCAAGCCTCAGGTTACGTCTAGGAAGGCCAAGTAGTCGGATTGGGATCGGTGCGGATGGCTAGACACCAAGAATTTCTCTCGCGTCGAGGTTGTCAGAGTTAGCCCACACATTCCGCCGACGCATGCGAGCCACCAGAAAGGCCTTCACGCTTATCGAGCTCCTTGTCGTCCTGGTCGTGCTTGGCATTCTCTCGGGAATCGCCATCGCGAGGTTCGTCAGCACCAAGGAATCGGCTTACATCGCCTCGATGAAGGCCGATCTACGAAACTTCGCCCTCTACGAGCAGAACTACCTGATCGATAGCCAAGGGAATTATTTCGGGGGCAATGGCTCGGCTCAGGGCTTCGTGCCCACTGTCGGAGTGACAATCACTGCGACGACGGATCCAGGCCCCCCGCCGAGCTGGCACGCACTTGCGAGCCACGACAAGAGTGCGAAAACCTGCTCGATTACGACGACCGGCCCGTCGATTTGGGAGATCGGCTGCCCCTGAAATCGTGGCGCCTATTTTCTCACTGGCCGCTTCGCCTTTTTGGCGTCAGATTGTGCTGCCGATCGCCAATCCTTTCTTTAGCCCGCCCTTTCGATGGAATGCTGGTTGATCACATCGCGCGCGGAAGTCATGCAGCTCGAGTTCGGCGAAGAGCCGCCGCCGGAGATCTGCGTTCCCGACAAATCGCTGTCGGAAATCGAGGACAACGCAATCCAGAAGGCAATTCAGGACGCGCCGTACATCGTTTATCGTCGGTATCACCTGGCGCACGAAAGTTGGCGCCTAGGCATCGTCTATTCGTTGGCCCCGCCGACCGTTGGTGACATCCAGATTCTCTCGGCGTACAGAGCCGGACACGAGGCACGGCCCCACCTCGTCTAGTGGGAAGGAGCGCATCCTTCAGGATGCTACTCCTTTAGTCTTTTTTTCAGTTTCTCGATCGCGGAATCGAGGAGCGCCTGAAGTCGCAGATATTCCTCGTTGATTCTCTTGCCGGCCGGCGGCAGCTCCGCCTCGGCTTTTTCGGCTAGCTCGGCCAGCCTCCTCCCGGCATTCGTCAGCTCCTCACGCAGCTTGTCGAGAGTCTGCTTGATGTCGTCCATGGTGACTGCTCCTCGGATTGGTGACGCCTAATGAGCGCGTCGTCAGTAGCATATGGTGAAGGCGGGCGAGATGCTACTTACGTTGCGGCGCGCGCGGCGGTTTCTTGACGAGAAGCCGCTGGCCGATCTTCACTCTGTCGCCCTCGAGCTGGTTCCACTGTTGGATCTGCTCGACGGTCGTCTCGAATTTCCTGGCGATGCTGAAGAGCGCATCTCCACGCTTGACGGTGTAATAGATAGGCTCGCTAATGAGCGCGGCGACTGCCTGACGTAGGCGTCGCTCTCGCGCCGCTTCCTTGCGCTGGGTAGCGTGAATCCCATTCACGTAGTCGACCAATGAATCGAGCGACGCTTCCTGACCCCGAACAGCCGCGAAATCGGCCCTCGGGGTTCCGGGGTGGGCGACGCGCACTCCGCGCGTCGTCAGGAAGAAGAGTCGGCGCGGGCTCATCTCCAGCAAAGTATCGTTGGGAAACTCGAGGGAGAGGATGACCGGCGGGGCGTCTTCGCTCTCGAACTTGCTACCTGGGGCGACGCCAATGAAGATCAGACGGTCGTTGGTGGCGTAAAGCATCCCGTTGGCTCCGCGATAATAGTCGCTGGGGCGGCGTAGAAAGACCTTTGCTTTGCGCTCGAGCTTCTCGCCGTAGTGGAGCATGCCTCCCTGGAGCTCGCGGTCGGCGGCGCGCCACGCTTTTGGCGCATCGACGTGGCGCATGAAGAAGAAATACCCAAAGAGAAGGAGACAAACGAGGAAGACGGCGAGTCCGAGGAGTGCTTTCTTCAGGAACCGAAATGAGCGGTACAGTCCCTCTGACTCTTTCATGCCGGATCAGTGTAGTTGGGGGTGGCGCAGGCGGGAGGGCAACCTTCGTACCCGGTTGGCATATGAGGTGCAGCCCAGGGCAGCATGGCCGACCTCGAGTTCGACCAGCGCCAGGCAGCAACCGGAGATCCTTTTGTCAATGTGCCGGTTCGGCGACCACCGAAACCTCCTGCCCCGCGCTGGAAAAGAATTCTCAAGGCTACCCTGCACGGTCTCGGTGCGGCGATTCTCCTCGCCGCCGGGACCATTTGGACGCTCCGACAAACCCATCCAAAGTTCGTGCAGCCGGGTGAACTGCTGAAGCTGCCACCCGCTCTTGTAAGTGCCACGGCTCCGGCGACCGAGAAGTACACGGCACCCACCGACGAGAAGGGCAAGCTCGAAGTCGCCCGCGTCCAGTACGCTCTACTCAAATACACCAAGGACACGGCTCACGCCAAAGAAATCGCGACAGCGGTTGTTGCTCAGGGCACCAGAACGAAGATCAATCCCGCGCTGCTGGTGGGCATACTGCTCACAGAGGACATCAAGCTAAGACCGACGGCGCAGAGCTTTGTGGGTGCAAGGGGGCTGATGCAAGTGATGCCATTCCACCAGGGGAAATGGAAGGAATGCGGGTCAGGCAGCTTGTACGAAATCGCTACCAATGTGTGTTATGGCGTAAGCATCCTGGCGGATCTGATCAAGCGGTCACCCAGTGTCGAACGTGCGCTTCTGCGTTATAACGGTTGCGTCCGAGGAACGAACACGCCGAATTGCAAGAGTTATTCGGGGAAAGTGCTGGCTTTCGCGGAGCAGGCAGCAACGCGAATGCTTACTTTTTCGATGTCAGAGTAGGGGGTTAAAGGCCAGCGGAAAAATTTTCAGCCATCTGTTTACAGACCGTACCATCACGCAGTGCTGCAACTTATTGCTACACTGCGTTTTAGTTGTTGGCAGGGTCACATTTATGGTTTTTAGCGCAGGTTAACTCCTTGAATTCGGTAAAACCTTTTCTTGACGCAACTCGTCAATAGAGGTAGCGTTATACGTATCTCAGCAGTAGCATTACCACAATAGATTCGAAATGGCAGAATGGATTGGGCGGGAACTCGAGCGAATCAGAAAGCTCAGAGGTCTCCGTCGTGAAGACGTTGCGGCACGTCTACCCAGACCGGTGTCGGCATCGACAATTCGCAATATCGAGCATGACGAAGAGTACAATGTCTCGCTCGATCTTTTGCGACAGATAGCGGCGGTCTTAGGCGCAAAGATCCTGGTCTCTCTGGAGGCCGATGATCTGAAGCGCTGGCAGACCCCACCGGGGCAGCGACCAGCGATCGACATGGCCGATGCATCGGCGAACGGACAGGAAAGGTTGATCGACAATGAGTACTTCATTCGGTACATCCGGGCGCGTTATCCGGATTGTCCGCTGACGAACTCACAGATCGGAAGAAGGATGTGGGACTTCGCCAAGCCCAGAGGAGCGGAGCTGGTGAAGGGCAGGATGCAGGTGAAGAAGCCGGCGAAGGAGAGCATCGCGACATACAGGCTCCCGACGACGGCAGCGCAATACCGCGTTCGTGAGCGGGACATGGAAGTTCTGCACGGTTTTGCGGATCGGTTGGGCCGGTCATACCGAGATGAGAAAGGGAGAGTTCTCGTTCCACTCATCTAGGTCTGGTCGACTGCACTAATTCGAGGAGAACCTGTGAAGAAAAAGTCACTCAAGCCGTTAACTGCGCCTCCGCCGAAGCTGGCTTCGCCAATGAAGTCAGCGATGCGCGCCGCTTCCCATGCATTAGCATTGGGCGGGCTGCTCGTTGGTGGGGCTGTGTGGACGATATCCCAGCAGCACCCGCTTTATGCAAACCCGGGTAAGCTGCTGCGGCTACCCGCGGCTGTCGTTGACGCTTCGCGTCCCACCGAGCAGGCGTTCCGTATTGGTGAGGTCCTGAACAAATACACTAACGACCGCGCGCTGGCATTCCGAATTGCCGATGCGCTGGTCGACCAGGCCGCTAAGGAGAAGATCGATCCGGCGCTGCTGGTTGGAGTTCTTCTGACCGAAGACGCCACGCTCGATCCGCACGCCCGCAGCTCAGTCGGTGCGCGTGGCCTGATGCAGGTCATGCCGCTCCACGGTGGAAAGTGGGGATGCGGCTCCAAGGACCTCTTCGACATCGAGAGCAACATCTGCCACGGCGTGCAGATCCTGAAGCAGGCGATGATTGATGCGCCGAATACGCGTGTCGCGCTGCTCCGCTACAACGGTTGCGTCCGGGGTCGCAATACTCCGAACTGCCACCAGTACGACGACAAGGTCCTGAGACATGCGGGCCGCGCCGCCGCAGAGATGCGACTGGTCAAAACCCAAAAGGCAGACTAAGGTTGTCCTGAAAAAGAGCCGGTGCTGACGCACCGGCTCTTTTTTTTGTATGTCGACGAAACCGTACTGGGTCCTCGCTCTCTCGCTTCTCGGCGTTTCGTTCGCCGGCCCGCTGGTGCGACTCTCGGCAGCGAACCCGGTGACGATCGCTGTCTGGCGATTGGGCTTCTCACTCCTCATCGTGGCCGCCTTCCTGATCGCGACAAAAGAATGGCGGGACTGGAAGCGAATCACTCCAGGCGAGCTCACTCTGGCGGCGGCGGCCGGAGTTTCTCTGGCACTGCATTTCTGGGCGTGGAATGCGTCAATCCACCTCACGACCATCGCTGCGTCGGTCACGCTGGTGAGTCTGCAGCCGGTGATCGTCGTAGCAGTTTCCGCCGTGGCACTGAGGGAGGCTCCGACGCCCCGGCAACTGCTGGGGATCGGCATAGCAGTTCTGGGCGCAATCGTCATCGCCGCGCCCGATTTAAAGAACGGTTCGCCAACCGCCGCCAACGCTCCACTTCTTGGAAATCTGTTAGCGCTCTCGGGAGCTGTAACCGCCGCCATCTATTACACGATCGGCCGCCGCTTGCGTCGATCCCTCGGAATCTGGGCGTACGTCGGGATCGTGTACTCCACTGCCTTCGTCACGTTGTCGTTGATCGCCTTTGCCGGGCGGATCCCGCTCGCGCCTCAGCCGTCGAGAGAGATCGCGATTTTCGCGGGACTGGCGCTCGGACCGATGTTGATCGGTCACACGGGAATGAACTGGGCGCTCAAGTTTCTGCCGGCTTACGTCGTCAATCTCACGGTGCTCGGAGAGCCCGTTGGCGCCACGCTATTGGGCGCGCTGATCCCCTCGATCCGACAAGTCCCGCCACCGTCGACGCTGGTTGGAGGCGCGATCGTGCTCTGCGGCGTGATCATCGCAGCCGGAGGCGGCACTCGTCGCAGCACCCTAAACGTCTGACCATTAAATTTCAGCGCGATCCGCTCTAAGGCGAGAGCGAATCCGACCACGCCCTCTGCTCACCCGGCGAATCAATGCGAAGCTCGAGATTTCCGAAGTTGCTGTTGCTCTGTGCGCTCGCCGCTCCGATAGCGAGCTCGGCGCAGAGAAGAACGGCGGCGCCCGCGGCCAGAACGATCACCCCTCCGCGGGTCGAGTTTGGACACAACATCGGCGACGACTACTTCCTGGCGAACTACAGCCAGATGATCGACTACTGGCGAAAGCTCGATCGGGAGTCCGACCGGATGAAGATGGTGCGCATCGGAACGACGGCCGAGGGCCGCCCGATGTGGATGGCGATAATCACGTCGCCTGAAAATCAAAGGAAGCTTGGCCGTTACCACGAGATCTCGCGGAGACTTGCCCTGGCGGAGAATCTCACCGACGCCCAAGCGCGAACTTTGGCTGCGGAAGGGAAGGCCGTTGTATGGATCGACGGCGGGCTCCACGCGAGTGAGGTACTCGGCGCGCAGCAGCTCATTCTGATGGCGTATGACCTGGTCAGCCGCAGTGATCCCGAGACGCTGAGAATTCTACGCGACGACATCACTCTGCTAGTGCCGGCCAATCCGGACGGACAGGATCTCGTATCCAACTGGTACATGCGCGAGCCGGACACGCTCAAGCGATCGACCTCGCGCCTGCCGCGGCTGTACCACAAATACATAGGCCACGACAATAACCGTGATGCCTACATGGCGTCTCAGCCCGAGACGCAGGCGATGGATAGCATTCTGTTCAGGGCGTGGTACCCGCAGATCATGTACAACCATCACCAGACCGGACCAATCGGCACGGTGATCTTTGCGCCGCCGTTCAGGGATCCATTCAACTACAACTTCGATCCGCTGGTGCCGATGGAGCTGGACCTGATCGGAGCAGCGATGCATTCGAGGTTCGTGGCGGAAGGCAAACCGGGCGCGACGATGCGCAGTGGATCGGGATACTCCACTTGGTGGAATGGCGGGATGCGGACGACGGTTTACTTTCACAACATGATCGGTCTGCTGACCGAGGCGATCGGGAATCCGACCCCGATCGAGATCCCGTTGGTTCCGGAAAAGCTGCTGCCGAAGGGCGACATGCCGATGCCCATTCAGCCCCAGAAGTGGCACTTCGCGCAGTCGATCGCGTACGAGCTGACAGCGAACCGGGCGGTGTTGGACGTGGCGTCTCGGTATCGGGAGACGCTGCTCTACAACATCTATCAGATGGGGCGCAACTCGATTCAGCGCGGAAGCACGGACACCTGGACGATAACGCCGCGCAAAGTTGCGGCGCTGCAGGCGGCGGTGCCCCAGGACACTGCCCGGCCAGCGGGCGGCGACGCCGGTGGTGGAGGCGGTGGTCGTCCGACTACGACGAGTCCGGCGGACATAGCGAAGTATGTCAGCATCATGCGCAATCCGGCCGACAGAGACGCGCGTGCATACATAATCCCGTCGGATCAGCCGGATTTTCTCACGGCGACGAAGTTTGTGAATGCGCTGATCAAGACCGGCATCACGGTGCACCGCGCTACTGCCGCATTCACTGTAAACGACAAGAATTATCCGGCAGGTTCTTACGTGGTGAAGACGGCG
>WNGI01000856.1_pt1 | contig 31443 bp, 38 predicted proteins | sample 5400621 | NCBI WGS metagenome assembly WNGI01 (sample SAMN13153374, study PRJNA577476) | soil metagenome | isolation source: 20 cm soil or saprolite under Garry oak tree replicate 1 | place: USA:California | collected 2016-06-15
CTGGATAACCCATGGTCATCGCATCCATGTAATCTTTGATCGGACCGTGCTCAATGACCAGTTGGCTCGAGCTCGGCACCACGGCAATCACTTTGCCCTCGCCGACTGCGGTCTTCTCCGCGGCAGCATCAGACCCATGGTGTGCGTCGTGCGTGCCTTGATCTTCCGCCGCAATTCGGCCCGTGCTACGCGCGGGCAAATCCGCGGCGGTATAGGCGAGGGTTTGAGATGGCCGCGGCGTCGCGGCGACGGCCGCCCGCGGGTGCGCTGGGTGGTTTACCGTTAAGGGTTCAAGTGTGTAAGGCGCGCAGCCGCCGAGGAACAGAAAAATTGTCATCGCGATAATTTTTACGGTGAGTCGCATAGGAAATCCTTTTCGAAACACTTCAAGGCTTAAGCTTCTCGATTTTAGTGACAACCCGTTGCGCGGTATCTAGCGTAAATTCTATTCGGTCGCCGGCCCGCAGCCCCTTGAGTACAGACGCGGAGCTGACGGTGTAACCCATGGTCATCGCGTCCATGAAATCCTTGATCGGCTCGTGATCGATCACGACTTCTTTTGACTGAGGCACGACGGCAACGATTTTGCCGACACCCTTAACGAACTTCGCGGTCGTCGGCGGCTTGAGCGACGCCAGATACGCGGAGACGTCGATCAATTCTTGCACGGTCATTTTCTCGTTATAGCTAGGCATGGAGGATTTCCCGTCTGCGCCCCGATACTCCGGCGCAGCGACGGCATCTGGGTTCATAATCGACTCGGCGAAATATTCTAGCGGGTGCAGCGGACCCATCTGACTGAGCTCGGGCCCATAGTCGACGCCAGCGAAGACGAAGTCCTCGCCGCGTACCTCGTGACAGTAGTAACACTCGTACTTTGTGAACACGGCGCGGCCTTTGGTCGCGTCCCCCTTGGGCAGCGTGAACCGCCAATTTTGGGGATGATGGTGTTCGAGGGGCGGCGACATGTGGACGCTTTTACTCGTTCCGGCATCGGCGCCGGATGCCGAAACCGCCGTGAATGATAGATCGATCGAGAGAAAGACAAACGCCAATAGCAAGCGTACATCCATGACTGCTCCTTAGAGCGATGAAAACGGACGACTGTCGTTGTCGACGAGCCGCACAATTTATTTCGATTTGAAAAGAAAGAAAGAAGCGCAGCAGGGCGCAGCGCTAAACGCGGATCACAGAAAGAAGCAGATGACGCGGAAGATTTTTTGAATGAACCGAGCCCGGAGGCCCGTCGCCGGAGCTGTGTGAAGTTGCGCCAACCAAGAATCTGTCAATCGGCTCTGCGAATTGGCCCGCACAATAGAAGTGTCCACAGCTCGACTTAACGGAGGCATGGGAACTAATGAGAAACTCGCCAAACAAATTGGGGCAGTGAACTTTAGACTGATCGGAATGCGAATGATGCGGCGTAGCGTCTGCGTCGTGGTGACCTGGAACGCCGCTTTCGTCGTGATGCCGCGCATTGGGAGTGACGCCAGAATCGGTACACCCCTCGAGTGCCCAAACCGCGCCAGCGTAAAATATCGCCAGGCAGTTAAGAATGAGAATTAAGCGTCTCATCGGAATTGCATCTAATGTGCCTGGCCCGGCACGCGTTTTCAAGTCTGCCTTTGGAGCCCATGACGTCACTCGTGGCCGCTTATCAATTTTTCAGCGTGAGAACTTTCAGTCTTTTTTTGCTGTCGCGTCGCTGGACACTTTTAGTGCGACGCCGGGCTGCAATGGAGTCTCGCCGATATTCAAGACCGTCCCCGATTGTTCCATGTCGTAGGTCGAGACCTTCTGTTTCGAAACTCCTTCTTTCGTGGCGGCAGCCAGGGCATCGGCTGTGGGTGATTGAATGCGGTATTTGAGATTGCTCCCGTCCTTCAGCGTGACCGAGAGAACCATCTCCTTGCCGTCTTCCATCGGCAGCGTCTGAAGCGCGGCAATTTGAGTCGTGGCGGCGGTTTTGTTCACGGTATAATTATACAGCCAGATGAAGGAACCGATAATGGCGATGATAAGCAACCAGGCATACTGGCCGACCCTCTTCTGCCGTTGCACAGCTTGCTTTCTCCGCGTATCGAAGAAGCGACGAAAAGTTTCCGCTTCTGCCGCGGCTCTCTTTGCTGGATCTTGCTCTGCGGAGCTTGGCGGCTGATCGAATGAAAGGCCGATGCTGTTCAATACCATGCCGATGATCACCAGCACTAAGGGAATGGCAACGATGAACATGGGATTCATGCTTGTCTCCTAACAAAGGCTTGTGATCGCCTCCGTATTTTGGAAGAGGAAAAGGTTAGGCAGTGAAAATACAGTCCGTGATAGTGGCGCCGAGCGCATATCACGGTTGCCGTTGCGCGGCCCGGCCTTCTTTCTCCTCTTACGCGCCACTAAACGGACAAAGAATTAAAATAACTCTATAGGTCGGAAAGCGCTCTAGCAAGGGAATCCGAATTCAGAACTAGGATAAAAGCAAAATTAGAAAAGCGGAAACGCGGAGGACAGACTAAGGCGCGCAAGGAAAACAACCGTGATTGTCAGACGCGGGCGTGATGCGTCCACGTTTTGAGAATTCTCGAAAAGCAGTATTGACGACAAGCTCAGCTTGAGGTGCCGAGTCGGCACCTCAAGTCTGCTTTGAATCTCGGAAAATCCTTTGTCTGACTGACTTAGCTTCCTAGTTGGCAATCTTCAGCGCGACGCCAAGGGCCAATGGCGTGTTGCCAATACTCAGCGCGGTGCCCAACTTTTCCAACTCCCAGTTGGAGACCTTTTCTGTTGAAACGCCGTCCTTTGAAGCCGTCTCCAATTTGTCGGCCTTCGGCAATTTGATCAGGTATTTGACATTGTTCCCGTCGCTCTGAGTCACCGAGAGAACCATCTCTTTGCCTTCTTCTGTTCCCATAGTTTGAAGCGCCGCAATGCGGTTGGAAAGGCCGGTTTTATTCACCGTATCGACGTACAGCCAGATTGAGGCGCCGGCAAACACGACGATAAGCAACCAACCATACTGGCCGATCCGTTTCTGCCTTTTTACCGCTCGACCGCGTTGACGATCGAAGAACTTGCGGAAAGACTCCCTTTCCACCACCAGTCGCTTTTCCGGATCTTGCTCGGGTGAACTAGCAGGCTGATCGAAGCCGAGGTCGAAGCTATTCAGTATCATGCCGACTACGACCAACCCCAGAGGGATGGCGACAATCAATGCTGGATTCATAAACTCTCTCCTTGTGACAGACTTTTGATCGCCTGTGGATATTGGAAGAGGGAGGGAAGGTCAGAACCAAGATTAGGTTCGCTATAAAACCGGAACCGCAGTCGATGCCACATTTTATTGTGTGGCCCGACCTGCTACCTCTTGCGCGCCGTTAAGCGGAAAGAAAAACCCAGCAACAACTCTATCGGAGTGCGAGCGTTCCAGCAAGGGGCACCGCAATTGTTTGCGCACCAACTCCTGCGGTCTTTCCAACGGTTCGAGGAGCCATGACCGGAATCTACCGTTCATCACGCGGACCGGTCCGTTTCAGCCGTTCCTATCGTTTAAACGCTGCGCTCAGTTCACATCGTTCACTGAATCCAAGAAGGCGGGACTTGCCCGTTTCAAGGAATTCTCGCAGGGTCGAAATGACGTTAGCGAGTGCTCGGTCAACTGCGTTTTAAGGCTGGATTTCTAAGACCGCGGGTGGCGAGCAAAAAGAACCCCAGAGCGCTCAGCGCCAAACTGAACCATTGCGCTTCGCTTAACCCCAAACCCAGCGCCGGATTGATGCGCCAGAATTCCACCACGAAGCGCGATAAACCGCCAAGGATCAGATAGAGCCACGCGAGGGTTCCCGACGCGTAATTTCTTTTTCTGAGCGTCCAGAGGATTCCGAAAACCACGACGGCTTCGAGAAACTCGTAAATCGGCGTCGGGTGAACGTGGGTACCGGGCGGATACGGGATACCCGTCGACGGATCGACCCAACCGATGATGGCATGGGTGTAGGCGACACCCCACGGCACGTCGGTAACCGTGCCCCAATCGCCGTCGCCGGCGATGTGGCAGCCGATACGGCCTACGCCGTATGCAATCGCCAGCGCAGGCGCGGCAATATCGGCGCCGACCAGCCACGGGATCTTATGTTTTTTTACCACCCACGAAACCGCGGCGGCGCCGCCCAAGAAACCACCGTACCAGGTGAAGCCTGCGCCGGTGAAGATATAACTCAATGGCGCGGCCAGAAAGTTGTTCCACTCCTCGATGATGAAGAGAATTCGCGCGCCGACGAGCCCGCCGATGGCGGCGGCGAATATCATTGTCGATGCAAGCTCTGGATCATAGCCGCGGCGCTTCAGCTCCAAGCTCACCACCCAGCCGGCGGTGAGCGCCGCCAAAGCCATCATCGCACCGAAGCTGTAGATGGTTATCGGACCGAATTGAAAAAGAATTGGATACATCTCTCGTCTCGCATAGTAGCTACCCTGCTCATTACGGGAAAACAATAGGAGCGAAAGAGTTGACGCGGGCCGCTTCGTTCATGGAACCGGCGGTGTCGGAGTAGGCGGTCCGTTTTTGCTGTAAGTTTTCTCAATGTGCGCGCGCATCTGCTTGAGACTTTTACCTTTGTCGATCATCTTCATCACGTCACGCGTGATGCCGATGCAGATCGTTCAGCCGAGGCTCATTCGATCGAACACTGGTTTTTCCGGGGTTGAGCTGTCCTGAAAGTAACATGACGCATTGCTCGTGTGACCGTCGGCGCCACAACCGCAATAGCACGGGATGTAACGAAGTGTGTTCCGATTGGCGATCGCAAATCGATAGGCTTCCCGCACCTCAAGGGGGGCGCTCCGAACGTCGATAGGAAGGATCGATTCCGGAGCAAGCTTAGAGCGATGTGTGGCACCGAGCGTGGTGCGGCCAATTACCGCCTGTACGTCCCCGCTCCCCGCAGGTGCTTTTCTACTCCGGGATACCTGCGATCTTTTAGTTTGGCTTGGCGCGGCCCTCGTAGAGAAAAGCCATCGGCTTGGGGCCTTTCATATAGCCGGTTTCGAGTTGCGTGATGGCAAAACCTGCATTCTCGACGATCACGCGGATTGGCCGGTTCAAGTGACAGCCGCCACCAATCCGCTTCCACGCCGGGGTTAGCCAGTCTTGCCACTTCCGCACATTGTCGTCCGGCGCCAGCCCATGCTCAACAAACAGCAACTGGCCACCCGGAGTGAGCACACGGCGCACCTCGTGGAGAGCCTGAATCACCGCCGGTATGGTGCACAAAGTCCAGGTGGTGACCACCGTATCAATGCTGTGGTCCTCGAGCGGAATCGTCTCTGCCGACCCTTCGATAAATTTCACCGGTAACGATAATCGACTCGCCACACGCCGAGACATCGCAAGCAGCCGTGGTGCCGGCTCTAGGCCAAGGATCTCGCGCACGTGGGGCGGATAAAAGGGCAGATTCAAGCCGGAACCGACGCCAATCTCCAGTACGCGGCCTTCGGCCACGGAGATCAGCCGCTCGCGGTACGGGATAAGACGGCGGTTGCGCATTGCTAAATTGACGAGCTGCGGCAAGATCCGCTCCTCATAGAAACCCATGTGCTTTCCTCCAAAGGTAGTGCGAAATTTGTAGATGCCTGTCGTAAAATCTCTGGGCTTGGTCTTAAGCTTGTCGGCGTGGGTCCTTTATCGTCCCTTTGTCGCCGTGGCATGCAGCACAGTTGTCCTGATAACTTTTTTCACCAAGCTTCACGTCATCTTCAGCCGAGGCGATTCGCGCCCCAACATCCCGACGCTCCTTCACAGTCAGAAGGCCTAGAATCAAAGCCACACCAACCACTATGACTAAAGGCGTCTTCATCTCAATCCGCGCAAATGCGCTATGCGATGTCGTCTTTAATTCTTTCAAACTCTTCTTTAGTTATCTCGCCTCTGGCATAGCGCTGTTTTAGAATATCCAGCGCACTCTTTGTTCTTCCAAGCCCACGGTGTCTTTTGCCCCATATCCACCTCACCCCGGCGACGACGACAACCAAGATGAAAAGCTTTGCCGCGCGCATGAGAATAGACTCAAGAGGTCAGTTGATATAAAGATTCCTGTGCTTGTTGTCACCCGGATTAATCTCTGTTAACAGTTCGGAAGATCGACCAAGATGAAGAAACAGCTTCGCAGAATTATTCGCTCGCTCGCGTTGCCGCCGCTGATCTCATAAATCCATTGATCGAACTGTGCGAGCCGTCATTCAAAGAGTCTCAGAGGCGCGCGTCTCGGTCGACTCGGTCACTGTCGGCGAGATCGGCAGCGGATTTTGCGTGCTTTTGGGCGTCGGCAAACAAGATGGCGAGAACGATGCCGACAGGCTCGCCGAGAAGATCAAGAACTTGCGCGTCTTCGAAGACGATCACGGAAAAATGAATCGATCGATCCTCGAAGTCGGCGGCGAGTTGCTCGTCGTGTCACAATTTACGCTTTACGGCGACTGCCGCAAAGGCAATCGACCGTCGTTCACCGATGCCGCGCCCGCGGAACAAGCCGACCGCTTGTATCAGCGCTTCGTGCAACGCTTGAGTGATGCCGGTGTGAGGATCGCCACCGGCCGTTTTCAGGCGCACATGAAAGTAGCCTTAGTCAACGATGGCCCGGTCACCTTTGTTTTGGAAAGCTGACGTGCACGTCGTTCTTTTCGAACCGGAGATTCCGCCCAACACCGGTAGCGTGGCGCGACTGTGCGCCGCGACGTTGACCCCGTTGCACTTGATCGAGCCGTTGGGCTTCAAGATCGACGACAAGCACCTCAAACGAGCGGGGCTCGACTACTGGGAATTTGTCGATCTGCGCGTGCACAAGTCATGGAACGAATTTTTGTCGACCGTGCGGCCAGCAAAGCTGTGGTATTTTTCCAAGCGCGCGATCAAATCCTATGCGGCTGTTGAGTATCGTGAAGATGATTTCCTCGTATTCGGACGTGAAACCCGTGGTTTACCGCAAGACCTCCTGGATGCCAATCCCGACCGTGCGTTGCGCATACCGATGATGGGCACGGGCGTGCGCAGCTTGAATCTTTCCAACGCGGTTTCCATCGTCCTCTATGAAGCGCTGCGCCAACTGGGAAAAACATAATTTCCCGGAGGGCCTTGACCGTAAAAACGTTTATGGTTATTTATCACCATCCATTTTCTATGAACGGGGGATTGATATGAGGGTCGGGCTAAGCGAACATCGGCCAGGGGTATTGACCTATCTAATTGCGCTATTAATGGTTTGGTCTATTGGTTTCACCGCCAATAGCTATGCTGCCGAAACCGGAGCGGCTTCCTCGACCAAGGAGGCTGCCACATCGAAGGAATCGTTCAATCTGATTCTGCCATTCAAGGATCTCACCGTGGGTCAGGGACAAGAGGCTACGATGGATGCGGAGGTCGTCAACCGAACCAAGGACCCGGTGGAAGTGAGTCTGGCGATTGAAGGCACTCCCACCGGATGGGACGCGAATTTCAATTCGAGGTACCCGAGCTTTCCAGTGCGCTCGGTGATGGTCCAAGGAGGCGATCAAACCTCAAATAAATCGACGACCCTTGAGTTCAAAGTTAAAGTCCCGGAAAACACAAAGCCGGGAACTTACCCCATTAAAGTCACCGCCAAAGACTCCAAGGGAGCGACGCAGTACGTCGAAACCATTAACTATCGTGTGACGTCCAAAAAGGTTGAGACCGGCGGCATCAAGCTCAGCAGTCAATATCCAGTCCTCAGCTCGGCGACGGGTCAGACTTTGAAATTCACCGTCGACGTCAAGAATGAAACAAATAAAGCGTTGCCGACCAATTTGGTCGCTCAGGCGCCCCAGGGCTGGACGGTGCGCTTCAAACCGCAATTCGGCGACCAGCAGATTTCCTCGATCCAAGTCAAGGAAAACGGCTCGGAAACGCTTAGTGTAGAGATCGACACACCCGCGACCGCAGAAGCGAAAGAGTATCCCGTAACGATCCTGGCGCGCGCCGGCGCTTACGAGGCCTCGACCGGCATCAAGGTGTCCCTCAAGGGCACGCAGGATCTCAAGATGGGATCGTTGGCCGGTACGCTCAACACATCCGTCACCGCCGGCACGAAAACGCCAATCGATTTCGTCGTCGGCAATGCCGGCACGGCGCCGATCCGCAACTTGAATTTCGTGACTAAAAAACCGAGTGACAAATGGACCGTGGAGTTCAGACCCGACAAGATCGATGCGTTGGGTCCCGGCGAAGTGCGACAGATCAAAATGGAAATCTTGGCGCCGGAACGCACCATCGCCGGTGACTACATGCTCACGCTCACCGCCAATTCTCCGGAATCCAACAAGTCATCGGACTTTCGCGTGACGGTTTCGACGCCGACGATCTGGGGCTGGATCGGCTTCGGCATCGTTGGCTTGGTCGTACTCGGGCTGGCGGTCGTGTTTTTCCGTTTAGGTCGTCGATGAGCGCGGTTGTTGAAACCAATAATTTGACCAAGCGTTATCGCGAAACGCTCGCGGTAAACGCGCTCAACCTGACCGTTGAGGAAGGCGAAGTTTTCGGTTTTCTCGGCCCCAACGGCGCGGGCAAGACCACGACGATTTTGATGCTTCTGGGATTGACCGAGCCGACTTCAGGTCAGGTTTCCGTATGTGGATTTAACCCGATGCATGAATCTCTTGAGGTTAAACGCAGGGTTGGCTACCTGCCTGAAAACCCCGGCTTTTACGACGATATCAGCGCTCGGGAAAATCTCCTTTACATGGCGCGGCTCAATCGCATTCCCGAAGACGAGGCGCGCCGACGTACCGCGCAAGTTCTAGATCAAGTCGGTCTTCCCGACGACGGGCGACGACTGGTGAGAGAATTTTCCCGCGGCATGAAGCAGCGCCTCGGCATCGCCGAAGTTTTAGTCAAAGAACCCAAAGCGATCATTCTCGACGAGCCGACTCTTGGCATCGACCCTGATGGCGCCATCCGTATTCTCGAACTGATCAAGGGCTTGAACCGTGAACATGGATTGACGGTTATGCTGTCGTCGCACCAGCTGCAACAGGTTCAGGACATCTGCAACCGTGTCGGCATCATCGTCAAAGGCAAACTGATTGTCCAAGGCGAAATGGATGTGCTCGGCAAAGCGATCTTGAAAGGCAGGCAATGGAATTTTCTCCTCGAGGTCGGCGGCAACGCGGACGGTCTGGAACGAGAACTGCAGGGCATTCAAGGCGTCGATGAAATCGAGAAGCGGAGTCACGGCTGGTTTCTCCGCTGCACCCAAGACGTTCGCAACGACGTCGTATCGATGGTCACACGCAAAGGGCTGCACCTGCTTCAGCTGCGCTCAGAGGATCCGACGTTAGAAGAGATCTATCTCAAATATTTTCGCGAGGCTTAAAATGAGCGTGGTGTTTTGGAAAGAATTGGCAGACCATTTCAGCAGCCGCCGTTTCATGATTTTGCTGATCATCATTATTCTGTCTGGGCTCTGGGCGACCTACTCAACTGGGCAAACGATCCGCCAAAACACCGATACGATTCCGTCGCAGTACGCGTTTTTACTCCTGCTCACGTCGAGCGGCGACACGCTTTTTTCTCTGGCCACGTTCCTGGGTTTTTTTGGACCATTGGTGGGCATCACCTTGGGATTCGATTCCATCAGCGGCGAGTATGCCCGCGGCACACTGAGCCGCGTCCTCTCACAGCCGATCTATCGCGACAGCCTGATCAACGGTAAATTTTTAGCCGGGCTCACCACCGTCGCCGTTTTGTGGGGCTCCATACTGCTGCTGGTGATCGGTCTCGGCATCACGCTTTTGGGGTTTCCGCCCAACGGTGAGGAACTTTGGCGCATGCTGATCTTCACCACCGTGGGAATCTTTTATGTTGGCTTTTGGCTCGCTCTTGCGATGCTCTTTTCACTGGTGTTTCAGAAAACCGTTACTGCCGCGTTGGCATCGATGGCCGTGTGGCTTTTCTTGACGTTGTTCGTCTCGGTCTTCAGCTCGGCGATTGCCGGTATGATCGTCCCGGATGCCACGACGCCCGAGGCGCAAGCGCGCCAGCAGGACATATCGAACGTCATCGACCGAATTTCGCCCAGTACGCTCTTCTCCGAGAGCGTTGGGATCCTACTCAACCCCGCGGCTCGGGTTTTCGGTATGGCGCTGCAAAGCCAAGCCGAGGGAATTTTGCCGACGCCGCTGGCTCTCGATCAGAGCTTGAATCTGATCTGGCCGCATATCACCACGATGTTCGCACTGGTCGCCGCCTGCTTCGGCATTTCCTACATTATATTTATGCGCGCCGAGATTAGAGCTTAAGAGCGCGCTACTAACGCCTCCCTCGCTCATCGTTTCAATTGGCCGGTACCCTTTTCCGGTGCGGATTCGTCGTATTTTATGTCACGATAGTTGATATATAAACGATTTCTGTTTAGGATACGAAAAATTTCCACGAAGGCATCGGTCCAGGGGAGGAATCATGGCCTATCGCGACCTGAGAGAATATGTCTCAACGCTAGAAAAACACGGAAAACTCAAACGCGTCATCAAAGAAGTAGACAAGGACTGGGAAATCGCGGCGGTGTGCCGCCAGCTCTTTAAAAAAATTCCTCCGCACAACCGCCCTGCCCTGATTTTCGAAAACGTCAAAGGATTTAAGATCCCAGTCGTTGCCGGCGTGCTCGGCGCATCTCGAGAGATTTACGCGCTCGGGCTGCAAACGGAAACCGTCGAGGGTATTAATCGCAAATGGGACCATGCACTGGAAAAACCAATTCCGCCACGCATGGTTAAGGACGCGCCCTGCAAAGAGAATATTCTCCACGGCAAGGAAGTCGACATTACCAAACTGCCGGTGCCAATCTGGACCGTCGGCGAAGACCCCGGTCCGTTCTTCACCTCCCCTTACCTGATCACCAAAGATCCGGAAACCGGCGTGCGCAATGTCGGAACTTATCGCATGGAAGTCAAAGGGCCGAACAAGACCGGTTTACTCATCGGCAAACGCCAGGATATGGCGTGGCATGTCTATAAAAATAACGCGCAGAACAAACCCACGCCGGTGGCCGTCGTCATCGGCGCCGATCCATCGATCGGCTACGTGTCGGTGTCGAAAATGTCGGAGGCACTCGATGAGTTCGCCGTTGCTGGCGCGCTGCGCGGCGAACCGGTCGACCTCGTGCCATGCGAAACCATCCCCTTGGAAGTACCTGCCACGGCCGAGATCGTTCTCGAAGGCGAGATACCGCCAAATGCTGTCGAACATGAAGGTCCGTTCGGCGAATATACCGGCTATATGGGGCCCGCGGGCAACGAACCGTTTTTCAACATCAAGTGCATGACGTTTCGCAACAAGCCGCTGTACCAAGCCTTCATCAGCCAGATGCCGCCGTCCGAGTCGAGTTGCATTCGCGGCGTCGGCCGCGAATGGCCGCTGTTTAAACATCTAAAGGATACCCTGCGCCTTCCGATCAAAGATCTAAGACTGAAGGAAGCCGGCGGCGCCGGTGCTTTTCTGGTTATCTCGCTAAAAAAACAATTTGACGGCCAAGTACGCCAGCTCATGTATGGCGCCTGGTCGCAACGGACGGGATTTGGCAAGATCACCGTCGTGGTCGATGACGATATCGACGTTTGGGATGATTTCGCCGTCGACTGGGCGCTCAGCTGGCATGTCCGGCCCGATAAAGACGTCTATATTGAGCGCGACGTCCAAGCCGTGGGTCTCGATCCGTCGCAGGCCCCCGCTGACGTGCTGCAGCATCATCCCAGCCGCTACGTCGGCTCCCGCGTCGCCATCGATGCGACAAGAAAACATAAATATCCGGCAATTTCACTGCCGCCCAAAGAACACTTGGATTTGGTCGCCAGTCGGTGGAAGGAATATGGGATCGAAGATTGACTTTAAGGTTCAAGACGTTCAAGCCGTTTGCGTAGGACGGCTCCTGTTCCGAACTCGAAAAAACGATTTCAACGGCTTGAACGATTGGAACTTTTTGAACCCCTAAGCTCTTGATCGCATCTTTTTCGCCGCGGCCATGATCGACTCGATGATTTTCTTATAGCCGGTGCAGCGGCAAATGTTGCCGTGCATAAAATGTTTCAGCTCCGCATCGCTCGGATTGGGATTTTCATCCAACAGAGCTTTTGCGGCCAGTATCATTCCGGGCGCGCAAAAGCCGCACTGGAAGCCGCCGTGCTCGATGAAAGCCTGCTGCAACGGGTGCAGATTCCCGTCTTCGGCCAAGCCCTCGATCGTTAGAACCGAGCGCCCCCGGACTTCGAAAGCCAGCGTCGTGCAGGCACTCACCGGGCGGCCGTCAACCAGCAGCGTACAAGCGCCGCAAACCTGCACGTCGCACGACCGCTTCGCGCCGGTAAGCCCCAGCCCTTCGCGGATCACGTCGAGCAACAATTCGTGCGGCTCCACGTCAATTTCTTGCAGCCTGCCGTTCAAAGTAAACGACACCGGAATCAACTGCGCCTCGGAATGTCTCTGCATTGCTTTCGCCATGAATTCTCCCCGCCGAAATTTCCGCGCGCCTCAAGCGAGCGCACTCTGAAAAGCCCTCTTCAACAGGACTCCGACGATATGTTCTTTGTATTCTTGCGAACCGTGCAGATCGCTGATCGCCTGCGCGGCGCGCCCAGCGACCACCCCTGCCTGCGCAAGATTGCGCTGCGCTTCATCCTTGCTTTTGCCTTCGAGCAACGCCTCCGCTTCTTGGACTCGCCGCGGCGCCGGCCCGGCGCAGCCGACGGCGATTTTTATTCCGGTGACACCGCCGTTCAAATTGAAAGCAACAGCGAGGCCGACGCTGGGTCGTTCAAGATAGCCGAATTTGAGATAAGCGCTGCGGCCGGTCGCCGACGGCAGCGGAATTTGAATATTCGTCAGCACTTCATCAGTCTCCAACGCCGTTTCGTAAGCGTCGACGAAGAATTCCTCGGCGGCGATCTCACGCTTCGACGAGGACTTCTCGGCGAGCATATTGGCGCCAAGCGCTATTAATAGAGTCCCGGGGTCCGCATGGGGTTCGGCAAAGCAGAGATTGCCGCCGATCGTGCCCACTTGGCGCACGCGTACATTTGCCACGTTTTCTTCGAGCTTTGCCAGCGCGGGAAGCTTCTCCTTCAACATCGCTGACGTTTCGAGCTGGTGATGCGTGCATAACGCGCCGATCTTCACTGCGCCGTCGGCGAGAGTAATGTCGCTTAAATTCGTCAGCTTCTTGACGTTGATCAATCGCTCGTACTGAACCAGCCCCTCTTTCATCGCCAGCAGCAGTTCCGTGCCGCCTGCGTAAACCTTGGCGTTCTCGCCGAACCGGCCAAGCAGCTCGGAAACTTCGGCGATGCTTTGCGGTTCTTCCAAGCGAAATCTTCTGAGCATGTTATGAGTCTCCCTCTAATTGCTTCTTCACGGCCTGGGCAAACTCCTCCAACACCTGATCGGCTTTCCGTTTGATGATGCCGTGCCCCAACGCCGCCAGTTTGCCCAAGATGTCCACTCCGGCGACGAAGCCAAGAATTGTCTTGTCTCCTTCTTCGCGCAGGTTGACGTCCAAGTCGAGTTTCATGCGACTGCCGATCTTGTTGTCCGCGCCGGATGCCTGCGCTTTGATCCGCGTCAGCTCCTCACGCTCGAGGACTTCAATGTTCGTGGGAAACTCGACTTTAAACGGACCGACCTTTTCCACCATTGTCGCGGTATATCGCTTGCCTTCCTCTACCGTCTTGGCGTCTTTGCATCCTGGCACGCAGGCGATGAACCGGTCGACGTCCCAGATAAATCGCCAAACTTTGTCTCGCGGCGCGAGAATTTCGACTTCTTTTTGAAATTGCAAGAACATCCCTCCGAAAACGAATTTCTTTTTTGCTATCAGAAGCGCGTATGTCGCGCAAGCAATCGCGCGGGTTCAGAGGACAAAACGACGGCGCAGACGCCGTCCATGAGTCAGATCGTGGCAGGGGTAACCGCGCTGGAGTGCACAGCAAACCGAGCGCAGTGGACACCGCGCCGGAAATTATTCCGGGGACGAAGTATCGTTCATGTCCTTGAGGTCTTTGAGATAACTCTTGAGCTTCTTTTTCACCCGTTCCTCGATTTGCCGAACGCGCTCGCGGCTGATGCCATATTTCTCACCGATTTCGCGTAAGGTCACGGGCTCTTCGCTCAAGAGCCGCTCGCGATAAATCACGAGCTCTTTGTCCTTAAGAGTTTTGGCGAACTGTTCCATCCTGTGGCGCAACAGTTCCTGATATTGGGTTGCGGCGAACTCCTCTTCGGGGGTCTGCTTGCTGTCCTGCAGGAAATTGAGCAACGTCGCTTCATCGTCTTCGCCGATCGGCACGTCGACGGAAAGATCGCGTCCGGCGAGCCGCTGCTCCATTTCCACGACTTCGTCTTCTTTGACGTTCAATCGTTGAGCGAGCAATTTTGGCCCGGGCGTGAGCCCTTCGGCTTCAATTTTTTCTTTTTCTTTCTGCAGATTGAAAAATAATTTTCGCTGCGCTTGAGTCGTGCCGATTTTGACCATGCGCCAATCATTCATGATATAGCGAATCATGTAAGCGCGAATCCACCACACCGCGTAGGACGGGAAACGGACGCCGCGATAAGGATCGAAATTCTTGACCGCTTCCATCAGTCCCATGTTGCCTTCTTGGATCAGATCAAGAAGGTTTTTGAATGCTTTCTGATACTCGCGCGCGATCATCACCACCAAGCGAAGATTCGCGGTCACTAACTTGTAGGCAGCTCCCACGTCGCCGTATTCTTTATATTGCACAGCCAAGCGATGCTCCTCCTCGCGGCTGAGCAATTTAAAACGGCGAATTTCGGTGAGATAGCGCTGGAGCGGATCAAAAGGGACGAGTGCTTTACCCTTCGAACGCTCGTCCCCATCCTCCCCCGCTAGAGGTTCAGGCAGGTTAACGTCGGGAAACGGAAAAACAAGTTCGGTGTTTTTATCGTCTTCGGCCATGAGCGGTTTCGGACCCTCACCACCAAAGATTGGCGTCGCGTGGACAAGAGGGTTCTGCAATCGAATCTACGGGGTGTATTACTTTTTATTGAGACGGTGAGAAACAGACGGTCATTGGGCAAGTGAACGAGACGGTCGTCAAGACTGATCGGCAGTCTTCCTGACCTTACCGTCGGCAATTTCTCTCAACGCCACCACGACCTCGCGATTATCAGATTCGATTAGCGGCTTCGCGCCTCTGAAGAGCTGCTTTGCCCGTTTTGAAGCTAGCAAGACTAGTTCAAAGCGATTGTTAACCTTCTGAAGGCAATCTTCGACAGTGATCCGTGACATGAATGAATGATCCCTACAGAAACACGTTAATTGAACCAAATTTTTAGCGGAGAGTCAACGCAGCATTACGCAATGCTGCCAGTTGGAAGCGCGCTAGCAGCAACCTATCGACCTGAAAGTCTGCGAGAACAAAAATTGTTATGGGGTGAGAGCTTACAGCGCTGAGGGAAGTTTCTAATGCTCGATTTGCTTGCAGGTTTTGGTTTTGGCAAACGCCATATCGAGGGCAATCCCGGTAACGACGGCCTGCCATGCTTCATCTTCCGAGAGCCCGCGTCCCTTGATCGAGCGCCAGAGATAGATGATTTCTTCTTCGGTTACCGTCTCGAAAAGATCCTGATCTCGTTCTCTATCCAGAGCTGACATGGTGTTCATTTTCTTGGTATTTCAACCACCCTTCAGGTTTAATGCAAGCTATTTACAGCAAATCAGATGCCAGGAGTTTAACTTATTGAAATCGCGGAAAATCGATGAGGAGTGCTGGCGTATCATGTCGGTAATTTGTGCAAAGATTGTCTAGTTCGACGCCGAATGTGGCGCATCACTCGGTGAATTTCCTCCAAAAAACGACGCATTTCCTAATCGACGACTGCCATACCGGAGATTTCAATCATGCAATTCGGATTATAGAGTCGCTTCACCTCAACTAAGGTGATCGCCGGAAAATACTTCCCAAACACTTCGCGGTAGGCAGCACCCAAGGGCTTTTTATTGCTCCAATAAGCTTCCAGATTCGTCACATAAATTGTCAGCACCGCGTACTGATTCGGCCGGGCGCCGACGGCTTCAACGGCGGTTTGGAGATTGTGCATGACTTGGCGAAATTGAGCGACAAAGTCACCTTTGCCGACGACTTGACCGCGCTCATCAAATGGAGCTTGACCCGCCACGTGAACTACCGTGCCAGCGGTAACTTTGGCGACGTGCGCATATCCAACCGGAGACTCCAAACCATCTGGGTCGATCAATTCAAAAGCCATTTCGTCGTTCTCCTTATCACTGAATCGACCCCGTGATCGCCGGACTCCAGGAGGCGATAAAATTCTTCATTTCGGGCACGACATCGTCCGATGAAGCCACATACGGCAAAATAATTCTCGTCGCCCCCGCTTCCGCGTATGGTTTGATCTGTTCGACGACTTCGGCAGCGGACGTTGCCGCGACCAGAGGCAGCGCACTGAACATCCCATCCGTCACGAGCTTGCGCGCGGCATGAAAACCCCCAGCCTTCCATGCAGTACGCATTGCCTCCACTTCCCGTACGAATCCCATGCGACCCAATAGATCACGATAATAATCGGCCAGAGCGTAGTAGGTCAGCGCATGGCTCAGTGCCTCACGCGCTACACTATAGTTCGGCGCGATCGAGCAGCGAATCTTGCAGATGATTTCCATTCGGGACGAATCCTTGCCAGCCTCCTGCGCGCCCAATTTGACTTCTTCGACGATCCGACGAATTTCCGTCGGGTTCGCCATGTTGATCAGCACCCCATCCGAGATGCGTCCTGCCATCCGGGTCATCTTCGGACCAAAGGCCGCAAGATAGATTGGAATCCTCCGACCCGACGGTTTAAACGCCATCTTGAAATTTTGCGCGGAAAAAAATTTACCCGCGAAATTCAGTTTTTCGCCGCGCATCGCGGCTTGGACAACCTCAATATATTCTTGCACCCGTGTGAGCGGTCGGTCGAAGCTCTGCCCGTGCCATTTCGCTATGGTTGGATTTGACGATCCGATACCCAGGAGAAACCGTCCAGTCGATAACTCATCCAAACCGACGGCTTGAAGTGCCAATGTCGCCGGCGTCCGGCCGAGGATATGATAAATCGCTGAGCCGATTTTGAGCCGTGTCGTCACTGCAGCAATCGCCGACAGCATAACCGTCGGATCCTTGTTGTTAGCCTCCCCACCCCACGCGCAATCGAAACCATGGGTTTCCGCCATACGCGCCAGCTCCGGTATAGCGGCCATCGGCAGCTGCGCGCCCGAGTTAAACTCTATATCGATTTTCATGATCGCCGTGCACTTGCCGGTATTTGAATTCAGTTGTAACTGGCCGGCAGATTGGTTTTCAGGATCTCGATTTTTTCGACCTTTTCGACGTGACGTATGAAGCGATACTTATTTTCAACTTCATCGATGGGATACGGCGGAACTTCGACGCGCTCCGTAGTCACTTTGGCGCCAATGAAAAACAACTCCTCGGAACCCAGAGCCAAGCGGATGGCTTTGCCGAATTCGTCGAGCGAATTTGCCCAGGAGGCATTCTTAACGCCCGCGGCGCGGGCGACTCCAACCAAATCCGTTCCCGCGGCGGTTGCGGTTTTCTTGCTGCCGGATGCTTCGTAAACTTCATTATCGAATACGATGTGAACCAAATTTTTCGGCTGCATCCGGGCGATCGTCGCTAGCGAACATAAATTCATCAGCAACGAGCCGTCGCCGTCCAGCGCGACGATTTTACGATGGGGTAAACCGAGCGCCATCCCGAGTGCGATCGACGAGCAGAGTCCCAACGTGCGAACGCGAAAGTTACCGTCGCTCGGCCGCAAACTGTTCCATTCCAAAGTCATGGCGCCTGCCGAGCTCACAGTCAGCGCGTCGCTGATCAGGGGCGCCAAAGCTTTCAAACAATCGAATCTTTTCATTGGCCTGTCCTATCACTGGTGCGCGGTTCAGCGAACGAATCACAGCGATTGCAGTGCCGGCCGGCGCCCAAGCAGTTCTTTGGTCAGTAACAGCGCCACCGGCCGCTTGGAATCCTCGGCGAGGATTTGCGCGCGCTTGATCAATTCAGGCGCGTCCGTGCTGCTGCGCATGATGTAGTAACGAATGCCTAGGGCCTGTAACACCGGTTCGGTCATGGCGCCTGAGGTGCTAAACGTTCGATCACCGATATCGCCGGCGTAATAGATGAGCAGCAAAAGTGGAATCTGATATTGCAGTAGCGTGCTGACGATGGCGTTATTGCTGTTGAAGAAGCCGCCGTTTTGCATGATCGCGGCGCATTTCTTTCCGACTAAATAGGCGCCGGCGCAAATGCCGATCCCCTCTTCTTCCCGGCAGAGCGGCACGTGAACGACATCTTCGTCGCTCTCAACTTCCGCGAGCAAGTCTGACAAATTGATATCCGGTAGCGTCGCGATGAGATTAATGCCAGCGCTTTTTAATCCGCTCACGATCGTTTGCGCTGCTTGTGCTGGATTCAAATTCGCATTCCAATTTTTCCGATCAGTGGCTATCCGCTTAACATCAAAAACCGGGCGATTCAAGACAGATTTCGCGCGGTCGGCGCTTTTCCTTTCGAAAAATTCTTAGTATAAGTGCCGCAGGAAAAAAATTAGCGAAAGGAGCATGATCATGATCAAACTCTACGATTTTAAATCTTCACCCAACTGTCAGCGCGTCAAGGTCGTATTGGCGGAAAAGGATTTACCCTACGACATCGCACCGATCGATTTGCGCGCGCAGGAGCAGAAAACGCCGGATTATTTAAAATTGAACCCGTACGGCAAAGTGCCGGTGCTGACCGACGACGCCACCGTGCTTTACGAGTCGCTCATCATCAACGAGTATCTGGAAGAGAAATATCCCAATCCGCCGCTCCTGCCGAAAGACCCGGCGAAAAAAGCCAAGGCACGTATTCTGATCGATTACGGCATGGCGCACTTCGACAGCCCCTATCAAAAGCTCCGGATGGAGCTGACGAAGGAGCCCAAGGAGCAGAACCAACAAGCGATTGCCGGCGCCAAAAGCGAATTGAAAAAACTCTTGCAGCGTTTCGAAGATGAAATCGGCGATCAACAATATCTCGTAGGCGATTTTTCCCTGGTCGACGCCGATTTACTGCCGCGCTTCACGCGACTGGAAGGATTCGGTGTCTTGCCTGATCCCTCATTGCCGCGCCTGGGAAAATACCTGGAAAGAATGAAAGCGCGTCCGTCGGTTAAGGCTATTCTCTAGCAAGTGTCGTTTTTTTGGTTTTCGCACCCCTAGCGTCGATGGAGCTGCCGAAGCGCGGTTTCTTTTCAACCGTCTTTTCGGCGCTCCTTCGTCCGTTCGTCCGCTATTTCGATAGGCGCTCGCTGCCACATTATCGGGGCGACCTGAGTCTTGTCGGCCTCAATAAGTCTGTGGAGGTGCTCTGGGATCGCTACGCCATCCCTCATGTCTTTGCGTCCGACGAGCGCGACCTTTTTTTTGCTCAAGGATATCTCCACGCTCAGGAAAGACTGTGGCAAATGGAAATGAGCCGGCGCTTCCTTTGCGGTCGCATGGCGGAAATCTTCGGTGATTTTGCCCTGCCCTGGCGCGACATCTCCAACCAATTTCGCGGCAGAACCTGCGCTGATTTCGACTACTTCGTGAGATTGCTGGGTATTCGCTCCGCTGCAGCCGAGTCACTCGACATTCTCCCCGAAGCAGATCGGCTCCGTCTGTACTCGTATTGCGACGGGGTCAATCGTTACATCGAGCAGTGTGGCAAGAAACTTCCTTGGGAGTTTCGTTTGCTGCGTCATGAGCCTGAACCCTGGCGGCCGCAAGATACGTTGACCATCGGTAAAGGCTTTGCCTTTCTACTTTCCACCGCCCTTTATACGCGTCTTAACTTCATCGCCGTTGCTGCCAAGCTCGCCGACGAGCCGGACAAGCTTCGCACGCTCCTCCCGACATACCCCGACGACGCGCCCGTGACCGCTCGTGCAGTTTGGGACGGCGCTCGTGGTGCGTGGCAATTTACTACCGATATTCTTGCCGCATGTGATTGGCATCCAGCCGGCAACGGGAGCAATAGCTGGGCAATCGCGCCGAACCGTTCGACCACCGGCGGCGCCATCTTGTGCAACGATCCGCATCTTAGAATGACTCTCCCCTCGGTCTGGTATCTCATGCATTTAAAAGCTACGAGCGATGCCGCACAGCCGGATGGTTACGAAGTCTGCGGCGCATCGATCCCCGGCGCTCCTTGCGTTCAACTCGGCCACAACCGTTACATCTCCTGGGGGATCACTGCGGCGGTATGCGACGACGTGGAAATCTATCGCGAAAAGCTGCACCCGCTTGAACCGGATCTCTACCGCGTTGGACATCGCTGGGAGAAGCTCCAGACGAGCCGAGAACAGATCGCGATCCGACGCCAAGCGCCGTTCGAGAAAATCATCCGCAAGAGCCGGCATGGTCCGGCTATCAGTGACTTCAGCGATCCGCGCGCCGGCGGAGAAATTTTGACGGTGCGCTGGACTGCCCACGAGCCAAGCCAAGAATTGCGCAGTGTCTATGGCGTCAATTGCGCGCGCAACTGGCAAGAATTTCAGGAAAGCCTGCGCCACCACTCTGCGCCGAGCTTGAATTACGTTTACGCCGATCGCGACGGCAATATTGGCTACACGCTTGCCGGAAGAATTCCTCGGCGCACCAACGTTCCATCGTTGCTACCCGTGCCTGGTTGGGAAGAAGGCGATGACTGGCTCGGTTATATACCGTTTGAAGAACTGCCGCGCGTCTATAATCCTCCACAAGGCGCGGTCGCCAGTGCCAATAATCGCGTCACCGACGCCGCGTACCCTTATTATCTATCCCACTTCGTCGAACCGCCGCATCGGATTCGCCGAATCCAAGAGTTATTGGAACAACCCAAAAAGCTTTCAGCTGAAGATTTGGCAGCGATCCAGCTTGACTCTGTTTCACTGCACGCCAGAGAATTGATCGCAACGTTGGAGGGCGAATTAGCTCGGATTCCGGAGGACAGCCGCACTGTCAAAATCGCCGCCAATCGACTGCTCTCTTGGGATGGTAGCTGTGCCATCACGAGCATCGAAGCGGCAATCTTTCATGTGTTTCACCATCGCCTGCTGGTCAACCTATTGGTTCCTGCGTTGGGAGAAGACCTTTGCTCGGCCTACATTGAGATTTTGAACCAGTGTGTCGTGCCCATCGATCGAATTCTTAGCGATTTGAACTCCACCTGGTTTGGCAGCCGATCGCGCTTGGAGCTCGTTACCGTATCGCTCGGCGAAGCGTGCGCCGAGCTCGAAGACAACTTTGGCGCGAATATCGAAGCTTGGCGCTGGGGCAAAATTCACCAACTACACATGAATCACGCCCTAGGGCGCAGCAAAATCCTCAAACCTTTTCTGAGCATCGGGCCGATGCCAACTCCCGGCGATGGCATGACGGTCAATTCCGGGTTTTATCGTCATTCCAATCCCTATACCCAAACCGTCGGCGCTTCCTTGCGGTTCATCGTCGAACTCAACAGTTCAATAAGATCCGGATTTGTTCTTCCTTCGGGACAATCGGGTCATCCGTCCTCAACGCACTATTCGGACCAAACGGAACTTTGGCTGAAGGGAAAAAGGATCCCGTTTCGCACCGTCCACGATCATTTAAGGCTGTACGACAGTCGTTTACTCCTCAATCCGGCTCAGTCTGGTATTGCGCCGAAGCACGCTTCAGGTTAGAAGTTTTGAGGTTCAGCCCCTATCAACGAAGCTCTCCTATGCCGATCAAACTTCTCATCGCCGATGACGAACGCTTGTTTCGCCAAAGTCTAAAGATTCTGCTCGAAACTGGGACCGACATCCGGGTTGTCGCCGACGCCGCCAACGGCCAGGAGGCGGTGACGGGGGCGCGGCAGAGCATGCCGGACCTCGCGCTGTTGGACGTTGATATGCCACGAATGAACGGCATTAAAGCGGCTCGACTGATCACCGCGGTATCGCCGCGGACAAAAATTTTAATGCTCTCAGTGCACCATGAGGACGAAAAGATCAGCGCAGCCATTCGCGCCGGCGCGATCGGCTACATTTTGAAAGACACCGACCGTGGCGATTTTATCAACATCATCCGGCAAACCCATGCCGGAAAAATTTCTCATTCGCCTTATCTCGCACACCTCGCCGTGGAACCAACCTCGAATCGCCAGCCGGCCGCGAGTCAAGCGCGAATCACGCAATTCTGCGAACGATTCGGCTTGACCGAACTGGAGCTTAAAATTCTTCGCTTGATGTCCGAAGGACTCAGCAATGAGGAGATCAGCGAGATTACCGCCCTCGCGCGCGAGACCATTAAGGGCCACTTAAAATCGCTTTTCCGCAAGCTCGACGTCAAGAACCGCACCGAAGCCGCAGTGTTGGCCGTCCGCGAAGGACTCGATTAACCCCATTTGGGGGGACGAATAAATTACCGATAAGGGGGATTGACACCGCCAGCCTTCTACGAGATAAGACATCACGCTTAGAAGATTTTCACGCAATATTCGTCTAAGGGGAGGAGATGATGAAAACGAGCGGAAAAATCATTTCGGTGCTACTGGTCGCGTTTGCTCTGGTTTTTGCCTCATCTGGACTTGCCCGGGCACTTCAGGTCGGCGAAAAGGCGCCGGACTTCGAACTCGACAGCACTAAGGGCGGCAAACTCACACTGAGCAGCCTCAAAGGCAAAAACGTTCTAATCAATTTCTACGTCCTCGATTTTAGTCCCACTTGAATCAAGGATTTGCAGGCGTCCGGTTCGGACAATCACGCTGCCTTCCAAGCTGAAAATACTGAAGTCTTAGGCATCAGTGCCAACATGCCGTTTTCTCAAAAAGCTTTTGCCGACTTTGCTAAGATTAATTATCCGCTATTGAGCGATAGAGACGGCAAGATGATGCAAGCGTACGGTGTTTACGACGAGCCACGCCGCCTTGCCAAACGGTCCTATATTATCATCGATAAAGAGGGTGTGGTTCGCTATCTCAATATTCGGCCTAGCAATTCGGAGAAAGATCTATTGTCAACCGAAGAATTGCTGAGCGAAGTCAAAAAGGTGAATAGCGGCAAATAAAGATTAGCTTCTAACTTGAAAGGGGAATAATAGTGATGATCCAGAAACTCTTAGCGGTTGCTCTGTTCAGCTTGGTCTCTTTGGCCGTGTCAGCGCAAGCTTTCGCTCAGGCCGATGTCAACCAAAAAAGGCAAGACGCCATGAAAGGCAACAACGCGGCAGCCAAAGCGATTAAGGCTGCTGTCGAAGCCAAGGATTACGCCACGGTGGAGGCTAAGGCCAAAGACATCATGGGGACCGCCGATAAAATCGTCAGCCTCTTTCCCGCCGGGAGCACCAGTGGAAAAACCAAGGCAACGCCCGCCATTTGGGAAAAATCCGACGACTTCGCCAAGGCGGCGAAGAATCTGAGCAAGGCCTCGGGCGAACTGGCGGCGGCGGCGAAATCCGGTGACGATGCCGCCGTTAACACCAAGGTGAAAGCGGTGGGCGAAGCGTGTGCGGCTTGCCACAAACAGTTCCGCGCGGATAAATACGCCGAATAAAAGCAAATAATCTCGTCCTATTGTCGTCTGGAAAGCCCCGACCCGGTTCGGGGCTTTCTTGTTTCCGCCACCTTCCTCTTATAGTATTTTGCCATACGGACGAGGTTGAGTTCATGAAAATCAACAAGACGTGTTACGTCGTCACGGCAGTTTTACTGTTGCTGCTATCACTAAGCATGCAGGCCAGCGCCCAAGTTACCCGCCTCAATGTCGGTTATAGCGCGACAAGCGCCGATCAATTGCCCGCCTGGGTCGCAAAGGAAACCGGCATCTTCGCCAAAAACGGGCTCGACATACAATTAATTTTTTTCACCGGCGGCACCACCGCCATTCTTGCTCTTGTTTCGGGCGATGTGCCGATAACACAAGTTTCAGGCCCCGGTTTAGTGAATAGCTCTTTTGCCGGCTCGGACGCGGTTTTCGTCGCCGCAGGGATAACTTCGCTCAACTATGTCCTTGAATCCCGGAAAAGACGTCACCCTCGTGCAAGTGGGCAGTGGTCCTGAGCGGCTGAGCGCGGCACTGACGGGTCGAGTCACGGCGTCAGTTATCAATCCTCCTTCCAGCTTTGTAGCCGAAAAAAAGGGACTCTCAGTGATCGCCGATGTCGCCAAGATGGATTTGGTCTTTCAGCATACCGGCGCAGCGACCACTCGGAAATTCATCAAACAACACCCCGATACCGTGCGCCGGTATGTACGGTCGCATGTCGAAGCGGTTCACAAAATGTGGACCGATAAAGAATCTACGATCAAGGCCTTGAGCCGCTACATGGGTAGCGGGCTCGATCGCGAAACTTTAGAGCGCAGCTACGAGAACGTGATGACTGAAGCGTTCTATCCGAAAAAGCAATATCCCAGCCTCGAGGGACTCAAGACAGTGCTCGACGACATTGCCGAGCGCGACCCCAGAGCCAAGACGGCCAAACCCGAACAGTTTGTCGACGCGAGCTTCATTCGCGAGCTGGACCAGAGCGGTTTTATCGACGGGCTGTACAAGAAAAAATAGCGGCTCTCTCGGATCGCTATGTTGAGCGCGCAACGAGGTGAAGCGGCAGTTCCCGAACTTCAAGCCTGGGCGAATGAAACTGTCAAGCGCGCCGATCCCGCAGTCGATGTCATTGTTGAATTCGACGCCGACTCAAATACTTATATTTTGCGCTTGTCCAAAGCGTCGCGAGTGCTGATCTTTCGCTTCTCGCAGTCACAAGTTCACACCGACGGACGAGAAGCCGAGTGCGAAAGAACACTCAACCGGAAGATAAAGGATTTATGGAATCTGATCTGAATAACTGGAACCGTTATCATCCGTGTAGTAACCGCGCCGCGTCCTTGGCAAAATAACTGAGGATCATGTCGGCTCCGGCGCGCCGAATGGCGAATAAAACTTCCATCATGATTCTCGGCTCGTCGATCCAGCCATTTTGGCCGGCCGCTTTGATCATCGAGTATTCGCCGCTGACATTGTACGCCGCGAGCGGATAACCGAACTTCTGCTTCACCCGATAGATCACGTCGAGATATGCCAACGCCGGTTTGACCATGACGATATCCGCGCCCTCGCGAATATCGAGTTCCACTTCCCGCAACGCTTCCTCTACATTCGCCGGATCCATCTGATAGGAGCGCCGGTCGCCGAACTGCGGCGTCGACTCGGCCGCTTCGCGAAACGGGCCGTAGAAGCCCGAAGCGTATTTCGCGGCGTAGGCCATGATCGGTATGTGTTCAAATCCATTGCCGTCGAGAATTTTGCGAATCGCGCCGACTCGCCCGTCCATCATATCGGAAGGCGCCACGATGTCGGCACCGGCCTGCGCATGGGACAACGCCTCCTTGGCCAGCAACTCGAGCGTACTGTCGTTATCGACGTCGCCGTTTTTAACTACCCCGCAATGACCGTGATCGGTGTACTCGCAAAGGCACACGTCCGTGATCACGAGTAGCTCGGGAAACTCGTCTTTAATGGCACGGATCGCCTGTTGGACGACGCCGTCGTTGCGGTAAGCCTCGCTACCCACGGCGTCTTTCTTTTCCGGTATGCCAAAAACAATTACCCCTGGGATACCGAGCGCATTGATCTCTTGGCATTCGCGTACCGCGCGATCGACCGTGAGCTGAGCGATCCCCGGCATGGAAGAAACCGCTTGAGCGTTGTCTTTTCCAGGTCCGACAAACAAAGGGTAAATAAAATTTCCCGGGTCTAGGGTCGTCTCTCTGATCAAGCGCCTAAGTCTTTCGTTGCGCCGCAATCGTCTCGGTCGATAGATTGGAAAGTTCATTGCCTTGCACTAGACTTAACTGATTCGCCTGCCGGGAATCTCTTTCACCGCGTCGGGTTTGGATCCGAAGTGCGCGACGATCGCGCGCATCATACCTGGAATCGTAAATTCACCGGCGACCAAATCAGCATGACCGCCCAATTGTTCCACGGTGCGGGAGGTGATCGGTCCGATACACGCGAGCGCACTACCCGCCGCGATCTCGCCGAGATTTTTGTCGTCAAACAGACGAACAAAATTTCGCACTGTGCTGGGACTGGTGAACGTAATGACATCCACTTTGCGCTGGCGCAACAGTTCAGCGAGCGGCGCGATATCGATGGTCGGTAACGTGGTCCGGTAGGCGATAACGACGTCGACAAAGGCGCCCCATTGGCGCAAAGTATTCGGTAAAATCTCGCGTGCCTTGGCTGCCCGCGGGATCAACACTCGTTTTCCTCGCATGGTCTCGGGTTCAACCGCATCAAGAAGTCCTTCGGCTTGATAACGTTCCGGCACCAGGCACACGCGAATCTCCGCGTCTTCGAGACGTTTCGCTGTTTCCGGTCCGATGGCGCCGATTTTGAGCGCCTCTAGCGATGCGACTGTTTTTCCTTTCTGCTGCAGCCGCGCTAAAAATGGTTCGACACTATTTACACTGGTAAAGATCAGCCAGTCATAGCTGTCGATTCTCTCGACCGCGGCATCGAACGCGACAAAGCTCTCCGGCGGGCGAATTTCAATCGTCGGGAACTCGATGACTTCGCCGCCCAGCTCCTCGATGCGCCGCGCCAGACTTTCCGCCTGCGCCCGCGCGCGCGTGACGACAATCCGTCTGCCGGACAGCGGCTTTTGCCCCGAGTCGTCCTGTCTCATCGCTTTGCTCATGATCTCAGATGCTCGCCAACAGTTTGTCGGCGCCCTGGCTTAACAATTGATCCGCCAGTCGCTTGCCCAACGCTACGGCTTCGGATCCAAGTCCAAAAATTTCTCCGCGGCACAATTTCGCGCCGTCCGGACTGGCAACGACGCCGGTCAATCGGAGCTCATCGCCGGTAAGTCGCACCCGGGCGCCGATGGGCACATGACATCCGCCACCGAGACGATCCAAAAGAGCGCGTTCCGCCGAGACTTCGGCAAAGCTTCCCGCATCGTGAAGAAAAGCGAAGCGCTCGCGCAGTGTCGCGTCGTCGCGCGACTCGATGCCTAGAGCGCCCTGCGCCACCGCACTGACACACACATCGTCGCCTAAAAATTCGCCGATGCGATTTTCGCAGCCAATCCGCCTGAGACCCGCGGCCGCCATGATCAGCGCGTCAACTTCACCCTCATCGAGTTTTCTCAGGCGGGTGTCGATGTTGCCACGCACGGGGACTATCGTCAGATCGGGTCGTTGATTGAGCAGTTGCGCCCGCCGGCGCAAACTGCCAGTCCCCACTCTCGCGCCAGGTGCCAATTCGCCGAGCTTGCGTTTTTCGCGGGCGATCAGCACATCCCGCGCATCTTCCCGCTTGGGGACGGCAGCGATCACGAGTCCCTTCGGCAGTTGGGTCGGCAGGTCTTTGAGAGAATGAACCGCTAAGTCAATTTCGCCGCTCAGCAAGGCATCCTCGATCTCTTGGGTGAAAACTCCCTTACCGCCAAGGTTTTGGATCGGCTTATCGAGAAACCGGTCGCCGCTGGTCTTAATCACCCGCAGCTCCACTTGCAGCTGCGCGACATGTTCTTCGATCTGCCGTTTGACCCACGCGGATTGCGCCAGCGCGAGTGTACTCCCGCGCGTGCCGAGGCACAGCCGGCTCACTTGTCCTCCAGATTAAAGAGCTTCTTCAAGGCGGTGACGTAAAGAATCCCATCGTCGTCTTCCTCGGGGGAATTTTTCTTCAGCTGAGAGATCGGTCCGTGCAGCATCTTGTTAACCATCGCGGTAGTCATGTCCTGCAAGGCCGCGCGTTGCGCTTCGGACAGATCTTTAAGATTTCCACCCAGGGACTTTTCTATTTCACCCTTGCGGATCTCTTCGAAGCGCTGGCGCAAGGCCGTGATCGTCGGCACTTGCTCCAGAGAGTTTAGCCAACGAAGAAAATTCTCTACTTCTTCGTGCACGATGCCTTCAGCCTTCTCGGCTTCGTTGGCGCGCTCCTGGAGATTATCTTCCGCGACACTCTTGAGATCATCGATATTGTAAAGATAGACGTTGTCGAGATCGTTGATCCTCGCATCGAAATTGCGCCGGTCACCGATGTCGATAAAAAACATCGCCTTCTGTTTTCGTTCGCGCAGAACTTTCTCCACCGTCCCCGCGTCAACAAGCAGCTCCGGCGGCCCGGCGCAGCCGATAACGAGATCGGCCATCGTGAGATAGCGGGGAAAATCCTCGAAGCGTATCGGATTCCCCTGAATCGTCTCCGCCAGTGCAACCGCCCGCTCGAAGGTGCGGTTGGTCACCATCAGGTTTCGCACGCCGGCGCTTTGCAGATGGCGCGCCATCAGATCGCCCATCTCGCCGGCACCGATGAGCATGACGGTCTTGTCGTCGAACCGATCGAAGATTCGCTTCGCCAAATCCACCGCCACCGAGCTTACCGAGACCGCGCCGCTGCCGATACCGGTTTCGCTGCGCACCCGTTTCGCCACCGAAAACGACCGATGGAACAGCCGGTGCAAGATCGCTCCGACGGTTCCCGCTTGCTGTGCCGCATCGTAATACTGTTTTAGCTGGCCGAGAATTTGCGGTTCACCGATCACCATCGAGTCGAGACTAGCGGCGACGCGAAACAGATGGCGCACGGCGTCGGCATCTTGATAGTTGTAAATGTGCTCGTCGAGGGCACCCGCGTGACGTTGTGCCTTTTGATCGGCGAGAAATTTCATGATCTCGTTAAACGCGGTTGGCCCGTGGGCAGCTGCGGCGATCACCTCGACCCGGTTGCAAGTCGACAAGATCACACCCTCCTGAATCGATGGATAGTCGCGCAAACGCACGAGCGCGTCGCGCACATAGGAATTCTCGAACGCCACGCTTTCGCGCACATCGATGGGCGCGCTGCGGTGGTTTAACCCGACGATGACAACCTGTTTCTGCACTATTCGAACCGGCCCCCATGCCGGCTGGGAAAAATCGAATCGCCCCAGAGAAAGTACCCGAGCACGACGCAGAAACCAACCATCGTCATGAGCGCGGCCTTCTTGCCTCTTAGCCCTGCGGTCACGCGGCCATGCAATAGGGCGCCGTAAAATAGCCAGGCGATGGCGGAAGAAATCTGCCGCGGATCCCAGGACCAATAATCGCCCCAGTGAATGCCCGCCCACAGGCTACCCGTGAGGATCCCCAAAGTCATCAATGGAAAGCCCCACATCAAAAGTTTGTAATTGAGCCTATCCAACGACTCCAATGACGGAAAACGCTTCATCAAGAGCGTCACTTTCTTGTGCTTGAGGTGGCGTTCTTGCAGTAGATAGATCAAGCTCACGCCGAACGCGAGCGCAAAGACGGCATTGCCGAGGAACGCCAAAGTCACGTGCAGCGGCAGCCAAAAAGTTTGGAATCCCGGCGGAATCTCGCCGGCGCGCCCGCCTACGGCAAAGGCCGCAAAGGTCATCAGAAACGCCAGTGGCGCGATGATGCCGCCGAGCACCGTTAGGCGATATTTGAGTTGAATCAGTAGATAGATGCCGACCATCAACCAACTATTGAAAAGAAGTGCGTCTCCCATGACCGCCACCGCGGCAAAACCTTCTTGAAAAAACAGCGTCGTAAGGGCAAACGAATGAACCACAAAGCCAGAAAGCAGAAGCGCTGCGGGCAATCGTGTAGTCGTGTCGCCGCGAAACAGGTACAGAAAAAAACTTCCCGCCGCGACAAGATAGGCAATGGGAATTAGCTTGATTAGAATCGCATCCATACGGCACGGGTTATTATAGGCTAACCCGAGCCGCCTTCAAGCCTGAGAAACTCGGACCAACAGCGGCGAAAACCAATGCTAAAAGAGCAAAGATGCGTCACTGAGCAGCCACCTTGACGGCCACGTGCTTCGTCCTAGCCGTGGTGATCTTTGCCGGCGGAGTTTTGGGCGCCGCCGCAATGGGACGTGACCGATCTGCCACTTTGCTCGCCGGTTTAGTCTTGACGGCGCGAACAAGGCTGGCTGTTTTAGCTTGACGAATTTTTAACGTCGTAGCGGGATGGGTGTTCGTCGGCGTCACTTTCACTCGACGTTCCGCGGCAACAAAATCAGCGACTTTTTCCAGCGGAAGCTTGACCCGATAGCCGCTTGGTATCACCTTGACTGCCGGATCGAGAGCTGGATTCCAGTCAAAAAAGTCACTCTGGGAAATCGCCGCGGGTTTGAGCACGGCATGCAGCGGCGCCTGTCGCTTCATCGCCACTTCGCCGAAGGTCAGCGGGCGATGCGCCCGCAAGAAGGGAAAATAAGCATCCGTGTGGGTCGCGATTTCCACCACGGCGAGAAATTCGGCGTAGAAATTCTTCGAGGCAAAACCGAACATCGGCGACTGATAACGCCGAATCAAATCCACCAGATTATCGGATTCCACCGTCTTCATGCCGCGGAATATCCCGTCGGTCCCATGATTGTATGCCGTGATCGCCAGCGGCCAATTTCCCAATAGGCGGTAGTTTTCCTTGAGCAAACGCGCCGCCGCTTTCGTCGAAGCGAACGGATCGCGCCGCTCGTCGATCTTCGCGTCGATACGCATGAATTTTTTTCCGGTGTCGGGCATGAACTGCCACATCCCCACGGCGCCCACTGCCGAGCGCGCCCGGATATTGAATGACGATTCCACCAACGGCAAATAAGCAAGCTCTACCGGCAGCCCCTCGGCGCGAAATATTTTTTTCATCTCGTCGATATAGCGTCCGGAAATTTTGACTCCTTCGAGAAAATGCTCCTTGGCGCCGCGCTGTCCCCGGATGCGGCTTTCGTCGTCAGCGAGATCGTAGTCGACGACGACGCGGGCTCGCTCCTTGTCGATCAGCGCTCGTCCCGCCTCGTTATCCGGCGCCTGCAGCGCACTATAGATCGTGCCCGGATCAACGGGGTCGAATAGCACCACTTCGGCGAAACTATAGCGGGTGAAAATTTGCTTCCAAAATTCGACGGCGCCCTCCAGTCCGGTCAGCACCGGGAAAGGCGTTTCCTGGGCTACAACCAGCGTTGGACGAGCCAACGTAAGCGCGAGGGCAGCAAGGATCCAGATAGAGCGAAGCGCATGACACATAAAAACGTTCGGAGCAGGCCAAAATTTGCTTGATACTAGCAAACAGGCTATCGTCAGTCAAAATTATTCGGCGAGAACGCCTTGCCCTGGCACCGTCTTTTTTATTTTTTTTTCGCTAACGTCTGCTTCCTGCTGATGCTCGCGGCTTGTCGCGCGCCATCAACCGACCGGCCGCCGGGTTATCTCGTCGCGGGCATCGAAAGCTATCCGCTGCAACTCGACCCGCGCTATGCGACCGATGCCAATGCCGTCCGCGTCGGTAATCTGATTTACAACTCGCTCTTGCGCGCCGACGACCGATCGCGTTTGCAAGCGGAGCTCGCGGAGAGTTGGC
>WNGI01001873.1_pt1 | contig 31434 bp, 23 predicted proteins | sample 5400621 | NCBI WGS metagenome assembly WNGI01 (sample SAMN13153374, study PRJNA577476) | soil metagenome | isolation source: 20 cm soil or saprolite under Garry oak tree replicate 1 | place: USA:California | collected 2016-06-15
TCTTCTGGGCACGGGCGGCTTCCACCAGATCACGTGAATGGGAAGGTGAGCTGATTACTTCCAGAAGAGAATCCCGTCGCAGCGCATCAGCCAACAATTGAGTGTGGATGCGAGTATCATCGGCGACGAGTACCCGAATAATTTCCTCCCCAGAACCGGGAACGTGCTGCATAGGCCCTCCAGCGGCGCGAGTGCCCGCAAGTTCGAAAATCGAACTGGTCAGACGTCGGAAAGAAAGAATAAGTTCGCCGCCACCCCAGATTTCCTGGAGCCAGAAAGTGGAGAGAACTTGTTCTTTCGGGGGAGGCTAACGTTAACTGACGCCAGGATGGTAATGGCGCCACGGGTACGACGCGAAGGAGTCTATCGCAAGTTTCGCGACGATGCAATGGCACTGTGAAAGTATTTGCAACCTTCCGTCTGCATGTCTGTTACTAGCGGCACCTCGGGTGTTCGATATCCAACGTGGTCACCGTGCGTGTCTGTTTGAACCGGCATACACGGTATTGCTGTAGTTGATGCAACCACTTCAATTTCTTGTGATTACAATAAGTCCTTGAACCTGAAAGTGCGAAATTGTCATCCCAAATCGATGGCTGACCCTACTCCTGAATAGAGAAATCGTTCTCTATCACTTCGGGCCACAGGCCGCGGAATAGTGACCCTCGTCCACCAGAGACATCTCTCACAGAGTGTTTGTACCTCTTGCAGCCACTTGCATGCTCCCTTACTCTGACCTCCGCAGCGCAGGCACATGCACGATGTAATCCCCCCTTGTTGTCCTGCACCCCAAAACATCACCTGTAAATTCACAGGCCGATGCCTGCTCTACGGTTGCGCGAACAAAGTCTCTGGATGGGACTCAGAGGGCGAAGCTATGAGTAGCGGCGAACAAGTTTGGCAAATGCCCTCTCCGGTTCCAGTTAAGGGAGCGGCGCAGTCGAAATGGTATGCACTCCAGACACGAGCGCGACACGAGAAGGTCGTGTCAGAACGGTTACGGGAACAAGGGCTTACCACTTTTCTTCCATTAATCGCGGAAGTGCACCGCTGGAGCGATCGGCGAATGAAAGTGGAACTTCCGCTGTTCAGTTGCTACGTATTCGTGAGAATGGTTCCCGAGAATGAAGAGCGCCTCCGGGTCTACCGCGTAAACGGGGTTTTCGGAATCGTTGGAGTGCGTGGGGAAGGCATTCCCATACCAGACGAACAGATTCAAGCGGTCCGTACCCTCATTTCCGAGCAGCTCCCGTGGTCGTTTCATCCATTCTTGAAAATCGGACAGCGTGTGCGCATTCGCGGTGGGTCAATGGATGGAGTCGAAGGAGTGCTGGTCGCGCGAAACGGCGATCGTACGCTGGTCATCTCCATCGATGCCATTCAGCGATCATTAGCAGTCCGCATTGAAGGCTATGACGTCGAAGCAGTGTAAGTCCCTTCTGGCCCCGATATGTCTCTCCCATTTCCTGCCGTGAAGGAGCCCCCGTGTCAGATCACTCATTGGAATCATCGCAAATTCTTGTGGTAAGCAGAGAAACTTCTGCACTCAACTTGCTCTCAGCCATTAGCAACGCCAATGGCTGGCGGTTGGAAACTGCCAACAGTGGCTGGGAAGCCCTGGAGCGATTGCACGAGGGTGCGGCGCCAGGCGCAATCATCCTGGACGTGGCGCAAAGCGAAAGCGATGTACTGCACATTCTGCGCTGGCTGCGCCGAGCACGCCCTGATACGCGCGTGCTTGTGCTTTCGCACTCCGAAAATGCTGAGCAGAAGATGGAAGCGATGCGACTCGGGGCAGAAGAATACCTGGTCCGCCCGCTAATGGAACAGCAGGTCGAAACTGCCCTCCGGCGGTCGTTAAGCATCGACGCAAACAGCGAGCATCTGACCGAAGAAATTGAGCAGATTGCTGATGACCTATTCTTTGTCGCCGCGGACATTTCGATGCCTAAACTGCGGGTCCAATTGGAGCTGCTGGCTCAGGTCAGCACGTCATTCCTAATTGTCGGTGAGAATGGCACCGGCAAAGAGCTTGCGGCGCGATTGGTTCACCGGCTGTCGGTGCGCTCCGAGTTCCGATTTTTCAAATTGAACTGCGCAGCCTTGCCCGGCGACGTGCTGGAGAATGAACTGTTCGGCTATCGTGCCATTCCTGGTCATGGCCGGAACAAGCTCAGCAAATTCGAACTGTGCCAGAGAGGGACGTTATTCCTGGATGAAATCACAGAAATGCCCGCCAGTTTGCAGCTCAAGCTGCTAACGGTTTTGCGAGATGGGTATTTTATCAAGGCGGATGGGCAGAGTAGAGTCGAGATGGACGCCCGTATTCTGGCTGCCGCCAGCGGTAATTTGGAACAAGCGATGGCGGAAGGCAAGTTGCGGGAAGATCTCTATTACCGCCTGAGCGCGTTCACGGTTCACCTGCCTCCACTACGCGAGCGCAAAGAAGAAATTCCGCTGCTGCTTGGACACTTCATGAATCAGTTGGCGCGGCGGTATGGGCTTCCGGCGCGTATGTTTTCACCGACTATGTTGGCCGCTTGCCAGCATTATGATTGGCCGGGCAATCTTCGCGAATTGGAGCAATTTGTGAAGCGCCATTTGCTCATGGGAGAAGATGGCGCCGCGCCGGGCGCGCCTGCGCAGGATGGCATCGTGGCAGAGGATGTGCGGCAGCTACCTGGCAACGATGTTGCGGGCACGGAAGCTTCTCCCAATGACGGTTCGACCTCTGGTCTCAAATCGCTCCTGCAGAGCGTGAAGGGGGAAACCGAAAGAAACGCCATCGCAACCGCGCTTGAGCAAACCAGGTGGAATCGCAAAGAGGCAGCCCTCCTGCTGAAAGTGAGCTATCGGACATTGCTATACAAGATTCAGCAGTATCATATGAGTCCACCGGACTACATTCCGGCGGTTGAAACTGGCTTGCTTAAGAATGGGCAAATACGCTGACAAGTAAGTGTGCTATGAAGATGTCATACACAGAACAACAGAACAAATGTGCTGAGAAGAGCCATTCAGGAGTGTCGCACTGCCGATATTTCCCGGCCATAAGGGTGCTTCTTTCAACAAGTAGGCAATCGTGATCCAACAGGGTGCGCCCGCGGGTCGCAAGCGCCGGGACGCGGGGGGTGGGTGTAATGAAATTCCTGTGATAGCGAAAACATGGACTCGCAATCGGAGCACTACGACCGGATTCCTGGAGAGCGAACTGCGGTCCTGAGGCACATTTTGCTGGTCGGTACTGAGCTGTTTTGATCGATAGTAGGCGAACAATGTACAAGGCTTTTTTCAAGTTGCGTCAGAATCCGTTCGAGATTACGCCCGACCCCTCATTTCTCTTTCCTACCCAAGGACACAATGAGGCGCTGGCTGCACTGTATTACGGCGTGAGGCGACACAAAGGCTTTGTGGTCCTGACGGGCGAGGTGGGTACCGGGAAGACCCTACTAGTGCGGTGCCTGCTCCAACTGCTGAAGAGCAGCGACGTCGCCTTCGCCTACGTATTTAACAGCCGATTATCTGCCCTGGAATTTCTTCAATATGTCACCGTTGACTTCGGCCTCGTAGCCGCAGGCAAAAATAAGAGCGAGCTTCTGTTGCAACTCGGCAGCTTCCTGGTGGCGCGCCATCAGCGAAGCCTGACAACGCTTCTAATAGCGGACGAGGCTCATCTTCTTTCGGCCGAGGTTCTGGAAGAAATTCGGCTCTTAACAAACCTGGAGACTCCCCATAGCAAATTGCTTCAGATTCTGCTGGTAGGGCAACCCGAGCTGGATGAGAAGCTTGATTCCGCTGAATTACGGCAGTTAAAACAAAGAATTGCACTGCGCTCGCAGCTGTTGCCGCTCGATTTGGATGAGACACGCGGGTATGTGGTGCGGCGGTTGCAGTTGGCGGGGGCCGATTCCCACGCCAACGCCTTGTTCCCTAAGGAAACCATCAAGGAAGTATACCTGCATTCTCGAGGCATACCCCGTGTGACCAATACCCTGTGCGAAAATGCCCTGATCAGCGCGTACGCGCGGCAATTGCAATCTGTCCCTCCCGAGATCATCAATGAGGTGGCCAGCGATTTCCGTTTAAATGTCACGGGTAAAGCCCGAGTTGATGAAGCCGGGCGAAGTGATTGGAAAGAACTCTGGCAAGCGGTGAAAACTCTACTAGAGCTGCATAGTCAGCTGCGGGGGGACGCGCCGAGCCAACAGCAAGCATCAATGCACCCCTTTTTGGGAGCTGGAAAACATCAGCCGATTGTATGAGTTCCCCGTCGGCGCGCATGTTAACCGATGAACTGTGTAAGTCGGCGGAAGAGCCGTTGGCGCAATTTTTCTCCTATAGTCGTTAGAGCTTGCCAAGGCTATGCCTGGCCGGGGAATCTTACGGAATTAGAGAAATTTGTAAAACGCTACCGATCTCGTTTGACGGACCCGAAGACAATTTACCGAAAAAGTTGCTTCTGCCGAGAGGTGAACGAGCCCGCGTACACACCACTCGCATATGAACAGGGCGGTTCCGGTCTCAAGTCACTGTTGCAGCGCGTGAAGAGAGAGGCGGAAAAGAACGCCATCACTGCAGCCCAGCCCTCGGAAAAACCCATTGGAACCGGAACAGCGGCACGGCTGCTGCAGATTAGTTATCGAACCTTGTACAAGATCGAGCCGTACTACATGAGCCCGGGCCGAGAGGGTGCACTCTTTTGTCGCCAGTTCGAGTAACTCTTAGGGCTGCCTCGTCTCAACACCGAAGGTAATTCGGCCGGATAGCCGTCCGGTGTGCGGACCAAGCATCGCGACAAGTGACCAATTTATCCAACTGAGCAGATTCAGCCTCCACTGACACCAAGTCGGAAGTCGAAGCGAGGACAACGTGTTCTTAAAGTTTTACAATTTGCGGGAACAACCATTCGGCACTACACCCAATCCTCGTTTTCTTTACCCTAGCGTCGTTCATCGCGAAGCGCTGGCGTCGCTGATCTGCGGAATCGAGAGCAACTTGGGTTTTGCCGCGCTAGTCGCCGAACCCGGAATGGGAAAAACGACTCTCCTGTTTCACGTTCTCACTCGATTAAAGAACTCGGCGCGAACGGCATTTCTGTTCGAAACGCAATGCAGTTCGCAGTCACTGTTGCGATACCTGCTCGCCGAATTATGCGTACCCACGACCGATCCTGACCCAGTGGTTCTTCATGAAAAGTTCAAACAAGTCCTTTGTGAAGAATCGCGAATGGGCAGGCGTGTCGTCGTAATTATTGACGAAGCCCAGAACCTCGATGCCAAAGTGCTGGAAACCGTGCGGCTATTGTCCGATTTCGAGACTCCAGAAGCGAAGCTGCTACACATCATCCTGGTGGGGCAGCCGCAATTCGCCAAACAATTGGGTTGTCCAAAAATGAGCCAATTACTGCAGCGCATTCCTATGATGAATTTTCTCAGGCCCCTGGAGCCTCGGGAAGTGACGGAATATGTTGATCATCGTCTCCGCGTTGCCGGCTACAGTGGCCCGCAACTGTTTACAACCTCGGCATTGGAGAGAATCGTTGAACTCAGCAATGGTGTGCCTAGAAAGATCAATCGTATCTGTTTCAATGCTCTGTCGCTTGGATGTGCCCTTGCAACAAAGCAGATTGAACGGTCACAAATCGACGAAGTGGGTACAGACCTCGATCTAGGCCTGCTTCTGAATAATGTCAAGGCAAGTCATCCAGTATCCGTGGGGGCGGCCGTCAGCATACCGGATGTCCCCCCGAAAGCCGGCGAGACGCCCACTGCGGGAATCGGACAGGTCGGCAATGTCACACGTACGGAAAATGTGATTCCTCACAGCACGCACGCAGCCCCTGAGACGAGTGGGCGGGTGGTGGCGACCACAGAGGATGCGCGGCGAATTCAGCGATGCATGTTTCCCTAGAACACGTTCTTCGGCCGCCCTCGGCAGCGACCTCTCCGGCCTCACTAACCAACACTGGAACGAAGTAACTTATATCGGAGGAGCTCCTCGCACCAGTGGTGACAACTCCCTAAGAGTGAAATTTCTGCCGGCTGCCTCTTGGGCTTAGTTCTTATGCCAAAGACACAAATCAAGCGGAGAGAAAAGTCTCTGGACAATGCTTTTTAGCAGCCGGCTAGAGTAGGTTCTTTTGCGCAAGAGCAACGATTGGCATCATTGTTGATCAGCATCCATAAAAGCGTTCACACCCTTCGCCGAGAACATATTTTAGGAGGAAACCGACAGTGCGTAGTGCATTTGTAGTCACACGAGTTGTGCTAACCCTGGGCTTGCTAGTGGTGCACTGTGAGGCGCAGCGCAAACCAGAAACAATCAGCCCACAACCGAATCCTCAGACGAATTCAACCAAGGCCCCAGAGGAGAAATCGTCCGTTTCGTCTGATTTTCAGGAACGTAATCCGCGCTATCAATTGCGGCCCGATGACATCTTTGACGTCGTGTTCGAATTCAGCCCGGAATTCAATCAAACCATAACGGTGCAGCCAGATGGCTACATTGCTTTGCGAGGCGTTGGAGAGCTCCAAGTTAAGGGTATGACAATACCGCAGCTGACCGATGCTCTTCGGAAGGCTTATGGAGCGTTTCTCCATGAGCCCGCTATAGCGGTTGTGCTGAAGGATTTCGAGAAACCGTATTTCGTGGCAAGCGGACGTGTCGCCCACCCGGGCAAATATGAGCTGCGAGGCGATACGACGGTGAGCCAGGCCATTGCGCTTTCTGGAGGTTTTTTAGATACTGCAAAGCATTCGCAGGTGGTGCTCTTCCGCCGAGTGTCAGAGGAATGGGTGGAGGCGAACGTGCTAGACATGAAGAAGATGTTGAATACGAAAGATCTGAGAGAAGACCTGCACCTCCGACCTGGAGACATGATATTCGTGCCCCAGAATCGTATCTCACGGATCGAGCGATTCCTGCCCATCCCACGTGGAAACGTCATGGTGAATCCGGCGCAATATTGATGAGTGTATCCGCGTATATGAGACCTTTTTCATATCAACCGGGGACATAGATCAGCGTGACTGCGGCAGATCGGTAGGCGCATGATTGAACTGTCTGTCGTATTGATCAGCAAGAATCAGGCTTGGAATATCTCCCGCCTGATCGAATCGGTCCTTCAAGCAACTTCCTCCATTATCTCCAAGGAAGTTATACTGGTTGATTCAGCCTCAACTGATGAGACTGTTGAGATGGCTAGCCGCTATCCGATAAGCATCGTTCGTCTACAGCCGGGTCAGCGGCTTTCTCCCGCAATCGGACGATACACTGGTTATAAACGGACGCAGGGTGAGTTCGTGCTTTTTCTGGATGGCGACACGGAGCTCGTCCAGGGGTGGCTGGGTCCCGCCCTTAGCGTCATGCGGGAGATCCCCCGTGCAGGTGCGGTGACCGGGCGGGTAATTAATCTACTTCCGTCAGCGGCCGAAGAGCGCACGGCCCCACCTGAGAAAACGCACTTGGATGCTCCAAGAGAAGTGCTCTGGGGTTCCTACGAAGGTGGTGGTGCGGCGTTGTATAAACGCTCCGTGCTGGAGCTTGTGGGAACCTTCAATCCTTATCTCACCAACGATGAAGAGCCTGAGCTCGGCCTTCGCATTCGTAATGCAGGGTATCAAATCCTTGAGCTCGATTATCCGATTGTGCGCCACTACAACAATTATCCGCCAGAAGCCATATCGACAGTGTTGAGTCGCCGGAGGCGGAATTTCTTTCTCGGATCGGGCCAGTGCCTTCGTTATCACAGCGCGGATGGAATGCTTTGGCCGTACATTAGAGAGCGTGGCCGTTGGAGTCTCGTGCCCGCTTTGTGGCTGGTCGCTGGAGTGGCCTCGCTTTCACGGTATCTTATCGCCAGAGACCCGACTTGGTTCCGCCTATGGGTTCTTGTACTCGTCTTGCTGCTTACAGGAGCTGCCTTCAGAAAACGCAGCCTGCGTCGGGCTCTTGTTGCTGCGTTCAACCGGTTGCTGATGGTCGAAGGTTTGTTTAGGGGGCTCCTCATGAAGCCATCCCCCCCTGAGAGTTTTCACGCAAACGTCGAGTGATTGAAGAGTTCGAAAACCAGGAATGGGCTATGACCGGGGACCTTGAGCAAGGACGAACCTTGGATTTTTCTCCCTTAAGGTATTCGGAACAACGACAGGATTGTTTGGCTTGGAGCACATGACCGCAGGAGATTTCTCATGAGCAGGAATTTCGAGTTGTTGACCCAGATCGACAGAGAAGGCGAACTCCTTTCCCAGTTGTCTTCCGCGGGCGCTCCAACCAGAGTGCCTGCAAGGATGGTTGGGCTCCCAGCCCAATACGAACCATTAATCAACTTTGTCCAGCGTGTCTTTCTTGGAATTGACATGGGCGCGCCGCGGATGGTGGTGTTCACGGGGGCTGATCGGAGCAGCGGATGCAGTTGGATCTGTGCCCATACGGCTAAAGTTCTGGCTGCGCTAGCGCCTGGGTCCGTGTGCGTGGTTGACGCGAACCTGCGATCCCCTGGATTGCAGCAGTATTTTGATCTGGAAAAGCCGGAGGGCTTGGCCGATGCGCTAGTTCAAGCCGATCCGATTCGGAACTTTGTGCAACCGGTCTCCGACGGGAGATTCTCGGCCTTGTGTGCCGGCTCTGCCGATGTATTGAGCCAAGATGCCGGTGTAGATATGAATCGCATGCGCTCACGAATTACAGAATTGCGACACCAGTTCGATTATGTGTTAGTCGACGCGCCTTCCCTTGATCTCCACATCGATGGAATCGTGCTAGCTGGTGCGTCGGACGGACTGATCATGGTTCTGGGTGCAAGTTCGTCGCGGCGTGAGGCAGCGCGCAGCGCCGTGGAAAAACTGAAAGCTGCAAATGTGCCGCTACTCGGGGCGGTATTAAACAAGAGGACATTTCCGATTCCGGACCTGATCTACAGCAAGCTATGACCGGAGATAGCGTATTGGTCTATAGCTTTCAGGTCAGACGATAACGCCATTCCTCCTCGCGACATAGAAACTAAGGAGACTTATCTTTATGGATACGCAAAATAGCGACATGAACGGCGGTGCTCTCGTTCAAGTTCATAAGGGCTACGGGGCTTTGTCGAACGACCATCCACCACTTACTTTGCGAGATTTCCTGGCTGTTGGCTTTCGCCACAGGCGCCTTGTGCTCTTGTGTTTTTTCACTGTCGTTTCCTTGTCCACCTTGTATCCATTTGTGCTGCCCAGTTATGAATCAGAAACCAAAATTCTTGTGAAACACGAACGCCCCCCTGATCCGGTAGGCACCTCTACAGACGTAAAACCAATATATTCTCCGGATGCCGTAACCGAGGAGGAGCTGAACTCAGAAATTGAGCTGATAAAGAGCAAAGATTTGCTCCGGGAGGTGGTCATAACTTGCGATCTCTATCGTCCAAAGACTTGGCTGGGCCGAACGCTAGCTAGTATTCGGCGCGCAGTGAAGTCGGCAGTCGGAATTAGAGAAACAGAGGATGAACGTATTTACAAAACGGTGGATAAACTGAGCCGCAAGCTTGACATCGAAGCAGTCGAAAAGTCGAATATTATCGACATAACCTACCCGGCAGCTGATAGTAATCTTTCTGCCCGCGTACTAAAGACGGTTGACGATCTGTATCTTGGAAAACATCTGGCGGTCCATCGCCCTCCAGGGCAGTTCCAATTCTTCGACCAGGAGGCCGCGAAGTACGAAGAGGAATTGAGAGATGCCGAGGCGAAGCTCGCCGTGTTTGACCAGAGTGGTTCGGTAGGTCCTGAACCCGAAGTACAGCTCACCGCCCAAGGAGGACACCTGACGAAGCTGAGTGATTTCAAGGCAACTTTGGAACAGACTCGTTCTGCGATTGCCGAAACCGACCAGAGGATACATTCCCTTGAGCAACAAGCAAGGGCTACGCCGCCTCGTCAGACTACAGCTTTGCGTAGAGCGGATAACCCGGAATTACTTCAAAGCTTAAAGGCGACTTTGTTGAGCCTGGAGATCAAGCGGAATGAACTGTTGACCAAGTACGAGCCGAGTTACCGGCCGGTCGTAGAGATTGAAAAGGAGATAGCGGAGGCTCGCGCAGCCATTGCCGCCGCGGAAGCAAATCCAATGCGAGACGAAACCACAGACGTGAACCCCGCTCGGCAATGGATAATGGACGAACTCGAAAAGGCAAGAGCCGACCTCCATACCCTCAAAGGGCGCGCCGCGGGGATGAGCAAAATTGTCCAGAGCTACGATCAGAATGCCCGCACACTGGGCCAGCAATCGATTCTTGAGCGCGACCTACGAAGAGCGCAGAAGGTAAGCGAGCAAAACTATCTGCTATATGTTCAAAAGCGCGAAGAAGCTAGGATTAGCGATGCTCTGGATGCAAGACGTATACTAAACGTTTCGATAGCCCAACCTCCCACCTTACCGCTACTCCCGAAACACTCACCATTGCTCTACGTCATCGCGGGGGTCTTCCTGGCAAGCGTCATCAGCGTCGGTTTGGTGACAGGGGTGGAAACGTTGGACAATTCGTTCCGAACTCCATATGAGGTTGAGAGCTACCTGCAAATCCCAGTCTTGGCGGCCGTACCTGTAACGAATATGCCTAGGACAAATCTTACGTCCGTTGGCGGGGTGGATGCTCTAACCTCGTCGAGCGCATAGCCCCCGGTAAATCCCCACACCATTCCTCCAAGGACAAGAGTAATTCTAGAACTGAAATGTCACAGCAAGGTATCTCGCTGCCAACCCGCCCAGATTCGTGGCGTAAGAGAGTGCGTTTATTTCGTGATTGGAGATTTGAGGAGTCTAGTAAGTTCGCGAGAAAGGCGAGAAGCGATCGGTCTGTGTATTTCGCTTGTAAGCGGCTCCTGGATGCGGCGATCGCAGGCACCATGCTCATCGCTTTGTTTCCGCTCATGGTGATTGTGGCGATTCTGATCAAGCTAGATTCACCTGGTCCCGTGTTCTTCGTGCAAGAGCGAGTTGGCGCTAAACGCCGGCGGACGCGTGAGGGCGCGGTTTGGATAACTCAGAGGTTCTACTTCTATAAGTTTCGAACGATGTTTCAGAATTCCGATGAATCCGTGCACCGGGCCTGCAGTCGCGACTTTGTCGGTGGCTACATCGACAAGTTTGTGGATGAGGGCGAAGCGAGTATCAAGTTCAAGTTGGTAAATGATTCCCGGGTAACCCGGGTAGGCCGCCTGCTGCGCAAAGCCAGCATTGATGAGCTTCCCCAGTTAATCAATGTATTGGCGGGGGATATGAGTCTGGTGGGCCCGCGTCCTGTGCCTCCATACGAGGTCGCGTTATATAAGAAATTTCATTATGAGCGTCTGACGGCTCTCCCAGGAATAACCGGTCTATGGCAGGTAAATGGCCGGTGCCGGGTACCGTTCGAAGAAATGGTTCGTATGGACCTGCAATTAATTCGCAATCCGTCGCTGTGGCTAGATATCAAGATCCTGTTCCTCACGATTCCTGCTGTGCTTTCTCAGCGTGGTGCCGATTGAGGCAAAATCTTCCATCCGGAGAAAACTGAAATGTCTGTTGCGGCTCCCTACCAAATTGGTATTGCAGTTGCTGGATGTGGCTACTGGGGTATGAATTACGTTCGCATATTCAGCGAACTCCCTGAATCGCGAGTCGTTGCCGTGTGCGACCAGCGAACCGATCGCCTAAAAGAGGTAGAGCGATGCCATCCAACCGCGCGTGGCACCACTGAGCTTGAAGATCTATTGATCGACCCGACGGTGGACGCTGTCGTTATCTGCACGGACGCAACCAGTCACTACGCGATCGCGCGCCGCTGCCTCCTGGCGCGAAAGAATATTTTGATTGAGAAGCCGATCACAACGGCAGTTAACCAGGCGGAGGAATTAGCCGCGCTCAGCGAATCGAACCGTGTAACGCTGATGGTAGGTCATACGTTCATCTATAACGCCGGTATCAGAAAAGTCAAAGCCTACCTTAAGCAAGCGCCTGAAAACATATATTATCTGCATGCTCGCCGGACAAACCTGGGACCTATTCGTCGCGATGTGAACGCCGTATGGGATCTGGCTACTCACGACATTGCTATCTTCAACTACCTGCTGGACAGCGTACCGGAGTGGGTGAGCGCAGTGGGAGGGAAAATCCTTCGAAACTGCCGGGAAGACGTGGGGTTTGTCTGTCTCGGATATCCACACAATGTCCTTGGTCACATTCATGTCAGTTGGGCCGACCCGAACAAGACGCGAGAAGTCGTCGCCGTGTGCAGCGATAGACGGATTGTTTTCGATGACCTGAACGGCAGGGAGCAGGTACGAGTATTTGACAAGGGAGTCAGGGCCGTACCGACGGAACCCCTAAACTATGGCGAGTGTCAGTTACAAATTCGCGACGGCGATATTCTGAGCCCCGTCGTGGAGGCTAGTGAACCTCTCAAGAATCAATGTCGGCATTTTCTCGAATGTGTCAGGAGCGGAACTCGCCCGTTAACCAGCGGTTGGGAAGGCCGGGACGTATTGAAGGTCTTAGAGGCGATTGATCAATCCATAAAACTCAACGGTTCGCAAATCGAGGTGGCTAAGAATGGTTACAGCGCGCACATTGCAGCATAAAGTACCTTTTCTTGATCTTGCAGCCCAATATTCTGTATTAGCTTCAGAGATCGACGAAGCGATCTCGAGAGTTCTCCGGGAATCTAGTTTCATCCTAGGCCGCGAGGTTGAAATTTTCGAGAAGGAGTTTGCCGCCTTTTGTGGGGTCGAATACGCCGTTGGTGTCGACTGCGGCATGTCGGCCTTGGAGCTGGCTCTCCGGGCTTACGAAATCGGTCATGGCGATGAAGTGGTAACCGTCGCGAACAGCTTTATAGCCTCTGCCTTGGCTATTTCCCACACTGGCGCAACGCCGGTCTTGGTGGATGTGGATCGACAGACATACACGATAGATGCATCTGGGATTCACGCGGCGATCACGCCTCGCACTAAGGCCATCATGCCGGTGCATCTATATGGGCATCCCTGTGACATGGACCCTGTCAGGAAGATTGCCGAACAATACGGGCTCATTGTGATCGAGGACGCCTGTCAGGCGCATGGGGCCAGGTACCAAGGAAAACGGGCGGGTTCTCTCGGACACGCGGCGGCATTCAGCTTTTATCCAAGTAAGAATTTGGGCGCCTATGGGGACGGAGGAATCGTGGTGACGAGCGACAGACATGTTGCCGAGCGTGTGCAAATCTTGCGGAACTACGGGCAGCGGGAGAAATATCAGCACGTTGTGCCAGGTTACAATCGTCGCTTAGACACACTGCAGGCAGCCGTGCTACGAATCAAGCTATGCCACCTCGACACCTGGAACGATGCTCGTCGCCGTCACGCCAAACTGTATCACCGGCTCCTTGCTGGAAGCGAAGTTGTGACGCCGACCGAGGCGAGCTACGCTGACCCGGTGTGGCATCTGTACGTGATTCGAGCCGCGCATCGCGATGCACTAGCAAAGCATCTTTCAAATCTCGGCATAGCCTCCGGAATGCACTATCCAATCCCAATTCATCTTCAGCCAGCATATCGAAATCTTGGGTACAAAAAAGGAGATTTCCCGGTTAGTGAACAATACGCCGAGCAAATTCTGTCCTTACCACTGTATCCTGAACTCGCTCCATCCGATGTTGAGTATGTGGCGGAGAATATCCAGAACTTTATCCCGACTATGCCTGGCGGATCCATCCAGGCTGAGACTTTGTCTAACGCTGTGGACGGGACAGGCAACCTATCATAATGTCAGGACGACTTCGATCCTCACAACTACTGAGCCAAATAGCTGGCGACAACTGGCTCGGCCGCACTCCAGGTCGGCGCCGGGGGGGCGGCTTGTTACGCACGGTTGCCGCAGATGTGTTTGAGACGACTACTTCGTGGTTAGTTTATGCGATATTTGTCCCCATGGCTGTTCTCAATAGCCGAATGGCACGGAGACTTCTGCTCGCGATACTCATTATCGACATCCCGCTTCAACTGGGCACTCATCTCGCATTTCAGGAAGATGCCGCCGTGGTGGGCTCGCTCGGGGGATTCGATGTGTCGCTCACAACTATGGCTTTGGTAGGTTTATATTTATCTTGGTGGACAGGATCTCTGGTCAGACCTGACCATCGCCTGCAGCCGCGGATGCGCATGAGCTGGTGGCCCCTGTTGTACGTATTATTTACCGCGCTATCGATATTGGTTGCTCGCGACACCACGCTTTCCTCTTTCGAGCTTTTCCTACTGTTGCAAATGTTGCTGCTCTACGTCTATATCTCGAGTAACGTCAATACTCGAGAAGATACAGTTTTCGTCGTGGCTATGCTGATGATAGGCCTTGTGTTCGAGAGCTTGCTTATGATCGGTACTGCCTCAGTGGGTCTGAGTTTTCGTATCGGCGGTTATGCATCACATATCGCTCCTGGTACTACAATTGGTCGAGTAGCGGGTACGCTCGGATCACCGAACGTTGCAGGTGGTTATCTAAGTGTGGCATTGGCCTCCGCCATCAGTGTGCTGTTGACGGATTTGTCGCGCTGGTATAAAGGGCTGGCAGTGTTCGCGGCGAGCCTCGGCGTGATCTGCCTGGTCCTTACAGGATCGCGGGGCGGGTGGGTGGCATTTGCGGTGGCAATGATGACTGTGTGCGTTTTCGGGTTGCGCGGTAAACGCTTCTGGTTGGCGACCATTGTCGCCAGCAATGTCGTTCTGGTAGCGGCTATTCTCTTTCAAGAGGTTTTTGCAACGCGAATGAACGCGAGCGCGAGCGCAGCTTCCCGTCTTCCTCTGATCAAGCTTGCATGGGACCTAATTAAGCACAATCCACTGCTTGGGGTCGGTGCCAACAACTTCGCTATAGTTGCGAAAGATTATGTCTTACCCGACCCCGCCTGGCGTGAATGGTTCTATACCGTGCATAACAAATATCTGCTCGTGTGCGCGGAAACTGGCATCGGCGGCCTTTTAGCTTTCATCGGTTTTCTGATGGTAACGATTCGGCGATTATGGCAGTGCTGGAAGCGCCATGACCATCTTCTGTCGCCCCTAGCGCTTGGTTTTATGGCAGGGACTCTCGGCATGATGGCCGACATGCTCGTCGAGGTGTACCGTGGTCGCCCTGTGATGCAGGCATTGTTTCTCATCGCTGGTCTGGCCACAGCAAAGCAAACGAGCGCGACCCCCCGGAATACAGTCGGTTGAGGGTTGGTTGAGGAAATGCGGATCGCTCTTATTTCCTTCGACTTTGCCGAGTACTGCATCCGATTGGCCAATGCTCTCGGGCGCAAGCTTGAAATTGCGCTATTGCTGCCCGACATGCACGCCGAGCCTCATTTACCTATTCTGGATAGCGCGGTAAAGTTCCAACCGTTCAGGAAACCACGGTTGCGTCAAGTACTCCAGCAGGTTGGAATGGTTTCCTCTCTGATTAAGAGCGTAGAACGTTTCGATCCGGATGTAGTACATGTCCAGCAAGGCTATATGTGGTTTAACTTTGGGTTGCCGTGGTTGCAGCGCTATCCATTAGTGATGACAGTCCATGATCCAAGGCATCACATTGGTGATAAGAGCTCACAAAAAACACCGCAGTTAATTATGGATTTTGGCTTTCATCGCGCCGATCAAATCATCGTCCATGCCAAGGAGATGAGGAAGATTCTGATTGAGGGGTGCCATATTTCGAGCCAGAGAGTGCACGTGATCCCACATATTAAGATTGGGCATGACTTAGCCTACGGGCAACAGCAAGAAGAGGAGGAGTGTCTCATCTTATTTTTCGGACGGATCTGGGAATACAAAGGTCTGGAGTATCTTATTCGAGCTGAACCGTTGATTACATCTCGTGTGCCCAAGGCACGAATCGTCATTGCTGGGCAGGGAGAAGATTTCGACCGCTACCGACGGATGATGGTTCATCCAGAAAGCTTCATTGTGTACAACGAGTATATTTCAGATGGCGCACTCTCTGACTTATTTCGGCGAGCCGCTGTTGTGGTACTACCTTACATCGAAGCCACGCAAAGTGGAGTCATTCCCCTCGCCTATACATTTAGGAAGCCGGTGGTTGCCACAACAGTGGGTGGATTACCGGAGATGGTAGAGCATGGTCGAACGGGCTACCTCGTCCCGCCACGGAAGCCGCTGGTGTTGGCAAAGGCGATCGTGCGGCTGTTGAAAGATAAGCAACTTCGACGTCAGTTCGGCATGAACGGGCACCGGAAGATCGATACTGAGTGTTCTCCAGATGCGGTGGCTGAGAAGACACTTCGAGTTTACTACCAAACACTGGCTGACCTTAACCGCGCCGAGAACTGCACAGTCACTAGGGCCACAGGATGGCAGTAGACAGACTCCACTCCGTACGACTTTTCCAACCGGGCTGCTCAGCACCACATTTAAACCGAACCAACGCCGAATGCGGACAGCAGTCTTAAATTACTTGCTTCACGCGCTTTAAATAAATGCGTTGCGGCCACCAGACCGCAATTCATGCGTCGCTAACGTCAGTGCCTCATGCCTATCAATTGGCCTTGCGTCGTGAAATTTGCTCGCGATGATTGGAGCAGAATATGAAACTCAGGGCCTCCTCGCAACTTAGCCATAGCTCCAGGTCCATAGCCCAGGTTGTGGGTTTCCGGACAGTTCTCGCAATTTTGTTTGTGCTAGCTCTCGCTCAACATGTTGCTGCGTCATCAGCGCCCTTTCGGGACGGCATGGTCCTGGTAGGGTTTGAGCCAGGAGTTTCGCCGGGCGGGATGGCGGTTGCTGTAAGGGCGGCGGGTGCCGTTGACGTGGCGACCATTGGGGCGGGTACGCACGTGCTGCGTGTCGGCGCTGGCCGGGTGACCGAGATTATCAATGCGCTCCGCCGAAACCCGAACGTGCGCTACGCTGAGCCCGACTATTTTGTATGGCCCGCCGGCGTCCCGAACGACACAAACTTCAACTCGCAATGGGGATTTCAGAACAACGGCCAGACGGTAAACGGGGTAACCGGAACCGCGGGGGCGGATGAGCACGTGATATCGGCCTGGAACCTGACCACAGGATCGGCAGGAGCAAATGCCGTGGTGGTGGCGGTGGTGGACACCGGGGTGCAGTATAACCATCCTGACCTGGAGACGAATATGTGGTCAAATCCGGGGACGATCGGCAACTGCCCGGCGGGCACACCCGGATTCAACATACTGAACCAGACCTGCAATCCAATGGACGATGACACGATTTATGGAGGGCACGGGACGCATATAGCAGGGATTATTGGGGCAGCGACCAATAATGGGAACGGGGTGGTGGGACTCAACTGGACGGTTCAGATCATGGCAGTGAAGTGGATCCCGGCGTCAGCACAAGGACTCACGAGCGATCTGATCTCGGCGCTGCAGTGGGTGATTAATGCCAAGCAGGCGGGCGTGAACGTACGGGTGGTCAATGATTCCGGCACCTGGATGGGAACGCAGGTCTCACAGGCTCTTTCGGACGAAATCGATTTGCTGGGCAGCAATGACATCTTGTTTGTAACCGCGGCGGGTAACACACAGCAGAACAATGACACTACCCCGAGATATCCGTGTGTGTATGACCGCCCGAATCAGATTTGCGTGGCCGCGACGGATCAAAACGATAATTTGTGGAGTTCCTCCAATTTTGGAGTCAACACGGTTGATTTGGCGGCGCCGGGTGTCAACATCTTTTCCACGAAGCGCTCGACGAATTACGGCTTCATCAGCGGGACTTCGATGTCAGCAGGGCAGGTATCGGGGGCGGCGGCGCTGATTTTGTCGCAGGGATACCAGTCGGTGGCGAATTTAAAATCGATGATCCTGAATAATGTGGACCCGCTCCCTTCCCTGACCGGCTTCGTCCGAACCGGTGGGCGGCTGAACGTGTGCAGTGCCGTGCCCGGATGCACCACGGCCCGGTGAATACCGTGGCGCCGGTGGTGGTAAGCACGCCCCGGTTCGGACATCCGGTGGGCGCCTGGACGGGGACGTGGACGGGCAGTCCGACGAGCTTTTCTTATCAGTGGTTTCGTTGCGACAGCAGCGGCGCCAACTGCGTGCCCATCGTAGGCGCCACGAGCTCGACCTATATGGTGCTGGCCAATACCGACGTGGGATCGACGCTGGAAGTGTCAGTAACAGGTTCCAATACTATGGGCACTGCATCGATAAGTTCGGCGGGGAGCCCGGCGGTGCAAGCAGCGGCGGCATCGTCTTGGTCAGTCAGCTCGACGATTCTCGACGGGACGACCATCAGCGGCCAGGTGCTCTGGCAGGCGACACCCTCGCTTCCCACCACCAGCGTCAACAACGTCCAGTTCTTTATCGACGGCAGCTTGAAGGCGACGGATTTCTCTTCGCCTTACAACTACAACACCAACGGAACGCTAGATACCACCAAGCTCTCACAAGGTCTGCACGTGCTGGCGCTCAGGGGTGTGGCTAACGATCTCAGCAATGCCTACTACAGCGCTGCCGTGATCGTATGCAATCCACCGAAAAACACCGGTCTGCCGGGGATCTCTGGTTCGGCAAAGGAAGGGAAAACGCTGACTACTGGGAATGGGTCGTGGACTTTAAATCCTGTCAGCTTCGCATATCAGTGGAACCGCTGTGACAGCTCAGGCGCAAACTGCGCGCCGATCGCGGGAGCGACGGCAAATTCTTATGTGTTAGCTGAGCCGGACGTCGGCAGCACGATTCGTTCGGCAGTGACCGCCACTAACCAGTGTGGCGCGGCAACGACCGCAGTTTCCAATGCGACCGCTGTGGTTCAGGCCTCGGCCCCGGCCATCACCACCACGACCCTGCCCGGAGGCGCGCAAAATGTTGCCTATAGCACAACCCTGGCAGCCAGCGGCGGAATTCAACCCTACTCGTGGTCGGTTGCATCAGGAACGCTACCCAGCGGACTGAGCTTAAACAGCGGCACCGGCGTGATCTCAGGCACACCCACGGCTTCGGGCACGAGCAGCTTCACGGTCAAGGTGACGGACGGCAACTCTATGACCGGCACGCAGGCGTTGAGTATCACGGTTACGCCCGGGGTCAGCATTGCAACCACGACCCTCCCAGCAGGCGAGCAAAACATAGCCTACAGCACGAACCTGGCGGCCAGCGGCGGAACTCAGCCTTACACCTGGTCGATCACGACGGGAGCGCTGCCCAGCGGACTGAGCTTGAACAGCGGCACAGGCGTGATCTCGGGTACGCCAACGGCTTCGGGCACGAGCAGCTTTACGGTGCAAGTGACGGATGCCAATTCCCAGAACGCGACTATGGGATTGAGTATCATGATTGCGACGCCACCCAGCATCACCACGACCACCCTGTCCGCAGGCGTGCAAAACCTGTCCTACAGTACGACCCTGGTGGCCAACGGCGGAACTACTCCGTACACGTGGTCGATTACGTCGGGCACGCTGCCCAGTGGACTGGGCTTAAACAGCAGCACGGGGGTGATTTCGGGTACGCCCACGGTTTTGGGCACCAGCAGCTTCACCGTGCAAGTGACGGATGCCAATTCCCAGAGCGCGACGCAGGGGTTGAGCATCACGATTGCGCCGGCGGGCGGGGGCGGAGCGATAGGACTGGTGCAGTCAGCAGCAGCGCAGGGGACCAGTGTCGCTTCACTCTCGCAGGCGTTTCCCGCAAACAACACCGCTGGGAACCTGATTGTGGTATTTGTGCGCGCTTCGACGACCGGTCAGACGGTAACCGTGAGCGATACGGCAGGGAATACGTACGCTCTGGCGGTTTCGCAGAACCAGACGACCGATGGCCATCAGATACGGATATTCTATGCAACCAGCGCCACGAGCGGCCTCAACACCGTCACCGCCACGTTTTCGGCGACCAACAATCACCCCTGGCTGGCGGTGTTTGAGTATACCGGAGTAAGCGCGCTCGACCAGACGGCCCATGCGCAGGGTTCTGGATCGTCCCCAAATACTGGTCTTACGGCGACGACCGCGTCCAATAGCGAGCTGGTGTTTGCCGGACTGGGAGTGCCCAATGCTTCCACTGCGACTGCTACTGCGGGCACGGGATTCCAATTGTTATTGCAGGATGCACCTCCGAACACTTCGAGAGCCGCAACCGAGGGGCAAATTACGGCTGTAAGTGGGCAGTATGCCGGCACGTTCAGTCTCCCTGCAGGAACAAACTGGTCCGCCGTAATAGCTACTTTCAAATGAAGTCAGCCCCTCCCCAGTCGCATTGAAAACCCGCGCTGGCAGTCCCCGACTCTCCTCCAGAAATCACTCAGCGGGCGCGCTGTCCGCCGTTTTTATCGGCCGAATCTAACGTGCTCAAGCAATCCTTTTTCAAAGCGTCCGACGAAGTAATGTGCTCCGCTAAGCAGCAGGATCTTGTAGATTCCTACTTCCGTTCCCGGGCACGTGTGTGGAAAGAGATTTACGAGCGCGAGGACGTGGATGCCCTGATTCACCAGCGGCGTCGAAGCATCGTTCTTCGGCTGATTGACAATCTCGGCTTGCCACAAGAATCGCCTATCCTGGAGGTGGGGTGTGGAGCGGGGTTGACCACAGTTGCACTGGCGGACCGTGGGCATGCTGTTCACGCCATTGATTCCGTTCAGGCGATGGTTGATCTTACCCGCCAGGCTGCTGCGCGGTTCGGCGCCGAGCACCGCGTCATCACAAATTTAGGAGACGTGCAAAACCTCTCCTTTCCGGACAACATGTTCAGCGTTGTGCTGGCGATTGGAGTAATACCGTGGCTACATTCCTCACATGACGCAATACGGGAGCTGGCTCGCGTCGCGAAGCCGGGCGGCTATGTAATCGTAAACGCCGACAATCGTTGGCGTCTTAACGAGTTCTTGGATCCGGTGCGAAATCCCCTCCACGCACCATTGAGACGGATGATACGGAATATCAGCGCGCGTTTCGGCCGAAACGCATCGACGCCGCCAACCCAACGACATTCTCCGATGGAATTCGATTCCTTGCTTTCAAAAGCTGGACTAGCTAAGGTCGAGAGTGTCACTCTCGGATTCGGACCGTTCTCCTTATTTAAGCGCAAGATGTTTTCCAATAAGCTAGCAACAAACATACATTGCATGCTGCAGAACCTCGCAGATCGTAACGTTCCACTGATTCGCGTTACTGGCGCTCAGTACATTGTTCTCGCCACAAAGTTAAATCCCCGCTGAGAATATGGAACTGGTTAATGAGGATGAAACGATTGGTATCGAATTGGCGGGCACGGTGTCTTCAATGCAGTTAAGAACGGCTGCGTGGTACGGCGATGAAATCATTCGATTGGATTTTCCCGCAGATTGGGAGATTTGTGAAAAGTGGCCTGCGACACCTCTACCACTGACGGACGAGCAGATCACAGCCAGCCTCGAGAATCCGGTCGGACAACCTCCCGTGAAGCAAATGTGCCAAGGGAAGTCTCGGCCACTGATTATCGTGGATGACTTGAACCGTCCGACTCCCGCCTCGCGGGTCCTGCCGTTCCTACTAAGGCAGTTTGGTGAGGCGGGCATACAACCCAAGAACGTCAGGATCTTGATGGCAGGTGGCACGCACGGCAGAGCACGGACCGATGCCATGTCAAAGAAGGTGGGCACTGAGGCAGCAGGTTCGTGTCAGCTTATTCTGCATGACTGCAAGGTTGATCTCGTAAATCTCGGTACAACCTCTTTCGGAACACCGATCCTAGTCAATAAGGAGGTCGTTGCAAGTGACTTCATTGTCGGAATTGGAGGTATTTACCCCAACCATACCGCTGGGTTCGGCGGGGGGGCCAAACTCGCTCTTGGCGTGCTGGGGATGCGCTCGATTATGCATCTACATTACCGCCATAAAGCACTGGGATGGGGAATTTCCGAGACTGACGGCACCTTCCGCAAGGACTTGGACGAGATTGCCCGTGCGATTCAATTGAAGACTGCGATCTCACTGCAAGTAAATGCGGATCGCGAGGTGATTCGTCTGGACTGTGGGGATCACTTTGTGTATTACAAAAATGCCGTGGCTTTTGCCATTAAGGCCTTCAGCACTTCGGTCCATACAGGCGCGGATGTTGTCATTTCTAATACGTATCCCAACGACTTATCTTTGACTTTTGCTCGAATGAAAGGTATGTCGCCCCTTCGTCACTGTGGGCGCGGTGCATCAAGGGTGGCGATTGCGTCCTGTTGTGAAGGCGAGGGGGAGCATGGTCTGTTTCCATTGATCGCGCCAAGATTCCATCGCGCGCGGACCCTATTTCGGCAACTCTCTGTCTTGAAGCCCAGCGAGGCCGGACGGAAGATTGCCACCCGGCTTGAACAGAAATTCGCGTCAACATTTCGCAGACATGGCAGGCGCAGGGCAGAATCGACATTAAAGCCTAATCGTCCGATCTTGCTCTACCGGCCCTGCCGCCGCTGCGACCCATTACCCAGCCATATTTCCGGCATGAGGGTCACCTGTTCGTGGTCCGATGTACTCCAGACCATCAAAAAGGAGCAGGGCGGTAGAGGGAATCTTAAGGTTCTGATATACCCTTGTGCTCCGTTGCAATGCTTCAGTCATCACGAGCAGTGATAACACGGAAGCACACTCACCAAAATATACTTTCTGCGGCTTTCACAGGCGGTCATTACGATCACGACCCGACTGTATTGGCCGGCCTATAAGAGGGGAAAAACAATGCAGCAAATAAGTTCACCTGCGGTCGATCCTGAGAAGCTTCTTATGCTTGAAGATCAATATGTCCCTTATGAAGGAAGGCTGCATACCGGCGAGTATTTGAAAGCGATCGGCGTTGCAGATCTTCCGCCACTGACAAGTCCATTCGATCCCGGCTACGATCCGGTTACGTTGGAGAGCCATTTGGATCAAAGCTGTCATTTGATGTCAATCCTAAAGATCTCTATGGCTTGCTGGATGGTGGCGCAGGAACATAGCACGCGCCGGAAACTTCTGGCGGCAAAAAAGTATAAGGTTCCTACCGTCACCGGGGGCGGTCCCTTTGAGATAGCGGTGGCGCAGGGTAGGCTCCCTGAGTATCTCGACTTATGCGCGGACATCGGTGTTACCCGCATTGAGTGTGGTGAAGGATTCACGGACTTACACGAGGAGCCGAAGAGCATTATCAGGATGGCGCATGAACGAAAGCTTGACGTACAGTTTGAACTCGGAAAAAAGCACGGCGGGGCATTCACCGAAGATGTGGTCGGCCTATTAATTGCGCAAGGCCGGAGATGGTTGGATGCGGGAGCAATCCAGTTGGTACTTGAGGCCAGGGAAAGTGCTCGGAGCGTTGGGCTATTCGATGAGCAAGGCAGGTTTAACAAATCATTTGCCGATCGTTTTGCGGACGCGTTTGGCCTCAAGGCGCTGATGTATGAAGCGCCGAACAAACCCAGTCAATTTGCTCTGCTGGACCACTTCGGCCATGGAGTTCATCTTTGTAATGTGAGATTGGAAGAACTCCTTCGCGTAGAAATCTATCGCAGGGGAATCCATTCCGATGCATTTCAAAACGATAAATTGAGACCTCGCGTCACAGTACTCACATCCGAGGACCGGGCATGAGTCAAAGCGTCGTAATTGATTGTTTCCCTGGTAGTGTCCAGCGGTACAGAAATGAGCACGCCATTGTGGCCATCGATGTCATCCGTGCGACCACGACAGCAGTCACAACTGTCTTTTTGGGGCGCCGGTGCGTTCCTGTCGATTCTCTGGCAACGGCTCTTCGGGCTGCAAGTAGACTTACAAATCCTCTGCTATTAGGCGAGCTTGGGGGCAAGATGCCATCGGGATTTGATTTGACGAACAGTCCAGCCCAACTGGCCCTGCGCGATGATATTTCTCGACCGGCGATTCTATTATCGACATCGGGAACCCAACTCATCTGTGCTGCGGCCGGGTGCCAAGCTGTGTATTTGGGCTGCTTTCGTAATTGTGCCTCTCTGTCACGCTATCTGCTTGGCCGTCACCCAAGAATAGCTGTGATTGGGGCCGGCAGCCGGGATGAGTTCCGAGAAGAGGACCAGATGTGCTGCGCCTTTATCACGGAAGCACTTATCAAAGGCGGTTATGAACCAGAGAATCGCCGAACCATGGAGATCGTGGAACGGTGGAGTGGTGCGCCGCCAAGTGCCTGTGCGAATGGGAAGAGCGCCGCCTACCTCCGATCGAGCGGACAGGTGAATGATCTGGAATTCATTCTTTCACACATTAATGACATTAACGCAGTATTTAAGCTGGACGGGGATGAGATAGTTATGTTGCCACTGGAGTTACAATCACAATTCCCGGTGCCCAATGCGGGCGCGCCCGGCATCCCAGACGCTACATCTTTAGCGCCTCAAGGCCTCGCTTGATTCGAATGACCTCCGTTCTGCAATCAGCCAACCAAATGACATGGCATTCTCTACTCGAGTGCATGACTTCGCCGGCTGTCGTATTCCCTGGGAAAAAATGGATGGCCGCACATTTGCCGCGACTCCGTGTCAACCAAGATTGGCGCCTTGATACGCTGGGGCAGAGGGGCGGGTTATGAGAACTGCCGCGGCCGGCGTGCTCATGTTGGTAGAGAACAGCCATTATCCACGGGACCCTCGCGTGAGGCGGGAAGCTGAAGCGCTCGTGTTGGCGGGCTTCAACGTGTCATTGATTGGTCCAGGATACCCTGGGGAGCCAGCCCGCGAAATAATAAATGGGGTTCGTGTTTACCGGTTTCTAGCACCGACAGGAAGCGGAGTCCTGGGGTATGTCTGGGAGTATTGCTACTCGATGATGGCGACCTTGTACCTTTCCATCATTGTGCTATGGCGTGATGGCTTTGCTGTGATTCACGCGGCGAACCCGCCGGATACATTCATCTTTATGGGGTTGCTATACAAGTTGTTAGGTAAGAAGTTTATTTACGACCACCACGATTTGGCTCCGGAAATGTATCGTGCGCGTTTCGGCGATGGGAGTTGTCAACTACTGTACAAAATACTCATTGGACTGGAAAAACTTTCTTGCCGACTGGCAGATCATGTTATCGTCACAAATGAATCGTATAAAACGATCGCAATGCAGCGTGCAGGTGTGCCAGAAAACCGGATAACCATCGTGCGCAATGGGCCGGACCTTAACCAGCTTCACTCAGTTGCCGCTGACATGCGTCTGTGCCGGAAAGGTAAGACGATCGTAGGTTTTGTGGGAGAAATGGGAATCCAGGATGGCGTGGACTGCCTTCTTAGGGCACTTCGGCATCTGATCCATGATTTGGGGAGAACGGATTTTTTCTGTGTTCTGATCGGAGCAGGAAGCGCGCTTGCCGATCTAAAGAGACTCACGACAAGACTCTGTCTCGACGATTATGTCTGGTTTACGGGATGGATATCCGATCCGGAGGACTACCGTCGTTATCTATCCTCAATTGACATAGGAGTGGTTCCGGACCCGTCGAACGCATATACCGATCGATCAACCGTGATCAAGATCATGGAGTACATGGCATTATGCAAGCCGGTTGTAGCCTTCGACTTGCCCGAGCACCGTTTCACTGCTCAGAACGCGGCTCTTTATGCGACGCCAAATGATGAAAGCGAGTTTGCGCGCGTTCTGGCCCAACTCATGGATGATCCGGCCAAGCGAAAGGTTATGGGCTCAATTGGCCGCACACGTATTGAGAACGAGTTGGCTTGGTCATATTCGGTTCCCCAGCTATTAGATGCTTATCGCGGACTGCTGCTACCCAAGGCAAAGAAATTCCACTGGGCGTTGCATTGGTGGAAGGACCGGGGCCTTAGATATACCTTTCACCGCTCGATTGCGTTGCTCAAGCGCTACGGTTTCGATTCGACTCGGACGAAGAAGCGGGTCAAGGACGGCGTAGACTTTCTGGCCCAATTCGGTTGCCAACCTACCTTGCCGGTACCAGGCCAGGTGGTTTCCAAGAATGGGCAATTTTGCCGCGATTTACAAGAGAGCGGTGTGGAATTCGCTGTTCATGGTCACGATCACATGGACTTTCGCGCCCTAACCCCAGAAGAGGCGTCCCATCAATTCGTCATGGCGGAAGATGCGTTTCGCCGCAATGGCATCCAGTTTGAGGGGTTCCGTTGCCCTTATCTGAGCTACAGCGACAACTTGTTGAGCGCCATACCAAACGGTGCTTTCAAATATAGCAGCAACAGAGCTATCTGGTGGGACGTTGTCGATCGTAAAGTGGCGTCCAATGAAACGGCGGTCTTTGGCAAACTTCAGCACTTCTATCGGGCAGAATCATCCAACGCGACGGTCGCCATACCTCGCCTAAATGGTCACATTGTCGAAATCCCTGCCTCGTTACCAGATGATATTCAGCTCCTTGATGGGCTTAAGTTGGGGGAGAAGGGCTTGGCAGAAGCATGGACTGAGATTCTGCGTCTGACCCACCGGCGAGGCGAGGTGTTCACGCTTTTGTTTCATCCTGAGCTCTTCGGCGAGTGCAAACCTGCGTTTGAAAATATTCTTACAAACGCAAGGCTGCTCCGCCCCGACGTATGGGTAGCGCCGCTGCGAGAGGTTAGCAGATGGTGGCTGGAAAAATCTCGCTTCTCGACCAAGGTCAACGATGACGCATCTGGGTTGCAAATGACTTTTGAGTGTTCCGGCCGCGCCACGGTGTTGATTCGAAATGTCCAAACCGTTGAGCTAACTCATCCGTGGGACGCCGGATACAGCGTGTTGGAGGGCCGATCTGTCACAGTGAATGGCGGTCAGCATCCTTTCATAGGAATATCGCCCACCATTCCCGATAAGACAAAAGCGTTTCTGTCGGAACAAGGTTACATCTTGGACACCAGTCATGAGGCGCCCGGTTGTGGCCTATACCTGGACTCAGAGAGCCTTAGTAAGTTCAATAACGAGCTGCAGCTGGTCGAGTATATTGAGCTCTCGCCGGCGCCTCTGGTGCGGTTCTGGCGCTGGCCAAATGAAGCAAAGAGCGTTCTGTGACGCTACGAGCTTGGTCGACTACGCAACGAGGTTTCTGCCTTTTGGAGCACATTAAAATCTCATAAAAGCCACTATGTTAAAGAACGTCAGGATCGTCGAGTCGCTTGACCACGAGCAATGGGATAAGTATGTCTATGAGCATCCCAGGGGCAGTATCTTCCATACGCGCCACTTGGTCGATGTCTTCCGGAGAACAAAGAACTATTGCCCGCTCTTTCTGGCCGCAGTAGATGAAGGACAGCAGATATTGGCACTGTTGGTATCGGTGAGAGTTCAGACTTTGCCCAATCCCTTGGGGAAGCTGTCTTCTCGATCCATATTCTATGCGGAGCCGCTGTGCTCTGACGAACCGCGTGGCGTTGAAGCACTATCAGCACTCCTCGCGGAGCACGACTCGCGATTGCGAGGCAAGGTTCTCTTCTCAGAAGTACGCGCTCTCCATGCCGCTGGATCGGAACAAGAGGCCTTGACACGGCAGGGTTACGAACATAACGGTTATCTCAATTTCCTGGTCGATTTACGCCAGCCCAGCGACGTACTTTGGGGACGACTGACTGGCTCGTGCCGGTCAAACATTCGCCGCGGTGAGAAGCACGGGCTCACTATCGAAGAAGTAACATGTGATAAGGGTGTCGACACTCTATATCCTATCCTTAACCTGACTTATGGGCATGCTGGCGTGCCGCTGGCAGATAAAAGCCTGTTTACGCACGCCCTGCGAATACTACAGCCTCTCGATATGATAAAGATATTTGCTGCCTATCATTCCGGACAGCCTGTGGGCGCAAGCGTGGTCCTGCTGTATAAGAAGGTTGTATACGAGTGGTATTGGGGAGTCCAGCGGATTAAGTCGATTTATCCAGCGGAGTGTGTAACCTGGCATAGGATAAACTGGGGACAGCAGCGAAACTACAATTTTTACGACTTTGGCGGTGCAGGATGGCCCCACAAACCATACGGGGTCCGTGATTTCAAAGCCAAGTTCGGCGGCGATCTGGTCAATTATGGCCGATATCGCAAGGTTTACTCGCCATGGATGTTCAGCTTGGGGGAGAGGGCATACGAATGGCGGAGAAAACTGACGAGTCCCACCAAGTGGCTTGCGGGACGCCGCGCGCCAGCGTAGCGACTTTCAGAGCTCCATCCAAGCAACATATCGTACTATCCAGATTGTAATCCGTATCTCGTAAAGTTACCGACCTAAAGCACATGCATATGACGACCATTGAGGATAATTCAACTCCTGTAGTAGTCATAAATGCTCTCCACCAAGGTGGTCTCGGAATTACGCGTACTCTTGGACGTCTCGGAGTCCCGGTGTACAGCGTTGCTCCTGACGGATTCGCTCCGTCCTTGTCTTCAAGATATTGCCATAAGAGATTGATCTGGAATATCGAGAATGTCTCTGCCGATGAGTCAGTTAAATATTTGCTCGGAGTTGCTCAGAGTATTGGGCGACGGCCGCTCCTGATTGCCAGTGCCGATGACAGCGCCGCATTGTTCGTTGCTCATAATGCAGAACAACTCAGGCAGGGATTCACATTTCCGCAGCAGGATGCTGCGCTTGTTGACATGCTTTACGACAAGAAGCAAATGTATTATCTGGCACGGAAACTCCATGTGGCGACCGCGGAGACGGCTTTCCCCCAATCGAGGGGCGATGTGCTGGATTTCCTGAAGACTGCGGTGTTTCCGATCATGCTTAAAGGTATCGACGGAACCCGGTTGAAGAAACGGACCGGCGTAAAGATGTTGGTCGAGAGCTCCTGGAGGCGTACGATTCAATGGAAGACCCACGAGACCCGAATCTGATGCTTCAAGAATACATTCCAGGCGGAGACGACACAGTCTGGATGTTCAATGGATATTTTAACGAGTGCTCGGAATGCTTGGTTGGCTTCACTGGTAAGAAGATCCGCCAGTGTCCCGTATATACGGGCTCTACCAGCCTTGGAATTTGCCTCAACAATCAAATCGTCGAGAAGACCACAAAAGAGTTCATGAAGGCGATCGCGTACAAAGGGGTGTTGGACATCGGCTACAGATATGACGCGCGCGACGGATCATACAAATTGTTGGACGTGAATCCGCGCATCGGTGCAACCTTCCGTCTTTTTGTCGCAGAAAATGGCATGGACGTCGTTCGTGCTTTTTACCTGGACTTGACAGGTCAGACAGTAACACCAGCAACTGCGAAGGAAGGACGAAAGTGGATCGTAGAGGATCGCGATCTGGCCTCTTGCTGGCGCTACTATCGGGATGGAAAACTAAAGTTCCGCGAATGGTTACGCTCTTTTCGCGGCGTCGAGGAAGCGGCGTTTGCTTCCCTGAATGATCCACTTCCGGTAGTCGCCATGGGCTTAACTGATGTGAGAAAGCTACTCGCACGTGTCTTCAAGACACGACAGCGAGAGGTGGTTCAGTTTTCGCCGTCGCGAATCTTGTGACTCGATATCCGCACTTGGGTTCCTATCTGATGAAGACGGCGCTTGTACCGGTCGTACCTTGATCAGTGTCAGACCTTCTCTGAGCGATGCGAGTTTGAATGCGATGAGGCTGGATTGTAAGTAGAACATGACAGGATCTCCCAAATGCGCATAGGCGTTATTGCAACACTGAAGAGAGGCATGGAGCACTTTGTGTATCGGGAGCTGAGCTTTTTCGCGGCAGCAGGTCTCGCGATCAGCATTTTTCCGACGAAGTTTCGCCTCGGTCTCTACAATCCGCGGCCGGAATGGAGGTTGCATCGCTGGAACATGCTGGTTGTAGTTCTCCTGCAGCCGTTACTCGCCCTCCAGTGGCCACTCAAGTACTTACGTTTGTTTAGCGAAGCACTTTACAACAAGGTGCTACCTGATTTTTTTCTTGCCTGTTACTTCTCCCGGTATATGGCAGAGGTGGATGTCATTTACTCAACCTTCGGCGACCACAAGCTGTTTGTAGGTTACTTCTGTAAGCGACTCTTGCAAAAACCGCTGGTGGTCACGATTCATGCATATGAGCTATACCGGAACCCCAACCCTGGACTGTTCCTGCGTGCACTGGCCTGCTGCGATCAGATCATCACAGTCACCGAGCACAACCGCGAATATTTGATGCGCCAGTACGGTATTGATGTGAATGCAGTGGAAGTTGTGCGGTGCGGCGTCGATACGAACGAATATCGCCCGGAGCGGAAATTCGTCATTCTGATTGTTGGGTTCTTCGTTGAGCGCAAGGGACACGAAATTTTGTTCAGAGCCCTAAAAGAACTCCGACAGGAAGACATCGAGATTTGGGTAGTAGGAGACGAGGGGGCAGAAAACAAGACAGTTGACGTGGCAGCCATGGCGAAGCGTCTGGCAATAGACCATCAGGTAGCGTTCTTCGGCAAGCTCAGCGGAAACGCGCTGAAAGCGGTTTATCGCGCGTGTGACGTGTTCTGCTTGCCCTGCCGGACTGATAGCCATGGTGTGGCGGAAGGCTTCCCGGTTGCGCTTATGGAGGCGATGGCCTTCGGCAAGCCCGTCATAACGACAAGGCATGTGGAGATACCGCGGATCATTAAGCGTATAGTCGTCGATGAGAATGACGTGCAGGGCTTGGCGGTTGCGATCCAGCAGGTTTACGGGTCTGCATCGCTTCGCGACGAACTAGGAGTGAATAACCGCAGGATAGCGGAACAAGTATTCTCATCCAACAACGCCGCAAGGTCGGCGGCTCTGCTGCGGCAGGTCATCGACCGAAACAAGGGCAAGCAGGCGGACCAATCGGCACCGATTCTCCAAGAGGAAGACGCAGCGGACGTGTCACGAGCGTAGCCAATATGTGTGGAATCTGCGGAATTTATCAATACGGCCCCGGTGAACCGGTTCGTGAAGAGAGTTTACGGGGGATGTTGCACAGCATTCGTCACCGCGGGCCCGACGGTGAGGGCATGCATCTCGAACCAATGCTGGGGTTGGGCGCCCGACGTCTAAGCATCATTGACGTGGCGGGCGGCGGACAGCCAATCTACAACGAAGACGGCAGCATTGTTGTGGTGTTTAATGGCGAGATTTATAACTATCGTGAGCTGGCGCACGACCTGCAAAGCCGTGGGCACAGGTTTAAGACAGCCTGCGATACAGAAGTTATCGTTCATCTTTATGAAGAAGCTGGAGACGATTGTGTACGAATGTTACGGGGAATGTTTGCGTTCGCGGTATGGGATTCGCGACAGCGGCGGCTGCTCCTGGCCCGTGATCGGCTCGGAATAAAGCCCCTCTATTACGCTGATGAAGGTAGGCTCGTCTTTGGTTCAGAGATCAAGTGCCTATTCCATGATCCGCACGTGCAGCCTAGGGCAAATCTGAAGGCTTTAGGTAACTTCCTCTCTCTGAAATACGTGCCCTCCCCCCAAACCATGTTTGCGGGCGTGGCTTCCCTCCCCCCGGGTTACTTGATGACTTGCGATGCCGGCGGCGTGAGTATCCGTCCTTACTGGGATCTTTC
>WNGI01000484.1_pt1 | contig 31422 bp, 32 predicted proteins | sample 5400621 | NCBI WGS metagenome assembly WNGI01 (sample SAMN13153374, study PRJNA577476) | soil metagenome | isolation source: 20 cm soil or saprolite under Garry oak tree replicate 1 | place: USA:California | collected 2016-06-15
CACGGCGATCCAGCCGTCGGCGGCGCGAAACGGTTGGTAGGGGACGATGCTCGGGTGTGCGTTCCCGTACCGCCGCGGCTCTTCTCCTGTGAGCAGTGCGTTGGCGCCGACGTTGACAAGCGCTGCGAAGGCGGTGTCGAGAAGCGAGACCTCGACGCGGTCCCCCTCCCCGGTAACGTCTCGTCGATGAAGCGCAGCGAGAATCGCCGTGGCCGCATTGAGGCCGGTCAGCACGTCGACAATCGCCACACCGACCTTCACCGGTTCGCCGTCGGGCTCACCCGTGATCGCCATCAGGCCGCTCTCGGCCTGAACGGTGAAGTCGTAACCGGCCCGGTCGCTCGGCTCCCGTGAGCCGAAGCCGCTGATCGTGCAGTAGACGACGTCCGGCCGCCGCGCCCGCACTGCTTCGTAGTCGAGGCCCAGCCGTGCCGCACCGCCAGGCCGGAAGTTCTCGATCACGACGTCGGCACGCGCGCACAACTCGAGCGCGAGGTCACGACCTTCCGGATCCTTCAGATCGACGGCTACGCTGCGCTTGCCCCGGTTGACCGAGAGGAAGTAAGCGGACTCGCCGCCGGCGAACGGAGGGCCCCACGCGCGCGTCTCGTCCCCGCCGGCCGGGTGCTCGATCTTGACGACGTCGGCTCCCAGGTCTGCGAGCGTCATCGTCGCGTACGGACCGGCGAGCACACGCGAGAGGTCGACGACCCGCACGCCTGCGAGGGGCGGCGCATTTGCCGGCTGCGACACGGTTCGAGTCTAGGCCGCGCTCATCGGCCGGAGCGCTGCATCGCGGCGTCGAACGCGATCGCCGACGGCGCGAAGTCCGTGCGACGGACGAAGGCCAGCGCGTCCGGAGCGCCCCAGTCGCGGTCCATGCCCGAGTCCTCCCACTCGATCGAGAGCGGGCCCGTGTAACCGATTCTGTTCAGCGCCCGGAACAGAGACTCGAAGTCGACATCGCCGTGACCGGGCGAGACGAAGTCCCAGCCGCGCTCGACCTCGCCGAAGTCGAGATGGCTGGCGAGGATGCTCTTGCGTCCGTCCAGCGTCCTGCGCGAGTCCTTGACGTGCACGTGGTAGATCCGGTCGGCGAACTCCTCGACGAACGCCGCGGAATCGAGGAACTGATGCGCGAAGTGGCTCGGGTCGAAGTTGAGGCCGAACTCCGGCCTCCGGTCGATCGCAGCGAGGGTCTTGCGCGTCGTGACGAAGTCGTACGCGATCTCCGTCGGGTGAACCTCCAGGCCGAAGCGGACGCCCTCGGCAGCGAAGACGTCCATGATCGGCCCCCAGCGTTCGGCGAAGTCCTGGTAGCCCCGCTCGATCTCGTCGAAGTCGTTCGGCGGGAACGAGTACAGCAGGTGCCAGACGCTCGAGCCGGTGAAGCCGTTGACCTGCTCGACGCCGAACAGTGTCGCAGCGCGAGCCGTGTCCTTCAGCCGCTCCGCTGCGCGTTGGCGCACACCTTCGGGCTCGCCGTTCCCCCACACTTCGGGGGGCAGAATCGCCCGATGCCGCTCATCGATCGCATCGCAGACACACTGACCGACGAGGTGCGCGCCGATCGCATGGACCTGCAGCCCGTTCCGCTCGAGGATGTCGCGCCGCGAGTCGACGTACCCCGAATCGGCAAGCGCCTTGTCGACCTCGAAATGATCGCCCCAGCAGGCCAGCTCGAGGCCGTCGAAGCCCCACGTACCCGCCTTCGCAGCGAGCTCCTCGACCGGCAGGTCGGCCCACTGGCCGGTGAAGAGCGTAACCGGCCGCGCCATCAGGCCGCCGCCAACACGGGAACCGCGAGACCGGGGGCGCCGAGCTCCGAGGTCGCCGGCTCGTAGCCGGAGCGGGCGAGCAGCTCCATCCCGAGGCGCGCGCGCCGGACGCGCTCGCGCGAAAGAGCCACCGTCGTCGCTTCGATGTGAGTCCCGGCGGGATAGACGTCCGGCGCGTTGCGAAGACCGAACTTGACGTACACAGGCGCGGCCACGCGAATGATCTCGGGGATCTCGTGTAAGCGGACGAAGCCACCGATGTTGTCGGGTGCTTCGACGTAGAGATCGAGGGGAAGGTCCACGGCTGCGCGAATGGCCGCGATCTGGGGCAGGGACAGGTCGGTGGGCAGGTTGAGCGTGTTCGCCCCGAGCTGAGCGAGGACGCGCGCTGCGGCCGGGTTCGCGGCGGGCAGCATCACCGAGATCTTGGCCTGCATGTCGGCCCGTTTCACATCCTCGATTCCCTGGACGATCTGCTCCTGGCCACGCGACGTCGGTGCGACGACCGCGCCTGCCGGCGTCCGCGCCATCGCCGACGTGTCCCAAGCTGCGTTGGGCCGTGCGAAGAGGCTGATCTCGACGCGGGCCTCCGCTGCCGCGCGAGCCATCCGGTCGAGCTCATCGTCCATCTGGAGGAAGACGCCGCTGCCCTGCGAGACACGGTGGACACGCACGTCGAGACGGTCGGACTCCTCGAGCACTGCGTCCAGGCACGACGGGCCTTCGACGCTCGGGATCTCGACCCTGAAGTGCGCGCCGTCGGGGAACCGCTTCTCCGAGGAAGGCAGATCGTGCAGGTCTCCGCCCGGCAGCCCGATCGACTCCAGGAACGAGCGTGTGGCTTCGCTACCGCTCATGCGACCTCGACCCGCATCGGCTCAGGTCGCGGCGACCGGCTCGACACCGAGGTAGCGGCGCTGGGAGTCGGGATCGTTCCGAAGCTGTTCGGCAGTCGTTTCGACTGCGATCGACCCGGCGACCATGACCAGCTGCCGGTCTGCCAGCGCAGTTGCCACGCCGAGGTTCTGCTCGATGAGCAAGAGGGCGACCCCTTCGTCCTGGAAGCGCTTGCAGGTGTCCACGAGCTGTTCGATTACGGTCGGCGCGAGCCCCTCGGACGGCTCATCCATGATCAGGAGCTTCGGGTTGAGCAACAGCGCGCGACCGATTGTGAGCATCTGCTGCTCACCTCCGGAGAGCTGCGCTCCGCCGTTCCGCTTCCGCTCGGCAAGGCGCGGAAAGAGCTTGTACACACGCTCTGGGTTCCAACCGCCGTTACGACCGTTGCGGCCGCTGACCATGCGGAGGTGCTCGTCAACGCTGAGAGAGGGAAAGAGCCGGCGTCCCTGCGGGACGTACCCGATACCGAGCTTCGCAATCTTGTACGAGGGTCGGCCGATCAGCTCGGTACCGAGGAAGCGGATCGAGCCGGTCGCTCTGGGGGGCGTGAGGCCCATGATCGCCGCGCAAAGTGTCGTCTTGCCCATGCCGTTGCGGCCGATCACGGCCACCGGCTGCTCGTTCTGCACGTCGAACGACACGTCGTCGAGGACGTGTGCGCTGCCGTAGAACGCGTTCAGCCCTTCGACCGAGAGCAGCTGTTCACCCACTCGCTCCTCCCTCCGGTTCGGAGCCGTAGTGGCTCCCCAGGTAGAGATCGTGAACCAGCTGGTTCGCGCGGATCTCTGCCGGCGTTCCCTCCACGATCACGCGGCCCTCGTGCATCATCGTCACACGCTCTGCAACACGGAGTGCGATATCCATGTCGTGCTCGATCAGGATCAGCGTGATGTCAGCGTCGAGCGCGAGCAAGAGCTCGGTCAGAAGCTGACGTTCACCACGGGACAGACCTGACGCGGGCTCGTCCAGCATGAGGAGCTTGGGTTCTGCAGCAAGGGCCATCGCAAGCGCGACCTGTCGGTGTTCCCCGTGCGCGAGCGCGCCGACTACGTCGCCGAGCCTGCCGTCGATCGCAGCTCGGCGCGCGGCCTCGCGTGCACGCGCACGGAGCTCGGCGTCTTTGCGGGGAAGGACGACCGGGCGTAGGTGCCCTCGGCCGACCCCGACAATCGCCAAGAAGATGTTGTCCTCGACGCTGAGACCGAGGAAGAGCCGTGACTGCTGGTAGCTTCGGGCTAGACCGAGCTTCGCCCGCTGGCGTGCAGGTTCCCGGGTGACGTCCCGGCCGAAGAGCTCGATCCGGCCGGACGTCACCGGGAGATCACCTGCGACGACGTTGAACAGCGTCGTTTTCCCCGCACCGTTCGGTCCGAGGATCGCGCGACGTTCGCCGGGTATGACGTCGAGGTCGACGTCGCTCACGGCGTGAAGGCCGCCGAAGCGCCGGCCGACCCCCCGCAATCGGAGGATCGGCTCGGCGCTCTCGGCGTGCGCTGCCGCTTCGGTCAACGCCTACCCGATGGTCTTCTTGGTGATCACGCCGTTCTGGACTGCCTTGATGTGCCCCGCCCAGGGGAACTTGTGCTTCACGCAGGGCGGCTGGCTGCGACCAGGCGGCGGCGAGGTCTTCTTGAAGAACCCACCGAACGACTGGTCGACGCCCGGCACATAGCCAACGATCTTGGCAGCGGGCTTCCCGTCCGGCCCTTTGACGATCTGCTGCGGGTACTGGTCGGCGATCGCCTGCCGGTTCGAGTCGAGCTTGACCTGACCTCCATTGCTGACCTGGTACCCGGCCTTGATCGACCTGGGCAGTGACGCGTTCAGGCTGGCCCCAAGTGCGCCGCCTGACTTCGTCAGCCCGATGACGAGCGCGTGAGCGGCGTTGAAGTAGTTGTAGACGAAGCTGTCCGTGACGTTGAATCCGGCCGGCCCGAACCACTTCTTCATGGTCGCCTCGTACTGCTTCGCCCCAGCCGTCTTCAGGCCAGGCGCGTTGCCGAAACCGCCGTAATACGCGCCGATGAGCCGCGGGGCGACGTCGGCGAAGCCGCTCTGGAAGAAGAAGAACAGGTTGCCGACGAACTTCTTCGGATCGACCTTCCCGTAGGCCGACTCGTAGGCCTTCAGCGACGGCCCCGTGCCGGTTCCACCCACGACCCAGAAGTACCCGTCGACTTTGCTAGGCGCCGGCAGTTGCTGGACGTACGGCGCGTAGTCAGTCGTGTTGAGCGGCGGGAAGACTCGCTTCACGATCTTGCCGCCCGCGCCGCAGAAGTCGGCGATCAGGCCGGCCGCGGACGTCCAGCCGAAGCTGTAGTCGTCCATGATGATGGCCGCCTTGCGCCAGCCGAGCTTCTTGTAGGCCAAGATGCCGGTGCCGGCGTTCCATTGGGCGCCGTCGCCGTGGTAGCGGAACATGTTCTTCGGCGCGATCTGCAGCGTCGGGTCCTGAGACCCGGCCGTGCCGATGATGAACGTCTTCGTCGGGTGCTTCTGTGCGTAGTGCGCGATCGTGACCGCCTCGTCCCCCGAGAGCGGGCCGATCATGATGTCCGCCTTCAGCTGCTCCATCAGGCGCTTGGTCTCGGAGATCGCGACCGGGACCGTGTCGTTGCCGCAGCCGTAGCCGACGATCTTTACCGGATGCCCGGCGATCGTGATCCCGGTCATCCCGGCGGAGGGCTTCTTCGAGCTGACCGGCTTGCCATGTGCATACTGGGCCAGCGCGGCCTCCGCTCCGCCGATGTCGAGCTCGTAGGCGCCTCCGAAGGCGCCCTTGCAATCCGACATGATCGCCAGCCTGATCACGCTCGCCGAATGTGCCGCGAGCGAGCTCGCGGCAATCGCGGCAGCCACGATCGCCATAGCGGCGAATGGAAGCAGGATCCTCCACCTCCGCCCTCTTAGTCGACCCATGTTCTAGCCCTCCTAGTGGATTGTTGACCTGCGCTCACACCGGGCGACTGTACGACGTTTGAGAGTCCGTGACCAAACCTCCTTTCCTTTTACGCCTGGGGCCCCGCCGTGCCGGCCGCCGCTGCCGCCCGCGGACCCGAGCCCTCTCGGTAACCGGCCGCGTCCCAGAGCCGGTCCCACAGCCCCATGAGCCCGCTGGGAGAGACGATGACAATGGCGAGGAAGATGAGCCCGATGACGGTGTTGAAGCTCCCACCCAGGACCGGCACCGACACGTCGCGGACGTAGTTGTTGATGACGACGAAGGCGAAGGCGCCGAGCCATGCGCCCTCGACGCGGCCGAGGCCGCCGATGACAGCGACGATGAGCAGATCGACGGTTGCGCCGAGGCCGACGTTGTCGGGGGCGATCACGCCGTTCCACCACCCGTAGAGGACGCCGGCCAGGGACGCGATGAATGCGGCGAAGGTGAACGCAAGCGTCCGGTGGAGGGCAACGTTGTAGCCGAGCGAGCCCATCCGCACCGGGTCGTCGCGAACGCCCTGAAGCGAGATTCCGAAAGGCGTGCGCACCACGTGACGGATCGCGAAGTACACGACCAAAGCGGTGACGAGTGCGATGTAGTAGAGCCGGTTTGGCTGGGTGACGGGATCGCCAACGAGCGCCGGGGTGCGGTCCGCTATCCCCGCGATCCCCGAGAAGCCGGATACCTGGGTCACCTGGCCGAAGAAAGTGAACGCGATGACGGCGTAGGTGAGGGTGATCATCAGGAAATAGATCCCTGCGCTGCGGCTCGCAACCGCGCCGAAGACGAGCCCGATCGCCGTCGTGATCGCGATCGCGAGCACGACCGCGAGCCATGGGTCAAGGCCGAGATGGAGGCCCTTGACTGCGCCTTTCGTGACCATGTTGCCGAGCGCAAAGGCGCTGATGCCGTAGAGAGCCGTCTGCGCGAGCGAGACCATGCCGCCGTAGGCCGTCAGAAAGACGAGGCTGGCGGCCGCGATGCCGATCAAGAAGGTCTGCGTCAGGACGAAGCTGACCCAGTAGCCGACGCCGAAGACCGGAAACACGGCGAGGAAGAGGAGCAGGGTCACACCGATGACCAGCTCGACCAGGTTCTTCTCCGACATGGGCCTGGGGCGCCACGCGAAGGGGCTCACGCGGGCCTCCCGAACAACCCTTGGGGCCTGAATGCGAGCACGAGCGCGAGGAGCACAAATGTGAGCACGGGCGAGTACTGCCCGCAGCAGTCACCGCCCGTCGTCGGAAGATACGAGATAGAGAAGTTGTAGACGAGGGCGTACAGGAGCGCCCCGGCGACGGTGCCGAAGATCGAGCCCAACCCTCCTACGATCACAACGACGAGCGAGTTGAGCAGCCACTGCCCGTCGGTCGTGGGGTTGACGCCGGCGTACGACGTAAAGACGGCTCCCCCCAGAGCGGCGAGCGACGCGCCGACGACGAATGCGATTGCGAACGTCACCTGGATGTTGACGCCTAGCGCCGAGGTCATCTGGCGGTCGTCGACCCCGGCACGGATCACCATGCCGGTCTTCGTGCGATAGAGCCAAAGCCAGAGCGCGATGCCGACCGCAACTCCGAGCCCGAGCATCGTCAAGCGGGCGACCGAGTACTGGACGCCCGCGATGTGGAGGTTGACGAGCCGATCGATCGCACCGGGCCAGGAGGTGTTGACGGCGCTGCCCTTCTCGATCGAGCTCTCGAGCGGGAAATGCGCCACGACCTGGTCGGCGATGATCACCGAGATGGCAATCGTGATCAGCGCCTGCCGTAGGTCCTGGCCCATGTTCCAGCGCAGGAAGACCTGCTGAGTGACGAGACCGATGCCCCCAATCGCCGCGGCCGCGACGATCGCCGGCACGAGCCAGTCCCAGGCGTTGACCTGCGAGCTGAAGACGGTCAGGCCGCCGCCGTTCGTCATCGACTGCTGAACCTCGTAGGCGATGTAGCCGCCCAGAAGCAGGAAGGAGCCGTGAGCCATGTTCACGACGCGCATCAGGCCGAAGATGAGGGAGAAGCCGCTCGCGACGATGAACATGAGGGCAGCCAACGTCAAGCCGTTCAGCAGCGTGATGAGGAAGTTGGCCGGACTGTGGATCGCGGGCCCGAAGTTCGTACTCGGCGCCCAGAACAACACCCAGACGAGGGCAAAGACCGTGGTCCCGACCGCGACTCCCACGGGAAGTCGGCGGACGAGCAGGCGCCAGTCGAACGCGCTCACAGCTCGCCGCACGGGTGGCTGAGCCTCGCGTCCGTTAGGTCGCCGATCTGGGGCACCATCAGGGGCGTTGAGTCTACGACGCCCGGGCGAAAGGTCGTCGGGCTAATCGACTTCGTGGTACAGCGTCGACCGCAACGCCTCATCGCTCTGGGGACGCTCGTCGACGACACGACGGATGTTCGCGATCACGGAGCGGTCGAGGGTGTTGACATCGGGCCAGTCCAACTCGACGAGGTTTCCCGCCGGATCCCGGATGTACATCTGAACCGCGCCGCCGGGAAGCTCGCGGACAGCTGCTCCGAATGAGTCCTCGTCGAGCAGACCGAGCTCCTTTGCCTTTAGATAAACGGCCTCGAAGTCGTCGACGTCGAGCGCGATGTGGTGGAACTCGGGCGCCGCCGTCTGCCGGTGGAAGAGATGCAGCTGCTGGTCGCCGAGGCGGAGCCACTCAACGTGTTGCGCAAAGTTGGGGCTGGGCAGCCGCTCCATCCCGAAGACGTCGGTGTAGAAGCGAAGCGATGCCTCCATGTCGGACGCGTGGATGCTGACGTGGTTGAGACGGGTCGCTCGCACGAGGGAACTCTCGGGGCTACCGTAACGCTAGTTCAGATCCGAGGGTGGCTTGCCATGGGCATTGACACGTTTGTCGGCGAGGCATATACCACTTGCGCTGTTCGCCCTCGAGTCACCGAAAGGAGGTCCATATGGCCCTCGAGATCAAGCTCTTGAGCCTTATCGACATCGACATCGAGTCGAGCTTCCTCGTCCTCGGACGCAACATGGGAGTCCGTACACGTATCCCGACCTTCGGGTTCCTGATTCTGGGCGGGGAGGAACCCCTGCTCGTCGACACGGGCGCGAGCCACGCCGACATCATGCAACGGCTCGGCATGACGGGCTTCGTCACCGAGGAGATGGAGCTCGAGAATCAGCTCGCCAGGTACGACCTCAAGCCGGACGACGTCCGGTGGGTCCTGCACACGCACCTGCACATCGACCATGCCGGGCAAGACAACAAGTTCCCGATCTCGACGACGGTCGTCATCAACCGACGCGAGCTCGAGTTCTCCGTCTCCGGACTCATGGGCGAGCAATACCCGGCGGAGTACGTCAAGCACTTGATCGACAGGCTGCACACGCCAGGCGCGCTGCGGCTGCTCGATCTCGAGCTGTCCGGACCGGAGGAAATCGTTCCGGGCGTGCGGTGCGAGGCCGCCGGCGGCCACACCGAGGGATCGATGAACGTCCTCGTCGAGACTGCGCAGGGAACGGCGTGCATCTGCGGCGACGTCATCTACGACATCCAGAACCAGATCGTCGAGCCTCTGTACCAGATTCAGGAGTTCGAGCCACAGCCGACGGGCAATCACGCGACGACCAAGCGCGCGGAGAAGGCGGCGGTCAAGAAGGCCCTCCAAAACACGTTTGTCCTTCCCGTGCACGATTACCCGGCCCGCGTCGAGGCAGGACGTGTGATCGCGCGCCTGCACGACGAAGTTCCAGGCCGTGAGGAGTCGGTGGAGATGAAGCTTCCGAGCGAAACGGGCGCAATCGCGGGGATGGAGTTCCTCCCGCACGACGCGCTCGTTCCGGCCGGCGTTTAGCCGCGAAGAGTCCTCTTCCAGGCATCGCCGCGCCCGCCTCCCACGGAGGTGGGCGCGGCGCAGCCCGAGATTCAAGGGCCGCTAGCGCTCCCAGGCGAGGCCTGCGGCGAGGACGGTCTCGTCGTGTGGCGCGATCAGCTGCAGGTCGCCGATCGCGAGACCGGCCCAGCCGAGCAGGTTGACGGGCCGAGCGAACGCCGTGAAGGGAATTCGCACCTCGAGCTCGTCGCAGTCCTCCGGCGGCAGCTCGATCCCGAGCGTCGGCGCGACGTAAAGGTCGACGTCCGGCTCGTAGCGCCGCCAGGAGTGAATCGCCGTGTAGGCGGCGTCGACTGCGTCTGCGTCGACGTGCCCGGCCAGCTCCAGCTTCGTCCGCACGTTGTCGCCGTAGTCATCGGCCCGCGCGGGGAACGTCGCGCGGTGAGTCGTCGCTGCCTCGTGAAAGAACACGGGCCACGTATTGGCGTCGGGCTCCGGGATCTCGGCTGGGACACAGCGAGCGCCCAGGCTCTCGAGCCTGGCGACGTACTGCTCTGCAGCAAGGTTCTCGGCAGGCCGTTTGCCGTCTCCGACCGAAGGCGGGCGCGTGAGCACGCCGACGTTCAACCCTTCGAGCCGCGGCTCCGGCACCTGTTTCCCTGTGAGCACCGACCACGCGAGTGCCACGTCCGCGACCGTGCGTCCCATCGGACCGACCGTGTCCAGCGTCGGGCAGAGCGGGAAGACGCCCTCCGTCGCGACCGAGCCCCAGCGCGGCTTCAGGCCGACGGTGGCGCAGCACGCCGACGGTAGTCGAATCGAGCAGCCGGTGTCGGTGGCGAGACCGACGTCGCACCAGCCCGCTGCGAGCGCGGCCGCGTTGCCGCCGCTCGAGCCGCCGGTCGTCCGGCCCGGATGGAGCGGGTTCTTGACCGTCCCGTACCAAGGGTTCTGGCTCGTCACGCCCCAGGCGAACTCGTGCAGGTTCGCCTTGCCGACGATGACCGCTCCCGCGTCCACCAGACGCTGCACCGCCGGCGCAGTGCGCTCGGGCACGTGGTCGGCGTAGATCTTCGACCCGTACGTCGTGCGGATCCCGGCCGTGTCGATCAGGTCCTTGACGATGAGCCGCTTGCCGGAGAGGGGCCCTTGCCTCGGCTCGTCCGGCTGGTCGACCCAGGTGATGACGGCGTTGAACGGGTCGTCAGTCACCGCCGAACGACGGCGACTGCCTCGACCTCGATCTTCGCGCCGGGGACCGCGAGCCGGCCGACCTCGACGAGCGTGCTCGCCGGACGTGACTCGCCGAAGAACTCCTGGCGGATGGGATTGATCTTCGGCCGATCGTCGACGTCCGTCAGGAACACCGTCACCTTGGCCACGTCGGCGAACGACGAGCCGCCTGCTTCGAGCACTGCCGCGACGTTTTCGAACGTCTGCCGTGCCTGAGCAACGACGTCGTCGCCTCCGACGAGTCGGCCGTCCGCGTCGACCGGCACACAGCCGGAGACGAAGAGAAGGTCGCCGACCCGCACGGCGTCCGTGTAGTGGCTGATCGGCTCGGCCTGGCCGGCCGCCCGGATCTCTTCGCGCCCTGTCACGTCGACGAGGATAATCCGTGGGCTGTGGAACCGCAGTTCGTGCACTTCGACGACGTCCGTTCCTTCGAGCTGGCCTCAGGCGTCAACGGCCGTCCTCTCTTCGGCGAGGGCGCGATGCTGAACCTGATCGATTTCGAACCCGGGGCAACGGTGCCGTTACACAGTCACGAGCACGAGCAGCTCGGCATCGTCCTGCGCGGGATGCAGGCCCTCGTCGTCGACGGCGAGGCGCACGAGCTCGGCCCGCTCGAGGGCTACGTCCTCCCCGGCGGGGTCGAGCACTCGGCGTACTGCGGTCCCGAAGGCGCGCTCGTCCTGGACGTCTTCCGCCCCGTACGCGAGGACTACCGGGAACGTTGGCGGTCGGAGGGCTGACTCCGGTCGAGCGAGTTACGCGGGCGCGGCTGCGCCGATCGCCTCGAGCACGGCGGCGCACGTCGTGACCGTGGAGACGTTCTGGAGCGCGAAGTTGATCGACGCGTTGTGCCAGTCCGCGCTCATCGTCGAACAGCCGTCCTCCGGAACGACCATGAAGAAGCCCTTGTCGGCACCGACCCGAGCGGTGTGCTCGATCGACATGTTCGTCCACGCGCCCGTGATGATCACGGTATCCCGGCCCAGGCCCCCGAGCAGCAGCTCGAGCTTCGTTCCTTGCCAGCCGCTCATCCGCATCTTCTCCACGACGAAGTCGCCGGGCTGCGGCTCGAGCCCGTCCACAGCGGCTGCCCCCCACGTTCCTCGCACGAGAGCATTGGCTTCCTTCACGCCCTGGAAGAGCGGAGCGTTGAGCTTCAGCCCGGGCGCACCTTCCTCGACGACGTAGTGCACGTGGATCACCGGGATGCCCGCCGCGCGGCAGGCTTCCGCGAGCTGCTTGACGTTCTCGACGACGTTCTGCTCCTTGGCATGCTGCGGAGCGCCCGACTCGGCGAAGGCGCCGCCCTCGGCCATCACATCGTTCTGAAGGTCCTGGATGATCAGGGCCGCTCGCCCTGGATCGACGTCGATGCGCTCGGTTTCGCTCACGGTTTCCTCCTCACGTCATGTAGCTGAGCCGATTACCTGAGACCTTCATCGAGATGCGGTACAACGAGGTCGTGCTCGGCATGTACAGGTCGCTCCAAGCGTTGCCGCCCCAGTTCAGGTTGCCGACGTTCTCCGGAACCGCGATGACGCCGAGCAGCTCAGCGTCCGGACTGATCACCCACACGCCGGCGGGGCCCGTGACATAGATGTTGCCGTGCTCGTCGCACTTCATCCCGTCCGGGATTCCCTCCTCGATGACACCGGAGCCGATGTTCTCGAAGAACATCCGGCCGTTCCCGATCGTTCCGTCCGGTTTCCGGTCGAAGACGCGGATATGCGCACGAGGCGTGTCGTTGATGTACAGGAGCGACTCGTCGGGCGAGAAGCAGAGACCGTTCGGCTGCTCGAAGTCGTCGACGAGAAGCTGAGGATCGCCTCCGTCGGGCGCGATCCGGTAGACGCCCTGGAAGCCGAGCTCGCGCTCGCGCTCGATGCCGAAGACCGGCATGCGCCCGTACCACGGGTCGCTGAAGTAGATCGAACCGTCGTTTGCGACGATCACATCGTTGGGGCTGTTCAGCTCCTTGCCCTCGTAGTGCGAAGCGAGGGTCTCGCGATTACCCCCCGTGCCGTCGGGGTCCATGCGGACGAGTGAGCTGGTGACGTGCTCGCAGACGAGCAAGCGTCCCTGGGCGTCGTAGGTCATGCCGTTGCCTTTGTTGCTCGGGTTGGCGACCTCGGTCACGCCTGCCTCGCTCCAGCGACGCCGAATGTCGGCCGGCATGTCGCTGAAGAGCAGATAGCGCCCTTCCTTGTTCCAGAGGGGCCCCTCGGTGAAGGTGAAGCCCGTCGCGAGCTTCTCGACCTGCGCCTGCGAGTCGACGAGCTCATGGAGCTTCTCCGACTTGACGTCAACGGCCATCTCGGCTCCTTTTTTGCGCTATGGAAGCTGGCCGAACCTAACACGGACCGCGCGGCCGGCCTAGTATCGCCTAGGCCGGTTGCGGTTGCTCGACGTGGATGCGCGTCTTCGAGTTGCGCAGGAAGCCGCCGTCACGCCCCGCACGTGTCGCAAGGATCTCGCCGAGGACGGAGAGCGCCGTCTCGGCCGGCGAGTCGGCGCCGATGTCCAGTCCCGTCGGCCCCGAGACGCGCTCGAGTGCCTGCTCCTCGACGCCGGCCTCGAGCAGGCGCTCACGCCGCCGCTCCTGGTTCCGCCGCGAGCCGAGCGCCCCGATGTAGAACGCCTCCGTCGCGAGCGCGCCCTGGATCGCGGGAACGTCGAACTTGTCGTCATGCGTCAACACGACCACCGCGGTCTGGTAGTCGGGCAGCACCTGCTCGATGGCGTCTTGCGGCCACGCGACGAGGAGCTCGTCGGCGCTCGGGATCCGCTCCCTCGTGGCGAACTTGGCCCGCGCATCGGCCACGATGGTCCGCCAGCCCAGCTGTTTCGCGGCGGCGCAGAGCGCTTCGGCCGTGTCGACGGCGCCGATGACGAGCAGGCGCGGAGCAGGCCCGTAGATCTCGGCGAACACCTTGCGCCCGTCGTCGAGCTCGAGCAGCGTGTTGCGACCCTTGCGTAGTAGCCCGTCGACCCGCTCGGTCAGCTCGCCGGGACCCTGCCCGAATGTGTCTCCCGCCTCCGTCACCAGTAGCTCGGCGCCGAGAGGCTCGCCCTCGACGACGGTGAAGAGCACCGCGCGCTCTTCGCTCTCGATGATCGGCAGCAGGCGCGCGACGAGCGGCTCCGGCGTCTGATCGACGAAGACATCGATCTCGCCGCCACATGGCAGGCCGACCGAAAAGGCGAGGTCGTCAGAGATCCCGTAGGACAGCAGTTGCGGCTTGGAGCCCTCGAGCACCTCGCACGCGTGGTCGTAGACATCGCTCTCGACACAGCCTCCCGACACCGAGCCGGCCATCTCGCCGCTCTCGGAGATCGCGAGCTTGGCTCCGACCGGCCGCGGCGCCGAGCGCCTGGTCGCGATCACGGTCGCGAGCGCGAACTTCTCGCCGCGCGCGCGCCAACGCTCGATATCTGCCAGGACCTCTTTCAAGCCGCGTGCCTCCTTTCGATGCCGGCAAGCACGCCGGCCAACTCCTCGAGACTCACCAGATTATGTCCGGCCACGAAGCGATCAACGTGCGGGAGGGCCGCTCTCATCCCTTCCGCGAGTGGCTGGTACTCCGGATTTCCCTTCAACGGGTTCACCCAGACGATCGCGTACGCGGCCCGTTGCAGGCGGGCCATCTCCCTGGCGACCAGCGCCGGATCCTCGCGCTCCCAGCCGTCGGACACGATCACGACGACGGCGCCACGGGTCAGTGCACGCCTTCCCCAGGTGTCGTTGAACACCTTCAGAGAAGCGCCGATGCGGGTCCCGGAGGCCCAGTCGACGACGCGCTTGGCGGCAGCAGCGAGTGCCTGCTCCGGATCGCGGGTCCGGAACTCCTCCGTCAAGCGAAACAACCGCGTCCCGAACACGAACACCTCGACGCCACGGCCCGATCCGACGACGGCGTGCAGGAACAACAGCAACGCGCGTGTGTAGGCCTCCATCGAACCCGACACGTCACAGAGCACGACGAGCTTCCGCGGCACGTGGATGCGGCGACGGAACGTGCGCTCGATCGGATCGCCCCCGCGTGCAAGCGATCGCCGCGCAAGCCGACGCAGGTCCAGCCTACGGCCGCGCGAGTGCGGCCGCAGTCGCCGGGACCGTCGTACCGGACGAGCAGCTGCGACCTCGGCGATCGCCCGCGAGAGCCGCGCGAACTCCTCCGGGGTCATCGCGGCGAAGTCCTTCCGGCGCAGGACCTCGTGCAGGCTCCAGCCGACCTCGGTGACCTCGTCGCCACGGCCGTCGACGCCACCGCTGCGGTCGGTGCGCGTGCGCTCCGAGAGACGAGCCGGCTTGTCGACCGGCAGAGCGCCTCGGTACGGCGGACGCGACGGCGACCGCAGGAACCAGGCAGCGAACGCGCGGTCGAAGCTCTCGAGGTCTTCGGGGCGCGAGACGAGTGTCGTGCGCAGCGCCCAGTAGACGTCGTCGCGGTTACGGATGTCGAGCCGGTCGAGGCCGGTCAGCGCATCGGAGATGCGTGCCGGGCCGACCTCGAGTCCCGCCTCACGCAGGATGCGGCCGAACGTGACGACGTGGCGGACGAACCCGCCCTCAGACGGCGCCGGCGGCGACAGTCCGTGCCTCCTCGACGAGCGCAACGAGGGCCTCGTCGCGAACGGCGGCGAAGTCCTCGTGGTACTTCAGGACCGAGCCGAGCGTGTCCTCGACCGTCCGCGCGTCGAGGTCCTGCCGGCCGAGGGCGGCGAGCGCCTGCGCCCAGTCGATCGTCTCCGCGACACCGGGCGGCTTGGCGAGATCCAGCCTGCGCAGTCCCTGGACGAACGCCGCCGCCTGACCGGCCAGCCGAGCCGGGATCCCGGGGACGCGCAGACCGACGATCTCGATCTCACGCTCGAGTGTCGGATGATCGATCCAGTGGAAGAGGCAGCGCCGTTTGAGCGCGTCGTGCAGCTCCCGCGTGCGGTTCGAGGTCAGTATCACGGCAGGACGCCGCGGCCCGCTCACCGTGCCGATCTCCGGGATCGTGATCTGGAAGTCCGAGAGCATCTCGAGCAGGAACGCCTCGAACTCGTCGTCGGCGCGATCGATCTCGTCGATCAGCAGCACCACCGGTTCGGTGCTCTCGATCGCCTCCAGCAGCGGACGGCGGATCAGGAAGTCCGGACCGAACAGCTCCTGCTCGGACACGGTTCCCTCCTGCGCGGCCCGGATGTGGAGCAGCTGCCGGGAGTAATTCCACTCGTAGACGGCGTGGGCGACGTCGAGCCCTTCGTAGCACTGCAGCCGAATCAGACGGGACGAGGTCGCCTGTGCGAGCGCCTTGGCGGCCTCGGTCTTCCCGACGCCGGCTTCCCCCTCGAGCAGCAACGGCTTTTCGAGCGCAAGCGAGAGGTACAGCGCGGTCGCGAGGCCACGCTCGGGTAGATACCTCGCACTGCGGAGGCCGGCCTCGAGCTCGTCGATCGTCGCAAACGACACGTCTCTCACGATAACCCGGGCTGGACACCGCGGACGGGGGCCGTGTTGCGCCTGCCGCGCGGACGGTGACAGAATCGGGCTCGGTGATCGCCTTCGAGGAGGAGCGGCGCGTGACATCGACATCCCTGGAGAACGCGGAGCTCGTCCTCCCCACATCACGGGACGAGGCCGTCCACGCATTCGGCGACGGCTCGGGCGTGGCGGTGCTCGGCGGCGGCACGATTCTCATGCCCGAGCTGAGCTATGGAAGGCTCAGGCCGAAACGGGTCCTGCTCCTGCAGGACGCTGGGCTCTCTGGAGTCGCGCGTAACGGCGGCTCCTTGACCATAGGAGCCATGACGACGGTCGCGGAGCTCGAGCAGGGACCCGAACCGCTCGGAACGGCGGCACGCAACGTCGCAGATCACGAGATTCGCGCCCAGGCGACACTCGGCGGCAATCTCTGCGCGCCGGCGGGCGGAGCAACTCCGCGCGGCGACCTGCAGGCCGCGCTGATCGCGCTCGGCGCCCAGGTCAAGACGGCGGGCAAGGACGGCGAACGCACCGAGCCGATCGAGGACTTCCTGGCGGCTCCGGACCGACGCCTAGTGCTCGAAGTGGAGATCGAAGAGCCGCAGCGTGCAGGTTACGCGGCGGCCCACAGGCCGCATGCGCACGCGTACACGATCGTTGCGGTCTGCGCGGCCGAGACCTCGGCCGGCTTGCGCGTCGGTCTGACCGGAGCCGGTCCGAGCGGCGTGCGTGCGCACTCGGTCGAAGACGCCTTGGCAGCGGGCGCCTCGACGCAGGAGGCGGCGCAAAAGGCTCTCGACGACGCACAGCTACAGGACGACGCACTCGCATCGGCGTGGTACCGGCAGCGGCTGCTCCCGGTGTTGGTTCGGAGGGCGCTCGACGATCTCGAAGGAGGAACATGAGACTCACGGTCAACGGTGAGCCGCGCGACCTGCACAGCCCGCCGCTCACGTCGCTCCTGACCGCGCTCCGTGAGGAGCTCGAGATCACGAGCCCCAAGGCCGGCTGCCACCAGGGCGGCTGCGGCGCCTGCACGGTCCTCGTCGACGGCGAGGCGCGACGGTCGTGCCTCCTTCCGCTTGCAGCGGTCGACGGTGCGGCAATCACGACCCTCGAGGGCCTCGGGACGTCGGACAACCTCTCGTCCGTTCAAGCCGCGTTCGACGAGCACTACGCCGCGCAGTGCGGCTTCTGCACGTCCGGCTTCATCATGGCGGCAACGGCGCTGATCGACCGGACGCCGAAGGCGAGCCGCGAGGACATCTTGACGGCGCTCTCCGGTCACGTCTGCCGCTGCACCGGATACATCAAGATCGTGAGCGCGGTCGAGGCCGCCGCCAAGGGCGACGTCCATCCCGAACGCGTCGAACCGAGCTTCGAGCCCGAGGAGGCTGAAGTGCTGATACCAGGAAGCCCGGCGTGAAGGCCGTCGGCGCGAGACTCCCGCGTTACGACGGCGTCGCGCACGTCACGGGCCAGACACAGTACGTCGACGACATCCGCATCCGCGGCACGCTCTGGACGAAGGCGCTGCGCTCGCCCCACCACAACGCCGCAATCACTCGCCTCGACACGAGCAAGGCCGAAGCGTTGCCCGGCGTGCATGCGGTGGTCACCCACAAGGACGTTCCGCACAACGTCTACGGCCACTTGGAGGCGCTCGGAATCCCTGCGGACGAGCCACTGCTCGCCGTCGACGAGGTCCGCTACAAGGGTCAGCCGATCGCGGCTGTCGCCGCAGTCGACGAGGACACCGCGCGCGAGGCGGTGAGTTTGATCGAGATCGAGTACGAGGAGCGGCCGGCGTTCTTCGACATACGCAAGGCGATGGATCCCGACTCGCCGCAGATCCATCAGTGGGGGCCTGTGTACCCCCACTTCGGCTCGTACAACCACAGGCGCGTCCGCAAGGGCGACATCGATGCCGCGTTCGAGCAGGCGGACACGATCGTGGAAGGGGTCTACCGCCCCCAGGCGATCGAGCACTGCCCGATCGAGCCGCAGACCGCCCTCGTCGTTCCCGAGGCCAACGGGCGGTTGACGATCTACTCGTGCACGCAGGCCATGTATTTCTCGATGGGCGTCGTCGCCGCACATCTCCAGTGGCCGCTGAACAAGTTGAAGTTCGTCGGCGGCACGGTCGGCGGCGGTTTCGGCGGCAAGGTCGACACCGCGAGCGAGACGATCTCCGCGCTGCTCGCGCTCAAAGCCAAGCGACCGGTGAAGTGGCGCTGGACGCGTGAAGAGGAGTTTCTCGCCTCCTCCACGCGAGCCCCGTGGCACATGGAGCTCGCGGACGCCGTCACGAGTGACGGGTGGATCCTCGGCCGGAGGATGACGACGCTCCACGACGCGGGCGCGTATGCCCGCTTCTCGCCGTACGGCGTCACGAAGCATGCGTTCCACCACACCGGCGCGTACACGATTCCGAACGTGCACTTCGACGGCTTCGTCGTCTTCACCAATCGCGTTCCGACGACGGCGATGCGCGGGTTCGGCGTCACCTCTGTTTCCTTCGCCGTGGAGACGCACGTGAACCGGATTGCCGAGGTGCTCGGAATCGATCCGCTCCAGCTCCGGTTGAAGAACGCCAACCGAATCGGCGACACGACTCCGAATCGGGTCGTGCTCAAGGATCCGTCGACGGTTCCGGTCGTGCTCGCTGCAGCGGACCGAGTCGGCTACGACCTTCCGGACGAATACAAGTCGATGACGAACGAGCGGCGCTCGGGCGATCTCCTGCCGCCACACCTGGTCGACCAGCTCGGCGGCTCGGATGCTTCGACGAACGGAGGGGGTCGGTAATGGCGAAGCACAAGGGCAGGGGGATCGCCACGATCGAGTACCCCACCGGCATGAACCAGAACGGCGACCCGAGCCAGGCCTGGGTCAAGCTCAAGCCCGATGGCCGCGTCGACGTCTTCTCCGGCACCGTCGACATCGGCCAAGGATCGCGGACCGTCCACACACAGATCGTCGCGGACACGCTCGGCGTCCCCTTCGACTGGGTCACCAACGACAACACGAACACCGACTCGTCCGCCGTGTGCACCGGGAGCTTCGCTTCTCGCGGCACGTTCATCGGCGGAAATGCCGTCCGCTTCGCGGCCGAGCAAGCTCGTGAGCGAATCCTCGACATCGCCTCCAAAGAGCTCGAGATCGCGCCCGGCGACCTCGACATCGTCGAAGGCGAGGTCGTCGCGAAGGGAGCGCCGGACCGGAAGATCGGCATCCCGGAGGTCGCCGCGGCGGCGACCTGGAACTACGGGGAACTGATCACCGGTACCGGCGCGGCGTTGAAGCCGTACGCCGACGTGAGCGACGACGACGGCTCGGTGGAGATCGAGCCGCATTCGGCGATCTCGTACGCGGCCTGCGTGGCGGAGGTGGAGGTCGACGACGAGACGGGCGAGGTGACCGTCGAACGGCTGATCCAGGTCTACGACGTCGGCCGTGCAATCAATCCGACGCTCGTCGAGGGCCAGATCGAAGGCGGCGCGATGATGGGGCTCGGGCTCGGACTGCTCGAAGAGGCGTACCCCTACTACCCCGCGCCGGACCATCGCGGTGGCGAGTTCGGCGCTTATCTCGCACCCGCGCTCGAAGACCTCCCCGACGTCGACAACCTGATCATCGAGAACCCATCCGAGGACGGGCCGTTCGGCGCGAAGGCGATCGGCGAGATGGCGAACAACGCGCAGCCCCCGGCAATCGTCTCGGCGATCTACGACGCCGTGGGCGTGTGGGTGACCCAGATGCCGGCGACGCCGGAGCGGGTCCTGCGCGCACTCGACGGAGAGAAAGAGCCGCGGCGCGAAGGCAAGCGCGTCATCTTCGACGACCAGCTTTCGATCCGGACGGTGAGCTCGGCCGGCGGCAAGGGCTTCTTCGAGACAGATGGCTGATACGGCGACGCCGTTTCGAACGTGGAACGGCGTCGAGGCTTGGCAATTCGCCGACGGCGTCCGCCTGCACGCCATCGGCGGAGAGCAGATCCTGCTCTGCCGCGTCACCTACGAGCCCGGAAAGCAGGTGCCGGACCACAACCACGAGCACACCGAACAGGTGATGGCGATCGTCGACGGTGAGGTGAGGATCACCGTGGAGGGAACGACCCGCGACGTGAAGGCCGGCGACGTGATCGTCATCAACCGGGGTGTCCGGCACAGCCTCTACTCGGAGAACGGAGTGACCTTCTTCGAAGCGCTCGCGCCCGTGCCGCTCGACCACGTTCCCGACCGGGAGCGCGACCTCGTGCTCGGCCCCGACGGCGGCAGCGGTCACGTCGAGCGCTGACCGGAGGCAAGAAAGGAGTACGCAATGCCGATGATCGAAGTCAAGCTCTACGACCACCGCGTGACGGAGGAATCCGTCCCCAAGATGATCGAGGCACTCACGGACGCCCTCCACGAGTCGAGCGGGGCGGCCAAGGAGCACATCCACGTCGTCATCCAGGGCGTGTCGCCCAAGCACTGGGGCATCGCCGGCAAGCCAGCGGGCTAGATCCATGCCACTGATCGAGGTCAAGCTCTTCGACCTGAGGCACCGCCTGCGGTGCCGACCCTCAGGACGCACGGGCTTGGCCCGTGTGTCCGTCGGAAACGACCGGTCGAACCGCTTGTACCGGACAGACCACGAGGAGAACCCAATGCCGCTGATCGAGGTCAAGCTCTTCGATCTGAGGCACCGCTTGCGGTGCCGACCCTCAGGACGCACGGGCTTGGCCCGTGTGTCCGTCGGAAACGACCGGTCGAACCGCTTGTACCGGACAGACCACGAGGAGACCCAATGCCGCTGATCGAGGTCAAGCTGTTCGATTTCAGGATGGACGAGGAGACGAGCCGCAAGCTGATCGCGGGACTCACTGATGCTCTCTGCGAAGCCACAACCGAGGGACTGCGCGAGCACACGTGGGTCGTCGTCGAAGGGCACTCGCCGAAGAACTGGGGTGTCGGCGGAGTGCCCTGGCCAGCGGAGATGACGCCGCCCTGATCCCTGATCCGCGCGAAAGCGTTGCTTTCGCGCGGGTTGGGTACGGCGCTTGTCGCGCGTAACGTGCGCGGGCGGAGCCCGCCCACTCTTATCGCTATCGGGTTTGGCTTCGGCCTTTGCTGTGGTCCACGGGCGGCGGCGGCGGCGTGCCCAACCCCGAGCAAAAGCGAAGCTTTTGCTAGGAGACGCTAGGCCAGTTCCAACTCCACGGCAGGGGCACCCGGGGTGACCGCGGCCGTCTCGCGCGCGTGTAACAACGTCGTCTGGACGATCAGCTTGGCGCGGGCGAAGTTGTCCATCACCGTCGGCACGGGCCCGACGCGCTGCTTCAGCGCGTACCCGCCCGCGTTGCGGCCGATTGCACGGTAAGACTCGAGCGTAAGGGACGGCGCCATGCCGAAGAGCTCGAGGTTGTCGAGTGGCTGGAGGTCGGCTCGGTGGATCACCGTCGTCCCCTTCGACTGGATCCCGATCGCAACGCGGGAGCCGGCCAGCACCGCGCCGTCGTGGCCGATGAAAGCCACGTCGGATGCGCGGCGCACACGGACGAGGCGCGGCACGGCGCCCGCGTCTCGCACTCCCGCGATCAGCGCCTCGAGCACGTCGTGGTGTGCCAGGCCTCCGATCGTCGTGCGCAGCCCGTCGGCGAACGCCGGACCCAGCGCGATCACGACGTCGTCCGGATCGTTGCCTATCATGGCAACGTGCTTCTCGACCACGACAGCCGGTTGAACGTCCGTCGTTTCGTCCAACGTGCTTGCGTCGAGCTCGTGCGGAAGGTGCTGCAGGCGCTCCCACCGTTCGCCGTCCAGGCGATAGCCCGTGCCGGGGCCCGAGTAGCGGTTCGGATCGTTGACCGCCGCCTCGACCGTGCCGGTGGGTCCGATGATGGCCGAGGTCTGGAGGTAGTCGCCCGACACGCGCTGGCGCTGCATGCCCACGATCGCCTCGGCGACCTCGGTGAAGGCGTGCCGGTCGAGCTCGCGCGCCACGTCGAGGCCGCTGATTCCCTCGGCCAGAACCCGGTCGGCGGCGGCCACATCGGCAGCTCGATCACGGTCGGGCAGATCACGGCTGTCGAGTGCATACGTCGCTGCTTCGACTTCCTCGTCCGTGATTGCAGGAAAGTCAAAAGCGGCGAAGACAGTCTGGATCGCGCGCGCCGCGCGCTCGCGCACGCGGACGGTCTGACTCTCGCTGAGGGGCTCGATGCCGCCGTCGACCTGCCAGTCGCGTTGCATCGTCAGCCACTCGTCGATGTCGTCGGCGTCGTAGTTGCCGCCCCCGAACATGTTGTCGTAGCGGGGCATCACGCTCCAGCCGGACGTGACGAAATCGGTCCCCGGAAGGAACTGACCCATCAACTTGGCGGCGCGTCTGGTCGGGGAATGCGAGGCGATGGCGTCGTTTCCGGATGCGACCTCCAGGTCGAGCCAGGCCGCGAGCAGGTTCTCGGCCAGGATCTCGCACGATCCCGCTGGGACGCTCATCACGAGCGCGACGCACGAGATCGCGCCGTTCTGCACCCCTTGCGACCCAGCCGCCCGCGCCAGAGCCAGGCAGCGTGCTTCGAGGTAGAGCATCGAGCACCCGCCTGCGTGCCCCATCAACGCCTCGGAGCCGCCGCCGGACGTGAAGCGCACCTTGATCCCGCGCGACGCGTACGCCGAGGCGAGAAAGCCCTTCGACCACGGCGTGTCGTCGCCGTCCACGAACACGGGCTCCGTTCCGTAGACGGACAGGGTCTCCGCGTACGTGGTGATGCCCTGGATCGCCAGCTGCAGCGACCGTCGCTCCTCGATCGCGCACTGAGTCAGCACGCCCGGTCTGCCGGTCTGCGAGCCCACGAGAATCGCCATCGCGTTCAAGGGCGCATACCGCGAGACGCCGACCGTCGTCTCGATCTCGGCGAAGCCCCGCGCCGCCGCCTCCGCGGCATCGGCCGCGAGCAGCGCCGGGTTCTCCTTCAGATTGGTGACGTGCGCCTGGTTTGCGGGGGCCCTGCGGGCGCGCAGCTTCTTGAGTGCGAACATCATTTCGACGGGGTCGAGCAGCGAGACGACGCGCGCCAGCCGTGCTGGTGTGAGTCCGCGTCCAAGGCGGACGAGCTCTTCTCGCGACACATTGACGTCGACGAGTCGGTGGGCGAGCTCGGCGTCGTCGAGAGCCATGGCCTCGGCCGTCACGTCGAGATCGAGACCGTGGCTCGCGATGAAGTGGTCGATCGCGTCGAACTCCGCTTCGCTCCGGCCGTCGAGCCAGACGACTCGCCCCTGCTCGACCTTCAGCCCCGGCTCCGGATCATTCGGACCGTTCATCGCCACGAGCCCGAGGTCGGGGTGCGGAGTGATCAGAACCTCGCGCCGCAGTTCGCGGCGCTCGCGCTCGGCGAACCGCCTAGACCGCTGGGTCATCGGCGCGAAGGAGATTCCGCTTGGCGTAGACCGCCCCCGCTTCCCGGACGAAGGTGGCGGTCTTCGCCGCCCCGAAGTCGCTCTCGAGCCGCTCGGCCCAGCTTTCGAGCTCCTCGGCGGTCGAGCGATGCGGACGAAGGGCGGTGTAGACCTCGAGGACAACCTCGTCGGGCACGCCCGTCAGCTCAGCCGCACGCTCGAGGTTGGCCGCGAGCTGCGAGCGGCCGGCTGCGAGCGCCACCTGCGCCTGCAGCGCGAGCGTCTGCGCCGTCGCGCGCATCTCCGACGCGTCCAACCGTCCGGAGCGAAGCGCGTCGAGCGTGAGCTCGTCCAGCGCGAGTCCGCCGGGCGTCCGGACCAGATCGGGTCGCTCGGTCCCGATCGGGTAATCCGCACTGGGATCGAACGCCACCGGTCAAGCTTAATCCTAGCCCGCTTGCCGTTCGCGCCGCGATATAAGACTGTATGAACGCGTACGACTTCAGCAGTCGCGTGGCCCTCGTCACGGGGGGCGCGAGTGGTATCGGCGCGGCGACGGTCGAGTTGCTGCGAACGAACGGCGCGCGCGTTGCCGTGCTCGACCTCGATCCGAGCGGCCAGCACGAAGACGTGTTGCCCATTCGAGGCGACGTAACGAGATCGGAGGACGCCGACGCAGCCGTCGGTCGGGTCGACTCCGAGCTCGGCGGTCTCGACATCCTCGTCTGCTCCGCAGGAGTCGGCGGCGATTCTGTTCGCGCTGTGGACATGCCGGACGAAGAATGGCGGCGTGTGTTCGCGATCAACTGCGACGGCACGTTCTTCTGCAACCGTGCTGCTCTGCGAAAGATGGTCGAACGTGGATACGGACGCGTCGTCAATGTCGCCTCGATCGCCGGTAAGGAGGGCAACCCGAACGCCTCCGCGTACTCGGCGAGCAAGGCCGCCGTGATCGGAATGACCAAGTCGCTCGGCAAGGAGGTCGCCGGCTCCGGCGTGCTGGTGAACTGCATCGCGCCGGCAGTCATCGACACGCCGATCCTCGGTCAGCTGAGCGAAGAGCACATCGGCTACATGCTCCAGAAGATCCCCCTCGGCAGGGTCGGCAAGCCTGAAGAGGTGGCCCACCTGATCGCCTACCTCGCGAGCGAGGATCTGAGCTTCGCGACCGGAGCATGCTTCGACATCTCCGGGGGCCGGGCCGTCTATTGATCCGCAGCGTCCGCTTCAGGGAGCCGGGTCACGAGCCGCGGCTCGGGCTCGTCGAACCGGATGCGCCGCCGGTCGTGGCCGAACTGGAGAGCGACGACGTCCTCGCCGTTCTGCGCGGGGAGCGCGCCGTTACGGGACGGACGATCGCAGCGCTCGATGCCGAGACGCTCGAGCTGCCGCCGCCGTTCGAGCTGCTTGCGCCGCTCGTTCCGCCCGAGACCTGGGCGGCCGGCGTCACGTACGAACGAAGCCGTGACGCTCGCGTCGACGAAAGTCGAGTTGAGGCAAGAGACGTCTACAGCCTCGTCTACGACGCCGACCGTCCGGAGCTGTTCATGAAGGACGCAGGCGGCCGTCGAACCGTCGGACCTGGCGCTCCGGTGGGAGTCCGCTCCGATGCCTCGTGGACGGTGCCGGAGCCGGAGCTCGCGCTCGTTCTGGCTGCCGACGGCGAGTTGCTCGGAGCCACGATCGGCAACGACGTGACGGCACGCGACGTGGAGGGCGAGAACCCCCTCTACCTCCCCCAGGCCAAGCTCTTCGCCGCCGCCTGCGCGCTCGGCCCGGCGATCGCGGTTCCGGAGGACTGGTCGGAGCCGTTCGAGATCCAGCTCCGCCTCAGCGGCCCGGACGGCGAGGTTATCTACGAAGCCCAGACCTCGACAGCAAGGATGCGCCGCTCGTTCGAAGAGCTGGCGGCGTGGGTGGTGCGCGAGAATCCCGTCCCTGCCGGCAGTGTCCTCCTGACCGGCACGGGTCTGGTTCCGCCCGACGACGTGGCACTGGCAGCCGGCCAACACATCGAGATTCGAATCCCGGGAATAGGCAAGCTCGTGAATCCAGTCGGCGATGCAGCCGGCCTTCTTCCCGCCGAAAGGAGCAAGACCCATGTCCGATAGCGTGCTCGAAGCGCCCGCGCGGCCGGAGCTCGCCAACTACGTCGGCGGCGAGTGGACGCCGGCGCGGAGCGGCCGCACCTACGAAAAGCGCAATCCCGCCAACCCGGACGAGATCGTCGGTGAGTTCCCGGCGTCCGGTGAAGAGGACGTGAGCGCGGCGGTCGAGGCTGCCGCGAACGCATTCCCCGCCTGGTCGGCAATGCCCGCGGCAGCGCGCGCGACTGTGCTGATGCGCGCGGCCGACGCGATCGAAGCACGCGTCGAGGAGATGGCGGCCGACATGACGCGCGAGATGGGGAAACCCTTACGCGAAGCCCGCCTGGAGTCGGCCCGCACGGCTGCGATCTTCCGCTACTTCGCAGGCGAGGCATGGCGTCCGCAAGGCGAGTTGTACGAGCAATCGGCGACCGGCTCCACGCTCTACACGCTGCGGCGACCGCTCGGCGTCGTCGGCTTGATCACACCGTGGAACTTCCCCGCGGCGATCCCCGCCTGGAAGATGGCTCCTGCGCTCGTCTACGGCAACACCGTCGTGCTGAAGCTCGCTCAGGAAGCGCCGCTCACCGGCCTGCACCTCGCTGCCGCGCTGGACGAGACCGGCATTCCCGAGGGCGTGCTCAACGTCGTCATCGGCCGCGGCGCCGAGGTCGGAACGCCGCTCGTCAGGCACCCGAAGGTCCGCGCGATCTCGTTCACGGGCTCGGTCGCCGTCGGCCACCAGGTGCGCGAGCAGGCGACCGCCGGCGGGAAGCGAGTCCAGCTGGAGCTCGGCGGCCACAATCCGCTGATCGTGACCGCTGACGCCGACCTGGGTCGCGCGGTCGAGGCCGCCTACGCAGGCGCATTCTGGTCGGCGGGCCAGAAGTGCACCGCGACGCGCCGCATCTACGTCGAGGCGCCCGTCTACGACGAGTTCCGGCAGCGGCTCCTGGATCGCATCCACAGCGGCAAGGTCGGCGATCCGACCGATCCGGAGACCGAGGTCGGTCCGCTCGTGAACGAGAAACAGCTGAACGACGTCCTCGAGGCTGTCGAGCAGGGGAAGCGCGAGGGAGGCACGGTGCTCGCCGGCGGCGAACGCATCGACGATGACTCGTACCTGATGGCGCCGACCCTGTTCGAAGGCGTGGCCGACGATGCGATGCTCTCCTGCGAAGAGGTCTTCGGTCCCGTCACCTCGCTCTACCGATACACCACGCTGGACGAAGCGATCGAGCGCGCGAACGCGGTCGAGTTCGGACTGTCGGCCGCGATCTTCACGAACAGTCTGACGGCGACCCAGGAATTCGTGCAGCGTGCCGAGGCCGGCCTGCTCCACGTGAATTCGCAGACCGCGGGGGCGGATGTCCACGTCCCGTTCGGTGGGATCAAAGGCTCGGGCTACGGGCCGCACGAGCAGGGCCGGGCGGCGCTCGAGTTCTACACCGAAGTCGTCACGGTCTATCAGGACGCCTGAGCGATCGGATGAGCCAGGAGCGCTTTTTGATCACCGGTGCGCTCGGGTGCATTGGCGCCTGGTCGTGCGCGCAGCTCGTGCGGGAGGACGTTTCGGTGATTCTGTACGACCTCGGCACGAACAGAAGCCGGCTCGAGCTCGTCATGTCGCCGGAGGAGATCGAGCAGCTGTCGTTCGTCCACGGCGACGTCACCGACCTCGAACAGGTCGAGCGGACGATCGGCGAGCACGGCATCACGCACATCGTGCATCTGGCTGCGTTGCTCCTCCCGCTCGTGCAGGCCGATCCACCACGCGGCGCCGCCGTCAACGTCGTCGGGACGACGAACGTTCTCGAAGCGGCGAAGCGGCACGGCGTGGCCGGTATCGCGTATGCGAGCTCGGCCGCGGTCTACGGTCCCGGCGCCGGGCCGCGTATCGCGGATGCAGGCGAGCCGACAACCCTCTACGGCGTGTTCAAGCTCGCGAACGAGGGAACTGCACACGTCTATTTCGAGGATGAGGGGATCGGCAGCGTTGGCCTGCGCCCCTATGTCGTTTACGGGCCGGGACGGGACCAGGGCTTGACCGCTGATCCGACGCTGGCGATGGAGGCGGCCGCCCGAGGCGAGGGCTACAAGCTGCGGTGGGGCGGTCGTTGCCAGCTCCAGTACGCCGGCGACGCCGCGCGAATCTTCATTGCCGCCGCCAGGGCCGAGCACCGCGGCGCGGCGGTCTTCAACCTGGGCGGCCCGTCGTCACACGCGAGCGATGTCGTCAGCGCGATCGAGGCGGCTGCGCCCGAAGTGGCCGGCCGGATCACGTTCGACGACGTACAGCTTCCCTTCCCGGGGGAAATGGAAGCAGGTGATCTCGAGAACGTCGTCGGCCCCATCGAGTGGACGACTCTCGAGGAGGGAACCCGTCAGACGATCGAGCTCTACCGCGCACGCGTTTCCATTTAGTTAGGCGGGCTCGGCCCGGACCGGATTCGTCAGCGAGCCCAGCCCGTCGATCTCGATCGTCACCTCGTCACCGTCCTGCAGCAGCACGGGCGGATCGCGGAAGACCCCCACTCCCGCCGGAGTGCCGGTGGCGATCAGGTCGCCCGGCTCGAACGTCATCGTCGCGCTCGCGTAGGCGATGATCTCGGCGACGCCGAAGATCATGTTCGCGGTCGTCGAGTCCTGCATCGTCTCGCCGTTCAGCACGCAGCGAATGCCGAGCGCCTGAGGATCGGGCACCTCGGCCGCCGGCACCAGGTGCGGTCCAACGGGGCAAAAGGTGTCGGCGGATTTTCCACGCGTCCATTGCCCGTCCGAGAACTGGAGGTCGCGCGCGCTGACATCGTTGAGGCAGATGTAGCCGCGCACCGCGTCGAGCGCATGCTCTTTGGAGACGCCTCGAATGCGCTCCCCGATCACCACGCCGAGCTCGGCTTCGTAGTCGACCCGCTTCGACACGCGCGGGAGCACGATTGCCTCCCCCGGTCCGATCAGCGCGTTCGGCCACTTCGCAAACAGGAGCGGCGCGGCAGGCAGCTCGGTGCCCTGCTCCTCGGCGTGGTCGCGGTAGTTGAGGCCGACGCAGACGATCTTGCCCGGCCGCTCGATCGGGAGCGCGTTCACGAGCGAGCGCCTGCACCCGCCGCGCTCGCGTAGTACACGGCGCTCATGTCCTCGTCACCGTGACCGAGCTCGAAGGCGCGATTGAATTGCTCCAAGGTCGCCCGCATGACCGGCAGCTCGAGGTCTGCCGCTGCCTCGAGGATGAGGGCCGCATCCTTGCGCGCGTGCACCAGTGGGAACGATGCGGAAAAGTCCCGATTCAGCATGCCCTCGCCCTTGACGTGTGCGTAGGGCATGTCCATCGCACCACCGGAGATGGCATCGAGGAAACGGCGCGGATCGACACCGAGCGTCTGCGCGAGGACGAAGGTCTCGGCGAGATTCTCGATCGTGCAGAGGATCCAGCCGTTCACCACGAGCTTCAGGCGCGTCCCCAGACCGGCCTCGCCGAGCCAGACGTGTCCACGCGAGATCGCCTCGAAGATCGGCTCGCACCGTGAGTGAGCGTCCTCCGGGCCTGACGCGAGCACGAACAGCTGACCATCCTCGGCCGGCTTCTTCGAGCCGAGCACCGGCGCATCGACAAAGGTGATCCCCCGTTCGCCGGCCGAATCGGCGAGCCGGTCGGTCGCGGCGACGCCGATCGTGCTCGACTGGATCCAGAGCGCGTCACGCGGTATCGCGTCGAGGCTGCCGCTCTCGACAACGGCGGCATCGACGGCTCGAGCGTCCGCGAGCATCGTGAGGACGATCTCCGCTTCACGAACGGCGTCCACCGGCGTCGCTGCGACAGTGGCGCCCTCCGCTCCGAGCGGCTCAGCCCTTTCGGTCGTCCGATTCCAGACCGTCACGTCGTGCCCGGCCCGCAGCAGGTTGCGGGCCATCGGGCCACCCATGATTCCTGTTCCGAGCACCGCAACTCGCGCCATCGCGCCGCCTCCTTTCTGGGAACCAGCTGTGCCGCTCGGGCGCCTACGCTGGAGTGGGCAGGCCTTCGATCGAGCGCAGCGCGCGCTCCATCTCACCTTCGTCCAGCGCGACGTCCTCGAGCTTTCCGGCGAAGTAGTTGTCGTACGCAGCCATGTCGAAGTGGCCGTGACCGGAAAGGTTCATCAGGATCGTCCGCTCCTGGCCCGCTTCGTCCGCTGCCTTCGCCGCCTGAAGCGTCCCGTGGATCGCATGCGCAGCCTCGGGCGCCGGGAGGATTCCCTCGCTCCCCGCGAACAGGACGGCCGACGCGAAGACGTCGTTCTGAAGGTAAGCCTCCGCGCGGATCAGCCCGTCGAGCACGAGTTGCGAGATCAAGGGTGCGACCCCGTGATAGCGAAGCCCACCGGCGTGGATCGGTGCTGGAACGAAGTCGTGTCCGAGCGTGTGCATAGCCACCAGCGGGGTGAGCATGCTCGTGTCGCCGAAGTCGTACGCGAAGAGCCCGCGGGTCAGGGTCGGGCAGGCAGCCGGCTCACAGGCGAGCACGTCGATGTCGCGCCCCGCGATCTTCTCGCGCAAGAACGGGAACGCGAGACCGGCGAAGTTCGAGCCGCCGCCGACGCAGCCGACGACGACATCCGGGAAAGAGCCTGCGAGCTCCATCTGCGCAAGCGCCTCCTGACCGATCACCGTCTGGTGCAGCAGGACATGGTTGAGGACGCTTCCGAGCGCATAGGCGGTGTCGTCGCGCCCGGCGGCGTCCTCGACGGCCTCTGAGATCGCAATGCCGAGGCTCCCCGGTGAATCCGGGTGGTCGGCGAGGATCGCACGGCCGGACTGCGTTTCCTCGGAAGGGCTCGGCACGACCTCCGCACCCCATGCCTTGATCATCGAACGCCGCGCAGGCTTCTGCTCGTACGAGACCCGCACCATGTACACCTTGCACTCGAGCCCGATCAGCTTGCACGCAAACGAGAGCGCGCTCCCCCACTGGCCTGCGCCGGTCTCGGTCGCGAGCCGTGTTCGCCCTTCCTTCTTGTTGTAGAAGGCCTGCGCGACCGCCGTGTTCGGCTTGTGGCTACCCGGCGGACTGACGCCCTCGTACTTGTAGAAGATCCGCGAACGGGTGCCGATCGCCTCTTCGAGCCGCCGCGCGCGGAAGAGCGGCGTCGGTCGCCAGAGGCTGTAGATCTCCAGAACCTCCTCCGGGATCGGGATCTCGGCGTCCTCGCTCACCTCCTGGCCGATGAGCTCCATCGGGAAGAGCGGCGCGAGGTCGTCCGGCCCGACCGGCTGCCCCGTGCCCGGATGCAACACAGGCTGCGGTGCCGTGGGCATGTCGGGGCGGATGTTGTACCAGCGGCGCGGGAGCTGCGATTCCTCGAGCAGGAACTTCGTCTGGTTCGCGCTGCGGGCACGCGTCTGCTGCACACCGCGAGCATAGAACCTCACGAAGGCGGCTGCCAAGCATGATCGAGGTTGTCTCCGGCCAGCGTGACTCGCTGCCGCCGGTGGCGGTCCGCCTGGATCCGAGTCGTACGTGAACGCGAGGGTCTTGCCGCTCGGAGACCAGCTGAGCGCGAGCTACTTCACCTGGTTACCTACGGCTGAATAGCGGGAACCGCTGAGCGATGAAGCAGGTTCTGGTCGTCTTCCACTTGCACGAGGGATCCGAGCTCGAGGCAGAGAAGCTTGTTGCCGCCGAACCGCCTTTCGACCTGGAGGCGGCTGGATTCGCGCGGCTCGCCGTCTACCTCACACGCCGCGAGGCGATCTTCGTGTTCGAGGGCGAAGAGCCGGAGTGGCATGAGGATGCGCTCATCGACGACTTCCTCCGGCCCGCGCTTCGCGACCGGCTC
>WNGI01000403.1_pt1 | contig 31384 bp, 23 predicted proteins | sample 5400621 | NCBI WGS metagenome assembly WNGI01 (sample SAMN13153374, study PRJNA577476) | soil metagenome | isolation source: 20 cm soil or saprolite under Garry oak tree replicate 1 | place: USA:California | collected 2016-06-15
CGGGCTGGATATCGGCTCGGGCATCATCAAGCTGGCCGTGGTGGACCACTCCGGCAGCGAGCCCGAGCTGACCAAGGTCGCGACCACCGAGGTGGCCGCGGACGCCATCGTCGAGGGGGAGGTCATGGACCCAGGGATCGTCGCCGAAGCGATCCGGGGGTTGTTTTCGACCGCCGGGGTCAAGCAGCGGTCGGTGGTGACCGCCGTGGGGGGCCGGGACGTCATTGTCAAGAAGATCCAGATGGACCGGATGAAGGAGCAGGACGCCCGCGAGGTGATCCGCTGGGAAGCCGAGCAGCACGTGCCCTTCGACATGGCCAGCGTGGAGCTGGACTTCCAGATTCTCGACCCGGACGCCGAGGGGCTGCAGATGGACGTGCTCCTCGTGGCGGTCAAGCGGGAGCTGGTCGAGGGCCGGGTCAGCCTGCTCGGCGAAGCGGGGCTGCAGGCGGCGGTGATCGACGTGGACGCGTTCGCGATCCACAACGCCCTGGAGCTGAACCATCCCGACGCCACGAGCGGCGTCGTGGCGATGGTGAACGTGGGCCACGAAGTCACCAACGTGAATATCCTCGAGGACGGCGTGCCGGTGCTGACGCGGGACCTCTCGGTGGGCACGCGGCGATTCCGGGAGGACCTGCAGCGGGAGAAGGGCTTGTCCGCCGAGGAGTCCGAAAAGGTGATCCAGGGCCAGCAGCAGCACGCCGATCTCGGGGGGTACGTCGAGAGCCGGGGCGAAGAGATCGCGGTGGGGGTGGAGCGGGCGGCGGCGTTCCTGGCCACGGCGTCGCGGTCGGCGGGGCAGCTGGCGCGCGTGTTCACGAGCGGCGGCGGGGCCCGCATCCCGGGGCTCAACGACGCCCTCGCGGGCAGGCTCAAGGTGCCGGTGGAAATGGCGAGCCCGGTGCAGCGGTTGCGCTACCGCGACGCGGCATTTCAGGCGGTGGCGATCGACGAAGTGGCGCCGCTGCTGATGCTGTCGGTGGGGTTGGCGTTGAGGCGCACCTCATGATCGAAATCAACCTGATCCCCGGGCAGAAAAAGAAGGGGAAAAAGGCGGGTGGGGCGGGGTTCAAGCTCTCGCTCCCCGACTTCCGGGCGCTGCTGGCGACGATCAAGGATCCCTATCTGATCGCGGCCGTGGCGGCGACGGTGCTGGCGGTGGGCGGGGGCGGGGCCCTGTTCGTGCTGGACCAGGCGACGCTCGCGGCCTTGGACCACCGGCTCGAGACCGTCAAGGCGGAGAAGCGCCGGTTCGACATCATGATCGCCGAGAAGCGGAAGATGGAGATGTCGCGCGACTCGTTGCTCGCCGAGATCACGGTGATCCGACGCATCGACGAGGACCGCTACGTCTGGCCGCACCTGCTCGATCAGGTGACCAAGGCGCTGCCGCCGTACACGTGGCTGACCGGGATTGCGACGATCGGGGGGCAGCCCGCCGGCATCGCGCCGCCCGCTCCGGCGCCCGGTGTGCCGGCCGTGGGCGACTCGGTCGGGGTGGGCACGGTGCGCGTCTCGATCGACGGCCGCACCGTGGACATCGAGGCGTTCACGAGCTTCCTGCGGCAGCTGACCGCGTCCCCGTGGCTGATCGAGGTCAACCCGACCAACACGACTACGCAGATCGAGGCGGACCGTCCGGTGACGGCGTTCAACCTCGTGGCGCGCTACCGGCCCCCGTTGGATCCGCGCTTCGTGCACACCGTCCCGCTCACCCAGTCGGTGCGCTAGGCCATGGCCCTCCTTCCCACCGACCAGCGCAGTCAGATCATGCTGCTCATCGCGATCTTCGCGCTGTTCCTGGGCTACGTGGCCTGGGACGGGCTGGGGCTGTGGCCGTACGCGCACAGCCCGCAGCGCGCAAAGATCAACGCCACGAGCCAGGAGATCGACAGCCTGCAGGCGATCGTCGATCGCGCCAAGGCCGATCTCGCCAGCGGCACGGTGGACGATCTGCGGCGCAAGGTGATCGAGTACCGGGCGGACCTGACCTTGATGCGGCGTCTCGTCCCCGAGCAGAACGAGGTGGCGACGCTGCTGGAGAACATTTCCACGCGCGCGAAAGTCCGCGGCGTGACGCTCGGCAAGTTCCAACCGATTGCGGTCGAGCCGGGGCAACCGTTCGACACCTACAAGTACCGCTTCGAGGTCTACGGGCACTTCGACCAGATCGGCGAGTTCCTGACCGACGTGGCGAGCCTGCAGCGCATCATGGTGCCGCAGGACGTCACGATGCACGAGGCGACGCAAGGCACGCAGCGGCTGCTGGGCGATACGCTGGGCGGCCTCCTGGAAGTCGGGCTGATCGTGCGGACCTACGTGAAGTCGGCGGCGCCGCCGCCCGGACCGCGGCCCGGGGCGCGGCCGCCGGGCGCAGGGAGGCCGAGTGCGAACGAGTAGCCTGCTCCTGATCGGGCTTCTCGCCGCGGCGCCGGCGGCCGCCGCCCAGGCCCGGCGGGACACCACGGCCCGGGCGGATTCGGCCGCGGCGTCGGTGGAGCTGGTGCGCGAGGTGTTCTCGTACGAGGGCGCCGGGCGCGACCCGTTCATCTCGTTGCTCAAGTCGGGCGACGTCCGGCCGCTGATCGCGGATCTGAAGCTGGTCACCATCGTGTACGACGCGCGCTATCCCGCGCGCAGCGTGGCCGTGCTGCGCGACATCACCAACGGCAAGCGCTACCGCGCCAAAGTGGGCGAAGTTTTCGGGCGGCTCCGGGTCACGCAGATCCGGCCGCGCGAGGTGGTCTTTACGGTGCAGGAGTACGGGTACGAGCGGCAGCAGACGCTGTCGCTCGCCAAGCAGGAGGAGACGCCATGAAGCGCATCGCAGCCCTCGCCGCGGGCCTCGTGCTCGCGACGGCACCCCGAGCCCTTGCGGGGTCCGGGCGGGACGGCGAGGTCCGAGCCGTCAGCGTGCTTCCGGCCGCGGGGAAAGTGGAGGTCGTGATCGATCTCCAGGGCGCGGTGGACGTGCGGGACTTCACCTTGAGCGGCCCCGACCGCCTGGTCATCGACTTGATCGGTGCGCGTCTCGTGGCCCCGGCCGCGCTGTACGACGGCCAAAACCGCGGCGGCATCAAGAACATCCGCTACGCCCAGTTCCGTCCGGACGTGGTGCGCATCGTCATCGACCTCGACGCGCTGAAGGACTACCAGGTGGAGCGCCGCGACGGGCAGGTGCGCGTGGCCCTGGGGACCGAGCGCACGGCGTTCGTGCGCTGGTCGAGCCAGACGGCGGGCGCGCCCGCGCCGCCGGCCGCGACGCGGGGCACGGCGAGCGACGCGGCGGCCACGGTGACGACGCCGGCCGACGCGCCGACGACGTCCATCGAGGCGTACCTCGCCGCGCACCGCCGCGACGCGCTGCAGTCGCAGGCGCCGCGCATCACCGTGCAGTGGGACGGCGCCGATATCGAGGACGTCGTCGCGGGCTTCGCGGCCTTCAGCGGCCGCACCATCATCGTGGGCAAGGGGATTCAGGGCAAGGTGACGGCCGAGATCAAGAACCAGCCCTGGGACCTCGCCTTCCACGCGGTGCTGGAGTCGCAGGGCCTGGCGTGGCAGACGCTGCCCGGCGGGATCATCAACGTCGCCAACAAGATCGACCTGGCGCGCGCGGACTCGACGGTGCCCATCGCCACGCGCCTCGTAGTGCTGAACTACGCCAAGGCCACCTCGCTGCAGCCGGCCATCCAGTCCATCGTCACCAGGAACCGCGGCGCGGTCGTCGCGGACTCGAGCCACAATGCGCTGATTATCACCGACGTCGCCACGCGCATCGACGAGGTTGAAGAGTTCGTGAAGGGGCTGGACATCCGCACGCCGCAGGTGGCGATCCAGGCGAAGATCATCTTCGTGGACCGGTCCGACGTCGAGCAGCTCGGCGTCAAGTACGACCTCGGCTCCTCCACCCAGTTCTTCAACCGCCTGGTGCAGCGCTTCGACCCGTCGAGCGCGAAGCCCGTGGACACGGACCTCGACGGCGTCCCCGACGCGCTGGTGCCGACCACGACGTTCAGCCCGGACAAGACGATTGTGGATCTGGGCGGCAACTCCCTGTCGGCGCTGGGCAACGCCGGCGGCGCGATCGTGAATCCGGCGCTGGAGCTGATCTTCTCGACGGCGCTCGGCAACTTCGACCTCACCACCTTCCTGTCGGCGCTCGAGCGCATCCAGCTGACCGACGTGCAGGCGGAGCCGTCGGTCACCGTGCTCGACAACCGGCCCGCTCAGATCCTCGTCGGCGATCGCGTCCCGATCCGGATCGTGGACGTCAGCTCGCCCTCGGCGGGCGGGACGGGCGTGCCGCGCGCGACGGTGACCTTCGAGCAGACGGGCATCAACCTGAAGGTGACGCCGCACGTGACGTCGAACCGGCAGGTGCTGATGGACGTGCACGCCGAGCGCTCGAGCGTGCAGACGGCGCCGGTGGACATCGGCTTCACGTTCCAGACCCAGCAGGCGGAGACGCAGCTGCTGGTGGCCGACGGCGAGACCGCCGTCATCGCCGGCTTGACGGTGACGGAGGTCGTGGTCGACAAGACCGGGATCCCGTTCCTCGCGGATCTGCCGATCCTGGGCAAGCTGTTCGGGTTCTCGTCGCAGACGGAGAACCGGCGCGATCTGATCATTCTGATCACGCCGCACATCATCGACGATCTGGCGACGCCCACCCCCGGCACCGGCAACAACTAAACCGGCGGGCTGGGGGCTGGACGGGCAGGGCGTCGCGCCCCCGGCGTGTCGGGCGTCGCGACGCGATGGAGACGGCCGTCACCAACGGTTGCGGAGTGATGAGGGTCACGGTCAGCGCGGTCGGCGACCCCTTTCTTTAGTGTAACGACTCGTCCCCGGCGCCCCGGGGCGGGGAACCGAGCCGGGGGAACGTATGCGGGTAGTCCGTCGGGTGCAGGCAGTGTGGGCCATCGGCGCCGTCGCGGCGACCGTATGGGCGTGCGAGAACGCCCGCAATCCAGGCGGGGTGCAGCCCGACGTCATTGCCCCGAACATCACCTTGAGCATCCCCGGGGGCGGGGGCTCGTCTCCGGCCACCGCCGACACGCAGCCGATCGCGACCGGCCTGGCGTTCTCGATCACCGCCTCGGACAACCTCGGCCTCAAGACGATCCGCCTGACGTACAGCGGCGGCTACGTCGCCGGCCCCGCGGACACCACCTTCAACACGACGGTGAAGTCGCTGACGATCCCGAAGATCGTGACCTTTCCGGTAGGCTCGGGCGCCGGCGGGCTGGTGCAGATCGTCGGTCGGGCGATCGACGGGAACGGCAACTTCGCCGAGGACACCCTCTGGATCGTCCTGTCGAACGTGTCGGCCCTGCGGGTGGTTCTGATCGCCCCCACGCCCGGCGCGGTCGCCTCCACGGGGCGGAACCTCCCCGTCCAGGTGATGGCCGTGCAGAACGAGGGGATCCGCAAGATCGGATTCATCGTCTCGCCGGCGGGAGCGGTCACGAATCCCACGACGCCGCCCAACGACTCCATCAGTTTCGCGATTCCGTACGCCGACTCGGTGTTGTACACCGATACGCTGACCGTGCTGGCGGCGACCGGCACCTTCAACATCGTCGGCTTTGCCGAGGACTCCGGCGGGCGCCGCGGCACGAGTGGGGTGGTGACCGTCTCCGTGCTCTCGGCCGCGAACGACACGACCCCGCCGTCCGTGACGCATACGATCGGGGTGCGCGTGGAGCTGAACGACAACATCACCGTCCACGCCACCGACCCGAGCGGGATTTCGTTCATCGGGTTCCGGGTGGACACGATCGGCGGGGCCGGGCCCCTGAAGTTCGACACACTCGACGTCTCGGCCGGCAACCTGACCGACGTGACGCGCATCGCGAGCCTCGGGCTGTCGGGGCTCATCGCCGCGAACACGTTGCCCAAGAACATCATCGTGCGCGGGTACGCGTGCGACCTCGCGGGCCCGCCCCACAACTGCGCGTATTCGCAGGTGGGCGGCGTCCCCCGCGCCGCGGCGGACATCGACACCGTCCTGGCCGTGGCGGGCATCACGCGGCCGCTCCCGGCCGGGAGCGTGATCGGCGACGCCATCTTCAACAGCCACGGCGGCACCGCGGGCGAGCTGTACCTGACCAACACGCCGTTCTCCCGCGTTGAGGTCTTCCAGGTGTCGAACACGTCGTTCGTCGCGGGCGGGATCTCGACGGCGGGACCGTTCCCCGTGGGGATCGCGCTGTGGCCGCGCACCAGCGACCCCGTCAACCCCGACTACGGCGACACCATCGTCGTGGCGAACTCGGGTGGGACGGAGCTCTCGGTGATCGACGTGCGCGCCGGGGTTCGCCGCCTCGTGTGGCGGCAGGACCTGCCGGACTTCCTGATCGAGACCTACAAGGTCATTCAGACGGGCGGCATTTTCCGGGAGGACATCGAGGTGTTCGACGTGTCCGACCGGCCGCAGTACGTCGCCACCGTGTGCCGGCCGGCGGGCAGCCCGTGCGCCAAGGACTCGATCTTCGCGCTGTATTCGACGACGCCGACGGCGAGCAGCACGTCGCCCTTCTCCGGCCGGGCCACGATCCGGATGGAGAAGCTGCGCAACCCGGCGGAGTTCGCCAACAACCCCGATTCCTTGTTCGGGCACCTGTTCTGGGAGATCGCGGGCGACAGCACGCTGACGAGCCTGGGCAACGATACGCTGCGGATCGAGCTGCGGCGTGGACGGCCGTACAACGACCAGCAGGTGGTGCTGTCGGCGTGCCGCGGCGTGATGGTGCAGCTGTCACGGTTCGGGCTGGGCGACCAGACGTTCGTGCGCAACTCCGGGGACTTCACGCACGCCTTCTTCGGCGAGGGCGGGAACGTCAACACGCAGTTCGCGCGGGTGATGAACTACAGCGCGCGGGGGAACCTGCGGCACGGGTCGTCGACGTTCCTGTCGTGCGCTACCTCGACCGGGACGACGGACGCCGGGTTCAATGACGAAGACGACGGCATGTCGCCGGCGATCGACGTCAGCGACTTCATCAGCAACACCGGCATCCGCATCCTGTCCATCGCGACGAACAAGAACGGCGGGACGAACCTGGTGCGCGCGGACTCGGTGTACATCCTCGACGAAGGCTTGCGGTTGAAGGGCACCTCCTGCCCGCTCAACCCCAGCGGCTCGGCGTGCGTGCTCGGGGCGCCCGGCATGGACATGAATGTCAATCACGACTTCGCGGCCGGGCAGCCGGGGACGACCGCGTTCGGCGCCCTCGGGGATTCGACCAACCGCGTGATGTTCGTGGCGCGGCCTGACGGCAACATCGACGTGTTCGACACGTTCTTCTACGGGAAGATCGCCTCGATTCCGATCCGCGACCCGATCGTCGGCCCGCTGCGCGTCGCGAAAGACGCGCTGGGGAACCAGCTGCTGTTCGGGGTGACGAGCACGGGGCTGGTGATGGTGCAGCTGCCGGCCATCCCGAACCCGTTCCCGATCCGGGCCTCGAGCCGCGCTCCGTGAGACGCGCCGGCGCCTAGAGGCCCAGCTGCCCAACGCGAGCCCGACTGCCGGTCGGGCTCGCGTCTTATCCGGAGGCTAGTATTCAGGGATGGCAATCCGCTTCACGACGGCGGGGGAATCGCACGGCCGCGGGCTCGTCGGGGTCCTGGAAGGGGTCCCGGCGGGGCTCCCCCTCTCCGCGGAGGCGGTGAACGCGGAGCTGAAGCGGCGCATGGGCGGCTACGGTCGCGGCGCCCGCATGAAGATCGAGGCCGACCAGATCGAGTGGCTCGCCGGCGTGCGCGCCGGCGAGACGCTGGGCTCGCCGATCGCCATGCTGATCTGGAACCGCGACTGGGAGCACTGGCGCGACGTGATGGCCCCGGAGGCGGATGCCCCGGGCGAGACGCGCCGCCGGCAGGTCACGCGTCCCCGGCCCGGCCACGCCGACCTCGCCGGCGCGCTCAAGTACGACCGCGAGGACGCGCGCGACATCCTGGAGCGCGCCAGCGCCCGCGAGACGGCGGCGCGCGTCGCGTGCGGCGCGGTGTGCAAGGTGCTGCTGGCGCAGTTCGGCATCGAGATCGGCAGTCACGTCGTGGAGCTGGGCGGGGTGACGGCCAGACTCCCGACGCCCCTCCCGGTTCCCATCAACGCCGCCGCCGACGCGAGCCCCGTGCGCTGCCTCGATCCCGACGCGGAGCGGGAGATGATCGCCCGCATCGACGCGGCCAAGGCCGCCGGCGACACGCTGGGCGGCGTCGTGGAAGTGGTGGCCCTGGGCGTCCCGGTGGGGCTCGGCTCCCACGTGTCGTGGGACCGCAAGCTCGACGGGCGGCTGGCTCAGGCGATCATGTCCATTCCGGCGGTGAAGGGAGTGGAGCTGGGGCTGGGGTTCGAGGCGGCGCGGCGCAGGGGCTCGGAGGTGCACGACGAGATTCTCCCCGGGTTCGAGCGGGCGACGAACCGCGCGGGCGGCACCGAAGGCGGCATGACGACGGGCGAGGCGCTGGTGCTGCGGGCGGCGATGAAGCCGATCTCCACCTTGATGGCGCCGCTCAAGACGGTGGACCTCGCCACCGGCGCGGCGGCGCAGGCGCAGTCGGAGCGCTCCGACGTGACGGCCGTGCCGGCGATGGGGGTCATCGCCGAGGCGATGGTGGCGCTCGTGGTGGCGCAGGCCATGGTCGAGAAATTCGGCGGCGACGCGCTGAGTGAGATGAAGCGGAACGTGGAAGGCTACCTCGCGCAGGTGCGCGCGCGACTGCCCCAGAGGGGAGGGGCCGCCTCATGAAGAAGCACGTGGTACTGATCGGGCTGCCGGGCTCGGGGAAGACGACCGTGGGCCGCCTCGTCGCCGAGCAGCTGCGCTGCGGGTTTGCGGACATCGACGCGATCATCGCGCGCAAGGAAGGCCGCCCGATCACGATGATCTTCGCGGAGAAGGGCGAGGCCACGTTCCGCACGCTCGAGCGCCAGGAGATGGAGACCGCGCTGGGCAACGAGCCGGCGGTGATCGCGCCGGGCGGCGGCTGGGCGGCGCAGGACGGCGCGATCGAGAGCGCGAAGGGCAAAGCGTTCACCATCTACCTGCGCACCAAGCCGGACACCGCGGCGGCGCGCGCGATCCCGGAGGGAACCCGTCCGGTGTTATTGGGTGAGGACCCGGTGGTGCGGATGAAGGAGCTGCTCAAGGAGCGCGAGGGGTATTACCTCAAGTCCGACGGGCAGATCGACACCGACCGCCGCGGAGCGGCGCAGATCGCGTCCGAGGTGGTGCGACTTGCGCAGGACAGGGCAGGGTGGTAAAGATGCCACCGCGCAGTGTTGACGAAAGGTTGAGAGGTGCCTGCTAAGAAGCGTGTCGTGAAGAAGCCGAAAGTCGTGAAGACGCGGAAGACGAAGCCCGCGGAGCCGGAGGCACCGGCGGCGAAGCGCGGAACGGGGAGCGCGCTCGTCATCGTGGAGTCGCCGGCCAAGGCCCGCACCATCGGGAAGTACCTGGGCCGCGGCTACACCGTGAAAGCGACCGTGGGGCACGTGCGCGACCTCCCCAAGCGCGAGCTCGGCGTGGACGTCGAGCACGGCTTCACGCCCAAGTACGTCACGATCAAAGAAAAAGCCAAGACGCTCGCGGAGATCAAGAAGGCGGCCAAGGAGTCGGACCGCGTGCTCATCGCCACGGACCCGGACCGCGAGGGCGAGGCGATCGCCTGGCACGTCGCCGACCAGATCGGCAACGGCCGCACGGTGCGGCGGGTGCTGTTCCACGAGATCACCAAGGACGCCGTACAGGCGGCGCTGGCGCATCCGCTCGACATCGACCGCCGCAAAGTGGACGCGCAGCAGGCCCGCCGCGTGCTCGACCGCCTCGTCGGCTACAAAGCCTCGCCGCTCCTGTGGAAGAGCATCAAGACGGGCCTGTCGGCGGGCCGGGTGCAGACCGTCGCCCTGCGCCTGATCTGCGAGCGCGAGGAGGAGATCCGGCGCTTCGTGCCGCAGGAGTACTGGACGATCGAGGCCGACCTCGAGAAGGACGGCCAGGCGTTCCAGGCGCGGCTCCACAAGGTCGAGGGCCACAAGCCCGACGTGCGCACCGAGGCGGCGGCGCGCGCCATCGTCGAGGAGGCGCGGGCCCTCCCCTTCGTCGTGGCGGACGTGGAGCGCGGCGAAAAGCGCCGCAAGGCGCCCGCCCCGTTCACCACCAGCACGATGCAGCAGGAAGCCGCCAAGCAGCTGGGCTTTTCGGCCGCCCGCACGATGCGCGCCGCGCAGCAGCTGTACGAAGGCATAGAGATCGGTGAAGAAGGGCCCGTGGGGCTGATCACCTACATGCGCACCGACTCGGTGCGCGTCGCCGACAGCGCGGTCGCCCAGGCCCGGGAGTTCATCGCCGCCAACTTCGACGCCAAGTACCTGCCGGCCGAGCCCAACGTGTACAAGAGCGGCCGCGGCGGCGGGAAGGTGCAGGACGCCCACGAGGCGATCCGCCCCACCGATGTGTCGCGGCGGCCCGAGGCGATCAAGAAGTACCTCCAGACCGACCAGTTCAAGCTCTACCAGCTGGTGTGGCGGCGCTTCGTCGCCTCGCAGATGAGCCCGGCCGTGTACGAGGCGACGAAGGTGGACTTCAATGTCGGCCGCCTCGTGTTCCGGGCGACCGGCTCGCGCGTGCTGTTCGACGGCTACCACGTGCTCTACCACGAGGCGCACGAGCCGGAGGAAGCCAAGACGCTGGACGATCTGGCGCCGATCCCCGTCCTCGCGGTGGGCGACCCGGTGACCGTGAAGCAGATCACGCCGTCCCAGCACTTCACCGAGCCGCCGCCGCGCTTCAGCGAGGCCAGCCTGGTGAAGGAGCTGGAGCGGCTCGGCATCGGCCGCCCGTCGACGTACGCGACCATCATCCAGACGCTGCGGGCCCGCTGGTACGCCACGGCGAAGGACCGCCGCTTCCACCCGACCCCGCAGGGCGAGCAGGTGTGGAAGGTGATGAAGCGCTGCTTCCCCGAGGTCTTCGACGTGGGGTTCACGGCGCAGATGGAGGCCGAGCTCGACAAGATCGAGGACGGCGACTTGAAGTGGCAGGAGGTGCTCGGCGAGTTCTGGTCGCCGTTCAACAAGGCGCTCGAGGCCGTGGACGTGCAGGAGCTGATCCGCGCCGTGCACGACCTCTCGAAGCTGCATGAGGAGCGCTGCCCCGTGTGCGGCAGCCCGGTGGAGCTGCGCAGCGGCCGGTTCGGGCCGTTCATCGCCTGCGCCAAGTACCCGGACGGCTGCACCTTCAGCCGCTCCATCAACAAGGACAAGGTGCCCGACCGGCCGAGCGACGAGATCTGCAAGGAGTGCGGGTCGCCGATGGTGATCAAGACCGGGCGGTTCGGGGAGTTCCTCGCCTGCACGACATATCCGAAATGCAAGCACACCCGGCCGGTGCCGCTGGGGATCAAGTGCCCGAAGTGCGGCGTGGGCGATCTCGCGGAGCGGCGCACGCGGAAGGGACGCAACTTCTTCGGGTGCCTGCGCTATCCGGACTGCGACTACTCGGTCTGGAACAAGCCGGTGGCGACGGCGTGCCCGAGCTGCGGGTTCGTGGGGATGGAAGTGAAGCGGACGAAGGAGGCGGGGGTCGTACAGAAGTGCCTCAAGTGCGGACACGAAGTCCCGGTGGAGGAGCCGGCGCCCACGGAGCCGGTCGCGACCTGACGGTCACCGTCATCGGAGGCGGGCTCGCCGGGAGCGAGGCCGCCTGGGCGCTCGCCGAGCGGGGGATCCGCGTCACGCTGCGGGAGATGCGGCCGGTCAGGATGACGCCGGCGCATCATACCGACCACCTCGCCGAGCTCGTCTGCAGCAACTCCTTCAAATCGGTGGAGCTGACCAACGCCCACGGCCTGCTCAAGGCCGAGATGCGGCGTTTGGGGAGCGTCGTGCTCCAGGCCGCGGACGAGGCGCGGGTGCCGGGGGGCGCGGCGCTGGCGGTGGACCGCGACGTGTTCGCGGCCGGCGTGCACCGGCGCGTCGCACAGCACCACAACGTCACGGTCGTGCGCGGGGAGGCGACGGCGCTGCCCGCGCCGGGGATCGTGGCGACGGGGCCGCTCACCTCCGAAGCGCTCTCAGTGGCGATCGCCGCGCGCCTCGGGACCCCGGCCCTCGCGTTCTTCGACGCCATCGCGCCGATTGTGGCGACTGAATCGCTCGACACCCAAGTGCTGTTCCGCGCCTCGCGCTACGGCAAAGGGAGCGGCGACGATTACCTCAACGCCCCGCTCACCGCCGCCGAGTACGGCGCGTTCGTCGCGGCGCTGCGCGCCGCCGACCAGTACGAGCCGCAGCACGAGTTCGACCGCACGCCGTACTTCGAGGGCTGCCTGCCGGTCGAGGAGATGGCGCGCCGCGGCGACGACGTGCTGCGGTTTGGGCCGATGAAGCCGGTGGGGCTCGTGGACCCGCGCGACGGGCGGGAACCCTACGCGGTGGTGCAGCTGCGCCAGGAGGACCGCGCGGCACAGATGTGGAACCTGGTGGGCTTCCAGACGCGCCTGCGCATCGCGGAGCAGCAGCGGGTGTTCCGAAGGATCCCCGGGCTCGCCGGCGCCGAGTTCCTGCGCTACGGGAGCATCCACCGCAACGCCTACATCAACGCGCCGGCGGCGCTCACCCCACACCTGTCAGCCCGAGACGATCCGACGCTGTTGTTTGCGGGGCAACTGACCGGTGTCGAGGGCTACACGGAGTCGGCGGCGACGGGGATGCTGGCGGGCCTGAACCTCGCCCGCCTGCTGGCCGGGGAGGAGCCGCTGGTGCCGCCGCCCACGACGATGCTGGGCGCGCTGTACCGCTACCTCCGGGAGGCGGACCCCGGCCACTTTCAGCCGATGAACGCGAACTTCGGACTGCTGGAGCCGCTCGACCCGCCGGTGAGAGACAAACAGAAGAAGAAGGAGCGCCTGGTCGAGCGGGCGCTGACGGAGATGGAGGTTTTCGCGGGACGGCTGGGGGTGGGGGTGCCGGCGTGAGCGCGCGCCCTGAGATCGCCGCCTTTGCGGCGTTCCTCTCCAAGGAGCGCAACGACTCGCCGCACACCGTGAAGGCGTACGGGCGGGACGTGCGCGCCTTCGCGGCGTTCTGCGACGACTTCTACGGCGGCCCGTGGGGCTGGGCGGGCGTCGACCGCCTGGCGATCCGCGGCTTCCTCGGCGCCCTGGAACAGCGGGGGCTCTCCCGGCGTTCCGTGGCACGAGTCCTTTCGGCGCTGCGCACCTTCTACCGGTTCCTGAACCTCACGCAGGGCGTGGAGGTGAACCCCGCCAAGGCGGCGCGCACCCCGAAGCAGGAGCAGCGGCTGCCGGCCCACCTGGATCGCGCGGAGATCGACTTGCTGTTCGGGGAGGCGGAGCGGCGCGCCGCCGCGGGGGGATTCACCGAGGCGCGCGACCTGGCGATGCTGGAGCTGTTCTACGCGACGGGGATGCGGCTCGCGGAGCTGGCGGGCCTCTCCGAGGGGGATCTCGACCTGGTGTCGGATCAGGTGAAGGTGCGAGGGAAAGGAAAGAAGGAGCGGATCGTGCCGGTGGGGAATCACGCGGGGCTAGCGCTGCGGCGCTATTTCCGGCACCGCGATGCGGTGCTCGCCGGGGCCAACGGCGGCGGTGACCGCCGCGCGGTGTTCCTGAACCGGCGGGGGGCGCGGCTGACGTCCCGCGGCGTCCAGCTCGCGATCAAGCGCCTGCTCGGTACCCTCACGCGGGGCAGGGAGCTGCACGTGCACTCGCTGCGGCACTCGTTCGCGACGCACTTGCTGGACGCGGGGGCGGACCTCCGGGCGGTGCAGGAGCTGCTGGGCCACGCCTCGCTCAGTACCACGCAGGTGTATACTCATACGTCGGTGGAGCGTCTCAAGCAGGTGTACCACCAAGCACATCCGAGAGCGTAGCGGCCTGAGGCATAGAGGCGCAGTGACCCAGTTTGAGCGCATACACGGCACGACCATCCTCGCCGTCCGCCGGGACGGCGCCGTCGCCATGGGTGGCGACGGTCAGATCACGGTGGGCGACACGGTCATGAAGGCGAATGCGACCAAGGTCCGGGCCCTGAAGGGCGGCAAGATCCTCGCCGGCTTTGCGGGCGCGGCGGCCGACGCCTTCACGCTGTTCGAGAAGTTCGAGGAGAAGCTGGAGCGCTACCCCGGCAACCTGTCGCGGGCGTCCGTGGAGCTCGCTAAGGACTGGCGCTCGGACCGGGTGCTGCGCCGCCTCGAGGCACTGCTCGCGGTGGCCGACAAGGAGAGCGGCTACGTGATCAGCGGCTCCGGCGAGCTGATCGAGCCCGACGACGGGGTGCTGGCGATCGGCTCGGGCGGCAGCTACGCGCTCGCCGCGGCGCGGGCGCTGCTCAGCAACTCGAAGCTCGCGCCCAAGGAGATCGTGCAGCGCTCGCTGGAGATCGCCGCCGAGATCTGCGTGTACACCAACACCCACATCACCGTCCTCGAGCTGTAAGATGGCCGAACCCACGAGACCCCGGCGCAACGAGCCCCCGCCTCCTCCCCCGACCACCCCCGAGGCGGTCGAGCCCATGCCGTGGCTCGAGGAACTGCCGCCGCGCAAGATCGTCTCGGAGCTGGACCGCTACATCGTGGGGCAGGACGCGGCGAAGAAGGCGGTGGCGATCGCCGTGCGCAACCGCTGGCGGCGCGCCCAGGCGCCCGAGGACATCCGGGACGAGATCCTCCCCAACAACATCATCATGATCGGCCCCACGGGCGTGGGGAAGACGGAGATCGCGCGCCGGCTGGCGCGGCTCGCGGGGGCGCCGTTCATCAAGGTCGAGGCTTCGAAGTTCACCGAAGTGGGGTACGTGGGCCGCGACGTCGAGTCGATGGTACGCGAGCTGGTGGACGTGTCGATCAACATGGTCCGCGAAGAGCGCGAGGACGAGGTGTACCACGTCGCCGAGGAGCGGGCCGAGGAGCGGTTGCTCGACCTGCTGTTGCCACCGCTTCCGCCCCCGCCCCCGTCCCCCCAACCCCACGTCCCCGGGGGCGGGGGGGGCGGGGGGGGCGCGGGGGGCGGGAGCGCGGAGGCGCGGCCGTTGTTCGTCGTGTCGTCGAAGGGCGACGTCACGTCCAAGCCGCTCGAGGTGGACGTGGAGACGCAGGAGCGGCGGCGGCGCACGCGCGAGAAGCTGCGCCAGCAGCTGCGCGACCGCCAGCTCGAGGAGCGCGACGTCGAGATCGAGGTGCAGCAGCAGTCGTTCCCGATGCTGGAGATGATGCAGCCGCCGCAGGGGATGGAGGGGCCGGACGTCAACTGGAGCGAGATGCTCCAGGAGATGATGCCCAAGAAGAAGAAGCGGCGCACCGTGCACCTGCACGAGGCGCGGCGCATTCTCGTTGACGAGGAGCTGAAGAAGCTGGTGGACATGGACGACGTGGTGAACGAGGCGCTGGACCGCGTCGAGAACCACGGGATCATCTTCATCGACGAGATCGACAAGATCGCCGGCGAGCGCGGCACCGTCGGCCCCGACGTCTCGCGCGAGGGCGTGCAGCGGGACCTCCTGCCGATCGTCGAAGGCTCGACCGTCCAGACGCGTTACGGCTACGTGCGCACCGACCACGTGCTGTTCATCGCCGCCGGCGCGTTCCACATCTCCAAGCCGTCGGACTTGATCCCCGAGTTGCAGGGGCGGTTTCCGATCCGCGTCGAGCTGGGACCGCTCTCGGAAGACGACTTCGTGCGCATCATGACGGAGCCGGAGAACGCGCTCACCAAGCAGTACGCGGCCCTGGTCGCCGCGGAAGGCGCGACCCTGGAGTTCACGACCGAGGGCGTGCGCGAGATCGCCCGCGTGGCGGGGAAGGCCAACGAGCGCATGGAAAACATCGGCGCCCGGCGGCTGCACACTGTGCTCACCGCGTTGCTCGAGGACGTGCTGTTCGAGCTCCCGGACTATCCCACCAAGCGCATCGTGTTCGACGGCCCCCAGGTGCGCGAGCGGATGACGAAGATTCTCGAGGACGAGGATCTGCGCAGGTACATCCTGTAGGTCGAGTAGCCTGGTCAACTGTGGGTCAATCATCGGTCAACAAGCCCGCGGAATGGCTGTTCCCACCCCTTGCGCTAATAACAGGCCATCGCTTACCCATACTCTGACCTCTCCATAGCCTGAAGCGGCGATGATGAGAGCGCGGTGGCGGCATACGGTCGCGCAGGTTGCCGTTGGAACGAGCGTGCTGGTGGGTACGGGCGGAGGACATGACCTCCAGCGCGCCGCGAGCTGTCGCGCCGAGTGGACGCCGCCGCGCGCGTTGACCACCGGGCCGCGTCGCTTTGCCGTGGTGACCGGCCCCGCGATCGTGCCACTCGGGCGGCGCGTGGCGCTCCTCGGTCTGGCGGCCGAGCTGTCGGAAGACCGTGAGATCTCGTCCGCACCGGCCTTCAGCGGTGTGGTCCTCGGCCAGAGCGGCGAAACGACTCTCGTCCCGCGCCCACCGGGCACGGGCCTCCCCGTGACATCCGCGGCTTTCGCAGGTGGCCCCGGGGAGGCTCACGTGTTGTGGGGGACGGCCGGTGACAGTGCCGCGCGTGCGGGGGGAGCGAGCCCCGACTCCCTCTGGTATGCTCGGTTCGATGGGCGCAGGTGGAGCGCCCCGGAGCTGGTATTCGTCAACACCGATCCCCGCTCCCCCCTGGAGTGGAATCGCACCTCGGAGCCGGCCACAACCCTCGGTGACACCTCGATCATCGTGGCGATCCCGACGCGCCACGCCGTGTACGTCGCCGCGCGACGCGCCCAGGGCTGGGTGCAGTCGTCCTTGCCGGTCGGCTCCTTTTACACGTCGCTGACGGTGAACGCGCATGGTGCCATCCTGATGGCGCTGGCGCCGGCTTACTTCGCCCACGCGCGATGGGATTTGACCTCGGTGTATCTGAGTCGCTCCGTCGATGGGGGAGCGACGTGGACCGAGCCGCGGGCGATCTTTCGCCCGACGAACCCTGCCGCGGGCACCCCTGCGGACCTCCACCTCTTCGCGCATGACACCGTTCTGTACGTGATCTGGACACAAGGACGGCGTGCCGCGACTCCCGATTCCGTGTTCTTGATGACGTCGTCCGATGATGGTGAGACTTGGCGGCGGCTGCCGACGATGTCCGCGCCTGGAGGCATCAGCGGCCTGCGGGCGCTGTTCGACCGTCGCAACGCGATTTGGATCGTCGGAACCACCGCGTTGGGCGGAGGTGATCTGGTGCTGGGTGTCTGGACCGGCGCACGATGGCTGACGGTTGCGTCGCCGGTCCGGTCTTCGGTCATTCGTCCTGCTTTAGGACTCGTCCCGCCGGACTCGCTCTACCTGACCTGGACGACCTTCCGTGAGGCGAAAGGTCGTGCTCCCCCACCCGGATTGCCGGGCGTTCCGGTCACGATGATCACCACCTCCGGCGGATGCCGGTAGCGGCCTCCGCCACGTCCTGAACCTGAACAGGAGGATAGCCATGGCGCACTGGACCTCGATGGCGGCGATCGCCCTCGTTCTGGCTTCCTGCCGCGATGCGCCGACCGCGGCGCGACCCCCGCTGTACCGTGTGACGCTGCCCACGCGCGCGTTCACCGATGGCGCTGCGGATTCCATGGCGCTCGCATTCGCCGATGCGCTGGCGCTGCGAGGAAGAACAGCTGATGCCGATGCGATCCGCGCGCTGATCGGCTCTCGCGCCGCTCCATCCCCGGTCGTCGCCAACGACGAGGACCCGCCCCCCGACGCCTACGCCACCATCTTCAACGCACAATCCGCCGTCTATGTGGGGGCCAATGCGGTACCTATGGCGCTCACGGATTATCGGGGCGGCAGGGCGTCGCACGACTTCGACATTGAGGTCACTGACGCGACCGGGCAGGTCACGATCCCCAGCTCCTCGGTCCACCTCGAAGGGATAGGGAGCGCCACCGGGGGGGTGTTCAGCTGGGAGTTCTTCTCGAGTGTTCAGGTGGGCCTCCCGAGGGACTGCGGCATGACCGTCAGCATTTCGGTCGTGCACAGGGCGTGGTGGCCAAACCTCCCCTGGTTGGGCGAGGATGCCGCCGTGAGCAACGACAGCAACAGCTCCGACGCCTGTGCGCCCCCGCCGGACTGCGGCGGTGGTGGCGGTGGTGGCGGCGGGGACCCGCCGCCCGACCAGATCGTCATGGGTGGATCCGGAGGTGGCGTGCTGCGACTGGGAACGACCGCGGTGGCGAACGACTGCGGCGGGGGGAGCGGTGGGGGTTCGGGCGGTGGCAGCGGAGGCTGCTCGACGCAATGGGGCGAGATCGACATCAGCTACGACGGAGGCGCGACGTGGTCGGTCTTCTGGGAAGGCTACTACACCGTCTGCGAGTCCTGAAGAGCGACTGACTCGCCGCGACGACGGGCCGCCCCGAAGGGGCGGCCCGTTGTTGCCAACACGCCTTGCCATAGATAAACTCCGCTGGCCGAGACTGTCATTTTGACCGACCGCCAGGGAATTCATGACCAAACGGGACTTTCTGGCCATCACCGACTTCTCCCGCGACGAGGTCACCAAGCTGTTCGACCTCGCGGCCAAGATGAAGAACGGCGGCTACCGGGAGACGCCGCTGGCGGGGAAGACGCTGGCGATGGTGTTCGCCAAGTCCAGCACGCGCACGCGGGTCTCCTTTGAGGTCGGGACCACGCAGCTCGGGGGGCAGGCGCTGTTCCTTTCGGCCAAAGACATCCAGTTGGGGCGCGGAGAACCGATTCCGGACACCGCCCGGGTGCTGTCGCGCTACGTGGACGGCATCATGATCCGCACCTTCGACCACAAGGAGGTCGAGGAGCTGGCGCGCTGGGCCACGGTGCCGGTCATCAACGGACTCACCGACCTCACTCACCCGTGTCAGGTGTTGGCTGACCTGTTCACCGTCCGGGAGCACCTCGGCGGGTGGGAGGGGAAGCGCATCGCGTGGGTGGGGGACGGCAACAACATGGCGAACAGCTGGCTCGAGGCGGCGGAGGTGCTGGGCTTCGAGCTGCGGCTGGCGTGCCCCGAGGGGTTCGAGCCGAGCCGCGACAAGTTCGAGCGCGCCAAGAAAAAGGCGAAGGTCGTCGTGACCGAGGTGCCCGAGGAGGCGGCGGAGGGCGCGCACGTCGTCAACACGGATGTGTGGGCGTCGATGGGGCAGGAGGCCGAAGCCGAGGCGCGGCGCAACGCGTTCAAGGGCTACACGGTGGACGCGGAGCTGATGAAGCTCGCCGACCCCAAGGCGATCTTCCTGCACTGCCTGCCGGCCCATCGTGGCGAGGAAGTGACCGACGCGGTGATCGAAGGGCCGCAGTCGCGCGTGTTCGACGAAGCGGAGAACCGCCTGCACGTGCAAAAGGCATTGCTCGCGACCTTACTCGGGTAGGTTAACCCCGGGGCCATGCCCCGGGGCTTTTGGAGACACGACATGACGCCGGAGACTCTCAAGAAGACGCCGCTGCACGCCGTGCACGTCGCCCTGGGCGCGAAGATGGTGGCGTATGCGGGCTTCGAGATGCCGGTCACGTACCCCGCCGGCATCAGCGCCGAGCACCGCGCGGTGCGCGAGGCCGTGGGCATCTTCGACGTCTCCCACATGGGCGAGTTCGAGGTCTCGGGGCCCGACCGCAACGCCTTCGTGCAGCGGGTCACCTGCAACGACGTGGGCGCGCTCAAACCGGGCCAGGCGCAGTACTCGGCGATCCTCACCGACCGCGGCACGTTCGTGGACGACTGCCTGGTGTACCGCTTCGACGACCGCCTGATGCTGGTCGTCAACGCGGCCAACCGCGCCGCGGACTGGGAGCACATCGTGGAACGCAAGGGCGGCGCCAACGTGCGGCTCAAGGACGTGTCGGACGACGTGGCGCTGCTCGCGATCCAGGGGCCCAAGGCCGAAGCGCTGCTCGCGGCGCTGACCTCCCTCGGCGTGGCGATGATCCCCTACTACCACTTCGCGGAGGGCAAGGTGGCGGGGGCGGAAGTGTTCGTCTCGCGGACCGGCTATACCGGCGAAGACGGCTTCGAGATCTACTGCCGCGCCGCGGACGCCGAGCAGCTGTGGCACGCGCTCGCCGGCCCGGGACGCGCCGAGCCGTGCGGCCTCGGCGCCCGCGACACGCTGCGGCTCGAGGCCGGGCTGCCGCTGTACGGCAACGACATCGACGATACGGTCACGCCGTACGAGGCGGGGCTGTCGTTCATCGTGAAGCTCGACAAGGGGGCGCCGTTCACCGGGGAGGCCGCCCTGAAAAAGCAGAAGCTCGAGGGCGTGACGCGGCGGCTCGTGGGGTTCACGGTCCTGGAGCCCAAGGTTGTGGGCCGCCACGGCATGGACGTGTACGTGGACGGGAAGAAGGTGGACATCGTGCGCAGCGGCACCGTCACACCGACGGTGAACGAAGCGATCGGCACCACGTACGTCCCCAAGGGCCAGGCGCAGCCCAGCGCCAAGCTGGAGATCGACGTGCGCGGCAAGCGCGTGCCGGCGGAAGTTGTGAAACTGCCGTTTGTCCCGCACCGGACGAAGAGATGACCGAGACGGACCGGGGCGGACCGGGGCGGACGGAGACGGACGGGGCGATTCGTGTCGGCATCCTCACGGTCTCGGATCTCGGCGCTCAAGGCCGGCGCGAGGACAGCTCCGGCGACGCGATCCAGGCGTGGGCCGAGGGCCAAGGCTATGACGTCGTGGTGCGCAGCGTGGTGCCCGACGAGACGGCGCTCATCGCCGGCAAGCTCAGCCGCTGGGCGGATTCAGGCGAGGTGGACGTGGTGCTGACGACGGGCGGCACGGGGCTCGGGCCGCGCGACGTGACGCCGGAAGCGACCGCGGCGGTGCTGGAGCGGCCGGCGCCGGGGATCGCCGAAGCGCTGCGGACCAGGGCGGCCGCCGCGTTCCCGCGGGCGTGGCTGTCGCGCGGGACGGCGGGGACCCGCGGCACCACCCTGATCGTCAACCTCCCCGGCTCGCCGGGCGGAGTCGCGGACGGGCTCAACGGGCTGGAAGACCTGCTCGATCACGCCGTCGCTCTGCTCACCAGCGCTCCCGTAGACCACCGCTGATGTCTGACGTCTGATGACTGATCGCATTGTCATCACCCAGGACGACCTGGAGCATGCGGTCCGCGCCAACGCGCAGCTCGAGAGCGCGGGGTTTGCCACGACGCTCACCGCGTCGCTGGAGGAGGCGCGGGCGGCCCTCAAGCGCTACGAGCCCGAGGCTATCATCCTCACCGGCGGGCTGCACGAGGGCGCGGCGGCGCAGCTGCTCGCCCTGGCGCGCGACCGCGCGGTTTCGACGCTGGGGCTGGTCGAGCCCACGGAGCCCGATCCCAAAGCCCTCGCGCGAACGCTCGGCCTGACCGCGTGGCTGCGGAAGCCGGCCGACGCGGGCGAGGTGGTGGCGACGGTCAAACGGCTGATCGAGCGCCGGCGGCTGCAGCAGCGCACGGGGATCATCGGCGAATCGCCGGCGATCCAGGAAGTGCTCGTCAAGATCGAGCAGATGGCGCCCGTGACCTCGACGGTGCTGATCGAGGGCGAGTCGGGGACGGGCAAGGAGCTGGTGGCGCGCGGCATCCACGACCTGTCGCCGCGGCGAGGCCAGGCGTTCATCGCCGTCAACTGCGCGGCGCTGCCCGAGACGCTGCTGGAGAGCGAGCTGTTCGGGCACGAGAAGGGGTCGTTCACCGGCGCCGCCGAGCGGCGGCTGGGGCGCTTCGAGCTGGCCGACGGCGGCACCATCTTCCTGGACGAGGTCGGCGAGATGCCGACTCCCACGCAGGTCAAGCTGCTGCGCGTGCTCGAGGACCGCTCCTTCTTCCGCGTGGGCGGCACGCAGCCGATCAAGGTGGACGTGCGCGTCATCGCGGCGACGAACCGCTCGCTCAAGGAGGCGGTGGCGCTGGGCCGCTTCCGCGACGACCTGTACTACCGGCTCAACGTCCTCGCCATCTACCTGCCGCCGCTGCGCGAGCGCCGCGCCGACATTCCGCTGCTGGTGCGGACCTTCATCGCCGAGTTCGCCAAGGCCCACGACCGCGCGTTCCGCGGCATCACCCCCGAGGCGCTGCAGATCCTCGTCGACGCCGACTGGCCCGGCAACGTCCGCCAGCTGCGCAACCTCATCGAGTCGATGGTGGTGCTCGCCCCTGAGGGCCAGATCCAGCCGGGCGACGTCCCGCGCGAAATCCGCGAGGGCGGCCGCGGCCTCCCGATGCGCCTCCCGGCGGCGACGCGCGAGATCGCGGGCCAGGAGCTGGAGTTCATCTTCCGCAGCCTCGTCGAGCTCAAGCTCCAGATGGAAGAGCTGCGGCGGCGCCTCGAGGAGCGCCCGCAGCACGTCGAGGTGATCGAGGTCGGGCCGGGAGCGGGAGCGAGCCTCCCCACCGTCGACGCCGAGCCCGTTCCCGACGGGCACGTCGTCTACCGCGCCGGGATGACGATGGCCGACGTCGAGCGCGCGGCGATCGAGGGCGCGCTCAAAGAGACGCGCGGCAACCGCCGCCGCGCCGCCGAGGTCCTCGGCATCGGCGAGCGCACGCTGTACCGCAAGCTCAAGGAGTACGCGCTCGCGTAGTTTCCAGCCGGTTTGACTTCGCCGCAGCGGGGGCGCATGTTAAGGCGCCCTTGCCCCACTGGTCCGGCGCCCTAACGGACACCAAGTGAACTTCAAGGTCGATGCGGAGCTGTGCGTCACGTCGCTGACGTGCGTACGGGTGTGCCCCGCCGAGGCCTTCGCCGTCGAGGGGGACAAGGTCCGGATCCTCGACGACCGCTGCACGCGCTGCGGCATCTGCCTGCCGGCGTGCCCCCACGAGGCGATCGTCGCCGCCGGAGACGCCGACCGGGCGCGCGACCTCCTGGCCACGGGGGAGGCGACGCTGATCCTCAGCGTCGAATCGGCCGCCTTCTTCTATCCGGCCACGCCCGAGCAGGTCGTGAACGCGTGCTATGCGGCGGGCTTCCGCAGCGTGTACCGCGGGGTGCTGGGGGACGAGCTGGTCGCCCGCGAGTACCTAAAGCTATGGGGCGACACGGGTTGGGGCACGATGATCCGCAGCACCTGCCCGGTGATCGTCGAGACCGTGCGCAAGGACTACCCGGAGCTGGTGCCGTATCTGGCGCCGGTGGCGACGCCGATCGCCGCCGAGGCGCGCTACCTCAAGGCGATGAACGGCGAGGACACCCCGATCGTGTACGCGGGGGTGTGCCTGACCGAGGGCGGCCGCGACGTGGAGGCGGCGATCACGTTCGCCGAGCTGCAGGAGCTGCTGCGCAAGCGCCGCGTGAAGATCGAGGACCAGCCGCTGTTCTTCAGCCGCATCCCCGAGGAGCGGCGCCGCCACTGGAGCACGGCGGGCGGGCTGCCGCTGGAGGTGCTGACGCAGGAGCGGCACGCGAGCCGCCGGTTCCGCAAAGTGCGCGGGCTCGAATCGCTGAAAGCGATCGCGCGGGCGGTGGGGGTGGACCGCATCGAGCTGGGGTTCGTAGACATCCTGCCGTGCGAGGGCTGCCTCGACCACCCGCTGCTGGGGCCGCGCGAGGAGCTGTTCCGGCGGCGGCGCATCGTGGGCGCCACCGAGCCGCCGCGGGCGGCGTACCCGGTGGTCGAGGACCAGGTGGCGCGGCGCGTGATGGTCGAAACCGCGTTCGAGATTCCGCGCAACGGGCACGAGCCGCCGGCGGACGTGGTGGAGGAGGTGCTGGCGGCGATCGGCATGGCGCCCAACGGGCGGCCGTGGGACTGCGGGGCGTGCGGGTTCGACACCTGCCGCGGCTTCGCGGCGGCGGCGGCCGAGGGGCGGACGACGCTGAAGTCGTGCCCGCCGTATTTGGATCGCCTGGCGACGCAGGCGCAGGCGCAGGCGGCCGAGGATGCGCTCACGGGGCTGGCGACGTTCCGGGTGCTGCGCGACCGGCTGGCGAACGAGGTGGCGCGCAGCAAGCGCAGCGCCGAGGCGTTCGCGGTGCTGTTCGTGGACCTGGACAACTTCAAGCAGGTGAACGACAAGTTCGGGCACGAGGCGGGGAACGAGGTGCTGCGCCAGGCGGCGCGGGAGCTGCACGGGGTGATCCGCACCACCGACTTCGCGGCGCGCTACGGCGGGGACGAATTCGTGGTGGTGCTGGTGCGCACGGGGATGGAGGGGGCGCGCGGGGTGGCGGAGAAGGTGCGGGCGCGGGTGGAGGCGATCGGCCGGGCGCTGGGCTATCCGACGGGGCTGGTGACGGTGAGTGTGGGTGTGGCCGAGTTCACACCCGCCAACGCCGAACGCGAGGACGTGCTTGTGGCCGCCGACCGGGCGCTGTACCGGGCCAAGGCGGCGGGACGCAACCAGGTGGCGATGGGAGATCAATGACGTGACGCCTTCCAAGTCGGCGCAGGAATCGGGCGACCCGGGCCAGCCACCGATGCCGGATCCGTGGGGCGTGAAGCGGGCCGAAAACCTGCTGACCAGCCTCACCGGCGTCCTGTCAGCGAGCGTGGTGGTGACGCCGCAGGGCGAGGTGAGCGAGATCCATGTGCTCACGCGCAACGACGTCGCGCCCAAGCAGGTGGTGCGCAACATCGAGTCGGCGCTGATGGCGCAGCTCGGCATGAAGATCGACCACCGCAAGATCAGCGTGGCGCAGACGGCGGACGTGCGGCCGATCGAGCAGCTCCAGGAGGACGCGATCAGCTCGCGCGCCAAGCGGCGCGTGGTGGTGTTCCGGCGGCTCGAGCTGCGGCCCGCGGACCGGCCGCAGCGGGTGGTGCTGACGGTGAAGCTGTCGTTCGGGGAGCGGGAGGCGGAGGCGGAGGAGCTGGGGACCGACACGCTGCGCAACCGCGTCGAGGCGGCGGCGCGCGCGGCGGCGTTGTGCCTGGACGACCTGATTCCCGACAACTCCATCGCGCTCGAGGGCGCGCAGATCATCGAGGCGTTCGACCGCCGGTTCGTGTTCGCGGCGGTGCACGGCCTGGGCGGGCGCGAAGCGCAGTTGCTCACCGGAACGTGTGAAATCCGTGAAAGCGCCGAGCGCGCCGCGGTGCTGGCGGTGCTGGACGCGACGAACCGTTGGGTGGACGCGCGCCGTTAAACGCCGGTTTCTGGAGCGCCGTTTTGCCTTCAAACGCCGTTGTCTGCAACGCCTCAGTCTGTAACGCCATTCCCCGCAACGCATTATCACAAGGGTACAAAGGGTCTGTCGCCTACTTGCGAGACGGGGCTGGCGAACCTACTGTTTTGGCGGTATTTCGTGTTCCGTGGATACGAGTCGAGTCAAGCGGTACTGGGGCACGCAGCGCGTCGCGCGGCTGTGTCAGGTCACGCCGGGGACGGTAGCCAACTGGATCGATCAGGGGCTATTGAAGGGACACAAGACGCCGACGGGGCGGCGGCGCGTGGCGTCCTCGGACCTCGCGGACTTTCTGCGGGCGCACGGGATGGCGGTGCCGCCGGACCTCTTGCAGGCCGAGGCGGAGCGTGAGAAGGTGGTGGTGGTGGATGACGAGCCGGCGTACCTCCGGGCGCTGATGAAAATGATCGCGCGCAGCGATCTGGCGGTGGAGGCGGTGCCGGTGACGAACGGGGTAGACGCGCTGCTGGAGATCGGGCGGCTGCGGCCGGCGGTGGTGGTGCTGGACTACCGGTTGCCGGACATGAACGCGGACCAGGTGGTGGAGCGGCTGCTGGAGCCGGGGGGGCGGGGGTTCGGGACGGAGGTGGTGGTGGTGACGGGCGGGATTCCGCCGGAGGCGGAGCAGCGGCTGCGGCGTGTGGGGGTGCGGACGGTCGTGCAGAAAGTGGACGGGTTGGACGTGGTGGTGGGCGCGATCCGGGAGGCGCTGCGGATGCGGCGCCGGCCGGCGGCCTAAAGGCATACGGAGTGCATCGGCGCCGGACGCGGACGCGCGGCGCAGTCGTTATAGAAACCGAACTTCGATAAAAAGGGGCCCCAGGTCACCGCAGACCACAAGCGGAGCTGAGCGGACAGCAAAACGAGCGGAGCGTCGGGTGCGCCATAGCGAGGCGTGCCACTCCAGGTCAACGAGTCCATAACTCGCTGTTCCGATAGGGGGTGACGCTCAATGTTGCAGCTGCTCGCGGCACTGTTCACGGCACTTGCGAAGTTGTTTTTCGCGGATGGCGCGGTCAGGTTGTAAGGTCGACCTTTGGGGCCTCACCCTTCTTGCTTGGTAACGGAGCACGTGAATGGCAGACGCCTCGGGCATGAGACTGGATAGGAAGGAGTTTCGACTCCTTCTAGCAGTCCTCTTGGTGTCTGTTGCAGTTCTTTTGTACGCTCGCGCTTGGCAGATCCCACAGGAGACGGATGGTAAGTATTGGAACGGCCTTCTTGCGTTCACCATCCTAGCCGTAGCGTGTGATCTGTATTTCCTACCTCTCTCTAGAATTTCCCCAGTACGGGTGAGTAGTTCTGTCGTTTTCATCCCTCTGTTGGCTACTGTTCCGCTATTTGATCATCCGTGGCCGATGCTGATCAGCGGAGCGACTGCTGCTGTCGCTGAATCGACGATGAGAAAGCCGTTGCCACGGGCGCTGTTTAACGTGGCTCAGTACATGCTTGCTGTGGGTCTCGGTGATGCTCTGTACCAGGCTCTGGGTGGTGCAGTCGGTCTCAACGGGTTCCACTTTTCGTTTCTCCCATTCTGTGCGTTGGTGGTCACATTCTTCTTCGTCAATCAAGGGAGCGTGGCACTTGGTGTTGCTGCCACTACGAACCTGTCAGTAAGGGCCTCGTGGACCAGGATCGTTGGTGGGTCGCTCATCTATGATTTCGCAGCTAGTTCCTTTGCGGTCTTATTGGCATACCTGTACGCGGATCATGGAGTGCGAGAGCTCGCCATCTTGATCGTGCCGTTGCTCATCGTTCGACACGTTTATCAGATGAATCTCCAGGCGGAAAGGGTCAACAGGGAGCTTCTGGAGCTGATGGTCAAGGCAATCGAGGCCCGTGATCCATACACTTCAGGGCATTCACTGCGCGTGTCCGAGTATGCGCGTCACATCGCCCGCGAACTGGGGCTCTTCAACAAACACGTCGAACAGATCGCCAACGCTGCTCTGTTGCACGATGTGGGAAAGATCCACGAAGACTTTGCGCCGCTTTTGCGTAAAGACGGTAAGCTCAGTCCGGAAGAGCGGATCCTGATGCAGGACCATCCTGTCCGGAGCGCCGATCTAGTCGGTACGATTGGCGAGTTCAGGGGCACGGTCCAAGCCGCCATCAAGCATCATCACGAGAACTTTGATGGAACCGGCTACCCAGAGGGGCTTGCGGGACCCGAAATCCCTGTCGGGGCCCGCATCATCATGATTGCCGACACCCTTGATGCGATGACTACCGATCGGCCCTACAGGAAGGCTCTAACACCCCTCAGGGCACTTGAGGAGTTGAGCAAGTATTCGGGCAACCAGTTCGATCCGAAGCTCGTGGGCCTCGTTCAAAAATCGCCCAACATCAGGCGGCTGCTTGGCGCACCCATTACCGACCCGGCTCAAGACGCCGCCCGGCCGGTGCGCCCGTGGAGAGCTCGCTCTCCCAGCCACTCTCCCGTTCAGGGATGACCTACAGAGCGAGCATCTCGTCGTCTATAACCAGCGGGTTCCCGAAGCCTCTCCGGTCCGCTAGGTCCAGCTTCCTTGAGGAAGCCCTGCATCGCCAACAAGCGCTTCTTACCGACAGCACCGAAGCTGTCTAGCAGTGCCAACTCCTGCATCGTCTCGTTTGTGATTACACCAAAGCACAGTTCCTCAGCCCAAGACTTCGCAGCAATGGCGTCCAAGTACTGGAGGTGATGCTTACCCCTGAACTCGCTAGCGACATCGGTTGCGACTCCGAGTGCTTCCTTGGGGTCTCCAAGTTTGCCCATCCGATAGATGCGCAGCTTCTCGTAGACGCCACGGTTTGGCAGTCCCCGCTTCCGCCCTCGGACCATGATTTCCAACCTGGTAATCTGGTGTAGCGCCAACTGCTCGTTCCCCAGGGCGAGCGCTAGACAGGCGGACTCTATCAAGAACCCAACGTTGAGATACCAGCTTCCGTCAATAGCAACCCTCCGCTTGAGCTCGTCAAAACAACTCTCTGCGTCCTCCTGGTGTCCCAGCAACAGATATGCGTCGGCGAGAACCGTGTAGATAGGAAAGCTGTGCACAGGGTTGTCCGTTGAGTATAGAGTCAACTCGCGAGCCTCCCCGGCGAAGTCAGCTCCCTCCTCAGGCTGACCGTGGAGCGTACACAGGTTTCCTAGATTCCCCAGGAATCTCGCCTTCTGCTTATCATCACCTATTTGGTTCGCGATCTGCAGGGCCGAGACGAGGGTTGCCCTCGAGCCATTCCAGTCGCACAGGCAAAGTTTGCAGACACCGAGCGCATTGAGTAATGCAGCTCGAAGAGAAGGATCTTTAGACACGCGGGGTAGGCTGAGAGCCCGGTCTATCTCTGGAATTGCAAGTGGAACGTCGGAGTTCGCGTAGTGGAGATAGCTAAGCCCATAGTGGACGTTGGGGTCGTCCGTCTCTCGGCTTGCCAGGCATCGCAGCTCTCTCTCCGCGCGCGCCATTCTCGGCTCGTCATTCGCATCATTGGCGGTCCTGATTAGCAAGTACACACTCTTGGCAGTGAGCTCGGCATCACCAGCCGCTATGGCCTTGTCTAGAGCTGACTCGGCCAAGGCGGACGCCCGCATGTCGCCTTCCGCATTGCCCTGCCATTCGGCGAATGCCAGTTGGTAAGCAGCCGTTCCCTGCAGTTGGGGACCTAGCCCAGTGTCCTCGGCCAGTGGGCCGACGACATTTCGCGCATCTCGCCCCTTGGACTGATCGAGCAACGACTGCCCAAGGAGCAACCGGAGCTTCACGTCCGTCTCCCGGTCCTGCTTGAAATTCAGAATGCTGCGAATCGTCCGCTCGACCTCGTGAGCTGCCCCAAAGCTCAAAGCCAATTCTGCTCCTTCGAGAGCGTATTGAGTCGCCTTCTCGATGTCCTGCGCCCGGGCGAAGTGACCGGCGATCTCCAGCTGCAGCGCCCACTCGGCGGGGCCAGGGACTGCCGCCAGCCACTCGGCCACCTGCTTGTGATACTGCTGCCGTAGTCGGCTCGGCAGCAGGTAATAGGCCTGCGCCCGCAGCAGCTCGTTGCGGAACTCCAGGTCGCCGCCGCTGTCACGGAGGAAGCCCTCGTCGCGAAGGCTCGTGAGCGCCTCTGTGGCCCGGCCGGCCGAGAGGCCAACGAGCTGGTAAAGGCCGAACTCCGAGAGCCGCCGACCGAGGATTGCCGCGAGGTTTAATGCAGCCCGAGCCCGAGAGTCGATCCTCGAGACATTGCGTTTGAAGACGTCCGCAATCGCCCGCGGGATTCCCATTGTCGGCGCCGGGTCCGTGTCCAACGCATCAAGCTCTCTTAGGAGCGACCGCTCGCCATGGGCCAACCACTCCCTGGTGAGGAGCTCGATCGCCAACGGATTGCCGGAGCTGGCCTTCAGAATCCGGTCGATCGGCATCGCCGATCGCGAAGCCGCCCGCGTCAACTCCATCACTATTCTGCGTGATTCCGTTGGACCCAACGGCTCGAGCTCCAGCTGCCGCAGCGCCGGAATGGATTGATCGGAGGCCAGCGCCGCTGCGGCGACCGTCACCCGGAGTTCGCCGGGCCGAGCCGTCAGCACCAACAGCACCCGCGCCCCCGACACCTTACGCGCCAGCACGTGGAGGATCCCTACGGTCGCGTTGTCAGCAGCGTGCAGGTCGTCCACCACGACCACCACGGGACTCTCCTCGGCCGCCGCCGTGACGGTCTTAAGGAATGCGTCGGCGAGCCGCAGGGGCACTACCTCCGGCGACCAGTCCAGCGGCTTCGGCACCCCTGGGTAGATCTGGGCGACCTCCGAACAGATGCGGGTCAGTTCGCCCAACGCTTCGGGGTCCGCTCCCCCGATCGCCCGCTGCTGCACCAGCTGCTTCACCAGCTCCGCCAGGACCGCGAACGGCAGGTCCCGCTCTGCATCGTACGCCTGGGCCCGCGCGACGACGGCACCTTCCATCTGGCAGCTCGCCGCGAAGGTGTTGGTGAGTGTCGTCTTGCCGAGGCCGGGGTCCCCCGTGATGACCATCACGCGCGGCTGGCGCTGCCGGACCTCCAGCCACGCGTCGCGGAGCACGCTGAACTCGCGCTCCCGACCGATCAGCATCTCCGGCTCGAAGCGGCGCTGCATTGCCAGCGGTTCGTCCGGCGCGACTGGGCGCGTGGGCGAGCGCTTCCCCTCGCGCAACAGGTCGGCCATGCGGACGAGGTCCACGCTGGGCTTCGCACCCAGTTCTTGCGCCAAGCGCTCCTCGTAGCGGCCGAAAATCTTGAGCGCGTCGGTGCGATCTCCGACCCAGGCCCGCGCCTCCATCAGCCCGCGGACCGCATCTTCCAGCAGCGGATCGAGATCGAAGAGCACCTGCGCGTGACGCTCCACCGCCGCATAGTCTCCGATGCGGCGGCCGCTATCCATGTGCTTGACCAGGCAATCCCTGAGACGCGGCTGGAGCTTGGCGGCCCACTGGTCCTTCCAGTCCTCGAAGGGGCGCGCACGGGGAACCTCGAAGCCGTCCAGGAATCGCCCCTGGATCTCCGCTTGCGAGTCATCGAGGTGGTGGGCGTCGACATCGATAGCGCCCTCAGCGAGCGCGACCGTAGCCTTCTGGATCTGCACGGTGTCGCGGCCGAGCTTGGCCTTGAGGACCGAGATCCCCTGCGCGAGGGAATGCCGGCCCAGCCGCGCCGGGGTGTCGGGCCAGAGGAGGTCCATCAGATAGTCACGTGTGAAGCGGTGGCCCGCTTCGAGCGCGAGTCGCGCCAGCAACGCGAAGTGCTTGCGCGTGCGAAAGCGGACCTGCTCGCCCGATGCGGTGAGCAGTTGAGGAGGGCCCAACGTGAAGAGGCGGAACGACGGCGCCACGATTCCCCGCCAATCTTGTTACTGGCTGGAACTATTAGGCGCCCAAATCAACTTCCTGTCAACACGTTGTGCGAAAAGGGCTTCGGCCTACTTTCGCCGGGGTACGAAATCGGAGTGTCAACACTTAACGCCGCTCCCCAGGCACCCGGCAAATCGGGCACGGGCCCATCCGCGGCTCCCTCCCGTACATGAGCTGGACCGGCCCCAGCACCACCGCCGTGTCGGTGAGCTGTACGGTAAGTGTCATCACCTTGCCGTCGATCCGGCCCGTGAACCGGGCGGGGTGATCGGGACCCCGATAGACCGGATAGGCCGTGATGTTGTACAGCCCCGGCACGTCGAACCGGCCCTCGGGGTCGGTCTCCAGCGCCTGATGGACGTCGCCCACCGTGCAGCCGATGTGTACGTGCGCGCTCGTGTCGGTCACAATCA
>WNGI01001818.1_pt1 | contig 31349 bp, 30 predicted proteins | sample 5400621 | NCBI WGS metagenome assembly WNGI01 (sample SAMN13153374, study PRJNA577476) | soil metagenome | isolation source: 20 cm soil or saprolite under Garry oak tree replicate 1 | place: USA:California | collected 2016-06-15
CGTTCTGCGTCGCCGGTAGGTTCGAGACCGTGACGGTTCCAGTGACGTTCTGCGTCGCCGGACCGTTCGAGACCGACACGGCGAGGTTGCCGGCTGCGTCGACCTTTGCGAGCTGCGTCGGGTTCGTCCCGTCCGCCAGCTGAAAGATGTCGATTGGCGGTGTCGCTTTCGCGACGCCACCTCCGACCGAGAGACAGATGACCCCGACGAGGATCGTGCGCAGTGAGAACGCCCGGGCCGCTCGAGACGCGCTAGCTGAGAGCCGCGACATTGTCCCCTCCTCCATATCGCACTTCGGTGCGACTGGGGGAGTGTGGAGCACATCGGGCGCTGCGATAAGAGTCTGCCGAGCTCCGGGGTTCCAGGGGGCTTAGGCTAGGACGGTGGCGGACGAAACGAGCATCAGCTTCGCGAAGGACGACACGATCATCGTGGAAGAGTCGTTGGCGAGCGTGGCCGAGAAGCTCGCAAAGGGCGGCTACGTCCGCTTCGAGCGCGCTGGCGAGGTCGTCATGGTCAACGCCGCGGCGGTGCGCTACCTGCGGACGCTGCGGCAGGCGCAGGGCGGTCGCTAGACCGGACAACGCTCTTCCCCGTACACTGGACCTTCGCGCGCGCGCTCCATGCGCCTATTTTCGGGAGGACATTCGACAGATTGGCTGTGCACATTCGCCTGCGCCGCGTCGGTAAGACCAAGGCGCCGACCTATCGGGTGGTGATCGCCGACTCGCGCGCTCCCCGTAACGGGAAGTTCATCGAGTCCATCGGCCACTACGACCCGCTGCGGGAGCCGGTCGAGCTCGTCATCGACCCCGAGCGCGCCCGCCATTGGATCAAGAACGGTGCGCGGCCGACGGCGACCGCCCGCTCGCTCCTGGTGAAGAGTGGCCTCTCCGACAGCGAGGTCCCGCCGACCGTCCGTTGAACGGTCCTGCGGCACCGGAGGCGTCACGCATGCGCTCGCTCCTCGAGCACGTCGCGAAGCAGCTCGTGGAGGATCCGAGCGCGGTTGTCGTCACCGAGGAGCTCGACGGCGATTTCATCAAGCTCCACCTTCAGGTGGGCGAAGCGGACGTCGGGAAGGTCATCGGCCGCGGCGGCCGCATCGCCAAGGCCATCCGCGCGCTGCTGAAAGTGATGGCGACGCGCGATGGGACCAAGGTCAACCTCGAGATCGATTAGCGACGACGCTCTCGTCGTCGGCTTCATCCTGGGCCCGCACGGGGTGCGCGGCGAGGTCCGCATCGATCCTCGTACCGACGTCGCCGACCGCTTCCGCGCCGGCGCGGTCCTCGAGTGTGACGACGTGGGTCCGCTCACCGTCGCGGGCGTACGCGGCGAGGTCGCGAAGCCGATCGTGCGTTTCGCGGGCTACGACACGCGCGAGGCCGCCGAGTCGCTCCGCCGACGGTTCCTGCGCGTGGCGCGCGGCGAATCGCGGCGTGCCACGCCCGGCGCATATCTCTGGGCGGACCTCCTCGGGGCGCGCGTGGAAACACCCGAGGGCACCTGGCTCGGGATCGTTCGCGAGCTCGTGCGCGCCGGCGAGAACGACGTCCTCGTGATCGCGGATGCTTCGGGACGCGAGCGTCTTCTCCCGATGCTCGAGTCGGTCGTGAAGGTCGTCGACGTGGCCGCGGGCCGGATCGTCGCCGTCCCGCAGGAGGAGGCCGGATGAGCGTGCCGCTCCGGATCGATGTGCTCACGCTGTTCCCGCGCATGTTCGACAGCCCGTTCGCGGAGAGCATCGTCGCCCGCGCGCAGCGGGCCGGTCGTCTCGAGCTCGAAGTCCACGACATCCGCACGCACGCGACGGACAAACACCATGTCGCCGACGATGCGCCCTACGGCGGCGGGGCCGGGATGGTCCTGAGACCCGAGCCCCTCACGCGCGCGATCCGCGCCGTGCGCGGCGCTTCCGGGCACGTCGTGCTGCTGTCCGCGCAGGGACGGCTGTTCGATCAGGCCGCGGCGCGGCGACTCGCGACAGTGCGGCATCTCGTCCTCGTTTGCGGCCACTACGAGGGTGTGGACGAGCGCGTCGTCGAATCCGATGTCGCTGAGGAGCTCTCGATCGGCGACTACGTGCTCACCGGCGGAGAGCTCGCGGCGATGGTCGTGATCGACGCCGTGACGCGTCTCGTGCCGGAAGTCATCGACGCCGAGTCGCTCGCCAACGAGTCGCACACCGAAGGCCTGCTGGAGGGACCGCAGTACACGCGTCCACCGGAGTTCGAAGGCCGAAGGGTGCCGTCCGTCCTCGTGTCCGGCGATCACGGCGCGATCGCGAAGTGGCGCCGAGCCGAGTCGATCCGTCGCACCGCGGAGCGACGTCCGGATCTCCTCGACCGCGCGAAGCTCAGCCCGGCCGAGCGAGCGCGGCTGCCGCGCACGCCCGCTCGCAAGGCGAGCGTGAACGACGCCGACCTCGTCGACGCCTATCGATCGGGCGTGGGGTCCTATCGCATCGCCGCGCGGTTCGGGATCTCACCGGCGACGGTGCGCGTACGCCTCCGCGCCGCCGGCGTCCGGCTTCGCGCGCCGCGGAGCGTCGAGCGCAGCCCGACCGTGACCGAGGTCACGCGGCTGCGGGCGACCGGCCTCACCGTGCGAGAGCTCGCGGTCCATTTCGGTGTGTCGCACGTGACGATCCTCGACCGGATGAAGCGGGCCAAACGCTAGTTTTCTGTTAGAGTTGGGCCACTCCGTGACAGCCATCACCATGCCAATGAACGACGTCTTGAAGACGCTTGCCTCCGAGCAGCAAAAGGCCGAGGTCCCCGAGGTGCGGCCTGGTGACACCGTGGCCGTCAGCGTCCGCGTCGTCGAAGGCAACCGCGAACGCCTTCAGAAGTTCGAGGGCACGGTCCTTCGCGTTCGTAACGGCGGCCTCGACCACCAGATCACGGTTCGCCGGATCGCCAGCGGCGTCGGTGTCGAGCGCACCTTCCTCGTCCACTCGCCGCGCGTCGAGAAGATCGAGCTCCTGCGTCACGGACACGCCCGCCGCGCTGCCCTCTACTTCCTCCGCGAGCGGGTCGGCAAGGCCGCGACGATCCGCGAGAAGCGCCGCTAACACTCCTCGCGGTTAGCCTAGGAGCGTGCCGACGCTCCGCTTCGAGAAAGAGCTCTGGTCCAAAGGTCTCCTGCGCGTGGTCGGCGTCGATGAGGTCGGCATGGCCGCACTCGCCGGTCCGGTCGTCGCCGCGGCGTGTCTCGTCACACCGGACACGAAGCTCATCCGCCGCGTCCGAGATTCGAAGCTGCTGACGCGCGCGCAGCGCGAGGAGCTGTTCGAGCTCATCCGGTCACGCGTCGGGCGCGTCGGCATCGGGGCGGCCTCCGTCGCCGAGATCCACCGTCTCAACATCTATCACGCGAGCCACGTCGCGATGATGCGCGCGCTGCGGCAGATCGGCGAGTACGACTGGGTCCTCGTCGACGGCCGGCGCATCCTCGATCCAGCATTCGCGCCCGGCCGGCACAGCGAGATCGTGCGTGGTGACACGAAGAGCTTCGCGATCGCGGCCGCCTCGATCATCGCGAAGGTCACGCGCGATCGGCTCATGACGAGCCTCGCGCGCAAATATCCGGGCTACGGATGGGAACACAACTCCGGCTACCCGACGATCGACCACCGCGCGGCCCTTCGCGCGCGCGGCCTCACGCCACTTCATCGCCACGACTTCGGCACCGTGAAGCTGCTGCGCGCGGTGGAGAATCAGCTCGAGCTCGCGATGGCTGACGCATGAGCGTTCAGACCGCCCGCATCCGGCCCTTCACGCCCACCGACTACTCCGCCCTTGGGGCGGCGTACGGTCGCACGTACCCGGACTACCCCTGGTCGGTCGAGGAGATGCGGCACCAGGACGAGACCTTCGACACGGCGCGCTTCTTCAAGGTGCGGCTTGTCGCCGAAGAAGATGGAGCCATCGTCGGCGCGGCCGAGGCCGGTCACCGACCGTCGCGCTTCGACCCGGACAGCTATCACTTCGATCTCTGGGTCGTGCCGGACCGGCGACGGCGCGGGCATGGATCGGCGCTGCACGACGCCGTCATCGCCGCGCTGCGCGCGCGGGACGCCCGCGTCACGCGTGGCGCCACGAAGGAATCGCTCCGCGACGGCACGGCGTTCCTCGCGAACCGTGGCTGGAAGGAGGTCAAGCGGGACTGGGAGTCGCACCTGACCGTGGAAGGCTTCGACTTCGCGAAGTTCCGGGGCGCGGACGAGCGTGTCGCGAAGGAGCGGATCCGGATCAGCACCTACGCCGACGAGCTGACGCGCGATCCCGAGACGCCGCGAAAGGCCTACGAGCTCAACGCCGACTGCCGGCGCGACGTCCCCGCGATCGACGCCCCGACGCCGACCACATTCGAAGAGTGGCGCGCGGACTGGGTGGACGCGCCGGGCTTCCTGTCCGACGGCTTCTTCGTCGCGATCGACCGGGACGGACGCTGGCTCGGGATGTCCAACCTGCTCGAGTCCTCCGGGGACAAGTCGTTCGTCTGGCAGGGCTTCACCGGTGTCAGGCGCGAAGCACGTGGCAGAGGCATCGCCATGGCGCTGAAGCTTCGGACCGTGACGCACGCGCAGCGGCTGCGTGTCGACCACATCAAGACGTGGAACGACCAGTCCAACCGGCCGATGCTTGCGATCAACGAGGCGATGGGGTTCGAGAAACAGTCCGCCTGGATCTCGTTCGAGTACCGCCTGCGTCCCTAGTTCCTGCCTTGACCGACGGTTGACCGGCGCCTCAGGCGTTCGGCACGGCGTGTGCATTTGTGCGGTCATGAAAGTCCGCGTCGTGCGGCGCGATCGTTACCGGCTCCGCGTGACCACCTGGGGTAGCGGCGTAGGGCCACACGCGATCGTGCTCCCGGGCCTCTCGGCGGACTCGCGCGCACTGGCGCCCCAGATCCGCATGCTCCGGAGCCAGGTCGCGACGGTGCACGTCATCGATCTCCCGGGCATGGCGCTTCCGCCGTCGCTGCTGACCGCCGACGCGAGCTTCCCTCAGCTCGCCGATCAGGTCGCGCATGTGGCGGACGAGCTCGGCATCCGGCGGGCCGTCGTCGTCGGTCACTCGCTCGGTGGCGGTGTGGCGCTCCATCTCGCGCTCCGACGGCCCGAGCTCGTGGACGGCCTGGTGCTCATCGCACCCGCGGCGCTCGGTCGCTCACTGCACTGGATCTACAAGCTCTACTGCCTGCCGCTCATCGGCCGGGCGCTGCTCTACCCGCGGAGCTCCGGGCAGCGCGGATTCGTTCGGCGGTTCCTCATCGGCAGCCTGCGGCGTGAGGACCGCGCGTTCGTCGACATGCTGATCCGCCACGGCAACAAGGCGCGCGAGCGCGCGCTCTCGTCGCGCGCGATCGTGTGGGCGAATCAGCCCTCGCTGTGGCGCAGGATCCTCATGCTCGTCACGCCGGGCGGCGAGCAGGCCGCATTCGCGGTCGGAGATCGTCTGCGAGAGCTCAGCGACGTTCCGACGCTCGTGCTGTGGGGCAACGAGGACCGCGTGATCTGCGCGGGTGACGCGGTGCGCTGCCGGGACTTCCATCAGCGCGCCGAGATCCATGTGGCGCGCGGCGCCGGTCACATGCTTCCACTCGAGGCGCCGGCGTGGACGAACCGCTACATCGCGCGGTTCGTCGCGTCGCTTCGGCCGGCGCTGCGCGAAGCCGCTTAGCAAGTCCTGCCGGCATAGCCCGAACGCCGCGGCCTTCAGGGTCAGTAACGGTCCTGCGCGTGTCTCGTTCCCCCTGAGTGGTGCGGTCGACGTTGGGGGCGCTCGTCATCGTGGTCGCGACGCTCGCTGTGGCGCTGCCCGCGGCCGCCGTCGACAACACCGGCTTTCACAGCGCGTGGGTCGGTCAGGATTCGTGGCCGACGCTGGCGCCGGGGCTGACCGTCAGCTACTCGCTCCGCTTCCGCAACACCGGCACCACGACGTGGCAGCGCGGCGTCGCGGGGAAGCAGGTGAACCTCGGCGTCGTCGATGATTCGCTCGCGTTCGCCGAGATGGCCGTCGGCTGGATGAGCGCGAACCGCACCGCCACGACGGTCGAGGCGAGCGTTGCGCCCGGTGCGATCGGCACGTTCACCTTCACGATCAAGTCACCGGCACGGCTCGGCGTCTATCGGCTGCCACTCCGCCCGGTCGCCGACGGCGTCACGTGGCTCGAGCACCAGGGCGTGTTCGTGCTCGTGACCAGCGACGCCGGCTATCACAGCCGCTGGCTCGGGCAGACGGTCGTGCCCGATCTCGCGCCGGGAGTGACGAGCGAGCCGATCACGCTCACGTTCCGCAACACCGGTGGCAAGCCCTGGGTGAAGGGCGTCCTCGGCCAGGAGGCCCGCATCGGCATCAAGAACGACGAGCTGACCTGGGCCTCCCTGGGCGTCAACTGGCTCAGCGGATCGCGGCCGGCCGCGCAGACCGAGCCGACCGTCGCGCCGGGCGCGAATGCGACGTTCACCTTCAAGGTCAAGGCGCCGACGACTCCGAGCACCTACGTCCTCGCGCTGCGGCCGGTCATCGACGGCACGATCTGGATGGACGACGAGGGCGTCTTCGTCGCGGTCACGGTGACCGGCGGTGCGGTCCCGCTCCTGACGGTGACGACGTTGCAGTCGGGCCTGCGCATCCCGTGGGACGTCGCACCGCTGCCGGACGGCCGCATGCTCGTGAGCGAACGCGTCGGCAATCTCCTCGTGTATCAGAGCACCGCGCCGGGTGCGGCGCAGCTCGCGAACAATCCCGTCGTTGGAACGCGCGAGAACGGCGAGGGCGGCCTCATGGGCATCGCCGTCGATCCGGACTTCGCGCTGAACTCCTTCATCTACGTCTGCGCATCGCGCGACGACGAGGGCCAGTACCGCAATCAGGTGCTCCGGTACAAGCTCGTCGGGAACCTGATCGCATTCGACGCCTTCGTGATCCGCCGCGGCATGGTGGCCGCCGGGAACCACAACGGCTGTCGCCTGCGCTTCGGTCCGGACCGAAAGCTCTGGGTCACCATGGGCGACGCGGGCGATCTGCGCAACGCGCAGGACCCGAACGCGCTCAACGGAAAGGTCCTGCGCGTGAACACCGACGGCACGATCCCCGCGGATAACCCGATCCTTCCCGGGTCAGCCGGCCGCAGCGCCATCTACACCTGGGGCAACCGCAACCCGCAGGGGCTCGCGTTCGAACCGGGGACGGGTACGCCCTACGAGGTGGAGCACGGCGACGACACGCACGACGAGATCAACATCCTCGTCGCCGGCGGGAACTACGGTTATCCGCTGTTCCGCGGGCCGGTCGGCCGGCCCGGCTACATCGATCCAGCGTGGTCATCGGGCAACGTCACGCTCGCGACGTCGGGTGGTGACTTCGCCGTCGGTCCGCAGTGGGGCGCCTGGAGCGGTTCGCTCTTCGTGGCGACCCTGAAGGAGACGGACCTCCGACGCTTCGAGCTGTTCGCGGGGACCGCCCGCCAGACGAACATCCTCTTCGACAACGTCTACGGTCGCCTCCGCAGCGTCCTCTTCGGTGCGGACGGGGCCCTGTACCTCACGACGAGCAACGGCACGGGCGACCGCGTCCTCCGCATCACCGCGACCCAGCCCTGACGCAAGGCGCGCCCGATGCCTAAGGCATGGAGCCGCGCCGTGTCCTCGGGCTCGCGGGCGAGCATCTGGCAGAGCGTGAGCTCGCGCGCCGCGGAATGCGCGTGGTCGCCCGCAACGTCCGCACCCGCTACGGCGAGATCGATCTGATCTGCAGGGACGCGCGTGGCTACGCCTTCGTCGAGGTGAAGACGCGTCGGGCCGGATCCTTCGTCGCGGCCGCGGAGGCCGTCGACGCGCGGAAGGCCGCCCGTCTCGCGGCGCTCGCGCAGGCCTGGCTCGCGCACCGGGGCGAGCGTCTCGCGGTCTGGCGCATCGTGATCGCGGCGCTCACCGTCGGCGCGGACGGCACGGCGGTGGAGCTCGTCGACCTGGACCGCGTCTAGCGAACGAGCTCCACGGAGAGCCCGTCGATGATCACCTTGACGTTGTCCATGTTCCGGGCGACGCGAAGCTTCGCGCCGTGCGGCAAGGTGACCACCTCCCAGCCGCTGCCGCTGACGCGGATGAGGTCGTCCCACACCGCGAGGACGGGTTCGCGGTCGCGGCACACGTCGCCGGTGGAATTGCAGACGCGCGTGCTGAAGACGATCTCGCGCCGTGGCAGCGCCGGGTCGTAACCGACGAGGACGTGATTCGCGGAGAGGCGCCCGTCGTCGGCGAAGTAGTACTCGACGACGAGAGCGTCGTACGCCGCTAGGATCGTGGCGCCGGCCAGGTCCGGCTGGTTGAGGCGCTGGATCCGCTCGCCGACCCCGAGGTCGTGTCGCGCGACGTCGCGCGCTGAGAGCGGGGTGTCGCTCACGAGGAACACGGCGGCGTTCGCGAGCGCGACGGTCGTCACGATCCACGGCAGCGAGCGCGGCATCCGCGCGCCCCGCGCCAGGGCGATCGCGCCGCGGGCCGCGATGACGCAGAGTCCCGGCAGCATGCTGAAGACGTAGCCGTACTCGCCGACGTGGATCGGGACGTAGATCGCGAGCGGCGCGAGCGTCCACAGCAGCACGAAGGCGACACGGCGCCGGTCGCTCAGCTCGATCCGCCGCGCGCCGGCTGACAACGGTACCGCGACGAGGAGCGGCGCCAGAAAGTAGAGACCGCGGCCGAGGAAGCGCCCGAGCTCGTAGGTGTTCCCCCACAGCGCCCGCAGGCCAAGCTCGCCGAACACGCTGTAGCGCTCGTCGACGAACTTTCCCTGCACCCGGAACGCCTCGAGCATCGCGCTCACACCGCCGTCGAGCGCGGCCGACGCGAAGAACCATCCCAGCACGAGCAGCGCCCCGAGGGCGGCGCTCGCGGTCGTCCACAGGAGCGGGGTCGCGAGCGCGGCCATGAGCCAGAGCGGAGCGAGGAACACGGCCAGGTCGAAGCGGAAGCCGATCGCGATCCCGTACGACGCCGTCGCGATCGCCAGACGCGGTCCGCGACCCGTCTCCGCCCGAAGCACGCGCCAGAACAGCAGGGCGCAGCCGATCGAGAAGGCCGCGAGCAGCGTGTACGGATACGCAACGCCGCCGTAGGCCCAGAACGTGACCGCGGTCAACATGAACGCACCGCTCGCGCGCGCGGTCCGCTCGTCGTACAGGCGCGCGGCGAAAACGTAGAGGAGCGCGATCGCTGCGGCGCCCGACACGAGGCTCACGAGAGTCATCGCGCGGTTCGGATCGCCGACGATGGCGAAGACCGCCCGGATCAACAGGACGTAGTACAGGTAGCCGGGTGCCTGCGGTCGCTGATCGAGGGGATCGAAGCGCTCGATGGAGCGCGCGTAGAGCACCGAGTCGTGCGCCCAGAGGAACTCGGTCTGGAACGGGATGCGCGTCAGCACACCGAGCGCGAACAGAACGGCTGCCACGCGCCACGACATTGGGCCACAGTCTGGCGGCTGCGCTCACCGGTACCGCGGTACCAGCCGCCGGTGCGGTGCCGCGGCCGGCGCGTGCCGTCGAGGCTGCGCGGATGTCCGCCGCCGTCGCGCCCCACCAGGCGGCGCGCTCCGTCGCGCGCGTCGCGGCGTGTGCCCTCTGGGGGCTCGAGAGCGCGATGGTCACCGTCGAGGCCGACGTGGCCAACGGCCTACCGTCGTTCACCGTCGTCGGGATGCCCGACGCCGCGGTGTCCGAGGCGCGCGAGCGCGTCCGCGCGGCGATCCGCAACTCGGGCTTCGAGTTCCCGCTGCGCCGTGTGGTCGTGAACCTCGCGCCCGCCGAGCGGCGCAAGGAGGGCACCGGCTTCGATCTCGCGATCGCGCTCGGTGTGCTGCGCGCGACGGGTCAGCTGACGCGCGACGCCGACGCGCTGTGCCTCGCCGAGCTCGCTCTGGACGGGACGCTCCGGCCGGTGCGCGGGGTCATGGCCCGCGTGCGACGCGCGATGTTGGCCGGCGTCTCGACCGCGTTCTGCGCGCGGGAGAACGCGGCCGAGGCGGCCGCGCTCGGCGCCGAGGCATTCGGATTCGCGTCGCTGCGCGAGGTCGTGGAGCACGTCGAAGGTCGCTCGCGGCAAGCGCCCTCGGCCGCGCCGGCGCCGGCGGCGCGGCCGCACCATCCGGTCGATCTCGCCGACATCGCGGGGCACGAGACGCCCAAGCGCGCACTCGAGGTCGCGGCTGCCGGCGGACATAGTTTGCTTCTCGTCGGTCCGCCGGGGACGGGCAAGACGCTCCTCGCGCGCGCGATCGCGTCGCTCCTGCCCGCGCTCGATCCCGATGAAGCGATCGTCGCGAGCGCCGTCCACAGCGTCGCCGGTCTGATCGACCCGGAGCGCCCGCTGCTCGGAGCGCGGCCTTTTCGCGCGCCACATCACACGGCGTCGCATCTCGCGCTCGTCGGAGGTGGCTCGCCGCCGCGCCCGGGCGAGGTGAGCCTCGCGCATGGCGGCGCGCTTTTCCTCGACGAGCTCGCGGAGTTCTCGCCCGCCGTCCTCGAGACGCTGCGCGAACCGCTCGAGGAAGGAGCGGTCACGATCTCGCGCGCCGGCACGGCGGCCACCTATCCCGCGCGCTTCACGCTCGTCGCCGCGATGAATCCGTGCCCATGCGGTCACGCGGGAGATCCGGGAGAGCAGTGCACCTGCCTGCCGGACGCGGTCGACCGTTATCACGCGCGTCTCTCGGGTCCGCTCCTCGACCGCATCGATCTACGCGTGCACGTGCCACGCATCGCGTACGAGGAGCTGCGCGAAGACGGCCGCGAGCCTTCACGTGTCGTCCGCGAACGCGTCGTCGCGGCGCGCGAGCGCATGCGCGAGCGATTCGCCGGGACGGATCGCCGCTGCAACGCCGAGCTCACCGTCGCGGAGGTGCGGCGCCACTGCCGCCTCGCCCAGGACGCGGAGACGCTCGCGGCGGAGGCCGTGCGCGGCCGCCGCCTATCGGCGCGCGGGTTCCACCGCGTGCTGCGTGTCGCGCGGACCATCGCGGACCTCGCCGCCTCGGAGGACATCCGCACCGCGGATCTCGCGTTCGCCCTGCTGCTACGCGCGCAGGCGTGATCGCGATCGGCCCGCACGACCCTCGTTATCCGAGACGGCTCCGAGAGCTCGAGCGTCCGCCGGATCCGCTGTGGATCGACGGCGATGCGGCCACTCTCGGCGGGCGAGCCGTCGCGATCGTAGGAACGCGACGCATGACGACATACGGCGAACGCGTCGCTCGCGAGATCGCGGGAGCGTGCGCAGGCGCGGGGGTCGTCGTTGTCTCCGGTCTCGCCCAGGGCATCGACAGCGCGGCGCATCGCGGCGCGCTCGATGCCGGCGGTGCGACGGTGGCGGTGCTCGGCGAGGGGATCACGCTGTTCCTCGCGACGGTGCGCGGTCGGCGCCGACCACTCGTACCCCGGATCCGCGCGACCGGCGCGCTCGTGTCGCAGTACGAACCGAGCTTTTGCGCGCGGCCGTGGATGTTCGTCCGGCGCAACGCGACGATCGCCGCTCTCGCGGAGGCCGTCGTGGTGGTGGAGGCGGGAGAGGAGTCCGGCGCGCTGATCACCGCGGAGCGAGCGCGCCAGCTTCGGCGGCCGCTCTTCGCGGTCCCGGGGCCGCTGGGTTCCGCCGCCTCGGTGGGGACGAACGCGCTCATCGCGTCAGGCTCCGCGCGCGCTTTGCTCGGCGCGCAAGCGGTCTTGGAGGTGCTCGGCCTCACCGCACCAGGCGCGCTTCCGTCATACGTCGATCCGATCCTCGAGGCGCTCTCGTCCGGCGCGCTCGACGCCGACGCGCTGCGACGACGGGTGCGTATGTCGGAAGGGGCACTCGCTGAACGGCTGCTGCGGCTCACGCTCGCTGGTCTGGTCACGAAGACACCCGATGGACGCTATCGCGGGCGGTAGTGATACCTCGCCGCGACACGCGACGAGGTCGCTCGATGGAATCTTTCGCGGGGGGTGTGGGATGGGCGTGATCCCAGTGCCGTTCGGGCATGGCTCGCCGAGGACCAGCGACGGCTGTCGCCTCTGCGCCGAGATGCGACTTCCTGGCGCCGGCCTCGGATCCGCGCTGCCCGAGCTGCGCCACACCGTCCCGCTCGCGTTCGCGGCTCTAGCTGGCCTGCTCCTCATCGCGATCGATCGCGGACCGGCGGGCTGGCTTGGCGGCGGCGCCGCCGCCGGCATCGCCGCCTGCGCGATCTACGTCTGGTCGGCGCGTCGAAGCTTGCTGCGCAGCGCGCACGAGGCGCACGCGAGGGAGCTCCAAGAGCTGGCCGAGGACGCCGACAGCCGCGTCGAGCTCGTCGTCAAGCAGTTCGAATGGGCCGTGGGAGACGTCGCGAAGCTCCGCCACGAGCTCGAACGCGCCGAGGCCACGGTGCGGACGCTCACCGAGCGCGGTCGGGAGCGCGAGCATCGGAGCGAGCAGCTGGTGCGCCAGATCTCGCGGCTGCGGGAGCGTCTCGCGGAGATCGCGATGGCCGCGTCGCTGACGCAGAGCGGCAGAGAGTCGCCGTCGCGCCCGCTCTTCGAGGCGATCTACTTCACGTGGGGAATCCACCTCGACGGTCCGAGAGCACGGCTCGAGCTGCAGACCGCCGCCAACAGCGGGAGCCCTACGCGGGTCCGCGTCATGGACCGCGACGGCCAGATCGTCGCCGTCAGCGGGATGGCGGTCGTTTCGCTCGACGGAAATCTGGAGTTCCAGCTCGAGCCCCCGCTCGATCTCATCGCCGACCTCGACGAGGGTCGGGAGATCGACTACGCGATCGAGGCGCTCGTCGATGACGAATGGAAGCCCGTTCGCCTCAAGGACACCGGCCGCCGGACCCGGAGCGTCGTCGATGTCGAGGGCCGGCTGTCACGGGTGCCGGCCGCGCCGGACGCGCCCGGGCTGACCGATGCGACGCATGGACAACGCTCCGCGCTGAACTAGCCCCGACGACCGCCCGCCGCTGACGTAGCGCGATGGCCAGGCGCAAATGAATCGCGCATCACGTAGGCGTCGCGCTCACAGGCACGTCGGGCGATAGGCCGCCGACAGAATGTCCCTTCACCAGGATCGCCGAACGATCCTGAGGGAGGGAACACCGTGAACAAGCTTTCCGCACCTGCGCGTCTCGTCGGAGCGATCGTTCTCGCGTTCGCGCTCGGGGGTGCGACGATCGCCCTGGCTGTCGGGATCCCGAGCGAAGACGGCCGCATCTTCGGGTGCTACGAGTCCAAGCACGGAGATCTCCGCGTCGTTTCGAGCACCGACACGTGCGAAAAGAGCGAGACCGCGATCTTCTGGAATCAGACCGGTCCTCAGGGTCCCAGCGGCGCGACGGGTCCGGCAGGGGCGACCGGCGCCACAGGTCCGACCGGACCGGCCGGGGCCGGCGTCGTGTCCTTCGACTCGCTCGCCGGCCTCCCGTGCGACGGGGTGGGTGGCATTTCCGGAACGACGCGCGTCACGTACGCCGACGGGACGGTCTCGCTCAACTGCGATGTGCCCATTCCCACGGGGCCGACAGCACGGCCGGTCTACAGCGGCGCCGCGGTCAGCGCCAACATCGCGACCGTGACCTTCAGCAAACCCGTCTGCCATGACACCTTCTTCAGCCCGACCGAGTGGACCGTGGTGGTCAACGGATTCCCCGACCCGCCGTTCGGCGACGGCGTTCCGATATGCAACGCGGCGGCCGACAACGGCGTGACCACGGCGATCCTCGGGCTCACCTCAGCGGCGCCGAACGGCGCGTTCGTGACCGTCACCATCAACTTCTCGTTCCCGGCGGGATCTAGCCTCCGTGACCGGGATGGCAACCTGACGCGGACGCCGCAGACGCATACCGCGACGGCGACGGCACCGGAGACGATCCGGCCGCTGGTCACGTCGGCGTCCGCGGGCATCGGCGCGACGAGCCTGACCATCACGTTCTCGGAGCCGGTGTACTGCACTGGCCTCAGTTTCTCGGCAGACGACCTCGCGGTCACCGACAACGATCCCGATACGGTCGATCCCTTCGTGACCGGCGCGGGTACGGATCCCTGCGGGACGAGTCCCCTGAACGCCGACACGTCCTTCTCGGTCACGACCAGCGCTCCGTTCCTTCCGGGCAGGGCCTACACGGTGACGCTGACTCCAGAGCCCTTCGAGATCCGCGACATCAGCAACAACAGCTTGCTGTCGCCGAGCAGCCACACGATCGACCTCCACTAACGGAGGTCCGGATGGCCGACCCCGGGCGGATCATGCCCGCCCGGGGTCGCGCCTAATAGGACGCGGCGAGCAGCTTGGTCGGATCGGCCTGGAGCGGGATGATGTTCGCGGTCCGCAGCGCCACGGTGTCGAGCACCGCGACCGCGTGCTGGAGCCCGGCGAGCGCGACGTAGAGCTCGTCGGCGTTCGGCGAGATAGCGAGGTCGACCACCGATCCCAGGAATGACGTGCGTGCACGCACGCGTTCGTTGCCGAGGTCGATCGCGAGCACGCCGTTCGCGGTGCCCACGTACAGCGCGTCCTCCCCCGGCGACACCGCGATCGCGGTGGCCTCGTCGTCGATCGCGATGCGCTGCACGACCGCGTACTGCTCGGTGTCGACGACGTCGATCACGTTCTTGCCGCGCACCGCGGTGTAGATGCGCGTGCCGGACCCGTTCATCGACATCGCGCCGGCGGGGCCATCGAGCGGGACGGTGTAGGGCGTGCGTCCGCCGAGATTCAGGTACAGGAGCTCGACCCCGCGTGGGGTGGCCACGAAGATGTGGTTGTGCTTGTAGCTCGGTGCGAGCTCCTGGGGCACGCCTGTGTAGTCGAAGAACTCCTGCTGGCCCGTCACGAGGTCGATCTGCTGCGCACCGCGCGGGCCGACGATGAGCGCGGAAACGCCGTCGCGATTCGCGCCGACGATGCCGTCGTCGATCGCGACCGTGCGTGTGCTCGGCTCGCCGCCCACGAGATCCCAGGCTGTCAGCGTCTTTCCGTCCAGCGCGAGCAGCGTCCGGCCGTCGGTCTGAACGGCGACGGACGACGCGTGCACCGACGAAGCCGCGAGCGCGCTGTCGTGCGGACGCCCGATCCCTACGGTGCCGCCGGACACGACGACCAGGCGTACCTCACGGGGCGGTCGCGCGAGCGGCGGCTGGTAGTGGTCGATCGTGGAATGCGTTTTCTTCTTCCAGCCGTCGCGCGCCATGAAGGGGTACGCGTCCACGGCGCCACCGGGTCCGAGGATCCCGTAGGGCGTATCGCCGATGAGGTCGTTGTCGGCGTCGGTGCCCTTGTAGTCCGCCCACCAGTTGCCCTCCTTCTTCTCGGCGTCGTACCAGTGGTTGGAGTCGGGGTTGTTGTCGCTCACCTGCGGGGAATTCCCGGCGACGTTGTTGTGGAAGATCGTGTTGCCCTTCGCGTCGCTGAACCAGATGCCCCAGTTGACGTTGTTCTCGATGGTGTTCTCGATGATGCGGTTGCCGGTGCTGCGATACAGGTAGATGCCGAAGCCACCGGGGCTGTTGTAGGTCTGACGGATCAGATTGTTGCCCTCGATGACGTTGTCGTTCGAGTCCTGCAGGTGCAGGCCGTAGACGTTCCCGACGACCGTCGAGCGGCGGATCGCGTTCTGGCTCGAGGCGTGGATGTAGAAGCCGAACCGGTTGCGCTCGCTCGTCACGTCCTCGATGCGGGACTTCGTCATGTCGACGAAATAGATGCCGGTCGAGAACTGGCTGATCGTTCCGTTGCGGATGGTCACGTTCGTGTGCCCGCCGGTGCGCACGCCGACCGAGTCGAGCTGCGGGAGCGGCCAGGTCTGCGGTCCCATCCCGGGGCCGGTGATCGTGCGCCCGCCGAGGTCGAGCGTGACGTTGTCGGCGTTGATGACGAAGGCGTCGGTGGTGCAGGTCATGTCGTTGGCGAGCAGGAAGTCCGCCGTGACCCGCTGGCCACACTGCGCGCTCTGCGCCGTGGCGCTGATGGCCGGTGTGGGCGTTGGCGAACCGCTCGCGGCGGGGCTGACCGCGGCGGATGCGGACGCTGCCGGCGAGGCCTCGGCACCGGGACGACCGGTCTGGCAAGCGACGCCCGCGACAACGAGCAGCGCGATGCCAACGGCCCGTACGCGCATTTCCAAAGCCTATACAACGGCGTCGCGCCCGGGTTCCCGCGAGACTCCACTGGATGCGTGAGGAAGCGCAGCGGATCGACGGCCGGCTCGAGGGCACGCTCCGCGTGCCCGACGGCGAGCCGCGCGCGATCGTCGTCATCGCGCATCCGCTGCCCACGCACGGCGGCGAGATGCGCAATCCGCTCGTCGCGGGCATCGCCCGCGCCTGCGCCGAGCGTGGCTGGTACGCGCTGCGGTTCAACTTCCGCGGCGTTGGCGCCAGCGACGGAACGTGGACCGGCGGTCGCGATGAGGTGGAGGACGTCGGCGCCGCGGTCGCGCACGCGCGCGGCATCGCGCCGACACTGCCCCTCGGTCTCGTCGGCTACAGCTTCGGCGCGCATATGGCGCTGCGCTGGACTTCGCACGGGGGCCATCCGGACGCACTCGTGCTGGTGGGCCTGCCGCTGCGCTCGGTGAGCGGAGGCGCGAACGATCTTCCGCCGGTCGCCGACGGCACGTACATCGTCGCCGCGGAGCACGATCAGTTCGGCACCGCCGCGGAGCTGCGCGAGCGCTTTCCGCGGGCGCGTGTCGCGGAGGTCCGCGGCGCCGATCACTTCTTCGTCGGACAGCGCGATGAGCTGCACCGACTGGTGACCGAAGAGCTCGCGCGCACGTTAGGATGACGGTCCCATGACCGCGGAAGTGAGCGTTCCGAAGACCGCGCCTGCGGCCAAGCAGACGCGAAAGCGCATCCTGACGGGCGATCGCCCGACGGGCCGGCTGCACGTCGGCAATTACGTCGGGACCCTCGCGAACCGCGTCAAGCTGCAGGACGAGTACGAGACCTTCCTGCTCGTCGCCGACCATCACATGCTCACGACGAAGCTCGACGGCCTGAGCGAGATCGAGCAGAACATCCGCGACGACGTCATCGACAACCTCGCGGTCGGCGTCGATCCCGAGAAGGTCACCTACATCCTGCAGTCCCTGGTGCCCCAGATCCCCGAGCTCCATCTGTACTTCTCGATGCTCGTCTCCGTTCCACGGGTGCAGCGCATCCCGACGCTGAAGGACCAGCTGCGGGATCACGGTCTCGCGCAGCCGACGTACGGACTTCTCGGCTATCCGGTGCTCCAGGCCGCCGACATCCTCATCGTGAAGGGCAATCTCGTTCCCGTCGGCCGCGACCAGGAGTCGCACATCGAGCTCACGCGCGAGATCGCGCGGCGCTTCAACGAGCTCTTCGCTCCGGTCTTCCCGGTCCCGGAGGCGCTCATTCCCGACATGGGCCTTCTCCCGGGCATCGACGGACGGGAGAAGATGGGCAAGAGCCTCGACAACGCGATCTACCTCGGCGACGACTCGAAGACGGTGGAGAAGAAGATCAGATCGATGTACACCGACCCGAACCGCGTGCGCGCCGACACGCCCGGCCGCGTCGAGGGGAATCCGGTCTTCGTCTACCACGACACGTTCAATCCGGATAAGGCCGAGGTCGACGACCTCAAGTCGCGCTACCGCGAGGGAAAGGTCGGAGACGCCGAAGTGAAGCGCCTGCTGCTCGTGGCGATGGAGAAGTTCCTCGCGCCGATCCGCGAGCGGCGCGCGGAGCTCGAGACGAAGCCGAAGCTGGTGGGCGAGATCCTCGCCGCCGGTAGCGAGCGCGCACGGCGCGAGGCGACGGCGACACTACGCGAGGTCCGTCAGGCGATGCATCTCGACTACTTCGGGCGCTAGGCGCGTTGCCTCGCCTCTACGCGCTGATCCTCTCGGGCGGTGCGGGCACGCGGCTCTGGCCGCTCTCGCGGCGCGACAAGCCGAAGCAGTTCCTTCCGCTCACCGGTGAGCGCACGCTTCTCCAGGACACCGTCGATCGTGTCGTCGAGGTCATCCCGCTCGAGCGCATCTTCGCCGTCGCGCCACCGGAGCACCGCCTCCTCATCCACGAGCAGCTGCCCGAGCTGCGCACGGACCACGTGGTCATCGAGCCGTACCCGCGCGGCAACGCCGCGGCGATCGGACTCGCGATGGCCGCGCTGCACGCGTTCGATCCGGAGGCCGTCGTCGCGATCCTGCCCTCGGACCACGTCATCGAGCGGCGCGGGAAGTTCCGCGAGGTGCTGATCGCCGCGACCGCCGCGGCCGAGGCGGGGAAGCTCGTGACGCTCGGCATCGAGCCGGAGAGCCCCGACACCGGGTTCGGCTACATCGAAGCGGGGGATCGCCTCGACCTGAGGACGCCTCTCCCGGTGCACGCCGTGAAGCGCTTCATCGAGAAGCCGAAGCGCGACGTGGCGGAGAAGATGATCGCCGCCGGCGGGCACTACTGGAACGCCGGCATGTTCGTCTGGCGCGTCTCCGAGATCCTGCGCGCGTTCGACGAACACCTTCCGGGGAGCGCGAAGGCGATCCACTCCCTCGCCGACGCTGTGGGCACGCCGCGCTACGAGGGCGTCCTCGCGGAGGTCTGGGAGGAGACGGACAAGACGACGATCGATTACGGGATCCTCGAGAAGGCCCAGAACGTCGCGGTCGTGCCCGCGGACATCGGTTGGCACGACGTCGGGAGCTGGGGTCGGCTCGCCGCCATCGTCCAGCACACGGACAACTGGTCCTCCGACGGCCATGTGGCGGTCTCCTCCGGCGACAACTACGCCTGGGCGCCGGGAAAGCTCGTGGCTCTGGTCGGAGTCGAAGGGCTGATCGTCGTGGACACGCCGGACGCACTGCTGGTGGCCACGAAAGACCATGCCGAGGAGGTAAAGGAGGTCGTCGACCGCCTCCGGCGGGAGGAGCGCGAGGAGCTGCTCTAGCCCGGGCGGCCGGGCCCTGGGAACAGAGCCTCTAGCCGGTACATTTAAAGTGGTAGGAGCGGTAGGGCGCCCGTGAGGGCGCTTTTCGTTATGTGAAAGGCGGTCGGATTGGCTGACGCGGCAAAACAGGACCTGGTGATCGTGGAATCGCCCACCAAGGCCAGGACCCTCGAACGGATGCTCGGTCCCGGATTCAAGGTCGAGGCCTCCTACGGCCATATCCGCGACCTGCCGAAGTCGAAGCTCGGGATCGACCTTGTGACGTTCGCACCCGAGTACGTCGTCCCCGACGACTCCGAGAAACACGCCCGGCTGCTGCGCAAAGAGGCGAAGACCGCGCCGCACATCTGGCTCGCGACCGACCTCGACCGCGAGGGCGAGGCGATCGCGTGGCATCTGGCGGATGTGATCGGCGGGGCGAAGAGCAAGCTGCGGCGCGTCACTTTCCACGAGATCACCCCCGCGGCGATCGCCGACTCGTTCAAGCATCCCCGTGACATCGACCAGGATCTGGTGAACGCTCAGCAGGCGCGCCGCGTCGTCGACCGCCTCGTGGGCTACACGATGTCGCCGCTCCTCTGGAAGAAGATCCGCTACGGGCTGTCCGCCGGCCGCGTCCAGTCGGTCGCGCTGCGGCTCATCGTCGACCGCGAGCGCGAGATCCAGGCGTTCAAGGCCGAGGAGTACTGGAGCATCGACGCGCTCCTGGCGAACCACGCCGGTGAGTCGTTCACCGCCGAGGTGATCCAGCACAAGGGCCACAAGCTCCACATCAACACCGGCGAGGCGGCCGACAAGCATCGGGCGGCGCTCGCGGACGCGAAGTACGTCGTCAAGAGCCTCGAGAAGCACGAGAGCTCGCGGAACGCCGCGCCGCCGTTCACCACGTCGACGCTGCAGCAGGATGCGTCGCGCAAGCTCGGCTTCTCGGTGAAGCGCACGATGGTCCTCGCGCAGCAGCTCTACGAGGGCGTCTCGCTCGGCGAGATGCCGATCGGACTCATCACCTATATGCGGACCGACTCCCTGCACGTGGCCGAGAGCGCTTTGCATCAGGCCAAGGACGTCATCACCAAGCAGTTCGGCGCCCAGTACGCGCTCGAGAAGCCGCGTCATTACAAGACGCGCTCGAAGGGCGCCCAGGAGGCGCACGAGGCGATCCGTCCCACGGACCTCTCGCGCACGCCGACCTACGTGAAGAAGTTCCTGAAGCCGGACCAGCTCAAGCTGTACACGCTCATCTGGCAGCGCACGCTCGCGTCGCAGATGGCGCCGGCGCGGTTCGAGAACACGCGGCTCGACGTCGACGCCGGACCATACGTGCTGCGCGCGAACGGACGGCGCGTGACCTTCGACGGATTCATCCGCGTGTACGCCGAGGGCACCGATGAGCCCGAGAAGGAGATCGCTCCGCTGCCCGAGGTCACAGCGGGCGAGGATCTGAAGCTCCTCGGTCTCGACGCGGCGCAGCACTTCACGCAGCCGCCGCCCCGCTACACCGAGGCCTCGCTGGTGAAGACGCTCGAGGAGCACGGCATCGGCCGCCCCTCGACGTACGCGCCGACGATCTCGACCCTCACCGGCCGCAAGTACGTGCGCAAGGAGGGCCGCGCGCTCGTGCCGGAAGACGTCGGCTTCGTCGTCACCGACTTCCTGAAGGAGCACTTCCCGGACATCGTCGACAACGGATTCACCGCGCGCATGGAGCTCGATCTCGACCGCATCGCCGGTGGCGAGACCGAGTGGGTCCCGGTGGTGCGCGATTTCTTCACGCCCTTCATCAAGCTCGTCGAGGAGAAGACGAAGTCGGTCAAGAAGTCCGACATCACCGAGGAGAAGACCGATCGCATCTGCCCCAAGTGCGGACGGCCGGTCATCATCAAGCTCGGTCGGTTCGGGCGCTTCTACTCTTGCACCGGATTCAAGCGGACGAAGAAGGGCGAGCCGCAGCCGCCCGGCGCCTGCGATTACTCCGAGCCGCTCGAGGGCCAGACCGAGCCGCAGCTCGAGATCATCGAGGGCGAGATGTGCCCGGACTGCGGGAAGCCGCTCGCGCGTCGGCGCGGCCGCTACGGTCCGTTCATCGGCTGCACCGGTTATCCGGACTGCAAATACATCAAGAAGACGCAGGTGCGGACCGGCGTGACCTGCCCGCTGTGCGGCCAGGGCGAGCTGGTCCAGCGCCGCGGTCGCGGGCGCTCTCTCTTCTACGGCTGCGAGCGCTATCCCGAGTGCACCTTCACGGCGCGCCAGCTGCCCGGCAAAGAAGCGCCGGGCAAGGACGCGGCGTGAGCCGCGTCGCCTGAGGGCGACGGAGGCGACCCCCGTCGAGGTCCAGCGGTGGGATGAGCTGGTCGTCGCGACCGGTGAGCCGCATGTCCTGCAGTCCGCGGCCTGGGGCGAGCTCCGGGCTGCGACGGGTTGGCGCGTCCGGCGCTTCGTGCTCGACGGCGGCGTGGCGCAGGTGTTGCTGAGGTCGCTGCCGCTCGGCATTTCCGTCGCGTACGCCCCACGCGGACCGCTCGTCGCGCCGGAACGTCTCGCGGACGCGATCGCGGCTCTGCGCGACGCCCTCCGGCACGAGCGCTGCGCGAGCCTCCTGTGCGATCCGGAAGTGCGTGACGACGCCGCGGTGCGCGCGGGTCTCGCGCGCGTCGGCGTGCATGCTTCGCCGGTGTTCGTGCAGCCACGGCGCACGCTGCTCATGGACCTGTCGAAAGGTGACGAGGAGCTCCTCGGCGCGATGAAGAAGAAGACGCGGCAGTACATCCACAAGGCCGAGCGCGCCGGGGTCGTGACCGAAGAGTCGCGCGATCTCGACCGGTTCATGAAGGTGCTGCGCGCCGTCGCGACGCGCGACCGGTTCGCGATCCGTTCGCGCGAGTACTACGAGCGGCTGCTCGCGGCCTTCGGCGACCGCGCGCTACTGATGATCGCGCGCCTGGGCGACGACGACGCCGGCGCGATGCTCCTGGTGCGGATGGCCGACCGCGCCTGGGAGCTGTACGGCGGCTGGAGCGGAGCGCACGCCGAGGCTCGTCCCTTCTATCTGCTCAAATGGCGAGCGATGCTCCGGATGCGTCAGCTCGGCGTCCGCCGGTACGACATGTACGGCCTCGCCGAAGGCGCGGACGATCCACTCGCCGGGGTGGAGAACTTCAAGCTCGGCTACGGCGGCGATGTCGTCGCGTGGATCGGCGCGCTCGAGACTCCGGTGCGCCGGATGCTCTATCCGCTGTGGCAGCTCGGCGCGCGTCGGCGTCTCGCGCGCTCGGCGGCCTGATGGAGGCGCCGCGCGGCTGGGACGACGCGGCCGCCCGCTCGCCCTGGGGTCACGTGCTGCAGTCGTCGGCGTGGGCCGCGGTGCGCGAACGCCAGGGATGGCGAGCCGAGTACGTACGGATCGGTGATCCACTGCCCGTCGCGCTCGTGCTCTGGAAGGACGCGCTGGGGGGCCAGCGCATCGCGTACGTGCCGCGTGGTCCGATCGTCGGCCCGGGCGACAGCGCCGGTCTGCTTCGCGCGCTGACGCGCCTCGCAGAGCTTGCACGCGAACGGCGGGCGGTGTTCCTCAAGGTCGATCCCGAGCTCGAGACCTCGTTCGCGGCCGAGCCGCTGCGTGCGTCCGGATTTGTGCGCTCCGCGCAGGACATCCAGCCGGTCCTCGCAACGCTCGAGCTCGACCTCGCTCCGGACGAGGACACGCTTCTGGCCGCGCTGGACAAGGACACGCGCTGGAGCGTGAAGCAGGGTCCGAAACGAGGCGTCTCGGTGCGCGAGGTGAGCGACGACACAGGGCTCCGCGCCTTCTACGAGCTGTACTCGCTGACCGGGCGGCGCGCCGACTTCATCACGCGCGCTCCGGAGTACTACCAGGCGGTCTGGCGCGCGCTCATCGACGCGCGCCTCGCGACCCTGCGTCTCGCGTACGTCGACGACGCCCCGGTCGCGGGCGCGATGACCTGGCGCTGCGGCGAACGGACCGTCTACCAGACGGGCGCGACGAACGACGCGGCGCGGAAGAGCCACGCCGCGTACGCGCTGCTGTGGGAGTGCATCATCGGAGCGAAGCGCGAGGGCGCGAAGCGCTTCGACCTTGGCGGCATACCGACCGATGTCGAGCGAAAGGACGATCCGATGTACGGGCCGTATCTCTTCAAGCGTGGCTTCGGCGGGACGCTCCGACGCTGGGTCGGCGCGCACGATGCGGCGCCGCGGTCGCTTGCGTACCGCGCCTACCTGCTGGCCGAGCCCGCGTACACGGCCGCCCTGCGGCTTGCCGGGCGCCTGCGCGGCTAGGACGCCGTGAAGCTCGGACCGCTGCTCGAGAGCGCGAAGATCCCGGTGCCCGCGGGCGCCGCGGAGCTCGACGTGCGCGCCGTCGCGTACGACTCGCGGAGGGCCGCGCCGGGTTCGCTCTTCGTCGCGGTCGAGGGTTTCCATCGTGACGGGCACGAGTTCGTGGCCGACGCGGTGAAGCAGGGCGCCGTCGCCGTGGTCGCGCAGCGCAAGATCCGCACGAAGGTGCCGGTCGCTCTCGTGGCGGACAGCCGCGCCGCGCTCGCCGATCTCGCGGCCGAAGTGTTCGAGCACCCGACGCGCAAGCTGAAGCTCGTCGCGGTCACCGGCACCGACGGCAAGACCACGACGGTGCATCTCGTCTCGGACGTCCTCGAGGCCGGAGGCGAGCGCACCGGGTTCGCGACGACGGTGGACTTCAAAGTGGCCGACCACGTGTGGGCGAACGACACGCGGCAGAGCACACAGGAGGCGGTCGAGATCCAGGAGTTCTTCGCCGAGCTCCTCGTCGCCGGCGGAACGTGGGGCGTGCTCGAGGCGACCTCGCATGCGCTCGCGCTGCGGAAGCTGCGCGGCTGCGAGGTGGACATCGCGGTCTTCACCAACCTCTCGCCTGAGCATCTTGATTTCCACGGCACCCTGCAGAGCTATCTCGGGGCGAAGGGGATCCTCTTCGAGATGCTCGGCCAGGGTGCCGAGAAAGGCGTGCCGAAGACCGCGGTACTCAACGCCGACGATCCGCACTGGCAGTACCTCGTCGATCGAGCGGGCGGCGCGCGCGTGATCACCTACGGCATCGACGCGCATGCGGATGTTCAGGGCACCGTGCTCTCGGCCGACGCGAGCGGTTCCCGCGTGCGGGTCGAGGCGCGCGGTGAGACGGTCGAGATCGCGCTGCCGCTCGTCGGCCGCTTCAACGTGCACAACGCGCTCGCGGCGATCGCCGCGGGCCTCGCGGCCGGCGTGCCGCTCGCGAAGGCGCGCGATGCGCTCCAGCGCGCGAAGTCGGTGCGCGGCCGCATGGAGCGCGTCGATTGCGGGCAGCCGTTCAGCGTGATCGTCGACTACGCGCACACGCCGGAGTCGCTGGACAAGGTGCTCGGCCTGCTGCGCCCGCTCACGAAGGGCCGGCTCATCGCTGTGTTTGGCAGTGCCGGCGAGCGGGACCGCGCGAAGCGCCCGCGGCTCGCCGAGGTCGCCGCGAAGCACGCGGACTTCTTCGTGATCACGCAGGAGGACCCGCGCCTCGAAGACCCGGCGGGAATCCTCGCGGAGATCGAAGCGGGTGCGACCGGGGCGGGGAAGGCCCGTGGGACGGACTATGCGGTCATCGACGATCGTCGCGAGGCGGTGCGCGACGCGATGCGGCGCGCGCAGGCCGGCGACACGGTGCTCCTCGCCGGCAAGGGGCACGAAGGTTCGATCATCGTCGGCGAGGAGAAAAGACCCTGGGACGAGGCCGCGGCGGCGCGCGACGCGCTCCGCGAGCTGGGTTTCGCGGCGTGAGGCGACAGATGCGACCGCCGCGGGGCTCGCGTGACCCGACGGTCGCGCAAACGCGCGCGCTGACCGAGCACAGCGGCGCGCTCGTCGCGCAGCTGCGTACCGAGATCGGCCTGCCTGCCCGGCCGAACGGTCACCCGGCGCTCGTCATGCTCATGGGTCTCCCGGGAGTGGGGAAGACGCACTGCGCGCGCCTCCTCGTCGCCAAGGTCGGCGGGGCACACGTGGCGACCGACCACCTGCGCAGCCGGCTCTTCATCGCGCCGTCGTACGCCGCCGAGGAGAATCGCGCGGTCTTCACACTGGTGGAGACGCTGGTGGACGAGCTGTTGGTGGAGGGCCATATCGTCGTGCTCGACGCGACGAACCTCATCGCGCGCTATCGCGCTCCGCTGGAGAGCGTCGCGAGCCGTCGCGGGGTCCCGCTGCTCCACGTCCTGGTCGTCGCGGACGACGCGGAGGCGCGCGCTCGCCTCGCGACGCGGGCTGTCGCCCGGTCCGCCGGCGATCATTCGGACGCCGACGTGGGCGTCTACGAGAAGATGCGCCAGCGCGGGTTCGAGGCACCCGCGCACTTCGTCGAGCTGCGGAACGGACCGGACGTCGGCGCGGAGATCGAGCGGATCGCGGCGAGCCTGTCGTGAGACGGTACGCGCGCGGGCTCGTGTTCGGCGCGATCGCGATCGCCCTGGTGATCGGCTACGGCGTCCTCGCTTCGCGCGCTGCTCCGCTCGTCTTCCTTCCGGCCGGCACGCCGACCGCGACCCCGACGAAGCCGGTGAGCGCGGTGCCCGCGCCGCAGATCTCGGGAACGATCGCCTTCGCGCTGCGTGGCGACGTGTACATGCTCCGCGACGGCAGGTACGTGAGCGTGACCTCCGACGCGCGTTCGATCCAGCCGAACCTCTCGGGTGACGGACGCACGCTGCTGTTCGTGCGCGCCGAAGCGATCAACGGGAAGCGCGACGTCGACGGCCAGGTCACGCCCGCGATCCTTCGCTACACCGACATCGTGAAGAAGGACCCGAGTGGCGGTGCGGAGTCGATCCTGCTCACCGGTCTCCTCGTCTCCGCGCCGAGCGGCTTCCATTCGGTCGCGTGGTTCACCGGGCCGGCGCTGTCGCCCGACGGGAAGCAGTTCGCGGTCACGACCGACGCCGTCGATGGCGCCTCGGATCTCGAGATCTTCGACGCGCAGACGGGCAAACGCGCGTCGCTGCTGTCGCAGGGCTCGAACCTCGCCGACGCGGCGTGGTCGCCCGACGGAAAGATGATCGCGGTCACGTCCTACACCCTCGGTGAGCCGCGCATCCTCCTCGTGCCGTCCGACGGTCGCGCGGCGGCGCCGCTCGCGATCAAGGGCACGACCGGCGAGTCGTACCGACCGTCGTATTCGCCCGACGGCGCGTGGATCACCTACACGCTGCGCCACGACGGCCGCAACGACGTGCACGCGGTCGAGGTGAAGACCGGGCAGGACGTCGCGCTGACGAGCGACGGGAAGAGCTGGAACGGCGTGTTCTCACCGGACGGCGCGCAGATCGCGTTCCTTCGCGAGAGCGGCGGGCTCATCGATCTCTACGCGATGGATGTGGCGGACGCGCTCACCGGCGGCTCGTCGCGAGCGGCGGTGAAGCTCACCCGCGGCGAAGGCATCGACGGGGACAGCCGCCCTGCCTGGGGGCGTTGAGCTAGACGAGGCGCTTGCGGATCTGCGCGGAGACGAAGTCCATCGTCGCGACCGTGACGACGATCATGAAAATGATCAAACCCGCGGCTCCGTACTGCGACAGGTTGATCGACTGGAAGAGGTCGAGGCCGATGCCGCCGCCCCCCACCAGACCCAGAACGGGTGCCAGCCGGACGTTCGCATCGAGGCGGTAGATCGTGAACGAGATGAACGGGTTCGTGATCTGCGGGAGGACCGCGGCCCAGATGACCTGCAACCGATTCGCGCCGGTCGCGGTGATCGCCTCGAGTGGCCCGGCGTCGATACCCTCGATCGCCTCGGAGTACAGCTTGCCCATGACGCCGATGTTGTGGAACGCGAGACCGAACACGCCGGCCGCGTTGCCCGGCCCGAAGATCGCGAGCAGAACGATCACGACGATGAGCACGTCGATCGATCGCAGGATCGTGAACATCACGCGCACCACCGCGTAGATCGCCGCGGTGATCGGATTCCCGGTCATGATGTTGCGCGCCCCGAGGAAGGACAGCGGCAGGGCCACGACGAATGAGAAGGCGGTCGCCATGATGCCAAGGAAGATCGTCTCGATCATCTTCCACCAGGCCGTGTCCATATACGTCTCGAACTCGTCGCGCGGCGTCATGATCGAGAAGTCCCACTTGAAGAGCAGCGCGATCCTGTTGATGACGTATTCCGGGTTCGCGCGGCCGGTGTCGATGTTGGTGATCTTCAGGCCGATGTAGAGGACGAGTAGCACGAGCGCGATCACGGTGAGCCTTCGCCAGTCGGTAAGAGGATTGCGGCGCAGCTCGAGCGGTACCGGCAGACCGCGCGCCGTGAAGTACTCGGCCATCAGCGGCTTGGATCCATCTGTACCGCGCCATCCGCAGGACCGATCTCGACCTCCTCCGCGTCTTCGCCGTAGATCTCCTTGAAGCGGCGCTCGTCGATCTCCGCCGGCTTGCCGTCGAACGCGACCTGGCCCGCCTTCAAGGCGACCACGCGCGTGCCGTAGCGGCGCGCCAGTGACAGGAAGTGCAGCGAGCAGACGACCGTGATGTGGTCCTTCTTGTTGATCTCCTCGAGGTACTTCATCACCGAGTGGCTCGTCGCGGGGTCGAGGCTGGCGACCGGCTCGTCCGCGAGCATGAGCTCCGGCTTCTGCATGAGCGCGCGTGCGATCCCGACGCGCTGTTGCTGCCCGCCCGAGAGCGCGTCGGCGCGGCTGAACGCGCGGTCGGCGATGCCGACGCGGCCGAGATTCTCGAACGCCGCGGCGACGTCCGACGACGACGGACGGGATGCGATCGTTCGCCAGGTGGAGCGATAACCGAGGCGGCCCGAGAGGACGTTGCTGAAGACCGAGGTCCGTCTCACGAGGTTGAACTGCTGGAAGATCATCCCGATGCGCCGTCGCACGCGGCGGATGGCCGCGCGATCGGCCTTGGTCACGTCGATGCCGTCGAACAGGATCGTCCCCGACGTTGGGTCGACGAGACGATTGATGCAGCGCAGCAGGGTCGATTTTCCCGAACCTGAAAGTCCGATGAGCACCACGAACTCGCCGCGCTGGATGTCGAGCGAGATGCCGTCGAGGGCGCGAGTGCCGCTCGGATAGGTCTTCACGAGATCTTTGATCGAAACGATCGGCGGCATCCGCGGCAGTCTAGGGAAAGAACGAAGGCCGCCGGTGTCCCGGCGGCCTTCGTTCGATCACGCGATACGTGTGCCTACGGACTCTTGCTCGGCGACGGCGCGACGGTCGCCGCGGGTCGCGGTGTGGCCTTCGCCAGAGTCGCGACATCCACGCCGGCGAGCTTCGCCGCGTCCCTCATGGGGTCGTAGAACTTGGCGTCGATCTCCTGCATGCCGTTCCACGAGAACAGCGCCAGGAACTTCGCCTTGCCGTCATCGGTCTTGCTGTAGTCGATGAGCGCCTGCTTCACGGTCTTGCCCAGGTCCGCCGGGAAGTCCTTCTGGAGGGCGACCCCGTCGTTCGGGATCGGGCCGGCGGTGTCGATGACCTTGGTCTTCGTCTTGATATCGGGGTTCGCCGCGACGAGCTGGTCGCGGACGTCGATGAACGTCGCGGCGCCGTCGACGTTGCCCTGATAGACGGCGAGCGCCGCCTGCGGGTGGCCGCCGGCGAAGATGATGCCGTTGGGCGCGAAGAACGTCTTGGGATCCTGACCGGTCTTGTTCTTGATCGTCAGGGTCGGGTACACGTAGCCCGACGCCGACAGCGTGTCGACGAACGCGAACTTCTTGCCCTTGAGGCCGTTCAGGTCGGTGATGCCGCTGTCAGCACGCACGAGGATCTGCGACTGGTACGTCGGGCTCAGGACGACCGAGCCGTCGAGCTTGGTCTCGTTGCGGAGCGCGCCGAGGACCGGCGAGCCGCAGCCGCGATCGAGGAGCAGCGTCATCTGCAGCGGTGCGAAGAAGCCGACGTCGATCTGACCCGAGCACATGCCCTCGACCTGCGCGGCGTAGCTGCTCATCACGGTCACCTTCCACGCCAGGCCGGTCGCGCGCTCGAGAGCGGCCTTGATGGCCGCGCCATTGGTCGCGATGGTGGCCGCCTCCTGAGACGGCGTGAACGCGAGGACCACGGGTCGGTCGAATGAGCCGATGCGTGGTCCGGTGCTGGCCTTCGCGGCCTCGGTCGCCGTCGGTGGCGTTGCGGTCCCGCCACAGGCGGCGATCACCAGGCCCGCGGCCAGCGCCCACCCGAGCGGACCGCGGAGCGTGCGTCGCATGGGGTCCCCTCCTTCAATAGCTGGAAGCCTCCGTATGATAGGTCGCAACGTGTCCTTCCTTACCAAGCTCGCGGAGTCGTCGCGAGCGCGGGACAGCATCGTCTGTGTCGGGCTCGACCCTGAACCCGATCTCATCCCCGAGATGCTCGGCTCCGGTCCACAGGCCGCGCTGCGCTTCCTTCGGAGGGTGATCCGCGCCACGTCCGATTACGCCTGCGCGTACAAACCGAATCTCGCGTTCTACGAGCGTTACGGGAGCGCGGCCTTCGACGTCCTCGCGCTGACACTCCAGGCCATCCCGGGCGATATCCCGGTCGTGCTCGATGCGAAGCGCGGCGATGTGCCGAACACCTCCGCCGCGTACGCCGACGCGCTCTTCGACTCGTTCCACGCCGATGCGGTCACCGTCGCGCCCTACCTCGGCATGGACAGCATCGCGCCGTTCTGTCGCGAGGGCCGTTACGCGCTGGTGCTCGCGCGCACCAGCAATCCGGGCGCGGGCGACGTCCAGGATCTCGTCGTCGAGAATCGGCCGCTCTACGAGCATGTCGTGGAGCGCAGCGTCGCGTCGTTCGCGGCGGACGCGTGCGGGTTCGTCGTCGGCGCGACGTATCCCGAAGAGGCGCGTCGCATACGCGAGCTCGCGCCCGATCGCCTGTTCCTCATGCCCGGTGTCGGCAGTCAGGGTGGCGATGTCGCGACCGCGATCCGCGCGGCGCTCGATGCCCGCGGCGGCGGCGTGCTGCCCTCGGCCTCGCGTTCGATCACGTATGCCTCCTCCGGCGCGGACTTCGAGACCGCGGCCGCGTCCGCGGCCCGCGCGCTGCGTGACCAGGCGAACGCGGCGCGTGCCGCCGCCGTGGAGCGCCGCTGATGTTCGGCGTCGGTCCGGAGGAGCTGGTCCTCGTCCTCATCGTCGCGCTGCTGGTGCTCGGGCCGGAGCGGCTACCGCGTATGGCGCGCGACGTCGGCCGCGTCGTGGGCGAGCTCCGCCGCACGTCGGATGAATTCCGCGCCGAGTTCCTGAACGCCGACAAGTACCTCGAGAAGCCGGCGAGCGCGCCCGCAGCGGTGGCGCCGCCGGCAGTCCCGGCGACGACACCGAGCGATCCGAACGAGTCCGCGTTCGACCGTGAGATGCGCGAAGCGCGCGAGCGCCTCGCGGCCTCGCGGGAAAAACCGGCGACGTGAGGCACCGATGGAGAGCTCTGTCACCTATACTGGTGACGTTGAGCGCCAGAGTGGCGCTCTTTTCACGCCCGGAGGAATAGCTCAAAACAGATGCGTCTGACGTCGTGGCTGGTCGCGCTCGTGGCCGTGCTGGCGGTGTTCGTGGACATCCCGAAGCACCAGTTCTCGTTCCCCTTCAACTGTCCGGGCGTCTGCGTGAAGATCGGGGACTTCCAGATCAATCAGGAGCTGAAGACACATCTCGGCCTCGACCTCCAGGGTGGCACGCAGCTCATCCTTCGTCTGCAATACGAGAAGCTGCCGCCCGGCTCGACCGCGACACAGAGCGAGCTCCAGACTCAGGCGATCCGCGTCATCGAGAACCGCATCAACTCACTCGGCGTGTCCGAGCCCGTGATCCAGGGCCTCGGCACGGACAAGATCCTCCTCGAGCTCCCCGGCGTCGATGACCTCCAGCAGGCGAACGACGTGGCGACGCGGCAGGCGTTCCTCGAGGTCAAGGTCCCGGACCCCGCCAACGCCGGGAAGTACAAATCACTCGAGCCGCCGCTGACCGGCGCGGACCTCAACCCCAACGGCGTATACGTCACGTTCCAGAACGGCACGAAGCCGGTCGTCCACTTCGAATTCAAGGGCGCCGCGAGCGACCGCTGGGTGCAGATCTCGAAGGATTACCTGAACCAGCCGGTGCAGATCACCCTCGACGGCAAGGAAGTCTCCGCGCCGGTGATCCAGACCGTGTTCACCAGCGGCACCGGGATCATCGAGGGGAACTTCACGACGAAGAGCGCGAACGAGCTCGCGATCCAGCTGAAGTCGGGCTCGCTGCCGGTCCCGCTCGAGGTCATCCAGTCGTCGCGCGTGGAACCGACTCTCGGCCGCGACTCCGTGAACCGGAGTCTCGTGGCGGGCGCGATCGGCCTGCTGCTCGTCGCGTTCTTCATGATCGCGTACTACCGCC
>WNGI01000986.1_pt1 | contig 31341 bp, 25 predicted proteins | sample 5400621 | NCBI WGS metagenome assembly WNGI01 (sample SAMN13153374, study PRJNA577476) | soil metagenome | isolation source: 20 cm soil or saprolite under Garry oak tree replicate 1 | place: USA:California | collected 2016-06-15
GAATCTTGCCGACGATCTGCATCCACATGTGCAGTGTCGCAGCAGTATCTTTCCATTCTGAAAATGGAAGCGCCGGCCAAAACTCATCGCGTTTGTCGTCGGCAATTTTCATTCGTAATGGCGCTCCAGGCGGCGGCTTGTGCCGCGGAAGTCATTTCATAGATACCGACATTGCGCTCAAATTTCAATGCGAATGCGGCGCGCGAAATGTAAAGGCGCTTCGCGTACGCACCAAGCACGCCGCTCGTGATCGTTAGCACGCGAGACGCGTGCGCTCTTGCTACTCCCGGTTAATGAAATCAGAAAAAGAGCGGCGCACTCTCTCGAACATGCCCCGTGCTTCTTCCTGCGTGCGGCGGAAGGCGTGTTTGACTCGCGCTTTGGTGGTGCTGAGAATCCCGCCTTCACTCTCTTCGTCGCTGTCGGTTTCCACGTCGTTCATGCTCGCACCGGCAAACATTCCTTCCGTTCGTGTTACCGTGCCGCGGTTCGCGCCGACGTAGATCGTGCCGACTGGTCGCGACGATTTATTTAAGAGCGTGACAATCCAGATGGGCTCGCCCCTTTCATCCGTGCGCAGAGTATAGCTGACCGTCGCAAAGGCCGTATGCGACTTTTCCGCGGTATGACTGGCTAGCGCGAACGCGCCACTCGAATCGAGATTCAAGCGCGCCGTGTCTATGGTTGCTCCTGCGGTCGAGCCGGCAACAGAGCGGACTGGCGTCCGTTCGGAGACGACACGACCATTAGCGACCTCAACTTCGCGGACGCCCCCGCGGGCACTTGGATCGTCCAGCATGATTTTCCACGTCTCCGGCTGCGGGTCTCCTTCCACACCGGCGATCGAGATAACATGATCGACGAGATCGCGGTTCAATTGTGTGCCAACTACGCGCAATGCGTCATAGGCAGTGGCGTGTTCCTGCGCCAGCGCCGGCGTGACCAAAAGCAGGAGCGCACCGCACGATTTCCACATCGGCGAAATTGAACAGCGGTTTTGCGAGATGTCCATTGCGTTTTCAGCGACCGAAGGCGATTGAGGTCAATCGGCTTCCTGCTTTCCCTCAGTCTTACTCCTTTCTCTTGCTCTTACGCGAAATCACCCAAACGCTGCTACACCGCCATAGATATGTAGGAGCGGTAGACCCCGCGTTTTCAGCTTCCAGACTTGAATGACTACCGCGGCTCTGTTCAGCTTGCTGGTGCGTTGATGAGAAAAAAGAAGATCGAATTCAGCAGCCATACCGGTAACCTCGCCTTGATGCGAAGCTGCGTCCGCGATTTTCTAAACGGCTATCCGTTCTCGGAGAAAGAACGGTTGCTGATGGTGCTTGGTGTCGATGAGGCGTGCACGAACATCATTCGATACGCCTATCGGTTGCGCGACGATCAACTGATCGCATTGTCGATGGAAGGATTGCGCAAATGCGTCCGCATGCGTTTACGCGATTATGGTGAGCAAGTTGCGCCGCACGAAATGAAGGGTCGCTCCCACGATATGATCAAGCCGGGCGGGCTCGGTTTATACCTCATTCGTCACGCTTTTGATGAAGTCGATTACCTGCTCAAACGCCGCGGCACCGAGCTGGTGCTGACAAAGAATTTGGACGGAGATGCGTGCAATCGCACGCCTTCTGGGTAGCGCACGCGTCTCGCGTGCCGGTTTCGGTGTCTCGCCGAAACAATCTTTTCTATAAACAGGAACGGCTGGAGGAAGTCACGCGTTCGGACAAGTTCGCACCCGCGAGGACGCGTTTGCTCCTGCAGGCGCGGGACGAGACGCGTGCGCTACCAGGCATGCGCAATTCGCGCTGTGCAGAAGATCGCTTCCGATGGTATGAAAATGCACAATCCCTCATGAAACCGCCGGAACCAGATGCCGCCTTCGAAATCTCGCTGCGACCGCCCATGTTCAGCGAGTTCACCGGCCAGGTAAAAGTGCGTGCACGGCTGGAACTGATGGTGGAGGCGGCGAAAAAACGCGGGGACGTTCTCGAGCACATTCTGCTAAGCGGTCCATCTGGTCTGGGCAAGACCACGCTCGCCTACATTATTGCCAATGCGATGAGCGTGAACATCAAAAACACCAGCGGACCCGTGATTGAAAAAGCCGGCGAACTCGCCGGGCTTCTGACCAGTCTGGAAAAAGGTGATGTCCTCTTCATCGACGAAATCCATCGGCTGCAGCCAACGATTGAAGAATATCTTTATCCGGCGATGGAGGATTACCGGCTCGACATCATCATCGACCAGGGGCCGCAAGCGCGCAGTCTCCGCTTGAACTTGCCAAAGTTCACGTTGATCGGCGCGACAACACGCGCCGGGATGGTGAGCGCGCCACTCCGCTCGCGTTTCGGGATGACGGCGCGGCTTGATTATTACAACGCCGAGGAAATGCAGAAGATCATTCTGCGCAGCGCCCGTTTGCTCGGTGTCGAAATTGATCACCCGGGCGCAGCCGAGATCGCCACGCGCACGCGCGGCACACCGCGCACGGCCAACAATCTCCTGCGTTGGGTGCGCGATTATGTGCAGGTGAAAGCAGAAGGAAAAATCACCGCAGAGCTGGCCGACCGCGCGCTCACCATGCTCGAGATCGACCGTGACGGCTTCGATCAATGGGATAAGCGCATCATCGAAACTTTGATCCACAAGTTCAATGGCGGCCCCGTCGGTTTGAACTCGCTCGCCGTCGCAGTCGGCGAAGAAGCCGGCACCCTCGAAGAAGTGAACGAACCGTACTTGATCATGGAAGGCTACATCAAACGCACAACGCAAGGCCGCGTTGCGACACCGAACGCATATCGCAAGCTTGGACTCAAGCCGCCGGCCGGCGCGCAGAGCGACTTGTTTGGTTGAGAATTGTCGTACTCATGGAACTGACGAGCGATTTGTTCCAGAAGACCTCAAAGATTTTCACCGTCGGGGAACTTACTCGGGCGATTCGCGGCGCGCTCGAGACGAAATTTGGCGCGGTCTGGGTGCAGGGCGAAATCTCGAACTACAAGCTGCATCCGTCCGGGCATCAGTATTTCACGCTCAAAGATGCCCGGGCGCAGATCGCTTGCGTAATTTTCCGTAATACGATGCCGCCGCTGCGAATTCCGCTAGGCGACGGCGCACAGGTGCAGGTTTACGGACAGGTCTCAGTCTTTGAGGCGCGCGGGCAATACCAGCTCAGTGTGCAAATTCTGCAGACGCGCGGCCTCGGCCTGCTCCAGGCGAAGTTTGAAGCGCTTAAGCGCAAACTCGAAGCCGAAGGATTATTCGACCCGGCGCGGAAACGCGCTCTGCCAAACTTTCCAAGAAGAATTGGGATCGTCACGTCGCCAAGCGGAGCAGCTATTCGGGATATTCTAAACGTTTTGAAACGACGCGCGCCATGGCTGCAAATCTTGATCAATCCAGTCCGCGTGCAGGGAACCGGCGCTGCGACGGAAATCGCGGTCGCGATTCGTGAACTGGCGATGCCGAACCAGAATTTCCAGCCTGTCGATCTTATCCTAGTCGCGCGCGGCGGCGGCAGCATCGAAGACCTGTGGGAATTCAACGAAGAGATCGTGGCGCGGACGATTGTCGATGTCGGCGTTCCGATTGTCTCGGCGATCGGTCACGAGGTCGATTTTACGATCTGCGATTTCGTGGCCGATCTCCGCGCTCCGACACCGAGCGCCGCTGCGGAATTGATTGTGCCGGACATTGTCGATCTTCGCCGCCAAATCGGAGAGCTGGCCGCATCTCTACAAAAATGTCTGCGCAATTTTCTCGAGCATCAAAAAACGCGGTTGCGTTTCCTGTCCAAACGCACGCTCGCCCGGGAGTTGCTCAAACGGATGCGCGACGCACAGCAGCAACTTGATCTGGCGCGCGAAACGTTGCATCGGCATATCGCGCATAAGATCGACAATTACCGGCGCAGCCTTATGCACATGGCCGCTGCATTGCAATCGCGAAGTCCTGTTCGTGAAATCATCGCACGCCGAAATCGATTTGTGGATCTGCATCGGCGCTTTCTCGGCTTGCCTCCGAACATGATTGAACGCGCCCGGCAACGCTTCCGCCGCGCAGAAGGAATTTGGCGCGTGCTCGGCCCCGAGGCCACGCTGCGTCGCGGTTACAGCATCACGAGGGACACGAGAGGCAATGTGATCCGAACGGTGCGCGATGTGCGATCGCGTATGAAAATCCGCACCCGCCTTAGTGATGGCGAGTTTGGTTCGGAGGTCTCGTAGGTAGGGCGCGACCGTTCAATTGGATTCATATTTAGATTCTTCTTTCTCGAAGCGCGGGCGGGTCTAACGACTCGCCCGCGCTTTGTTTTTCATTTTTAGACAGAATTGACAAAATCGAACACAATTGCTCGTTCTGAAAATCCTGTTCATTCTGTCTAATTCTCGCCGATCACTTTTTCGGAATTGGCCGCAAGAGCAAATTGCCTAACCAATCGGGATTCGCGACGCCCTCGCGATAGGCGTTCAATGATTCGACCGAAGAATTAACGCGCAAATTGCTGTAAGACTGGTCGAGATTTTGCCAGCGCTCGTGCCAGTAAACAGCAGCTTTGACGCGCGGATAACGCGTGCGAAAAAGCTTCAGTCCCTGTTTAATCCAATCAGTTTTGCCGAGCCCGCCGCCCTCCGTCGAATGTGGGAATTCACCAGTCGCCCATTCCGCGATCATGATCGGTTTTTTTGGGTCGAGGTTGCACATCTCCCGATACGGCCAATCTACCAACGAAGGAATGTCTGGATTTGGCTCGTCCTTGAATTGTTGCCCATAAACGCTGAGCCCGAGCCAATCGACATAATCGGAACCGGGATAGTAAGCAGGCGCGCAGTTCCAGGTCTCATACGGATAGGGATAATTATTTGTGTGAAACATCCACTTAATATTTGTTGCGCTACGCGCGCGAACGCGATCGACCACATGCCGGTAGGCGGTACGGAATGTTTCAGGACCTTTCCAATTGTTGCGCTCGCGGTCCCATTCATCCCTGCCATAATAACTCCCTGACCACGGGAACCAGGTCCCGTTCATTTCGACACCGAATACGACGATTAATGGATGACCAAAGTCACGGGCGGCGTCGGCCCACTTGTCGATATACGCGTCCCACGTTCCGGCGATGATCTCGTTTAAATTAAACTTGCCCGGCCCGCGATCTTCTTCATAGGGTTTGTCCCAAGGCGACCAAAAGACGAGCGGCAACGAACCGTTTCGCCAAATAACGTTTAAATTGTCCGTCGGGAAACTTTGCTCACCCCAATAGCTCGAGGAAGCGATGATGGCCTGATGTTTGCCGACCATCGTCTCGAAATCCTCGATGATCTCCAGGGTGACATCGTCTTCCTCATCGCCAAAGTCCATGAACGCGCCCGTATAAGCCCCATGCTCGGGAATCACGACCTCCACCTGGCCGTTCGGATCAAGCTTTTCGACCTCCGCGCGCTTATGGCATCCCACGAGCGAGAAAGTCAATGCTATCGCTAGAGAGACGATCGTAAGAATTGCCCCAACGCGCATTTGGTTCGCAAGCTCTCCGCAAAGCAAGTGGGTGTCCAGCGCCGCCGACGTGTTTTCATTGGTTGCTAATGCCCAGCGATTTGCTTTTGAGGCGACATCCCGTTGAGCTGGAATTCTCCTTGACTGGAGAACCCAAATATTGCGAAAAGAGTCCAAGTCGCTCGGTGAATGACCGTGTGCGTTCCACGTCACTGGTCGCAATCATCGCCCTTACAACCGAACAACAGCGCAACGAAATCGCGTCTGCCGCAGAGGCTGCTTAATTGCGTTCACTTTTCCTGTCGATTATTTCGCACGATGATCTGTTCAACAAAAAAGTGTTGGGTGAACAAGCAGTGTGCGGCCGTTCTAGTGGGTGTCGTCATTTACCATACCCTTCCAGTCGGTGATTTGCCGGCCGGTGAGCGCGGTGTCGGGGCTGGAGAATATAACGTCTATCTAACGGTTGATGCTGACAGGCCGGTTAACAGGATTAATCCAACAGAGGCACTGGGTGCAGGCGTTGACGGTCATGAGCGAGGAGAGTGCGCGCGCATGTTCTCACGGCCAAATATTTCTGCAATGCTCTCCGCTGGGCTCAAGCCGCTGACCTACCGGTTGCGAACGGAGTTAGCGGGCGAGGTTTGGCACTGGAATCCGCGTGGCACGTGGAGTGATGCGTCCCACCAATGGGGATATTGGACCTCGGATGATTCGATCGCCGGCCCGATCAATGTCTCCTACGGCTATCGTTTGCCGCGACGCGGAAATACAATTGATCAAGCGAACGACGACGATTACTCGCGAATTGCAGACGGTGACGAAGATTCTTTTTGGAAAAGTAACCCCTATCTTGATCAATACTTTACTGGAAAATCTGACGAAGCTCATCCCCAGTGGGTGGTCGTCGATTTAGGCGCGCTCAGGCCAGTGAACTCCATCCGTATTCATTGGGGGACACCGTACGCTCAACAGTATCGCGTTGAATACTGGACGGGGAACGATCCGATGCACCTGCACATTGACCGGCAGGATGAGTGGCGCCTCTTTCCGCAAGGACTCGTTAGTCACAATTCTGGCGGAAGCGAATCCGTACAGCTCGCCCATAGTGCTCTTGCGGTTCAATTCGTGCGCATAATAATGATCCGGAGTTCGCGGACGACCACACAAGCGTCAAACGATATTCGCGATCGGCTTGGATTTGCTATTTGCGAGATCGGCGTCGGCACAATCGACGACAACCGGCATTTTGATGACCAAGTCCATCACGCGCCAGACAGACACAATCAGACAGTGATTTACGTCTCGTCGACAGATCCTTGGCATCGAGCTGTGGACATCGACTACAAAACAGAACAGCCCGGCTTGGATTTCATTCTGACAAGTGAGCTTACCAATCATCTGCCCGTCCTTCTACCAGTGGCTGTTTTGTATAACACGCCCGATAACGCGGCCGCGCAGATTAAATACTTGTTGCGGCGACGTTATCAACTGGAACAGATCGAGCTTGGGGAAGAACCGGATGGACAGTGGGTTTCACCTGAAGACTATGCCGCGCTTTACGTTGGAGTCGCTCGTCGCCTCCGCGCACTAAGTTCGCAAGTTAAACTCGGAGGGCCGAGCCTCCAAAGTTTCGAGTCGCACCTGCTCACATGGGCTGACGCGTCAGGCAATCGCTCTTGGATGAACCGTTTCCTGCGTCACGTTCATGCCGAAGGATGCCCGTTCGATTTTTTTTCGTTCGAATATTACCCATTCGACGATATCTGCTCCGATGCAGGGCCGCAGCTATTGGAAGTTCCGAAGCGACTTGCGGAGATGATGTCCAGTCTGCGCAAGGACGGCGTTCCCTCTCAGATACCATGGCTCATGACAGAATACGGCTATTCCGTCTTCGCCGGGCGCCATGAGGTCGACATGGAGGGAGCGCTTTTTGATGCAGATGTAGTGGGCTCATTCCTGATATCAGGCGGCACTAAAGCCTACCTATATGGGTATGAACCAAATCACCTGACGAATGAGCTGAATTGCTCCTGGGGTAATCTTATGATGCTACAGATGGGCACAAAGGGTGAGAGCCTCAATCGCTTGTCCGCTTACTATTGCGCCCGTGTGATCACGAAAGAATGGATGCAGCCGACAAACGACTTACACGAAATATTCCCGGTTACTCTCAAGCAGAGCAGCTCCACTTCTTCACCCGCCGTCAGCGTCTATGCGGTGCGGCGGCCAAATAAGCAGTGGGCTCTTCTCGCGATCAACAAAGATCCAAAGCGTTCGGCCCGGCTAAGTGTGCAGTTTAAATTCTCGGACGGACAGCCGTCAGTTACATTTATCGGCAAGGTGGATGTCATTCAGTTCTCGCGCCAGCAGTATGCCTGGCGCGATGACGGGCAGAATGGTCATCCGATACGAAGCATGCCGCCCGCGCACTTCCTGCGCGCGGCGTCTTTATATTACGAGTTGCCCCCGTATTCGCTGAATGTGTTGCGCGGATACCTTCCAGATTTATAGCAAAGGACCGCACTTCGGCTTTGCGTCTCTACGCACGGACCGGCACGCTCGCGGTACGCTCGAGTTTGCCCCAGCTAACCCAGGCGCCTTTTACCGCACGGAAGATTGCTTTCCAGATGCAGTAACTGAGCATCGGCCGATAAATCAGGCGCATCGGCAAGATGCGCCAGGCTCGCAGAATTGGCTCGCGCTCGAGAATGCAGGCGAGTGTCGCGAGGATGACGTCCATGGACAGGAAGGTTATGACGAATGGCATTACCGCCAGCCATGCGCCGAATGGCAGCGAGGCGAGCAAAAACAGATCTACCATTGGCGTGACGGCGACGAGGACGATCTGGAAAAACCAGATGCTCGGCAAACTGAACCAGCCGAGCGCGCGATAGTTCCAGTTGAATACCATGTCGCGATGTTTCCAAAGACATTGGAGCGTACCGTAGGCCCAGCGAAAACGTTGCCGCGCGAGCGTGCGCACGCTTTCGGGCGCTTCCGTCCAGGCAATAGCGCCGGGCACATACACGATGCGTTGACGATGTTTGTGCAACGATAATGTGAGGTCGGTATCTTCCGCGAGCGTTTGCAAACTTAAGCCACCGGCCTGATCGATCGCGTCCTTACGAATGGCGCTGATCGCGCCGGGCACCACCGTAACGCAATTCCAGCGATTGTAAGCGCGCCGGTCGAGATTGAAACCGCATGTGTATTCCAGCGCCTGACAGCGTGCGATGAATGTGCGCAAGTTTCCAACTTTCGCGTGACCTGAAACGGCGCCGATGCGTTCATCGGCGAAAGGTTCGAGCAACCGCGGGAGGGTATCGTGCTGACACTGGGTATCTGCGTCGATGAAAACGACGATGCCGTGATGGACGGCCGCGAGCCCGCGCTGCAAAGCGCGCGCTTTCCCCTGGTTTTCCTGTTGCAATAAGCGAACGCGCGGATCGACGTGTGCGACGCGCTCAATTTCAGCAGCGGTTTCATCGCGAGAACCATCATCGACGACGATGACCTCAATTTCGCCTTTGTAATCAGTGAGGAGAAGGGTCCTCAAAGTCTCCGCGATCACTTTCCCTTCGTTGTAAGCGGCCATTACCACACTGATTCGCTCCGCAAAATTCGCTTTCGGTCCCCGTCGGAAGCGGTAGGCCAGCCAGATTACAATGAGCGTCCGGATGACCACGAGCGCCGTCGCCACAATCATGAACGCCCAGAGAAATTCTTCGATGCCGTGATAAATCCGAAATCCGGTGCTGCTGACGAAGCGTGTGAGCGATTGCCCGCCTTGCTGCAACGGTGGCATGACAGCATCACGGGTCGTTCCAAGCAGCGTGCTCAAAGGCACCACGCTGTCGCCCCGCGTGTGCAACCAATCGAGAATCCGCGGCAGGGCTTCGACTGTTTGCGAGCGATCGCCGCCCGCGTCGTGCAGCAAAATAATGCTCCCGTCGCGTCGTTGCTGTTTCACGCGTTGTAGGATGAGGTCGGCGCCTGGCTTCGCCCAATCCTGCGGATCGATGTTTTCCAAGACAACCAGGTAGTTGAGATCCTGCGCAATTTGCAGCGGTGTCAGCTCGCTCAATTGCGCCGGTTGCGTGTCCGCCGCGTAAGGCGGACGAAACAATGTTGTCGCGCGACCTGTGATCGTTTCCAGCAGGAGCTGTGTCGCATTGAGTTCGAGCCGGATGTGCTCGGGCCAGCAAAGGGCAAGGTTTGGATGATAATAAGTATGGTTCCCTATTTCGTGCCCTTCCTCGACAATGCGACGCACGAGAGCTGGATAACGCTCCGCATTGGCTCCGACCAGGAAAAACGCAGCCTTGACGTTCGCCGTTTTCAGAATGTCCAGAATCTTCGGCGTCCATTGCGGGCTGGGGCCATCATCGAAAGTTATTGCGACCTGATGTTCGCCGCCTTCCCCTTGATGGTAGAGCGTCGGAAACTCCGGAAATTTCACGTACTTCGCTGTGAGATAACCTTCGGGGTCGACCGCAAGATTTCGCCTTCCGTCAGAACGGCTCTCATCGACGGTGACAATTTCGCCATCGCCGACGTCGGTGATCGTGTCCGTGCCTTCCAAGATTTCGAGCGCTTGCCGCGTTTGATTGTCGAGCTTGAAATTGCGCTGCACGCTTAAGGCGTTCCAGATCGCCGGGTCTTCGCTGCCAAGGCGATAGAGGCCAAATCCCCCGGCCTTTTGATCGCGCACTTCGCGCAATTCATTGAGAAACGTCACCACGTCCAGGAACCAGACGCCGTGCTCTTTGTCCCCATCCTCAAAATAAAAATATGGGTTATAACCAGGCGCGACCGCTTCCGCGGCCTCGACTTCCGCATTGTTGGCGCGGGTCATCGCTTCTGGAAACGTGATTAGCTCCGCTTTTTTTTCGCCGATCGTCCAATCGTATCCGTAACTACCCAGTGCGATGATCCATTGTTTGGTGTCGGAATCTTCTAGCAAGACGTGCAGCCAGCCTTCGAACCACGAGCGCGATGCAAGCGGACCGGGTGGATCGATGTCGGAAGTCTCGTCAAACAACATCGCCACAAAACGATCGACGTTGTCCGCGAGACTTTCGAAGTCGATGTAGTCAAGCTCCTGCCCGGGCTGAACGCAGAGCCACAATTCCTTGTTATCGTCGTGCAAGGCGTCGGCAAACTTGTCGACGAATCCAGTGATGTCTTTCTTATAGGCCGGATCGATTTGCTCCCAATCGACTACCACACCGGCTGCCTTGGCGTCGCGCAAAACCGCGATCACTTTGCTGATGAATCGCTCTTGTCGATCTCGTGGACCGTGGGCGAGATTCTCGATCGCTTCCGGCTCCCAGTTGTCGCCGACGAGATTGGTCAACAGCGGCATCAATGCGATCCCTTTGCTCGCAGCAAGTTTCGGCAGCCTGGGATCCGCGTCGATTTGCAGTTCGCCCAAGCCGTTGATCACCGTCATCCATTCGGGGCAAACGTGCGTGATCTGCGCCGCGTGCTGCTCGAGCGATGCGTAGCTATAGGGATCGCCATTGGTATAAAACGCGAGCCGCACTTCATTACCCGGCGATTTTTTTCGCGGGCGCAGCGGAGGCGCCGGTGCTGCGCCAGCGAGCTTTCTTGCTGCTTGTCGCGCCGCGCCGAATTTCTGCCAGAGCAATGAGCTCGGAGAAACGTGTCCTGCCGGATTTTCTTTCTGCAAAGCCTTTAACTGCCCTTTCAACTGCCGCAGCGAAAACGGCACGCTCATTTGCGGCGTGACAAAAAGCGTTTGAACGAACAGCACCGTCCCCAGAAAACACAGCACACCGGCGATGAGCAGAATCAGCCGCAACCGCGGCCAGCGCTTACCGGCCGGATCAGAAAAAACAAACGGTGTCACCGTTTCGGGAGGGACTTCGTGCATGCGGCCCTTATAATCGTCCACGCGGAAGAATAAGAAAATCGGATTCTGCCATTCAACGTTGGACGTTCCGAGTTTGGCGTTGAACGTTAATTCTCAAATGCATATCGATCCAGATTCATTGCCCACTGGCCATTCCGGTATTGCCGAGCGTTTAAAAAAAGGTCCGACGATCCATCCAACCGCCTGGATCGTTCCGGGCGCAACAGTGATCGGCGACGTCACGCTCGAAAAGGAATCAAGCGTTTGGTACGGCGCTGTGCTGCGCGGCGATATCAACCGCATCGTGATCGGGCCGCGCTCGAACATTCAGGACAATGCCGTTGTTCACCTCGACACGGGATATCCGACAACTGTTGGCGAGCTGGTCACGGTCGGCCACAGCGCCATCCTGCACGCAAGCAAGATCGATAACGAAGTGCTCGTCGGGATGGGCTCGATCATTCTCGACGGGGTAGAGATTGGAGCGCGCTCAATCATCGGCGCAAACGCGCTCGTCACGCTCGGGATGAAAATTCCGCCCGGCTCGCTCGTGCTTGGCTCGCCCGCAAAGATCAAACGGCAACTGACCCTTGACGAACAAAAAGACATTGCCCGCTGGGCCTGGAGCTACGTCGAAACCGCCAAGCAGTTTCGGGAATCTTGCGCTTCGCGAAAATTGTAGGGCGTCTGTGCCAGATGCCCTCTACATAATTCCGGCGTTTCGCAGAAGCGCCCTACAACCGTTTCGCCAGCTGGCGTGCTTTTTCCCGCAAGAACTCAGCCGCACGCGTCATGTTTTCCTTCTCACTCATTTCGGGTTGCGCGAGAACGTAAACGTCATCGAATATTTCACGCACTTTTCGATCTTCGCTGGCGCGGCCAACCATCGCGAAGACAGGTTTGCCAAGTTTTCGCGTGAGTCGGGCGACTCCCGCTGGCGTTTTTCCCTCGAGCGTCTGTCGATCTAAACTCCCCTCGCCGGTGATGACAACATCGGCACCTTTCATCTTGGATTCGAGGTCGATTGATTCGGCCACCACGTCGAATCCCGGTCGAATTTTCGCGCCGCAAAAACTCATAAGACCGAAACCGAGTCCGCCGGCCGCGCCCGCGCCGGCTTCATTGTGATAGTCCACGCCTAAATCTTTGGAAACAACGTCGGCGAGGTTGGTTAACGCCCCCTCCAACACGTCGATCTTGTCTGGCGTCACGCCTTTCTGCGGACCGAACACGCACGTCGCACCATTTGTACCGAGCAACGGATTTCGCACGTCGACTGCTGCAATAGTTTTCAACTGTGGCGGCAGCCGTGCCGGCTGGGATGTCGAGCTTGCAGGCAACACGCCTGCCGCTACAGGAGCTTGGATCCGCGTGAGCTTTTGCAGCTCACTCACGTCGCCGGCCAATTCTTTGTCGCCCGCAAAAAATCGAAAACCAAGTGCGCGTGCCATTCCGAATCCGCCATCGTTCGTCGCGCTACCGCCAAGGCCGATAATGATCTCCTCGGCGCCATGCTGCGCGGCATCGAGCAGCATTTCGCCAACACCAAATGTGTTCGCCCGAAGCGGATCGCGCTCATTTTCGGCGAGTCGCCGCATTCCAGCCGCTTCGCTCATCTCCATTACTGCAAGTTTGCAGTTGGCGATCCAACCGTAACGCGCCCCAATTTGACGGCCTAGCGGATCGTGCGCGCTGCACTTCACCCACGACCCAGGCAGTGCACCAAATATCACTTCCGCCGTTCCCTCACCGCCATCGGCCATCGGCAAGATGTCGATCTTGGCGTCAGGCAAAACGTCGCGCAATCCGAGCGCGATGTTCTCTGCAGCGTCGCGAGCACTGAGCGAGCCTTTAAATTTATCTGGAGCAATTAAGATTTGCATGGTAGCGCAAGCGTCCTCGCTTGCGAACTTTTGACGCGCAAGCCAGAGGCTCGCACTACTTCAATTTCCGCTGCAAGATTTCGCCCGCCAACTGCGGATTCGCCTTTCCTTTCGACAATTTCATCACCTGTCCTTTGAGAAAATTAAGAGACGCGGCATTGCCGGCTTTGAAATCTGCGGCCGGCTTTGGATTCGCCGCGATCACCTGATCGCAGAAAGCTTCAATCGCGCCCGCGTCGCTTAGTTGCTCGATCCCCTTCTCTTTCACGATCGCGGCAGCGCCTTTGCCGCTCGCGAACATTTCCGCGAAAACGTCTTTCCCTTGTTTTCCGCTGATTTTTCCGGAGTCGATTAGGTTGACCAGCTCATCGAGCGCTTCGGGCGGAATTGGGCAATCATTGATAGTCTTACCGGCGTCGCTCAACGCGCTCTGCAAATCGTTCAGAATCCAGTTAGCAACGTTCTTCGGTTTCTTTGCGCCGCGCGCCGCTGTTTCGAAATATTTTGCAAGATCGAGATCATTCGCAACCACACCGGCGTCATAGGCGCTCACTTCGTACTGCTCGACAAACCTGGCTCGTTTTGCCTTCGGTAATTCCGGAACGCGCGCACGAACATCAGTGAGCAGCACTTCGCTTTTCACCGGCACCAAGTCCGGATCCGGAAAATACCGGTAATCGTGCGCCGATTCTTTCGTGCGCATGAGAAATGTTTCGGCGGCCCCCTCGTCCCAGCCGCGAGTCTCCTGCTCTAATTTTTCGCCGCGTTCCAGAGCTCCGATCTGCCGCTGGATTTCGTAGGCAAGTGCGCGCCGCACACCACTAATCGAGTTCATATTTTTGATCTCGATTTTTGCTCCAAGCTCCGCTTGCGACTCAGGTCGCACGGAGACATTGCAATCGCAGCGGAGTTGGCCTTTCTCCATGTCGGCATCGCTCACCCCGCCGTAGATCAAGATTTGTTTGAGCGCAGTCAGAAACGCGAATGCTTCCTCGGGTGAATTGATTTCGGGCTGCGTCACGATTTCCATGAGCGGCGTTCCAGCGCGGTTGAAATCGATTCCCGTGTTTGATTCAAAGTGAAAACTTTTCGCCACGTCTTCTTCGAGATGAATGCGCACCAGGTGTACTTCCTTGTCGGGAGCCGCGATGTCTTTCTGCGCATCCTTCGGATAAGCAAGATCATGGAGAGGCACACTGCCATTGGTGCAGAGCGGCATATCGTATTGGGAAATCTGATAGTTTTTCGGCATGTCCGGATAAAAATAATTTTTCCGGTCGAATTTGCAGAGCGGGGCGATGTCGCAGCCTAGCATGAGACCTGTGACCACCGTCATGCGCAGCGCTTCATGATTCATAACCGGCAAAGCGCCGGGCAAGCCAAGGCAGACCGGACAGGTGTGGGCGTTCGGTTCCGCGCCAAATTCAACCGGACACGCGCAAAACATCTTCGAGCGCGTCTTAAGCTGAACGTGCACTTCCAGACCAATGGTGGTGATATAATTCATGGCCGCGCCAGGAATTAACCACGAATGGACACGAATGAACACGAATTCCAATAGGCAACGTCGCGAATGGCTTTCTATTATTCGTGTTCATCCTTGGTCAAATGCAGTGCGATCGGGCTGCGAGATCACTTCTGCTCAACGGCGTAATCCAGCGCGCGCTGCAGATCGAATTCTTTGATTTGCTTGGCGAGCGCGGGATCGTTTACCGCGTCGATGAGGCGCTGATCGTGGATAAGATCGAGAAAACGCCTTCGCGCGATCATCTCAGAGATTTCTGGATCGTTTCGCAAAGCAATAATTTTCGGATGCTTGCTCAACTCGCGAGCACCGGGGAACGTAAGGAATTTCCGCGCACGTTCAGGATCGGAAAACACACTACCCGCCTTGCCAAGCGTTTCGTAGGTCTTCGATGAAATGGGGTCTGTTCGCTTGACCGCCTCTCCGACCGTCCCAAGTTCGAGCGAATTCTTCAATCGCGCTAGTAACGCGGTGAGCGTCGTCGATTCCTCATCTGACTCCGAGAGAGAGCGTCGGCGCACATCAACAGGCTGTAAGCTGCTCGTGTGGCCGGCGGCTATAGAGCTTGCCCGGCTGCGGATATGCGCGTCGGCTACCGCACCGATTGCACGAACACCCACCACAGTCATCCAGAGTACAAAGGCGCCAAAAAACAATCCGATTACGGCCCCCGCAAATGCATAAAGCAAACGAATGAGCGTCGAATTTTGCTGGCTGGTGCGTTTGAAGACGATCGTCCCGATGCTGGTGAGGAGCGCATATATGACGAGCGCAAGCACTGCGCCGCCGAAGATCGACAGTACAATGTCAGGCATTTTCAAAAACGGCCGGGCTATCGGGACGACCAACCTGCCGCCGAAAAATGCGGCAGCGTACGCCGCCGCAAGAGCAGCAACACGCACAAGTTGACGCATCAAACCAGCTCGCCAGCCGCGCACGACTTCGAACAAAATCAAAACGATAGCAAAGGAGACGAAGACGGCCTGCCAAAGTGGCGAACCCGCCACCGCGTGCAGTTCGGGCCTCACTTTGTTGAGCCCGGCAAACTAATCGCTTGCTGCCGCAGCGCGTGATCGCAAAGCACAAGCGCGGCCATCGCTTCAACTATTGGTACTGCCCGGGGCAGGACACACGGATCATGGCGTCCCCGCGCCGTCAGCTTGGTTTGCTCCCGCGACGCGGTCACGGTGCTTTGTGCGTGTCCGATCGTTGCAGTCGGCTTAAAGGCGACCCGAAAGTAAATCTCTTCGCCATTGCTGATCCCGCCCTGCACTCCGCCAGAGTTGTTTGTCGCCGTCCGAACTTTCCCACCGCGCATTTCAAATGGATCGTTATGCTCCGAGCCGCGCATGTGCGTCGCAGCAAAACCGGAACCAATCTCAAATCCTTTGGTTGCCGGTAAACTCAGCATCGCTTTTGCCAGCTCTGCCTCGAGCTTGTCAAAAACCGGCTCGCCCAGTCCAGGCGGGATGCCACGAGCAACGCATTCAATCACGCCACCAACCGAGTCGCCTTCGCCGCGAATTTCTTCGATAAGCGACGTCATCTTCTTCGCCGCCGCGGCATCGGGACAGCGAATCGAATTTTTCTCTACGTCTTTCATTTTCACAGTGGAGCGATTGATTTTCGCAATGACCTGGTGAATCTGCGCGACGTAAGCGACGATCTCGAACTCCGAGTAAAAGGCCGACAATATCTTTTTCGCGACTGCACCCGCTGCGACCCGGCCGATGGTCTCGCGCGCCGACGCGCGACCGCCGCCCTGCCAGTTCCGAATTCCATATTTGGCCTGGTAAGTGAAATCAGCATGGGACGGTCGGAATTTTCTTGCGATCTCCCCGTAATCCTCCGGGCGAGCGTCTTTGTTGCGCACCAGAATTGCAATAGGTGTGCCAAGCGTTTTGCCTTCGAATACGCCGGAAAGAATCTCGCAACGATCTTCTTCCTTCCGTTGCGTAGTGAGTTTGCTTTGACCCGGGCGACGGCGATCCAGCTCTCGTTGAATCTCCGCATCGGAGATGTCGATGTTCGGGGGGCAGCCGTCGATTACTACGCCGATACCGCCGCCGTGCGATTCGCCAAATGTCGTGACGCGAAAAAGCCGGCCGAACGTGTTGCCCATTTGATCGTCGATTTTACTTCACCGAATTGTAAAGCGCGAGGTGGATCGAGCAGTCCCTTGCTCGATGCTAAGATAACGCGCCTCGGCGCCACTTCTAACATCGCGCGACCCACCTGGATCGCCTCGACCGCAGGTCTTCAAATCGTCGATTGAATCACGAACGTTTTGCGCCACTGCGGGCGGACGCTTTTGGAAGCGGCGGCGATCGAGGCGGCACCGGCGAAGATTGAACAATCGACGTGGTCGTTTGCCCGTGAGCGAGAAAGCGGTCCAGCACTCGGTCCAGCGACGCAATCTCCGGCAGGTGGACCTTAAGAATGAAGCAATCTTCGCCAGTGATTCGATGACATTCCACAACCTCGGGAATCGATTGCGCCAGCGCAGCGATTTTCGGCAAACGCCCGGGAAGCGGCCGAATTCTGACAAAGGCGGTGATTGCATGCCCGAACGCTTTCGGATCTATCTCGAGCCGATAGCCGGCGATCAGGCCACTCTTTTCCAAACGAAGGACGCGCTCTTTAGCGGCTGGGTTGGACATCCCAATTTTCCGAGCCAGCTCCGCGATCGACATCCGGGGATTTTTTTGGAGTAAGCGCACAATCTCGATATTTTTGCTATCTGCGGCTATTACTTTATTATTCATCAAGCCAATTGCGATTATGCCTTAATATACTATACTAATACACAACATTACCATTAGTTATTGTTGACGCACTCGATTGACGTTTTATCTTGAGTCCGTATGACAGACGAGGTCATATCGCCGGGGTATCCACTCACACGGGCGCAGATCCGCAAGGGACGAAGGATTCCGCCGGAAATCTTTTTCGTCGGCAGCGCCATCTTTCACTATCTTGGTCCAGCTTTCGCAGTTCTTCTTTTCGCGCACGTCGATGTACTAGGAGTCGCATGGCTGCGGATTGCAAGTGCGGCGGTGGTGCTCGTATTTTGGAAACGTCCGTGGCGTTTATTCAAAGAGCTGGACGCGGGCGAACGTCGAGTTGTGATTTCATTAGGCATCGTGCTGGCGAGCATGAACGTCTGTTTCTATCTAGCGATCAGCCGGCTGCCACTCGCGACGGTAGGAACGATTGAATTTCTTGGACCGATCGCGCTCGCGGCGGCAGGCGTGCGAACAATGCGTAACCTCGCCGCTCTTCTCCTGGCCATCGGAGGCGTGTTCTTGCTCACGAGCGTGCGAATCGGCGGCGAATCAGCCGGCTACATTTTCGCGTTCGCCAATTGCGCGTTGTTTGTTCTTTACATTTTGCTTGGACACCAGATCGCCGGCAAAGGCGGGCCCGGGGGAGTAGAACGTCTGGCCATTGCAATGGTCGTTGCGATGATCGCCGTCGGCCCAATTGGATTAAGAAGCGCACTCGGCGCGTTGGTCGATCCGAAACTTATTCTCGCGGGCATAGGAGTTGGCATCTGTTCGTCCGTCATACCGTACATCTGCGATCAATTTGCGATGGCGCGATTATCGAAGGCTACGTTTGCGCTTATGTTCTCTCTGCTGCCCGCGACCGCGTGCGTGATCGGAATAATTGTCCTGCGCCAAATACCTTCCGTTTCCGAGTTAATGGGTATCGGCGCGGTGATTGCCGGCGTGGCTTTGAAACGAACCAGTAATGAGGAGTAATAAAAGAATGAACTACACAAACCTTGGCAAGACCGGTCTCAAAGTATCCCGAATCTGTTTGGGCTGCATGAGCTATGGAATGGTGAAAAGGAAATGGTTTTTGGACGAAGAAGAAGGCCGGCCTTTCATCCGAAGAGCGCTCGAATTCGGAATCAATTTTTTCGACACCGCCAATATGTATTCAAACGGTGCGAGTGAAGAAGTTTTAGGCCGCGCGCTCCGCGATTTTGCCAAGCGTGAGGAAGTCGTCGTCGCGACCAAAGTTTATTTCCCGATGCGCCCGGACGTTAACGGTCGCGGATTATCCCGCAAGGCAGTGATGACGGAGATCGACAATAGTCTGCAACGACTCGGAACTGATTATGTCGATCTTTATCAAATTCACCGCTGGGATTACGAGACGCCGATCGAAGAAACGCTCGAAGCGCTTCACGATGTCGTGAAAGCAGGAAAGGCGCGCTACATCGGCGCATCCTCCATGTTCGCATGGCAATTTTGCAAGGCGCTTTACCTGGCAGATCTCCATGGATGGACGCGCTTTGTTTCAATGCAACCGCATTACAATCTGCTTAACCGGGAGGAGGAACGCGAAATGTTGGGTCTGTGTTTAGCAGAAGGCATCGGCGTGTTGCCATGGAGTCCACTGGCGCGTGGTCGCTTGACACGTGCATGGGAATCGCAATCCAGCACGACGCGCAGTCAGACCGATGAATACGGCAAACAGATTTATTCGGGAACCGAAGAAGCGGACAAGCCGGTAGTGGATCGCGTCGGAGAAATCGCCGAAGCGCGAGGTATCACACGCGCGCAGATCGCGCTGGCGTGGTTGTTTCAGCAGCCGGCCGTGACCGCGCCAATTGTTGGCGCGACCAAACCTCATCATCTTGAGGAGGCAGTTGGAGCGTTGGCTATAAAATTATCTGAGGCGGAAATTGAAGCGCTCGAGGCGCCATACGTGCCTCATCCTGTCGTTGGATTCGAATGATACGTGTTCCGCTTCTCTAAATCGCCGCGAAGGCGAATTGCAAATCGTCGATCAGATCGCGCACGTCTTCCACGCCGACCGATAGCCTAACGAGCGAATCGGTTACGCCGAGCGCCTCACGTTGTTCCTGTGGCACCGACGCGTGCGTCATGAGGGCGGGATGATTGATGAGGCTCTCGACGCCCCCGAGGCTTTCCGCCAGCGAAAATAGATGCGTGTTCTCCAGAAAACGCTTCGTCCCAGCGAGATCGGTCTTCAGAACAATCGTCACCATGCCGCCGAAGCCGCGCATTTGCTGCCGGGCGAGGTCGTGCTGCGGATGCGATTTTAGGCCGGGGTAACTGACCGATTTCACTTGCGGTTGCTCCTCCAGCCAGCGCGCAATTTCAATCGCGTTTGAACAGTGCCGCTCCATGCGCAGCGCAAGGGTTTTTAAACTGCGCATGACCAGAAAGCTTTCGAACGGCCCCGCAATTGCGCCAACTGAATTTTGTAAAAAGGCAATCTGGTCGCCGAGCTCCTTGTTCTCGCCGACTACCACCACGCCGCCGACCAAGTCGGAATGTCCGTTCAGATATTTGGTGGCGGAATGGATCACCAGATCGAAGCCGGCCTCGATCGGCCTCTGAATCCACGGAGTCGCAAACGTGTTATCGCAAACCGAAACGATCTTGTGCTCGCGTGCGATTTTGGCGATCGCTTCCAGATCGATCAGCTTGAGCAGCGGATTGCTCGGAGTCTCGATCCACACCATCCGCGTGTTTGGCTTGATCGCGCGCTCGAAATCTTTCGCATCGGTCAGATCGACGTAGGCAAAATCGAGATTAGCCGAACGGCGTCTAACTTTCTCGAATAATCGAAATGTGCCTCCGTAAAGATCGTCGCTCGCGACTATATGCGAACCACTTTCGAGCACTTCCAGCGCAGTGGACATCGCGGCCAGCCCGGACGCGAATGCAAACCCCCGGACGCCACTTTCCAAATCGGCGATGCAACGTTCGTAAGCGAGCCGCGTCGGATTAATAGAGCGCGCGTAATCGTAGCCTTTGTGTTTGCCCGGACTTTCCTGGACGTATGTTGATGTTGCGTAAATCGGCGTCATTATCGCGCCGGTGGATGGATCGGGCTCCTGTCCGGCGTGAACGGCCCGCGTGGCAAAACCGTGCTGTCTTTTCATCTGTAACACAGGCTTCCAGCCTGTACGGCCAATAGGTGGCTCGCCTTTTGTCTGCTGAAAGCAAAGAAGCGCAAGCCTCTGGCTTGCGATTGGAATCGGCAACAAGCGGGACGCATGTCTCACAGATATTCGCGGGTCGGCGGCACAGACGACTTCGGCATGTGCAACCGCAAATAAGAGAGCAGGTCGGTGCGCGTAACGAGTCCAAGAAACTTGTCGCCGTCCATTACAATCGCAACGCGGCCACGATCGAATACTGCAAGCAGATCGTTGATCTTCGCCTGCGGCGAAAGCGTCTCCAGGCGATCGGTCATCGCATTTTTCACGCGATCATTAAAGTGCGTCGGATCGCGATGCACTTTCACGAGGAGATCGGACTCATCGAGAATGCCGATGGCACGACCCGTTTCATCGACTACGGGAACTTGCGAAACATCGGCCTGTCGCATCCGGTTAAATGCCGTGAGGAGGCTGTCATTCGGACCGACCGAAATGACTTCACCGGCTTCGTAGCGATGCGAAATCAAATCGCTCAAATCCCCATGTGGCGGCCGATGCATAAATCCCTGCTCCGTCATCCAGAAGTCGTTGTACATCTTCGAGAGATATTTGTTTCCGGTATCGGCGACAAATGTGACCACACGTTTGCGCTTCGCCTGCTTTCGACAATAACGCAGCGCCCCGGCGAGCAACGTACCGGTAGATGAACCACCGAGAATTCCCTCCTGACGCAGGAGTTCTCGCGCGGTAGAGAAGCTTTCTTCGTCGTCAATCTCGAATGCATCGGTCACGAAAGACATATCGGCGATTTCCGGCACGAAATCCTCACCGATCCCTTCGACCGCCCAGCTTCCAGACTCCACCAGCTTACCGGTCTTGACATACTCATAAAGAACAGAGCCGGTCGGATCGGCCAAAATCATTTCGATTCCGCGCCGTGGTTTAACACGCGAAAAAAATCGTCCGAGTCCGGTAAGGGTCCCGCCGGAGCCGACACCACAAACGATTGCATCGACATCGTGCCGCATCTGCTCCCAAATTTCGGGCCCGGTCGTGCGTTCGTGAGCCTTCGGATTCGCCGGATTGCCAAACTGATTTACATAAAAGCCGCCTGGAATTTCTTGAGCGAGCCGCGCCGCAACGTCCTGATAATATTCCGGATGCCCGCGGGTTACATCAGAGCGGACGATGCGCACCTCAGCGCCGAGCGCACGCACGTGGAAGATCTTCTCCTGCGACATTTTGTCGGGAATAACGAGCAACACGCGATACCCTTTCGCGCCGGCGACCAGTGCAAGACCTAGACCAGTGTTACCGGCAGTTGCCTCGACGACAGTGCCACCGGGTCGCAACGTTCCTTCGCGCTCCGCCGCCTCGATCATCGTCAAAGCGACACGATCTTTTATTGAGCCGGTCGGATTTTGATTCTCCAGCTTTACGAAGAGCTGACAGGGACCTGTATCCATTCGCGTGATTTCGACCAAAGGTGTGTCGCCAATCAGCGAGAGAATCGCTGGCGGTTTATCCTGCAAAATCGAAGGCGCGGGAGGAATCTCGAGCATGCTGAAAGTTCTACTCAATCGCCGGTTCGCCCTTGTGCGACCATTGGGACTGGCTGTCCTCCAGAAATTGTTGCAGGACTGGAAACCGGACCTCGCCGTAGTTCAACGCATAACGGAGATCACCCCCTTTATAAACCCAGGTCGTGGGAATCCACGAAAGAGGCAGACCGGCAAATTCTTTGATGTGATTTTGGCCGCGCGGGCCCGGATCGGCTAAAATGGTGACGTTCGGCTGACCACCAATTTCAAATTTTTTCAGCATGGCGGCCCCGTCCCCTCCACCGTTCCAGACGGAAACGAAGTAGAAATGCACTTGCGGATTGTCTTTGACCATTTTGAGCCAGCCGCTGCTTTTCAATTCCGCCTGGCAATTCGTGCACCACGGCGCCCAGAGGTGCACGACGCTCAGGTCTTGGGACTTAATTGCGTCCACAACCTTCTGTTCGGCGGGCGATGGCTCGGCGCGAAGCAGCGAGGCTGTCGCGAGGACCGCGGTCAAGATCGACAAGCGTAAGATCGACATGTTATTCCAAAATATGGAGAGAAACGGGACGCGCTCAAGGGTAGCGCAAGTATGCGATTGGGTAGCGCATGTGTCTTGCGTGCTGGCGACGGTGTCTCACCGGTGCGAACTTTTGCTGTCGTGGCAGGCGTGCCGCCTGCAATAAAGGGAAAGTGCAGCAGACACGGCTGCCTCTACAGTTATCGTCTGTAGGAGTTGACCCGCCAGCCGAAACTGACTACTGTGGCGCTCCGTTTCCGCTGGTGTAGCGGCGGGGTCAAGAATAATGTGACGCTTTCTTCGGCTTCGCTCAGGACAGACTCCGATCGCCGCTACAGCGTTACGTGCCTGAAGGAGGCTATTTAATTTATGGTGCAAATGCAGGATGTGATGTCGAAGCCGATGCCGGACTTCCGAGAAGGAAGCATCGTCAAGGGACGCATATTGGAGGTTCGGCCCCGCGAAGTGCTCGTCGACATCGGCTACAAATCCGAGGGCGTCATTCCCCTCGCGGAATTTGAGGATGTCGATTCGCTCGAGGTCGGCGACGAAGTGGATGTGCTCCTCGAGCGACTCGAGAACGACGAAGGCATGGTTGTCCTCTCGAAGGAAAAAGCTGCTTACCGTCAGAACTGGAACAAAATCGCGAGTGTCTTTCACGGCGATGGTCTGATCAAAGGCAAAGTTAAATCCGTCGTCAAAGGCGGGCTCATGGTGAACATTGGCGTCGAGGCGTTTCTGCCCGCATCTCAAATCGACGTCGTTCCGCCGAAAGATTTGCAGCAGTTTGTCGGCAACACCTACGATTTTAAAATCGTTAAGATCAACGACGACCGTAAAAACGTCGTGCTCAGCCGGCGCGAGCTCATCGAGCAGGAGCGGAGCGAGAAGCGACAAAAATTCATGGAAGGCGTGAAGGTCGGCGACAAGGTGCAAGGGACAGTAAAAAATCTCACCGACTTCGGCGCCTTCATCGATCTCGATGGGATGGATGGCTTGCTTCACATCACCGACATGACTTGGGGCCGCCTCGGACACCCGAGTGAGCTGGTTAAAGTCGGCCAGCAGTTGGAAGTCGTCGTGCTCGACATCAACAAAGAAAAAGAGCGCGTCTCGCTAGGACTGAAGCAGACACAAAAGAATCCTTGGGACCAGATCGAGGAGCGCTTCCCGGCTGGTCAACGCATCAAAGGCAAAATCATGAATCTCGTTCCCTACGGCGCGTTCGTGGAGATCGAGGAAGGCGTGGAAGGTCTCATTCACGTTTCCGAGCTTTCGTGGACGAAACGAATCATGCGTCCATCCGACATTCTCACCGTCGGGCAGGAAGTCGAAGCTGTTGTGCTCGGCGTAAACAAGGAAGAACAGAAAATTTCGCTGGGTTTGCGTCAGCTCGAACCGAATCCCTGGGATGAGATCGAAAAGAAATTTACGATCGGAAGCACCGTGCGCGGAAAAATTCGCAACATGACCGCCTACGGCGCGTTCGTGGAACTGGATGAAGGCATCGACGGAATGATCCATGTCTCTGATCTGAGCTGGACCCGCAAGATCAATCATCCAAGTGAAGTCTTTAAGAAAGGCGACGAAGTCGAAGCCGTTGTCATCGACATCGACAAAGTGAATCAGCGGATCAGTCTCGGAATCAAACAACTCACCGAAGATCCGTGGAAGAACATCGATCAGAAATACAAGATCGGTGATCTGGTGAAAGGCAAAGTCACCAAACTGGCCAGTTTTGGCGCGTTTGTGCAGCTAAACGACGACATCGACGGTCTCGTCCACATCTCGCAGCTGAGCGAGGACCACGTCGCGAAAGTGAAAGACGTCCTCAAAGTCGGTCAGGAAGTCGAAGCGCGCGTGATCAAAGTGGACAAAGTCGAGCGGCGTATCGGATTGTCGATCAAAGCCGCCAACTATTCCGAGGAAGAACTGCGCAAAGAGGCCGAAACCTTCGAGACACTCCGTCCCGGCGAAGACATGGTCGGCCTTGAAAAGGCCTTCGCTGCCGCCGAACAGGAGGAATATCGTCCCGGCGATTCCAAAAAAGAATCAAAGGAGCCAGAGGAATCCAAGGGAGAGTCCAAGAAGCCGACGAAAAAGTAATTTCGTCGCTCCACCTGCGCGCGCTGTCCGGGACGAACCGATCAATCAGCTTTGGCGGCGATTCGGTTCGTAGCAGTCGAGGTATTTGATGCCTGAGCCGGTGTTGAAGATGACAACGCGCTCTCCGGGCGAGATTTTTCCTGCTGAACGGAGCGATTTCAGCGCGGCGAAGCATGCTGCGCCTTCGGGCGCTACAAAAAGGCCTTCGCTTGATCCGACTTCGCGAGTGACGCGGATCATTGTTTCGTCATTGACGGCCACGGCACCGCCGTTCGATTCGCGCAGGATTTTCAGCATGAGGAAATCACCGATTGCTTTGGGAACGCGCAGGCCGGAAGCGCAAGTGTGCGCATTGGGAAATTCAGCCGCGATTTTTTCTCCCGCTTCAAATGCGCGTACAATCGGCGCGCATCCGCTTGCTTGGACGGAAAACATGCGCGGACGTTTCTTGCCGATCCAACCGAGCGCTTTCATTTCGTCGAACGCTTTCCACATGCCGATGAGACCGGTGCCGCCGCCCGTGGGATAAAGAATGACGTCGGGCAGTTGCCAATCCAATTGCTCGGCCAACTCGTAACCGAGCGTCTTTTTCCCCTCGATCCGATACGGTTCTTTTAACGTGGACATGTCGAACCAGTCTTCGGCCGCTTTGCGCCGCGCGATTTCCGCGCTGCAATCGGTGATCAGTCCATCGATGAGAGTGACGCGTGCGCCCAGTTCGCGGCACTCGGTAATGTTCGCACGCGGCGTATCACACGGCATGAAAATGTGCGCTTCGAGGCCGGCACGCGCGGCGTAAGCGGCGAGCGCTCCGCCGGCATTTCCGGCGCTTGGGACGGCGAGCTTGGTCGCGCCGAGATGTCTCGCCATCGATACGGCGACGCTCATGCCACGCGCTTTGAAGCTTTGGGTCGGGTTCTGCGATTCATCCTTGATCCAAAGATCGACATCTTGCCCGAACTTTTGTGCGCCGAGCAACGGCGTGCCGCCCTCGCGGAGCGATATCGGTTCAACGTCGGCCGGCAATGGCAACAGCTCGCGATAACGCCATAACGATTTCTCGCGAGTGGCTAACTTCTCACGCGTGAGCGCGCGACCCGCTGCGGCGAGATCGACAATCGCAAAAAGCGGCTTCTGACACGCAGTGCAAAGATTCTGTAAACGCGACGATTCATGCTCAAGCCCGCACGACGTGCAGACGAGATGGGTCAGAAACATACGGTGTTGCCAGAGTTGCTATTCACAGATTACACAGATTCACGCAGATAAAATGAAGCCTCCTTCCACCAACCGAACTCGCCGGCCTCGGTACCGCCCGTCATTAACGATGCAAATCATGATTGGGCTGATCGTGGGTGCGGTGATCGGCTGGCTGCGACCCGATTGGGGGAATGCAGTTTATTTTCTGCGCGACATCTTCATCAACCTGATCAAATCGATCATCGCACCGCTCGTTTTCTCGACCATTGTCGTCGGAATCGCTGGCGCGGGCGCATTGCGAAAGATCGGGCGCATGGGCCTCAAAGCGTTGATCTATTTCGAGCTCGTCACGACCGCAGCGCTCTTTATCGGACTAGCAGTGGTGAATTTCACGAAACCAGGATCCGGCGTAACGCTCGCGGCGGGCAACACCGATATCGTCAAGGCGATCGGACAGAGTCATCCCAAGACGTTCGTTGAAACACTGGTGCACGTGTTCCCCTCCAGCGTTATCGAGTCGATGGTCCACGGCGATGTGCTGCAAATTGTCGCTTTCTCCGTCCTTTTTGCGCTAGCCGTATCTGCAGTTGGGGAAAAAGGAAAACCGATTGTTCGCGCGATGGAAAGTCTGTCGCTCGCGCCCATCGGTGTGGGCGCGGCCATGGCTCACACGGTCGCGACGCAAGGTCTTGGTGTGCTCGCTAATCTCGGCCAACTGATCCTGTCGCTTTACCTTGCACTGATCATTTTCATCTTGCTGGTTTTTGGCCTCGTGATTTTCATCACCCGGGTGCCGCTGAGGCAATTCGTACGGGCGGTGCGCGAGCCCGCTACCATTGCGTTCGCAACCACGAGCAGCGAATCGGCCTTGCCGAAAGCGATGCAAGCCATGGAGCGGTTTGGGGTGCCGAGACACATCGTCGGCTTCGTTATGCCGACCGGGTATTCTTTCAATCTCGACGGCTCCACTCTCTACCTCGCGATGGCTTCAGTGTTTGTCGCGCAAGCAGCGGAGACAACGATCGGCTGGCACATGACGCTCGGTCAGCAGATCACGATGATGCTAACGTTGATGCTCACTTCCAAAGGCGTCGCCGCCGTGCCGCGCGCATCGCTGGTGATTTTGCTGGCCACATTGAATACGTTTATTCCCGCGGGTCTCGGTCCGATCGGAATCGCCGTCATCTTCGGCATCGATGAATTAATGGACATGGGACGTACCTGCGTGAATGTGATCGGCAATTGTCTCGCCACGGTTGTGGTCGCACGGTGGGAAAGAGAGTTCGACGACAATCGCGCGCAAGTCTTTGGCACACCGGCCGAGGCCGAACTGGATTTGAAATCCGGCGATGTCGCGTTCGCTGATGCGGTCGCGCAAGGCGACTAAGACGCACTAAAAGAACCGATCATCATGCGTGTATACACGCTTGAGGGAAGAAATTCAGGCTGAGAGGATGAGCCGGACTGATTGCGAGCTTTCTAGCCCTCGGCCAGTCGAATAGCTCAAAAAAAGAAGAGCTTTAGGGTGTCGAGACAATTGTATAGACTGTGCGTTGCGCCGATCACGCGCGCCTGCGCAACAGAGAATCTCGGTTGCCATGACATTTATTTTTGTCCGACATAAGTCCCGGTTGCGGATAACTGCTCTGGCAGTTTTGCTGTGCGCGCTGGCCGGTTGCGGGAATCCTACCATTGTCGGTAAATGGCGGACATCAGCAGATCCGGGCGCAATGGTATGGGAATTCACTAAGAATGGGTCTGTCCTCGTCGGGACTGTTCGGGGCAGGTATCAATTCGGTGACCAAAACCGAGTCAAAATCGAAACGCCCTTCGCCACTTCCGTTTATCAAATGGAAATCTACGGCGATCGAATGATTCTCAGAGAGGCCAACGGCTCCAAACTTGAGTTCACAAGGATAAGGGAAAACAAGAGCTGACGTCTTGAGTTGAGGATTAAAATCAGCTCGAGTCCGTTATCAAAACAGCGAGAGGGGGCCCCCGACTCCACTCGGGGACAGTAAGAGCGACGATCGCTACTCGGCTAGGTGATAGCTCACTCCACGCCCAATCTGCGCTTTTGCGTTTTCTTGCGCGCCCGGACGGTAGCCTTGGTTACTTTGGTAGGACTCATTGCTGGTGTGTGATAAAGAGCTAAGGCGCGTGCGAGATCTTTTTCGGCGGTGAGATCGAGACGAAGTGGTGTCACTGAGACCCAGCGGTTAGCGAAGGCCCAGCGATCGGTTCCTTCCGCTTCGTCATCGAGCGGTTTGACCGTGAACCAGAAAATTGGGCGGCCCATCGGGTCTTTGCCGGGAAGCACTTTGCCGTCGTATTGCCCAATGGCCAGTCGCGTCCAGCGAATCCCTCTCGGTTTTTCCGGCAGGTTTACATTTACCAGACATATCGTTTTTTCTTCCAGGAGTAAATCGAGCACCTTGGCAACATACGGCTCGAGCGGGACGAAATCCGGCTCCTTGTTTTCGCTCACCGAGGTGCTGAACGCGATACCGCGCACTCCAAGTAACGCGGCCTGCTTCGCTGCAGCCAAGGTGCCGGAATGCCAGCAGGCGTTGCCGAGGTTCGGTCCGAGATTTATTCCAGAAAGAACGAGATCGACATTTCCCCATTGATGCGTGCCGAGCGCAACGCAATCCGCAGGCGTGCCGTTTACGCGATAAGCGTCGAAATCGCCCAACCGAATCCGCTTGTATCGCAGTGGCCGCGACGAAGTGATGGCGTGACTCATGGAAGATTGCTCGACATCGGGCGCGACAATGCGCACCTCGCCAAAGCGCGATGCCACCTTAGCCAGCGCGACAATGCCCGGACTGTAAATGCCGTCATCATTAGAGATCAGAATTCTCATCTTCACATTATTATGAAACGCGCGTCAGGTTGGTTTTGGCCGAACTACTTTGCGAAAGAAAGAGCATGCGAATCACTTTGATGCACAATCCAAAAGCCGGCCACGGCAAGCATGGAAAGAAAGAGTTGATGGCGGCGTTAGCCAAAGCCGGGCATCACGCAACTTATCAATCGACTAAGAAGCGCGGTTACAAAAAGGCTCTTAAGGATCCCGGTGACCTGGCCCTTGCCGCCGGAGGTGACGGCACGATCGCAAAAGTCGCGCGCGAACTTTTGGACAGCGGCATTCCATTAAGCGTGCTGCCGCTCGGCACCGCCAATAATCTGGCACGCACGCTCGGCTTCATCGCGTCGCCCGAGGAAATCATTGCACGGCTCGACGGTGGAAAAAAACAAGTCTTCGATGTCGGCTACGCTCAAGGGCCTTGGGGCAAGCGGTATTTTTTTGAAAGCGCAGGCGCGGGCCTGCTGGCAGATTACGTCCGGGCCGTAAAGGAAAAAAATAAGAGAGCCAAACCGGTTTCCAAGGAGCAGGAAATGATGCGGCACGTTTCCCTTCTGCGCCGACTGGTGCACGATTATCCCGCGCGTCCCTGGAAGATCGACCTCGACGGCGAAGATATTTCCGATCGGTACATCCTATGGGAAGCGATGAACATTCGCTCGATCGGCCCTGCGTTATATCTCGCGCCCCGCGCCGCTACCAAAGATGGCGAGTTCGATTTCGTGTGCGCCCGCGAGGCCGATCGCTTCCTGCTGATGGAGCATTTCGATGCGCGCCTGGCGAGAAAGAAAAGCAGATTTCCCTTACCGACGCGAAGGTTCCGTCAATTGCGGATCGTTTGGAAAGGATCGACACTTCACTTTGACGACGAGCTTTGGCCAACCAAGAAACAGCGGCCGAGAGACGATGGCAAAATCGAAATCATCGTCCGACCATCGGCATTGGTCATTCTGCAACCGGCGGCGAGCGTGAGCGTCTAAGCCACGGCGTTCATGGGGATCGGCGATTTTTCACCAATCGAATGAAAATGCCGATGTGAACTGTAATCAGTAACGGGACCAAAAAGCCCGGAATCAAGAGCCACGGCAGGGTTGTCATGATGGCCGAACTAGGTTCGGCGAAGATCAGGCGTGCCGGACCGGGCGAGGAAATCACTCCTAATCCAACAGCGGCGATCAAATCCGCCAATCCAATGATATTCCAGATCCATAAGATCGGCCGAACACTTGTTGGCTGTCGATACGCGAGCCATGCGACCGGGAAAGCGGTTGCTCCGACAAAGATGTCCCCCCAGCCAGCAACCGGAGCGAACGGCGCGGGCAAACGACCGGCTGCGTAAAGAATGATAAAACTAATACCGAGCAAACGAACCGCGTGCACGCCGACAAGCAGCCAGAGCGGTACCCGATGAAAACCTTCGCGCAACGACGTCGCGCGCGAGACAACGACGCAAAGGATCACGATCGGAAGCGCTACCGCTATACCCAGACCGGGGCTGCCGAGTCCATGTTCGTAATATAACGCGCGCGTTGCGGCCAAGATTACTACGACGACAAACCAACTGCTAAGCGAGAGGGCGATACGAACCCGCGCGGCCGCATTGGAACCGAATCCGATCGACAACGCAGCAATGACGATGGCAGCCGACGCGGTCAATTCGATGGAACCGATAAGGTCAGTATTCATATCCCTTTCTTTTTATCATTCTCTTCCAATCATGCGTGTATATACATTTTTCCTGGCAAAAAAAATTATTTGGTTCGCATTGATGGCCGGGACCGCAAACCGAAGCGCCTTCGTGGTCGAGCGCAGAGATCCAGCTTTTGTCTTCGATCAGTCCCAAATTTCGCGACAGAGTGGTTCGCTCAAGGCTGGGAAGCGCGATCACCTGCTGCCGTTACAAGATTTCTACATCTGGAGCGCGGAGCGCAGATGTGGAATAAGGCGCTTAGTAAATTCAACGGAGTCGCCGGCGGAAAGATGCGACCACTCGGGACAATTAAAGCTCGAGAGCTCCGGATAATCCTCGAAGTAAATGCCTGGAGTTCCGGTGCGCTTTACCAGTAAATTCCAAATATCGGAGCGTGGAGTGATTCGATCTTCAAGCGCTTTGAGTTCACCCGTAAGTGGAAACCGAACGAAAACGATCTTGCCGCCTCGAGCGCGAAGCTTAGCCACCGCAGCAGTCGTATCTCGAAAGCGATCTTCCTTGGCCTTCTTCATTTTCTCCGTGAAGACTTCTTGTGGGATATAGGTTGGAGCCGGCGGTGGCGTGAAAAGTGGGAGCCAGATTTGCTGAATCCTGCTTTGCAGCTCTCCGGCCTGCGCGCATTGCTCGATCATGCGGGCGCGACGCTCCCGATCCTCAGATTGGAAATACGGCGGAAA
>WNGI01001045.1_pt1 | contig 31330 bp, 28 predicted proteins | sample 5400621 | NCBI WGS metagenome assembly WNGI01 (sample SAMN13153374, study PRJNA577476) | soil metagenome | isolation source: 20 cm soil or saprolite under Garry oak tree replicate 1 | place: USA:California | collected 2016-06-15
TAGGTGAAGTGCCACACCGGCATGATCACCGCGTCGTCGAGCACGAGCTGCTCGGCGCGTCGGTAGCGCTCGACCCTGCGCTGGGGGTCAGACTCGTTGCGCGCCTGGACGAGGAGCTCGTCCACCTCCGGGTTCGCGTACCCGAAGAAGTTCCGGGAGCTTTTCGAGTGGAAGAGCTTGAATAGGAAGTTGTCCGGATCGGGAACGTCTGCATACCAGGCGTAGAGAAAGGCCGGAAGCTTCCCCTCGTTCAGGAGCTTCGAGAAAGCGGGCCAGTCCGTCTGGTAGTGGACCTCCGTCTCGAAACCGACTGCCGCGAGGTATTTCCGTATCTGCTCGTGCTCGCGCACGACCTCGTCGCGCTTCGATCCCGACCAGATCGTGACGGGCGGCAGACCGCGAGCACCGGGATAGCCCGCCTGTGTCAGCAGGTCTCGCGCCTTCACGGGATCGTACGGATAGCCTCGGACCGCGGGGTTGAATCCCTGGGTCCCCGGCGGCAGGATTCCCCGCGCAAACGAGAACCGTCCGGCGACGACTTCCTGGTGAATCGCCTCCCGGTCGATCGCGTGGATGAACGCCTGCCGGACCCGCCGGTCGTTGAACGGCTTCATGCGCATGTTGAATCCGTAAAACCGAACGCTCAGCATCGGACGCTTGACATAGACGTGAGACGGATCGGCCAGGATCCGCCGATAATCACGCGTCGGCAAGGGCGTGTCTTCGAGGGCGCCACGCTGGAACTCGTCGTACATCGCCTCGGACTGCTCGCCGGGAAAGATGCGGAACTCGATGCGTGCCAGACGCGGCGGCCCGCCAAAGTAGCCTGGGTTCGCGTCCAGGACGATCTCCTTGCTGTGCTCCCAGCGGCTGAACTTGAAGGGGCCGGTGCCGACGGGCTGGAGGCCGAACGCGTCGCCCTGCTGCTCCACGAGGTCCCGCGGCACGATCTTGGCGTGCCCCACGGCGAGGACGGCGACGAACGGTCCCAGGGCGTCATCGAGGTTCATCTGCACCGTGTGACGGTCGAGTACGACGAGACCCGCCACGGCTCTCGCACGGCCTTCCCGGAACTCCCGGGCACCCCGCAGGTTCATGAAGAGGTCGGCCGCGCCCGAGCGCGTCCGCGGATCCAGGATGCGCGTCAGCGAGAACACCACGTCGTCGGCCGTGACCTCACGCCCGTGATGGAACTTCACGCCCTTGCGAAGATTGAATGTCCACGTGAGACCGTCCCGCGAGGCCTGCCAGAAGTCTGCGAGCGCGGGCACGATGGTCAGGGTCTGGTCGAACTGGACGAGGCCGTCGAAGATTTGCTGGGAGACCGAACGGCTATAGATATCGCTGATCCGGGCCGGATCGAGCGTCTCCGGGTCGTGGCCGAGGGGCCGACGGTAGACGCCCCCTGCCTTGATGCGCTCACGCTCAGTGCTTGGCTCCTGAGCAAGCGCGGGTGGACATGAGGCGACGAAGGCGCACACGACGAGTACTGCGAGGAAGGGGGAGCGTGCGCTCCCCCTTCCCCTCACACGGATCCTCGCCACGAACTCCTCGACTAGCCCGACCCGCCGTCCGCCGTGCCGACGGCCTGGAAGAACTGCGTCGAGCCGGTCGTCCCCGACTCGATCACGGGCGCCACGAGCAGGAACGACGCGATGATGAACAGGACTGCGAGGACCTTGGCCATGGCTCTCTCTCCTTCGCGGGTACTGGTTTGGAAGCTCTCCCCATGAGAGCTTCGTCCGCAGAATCCGCGAGGGAGTGAGCAAATCATCCGCCATCGTCATCGGCGAGGTCACGGCGCGTAAGTAATTGTTATTCGATCGGTCGAAAATTCCGCTGCGCCCTCGACGCCAAGGGGCTGCACCAGGGTGGTGCAGATGCACAGACGCTGGTGCATCTCACGAGGTCTTCGAGCGTCCCACGATCCGGTTGATCGTGTTCCGGTGGAGGCCGAGGATCCTGGCGGCCTCGCTCTGGTTTCCGCCGACCCGCTCGAGGACCCGGAGGACGATCTGGCGCTCGAATTCCTCCGTCGCGTTCTTCAAGGGGAGGTGGTCCGCCGTCCGGACCTTCTCACGGTGCTTCGGCAGGAGGACGTCGAGCGGCAGGTCGCTCAGCTGGATCGCCGGGCCCTCGGCCAGAACGACCGCGCGCTCGATGACGTTCTGGAGCTCGCGGACGTTGCCGGGCCACCCGTACTCGCGCAGGGCCGTCAGGACCTCGGGCGAGAGCCCGTCCACCGGCTTGTTGCATTCGCGGCTGTAGCGGTGGACGAAGTGCTCGACGAGCAGCGGGATGTCGTCGGCCCGCTGCGCGAGCGGCGGCACGTCGATCGACACGACGTTGAGCCGGTAGTAGAGGTCCTCTCGGAAGGCGTCGCGGGCCACCGCCTCCTTGAGGTCGGCGTTCGTCGCCGCGACGACGCGGACGTCGATCTTGATCGGGTGCGTGCCGCCGACCCGCTCGATCTCGCGCTCCTGCAGCACGCGGAGGAGCTTGACCTGGAGCTCGCCCTTCAGCGTGGCGATCTCGTCGAGGAACAGCGTCCCGCCCTGGGCCAGCTCGAAGCGTCCGAGCTTCCGCTGGTTGGCGCCGGTGAACGCGCCGCGCTCGTGACCGAACAGCTCCGACTCGATCAGCGACTCGGCGACGGCCGCGGGGTTGACGGCGACGAACGGCTTGTCGCGGCGCGGCCCCTGACGGTGGATCGCCCGCGCGACGAGCTCCTTGCCGGTGCCGCTCTCGCCCGTGATGAGCACCGTGGTCGTGGTGCGCGCCACCTGGGCGACGAGGTGGTAGACCTTCTGCATCGCGGGGTGGTGGCCGACGATCTCGTCGAAATCCCGCGCCCGGGCGAGCTCACCGCGGAGGAACGTCACCTCGCGCTCGAGCGCGCGCTTCTCGAGCGCCCGGGCGATGACGGCGAGGAGCTCGTCCTCCTCGAAGGGCTTCGTCAGGTAGTCGAAGGCGCCGAGCTTCATGGCGGCGACCGCGGTCCGCACCGTCCGCACCGCGGTGACGAGGACGACCTCGATGCCCTCGTCGATCGCCTTGATGCGCTCGAGCACCTCGATGCCGTCCATCTCCGGGAGACGGATGTCGAGGAGCACCAGATCCACCTGCGAGGCGCGCACGGCGTCCAGGGCGCGCAGGCCGTCTGGGACGTCGACAACGTCGTAGTGGTCTTCCAGCGTCAGCCGGAACGATTCCCTGACGCCGGCATCGTCATCGACGACCAGGACGACGGGCCGTGCCATGAGGCCTTGAACTCTACCTCAGGTCCCCGCGTCCATGGTGACTTCTCTGGCGCGGCCACTACGCACACCTTGCATCTCGACGTATTGTATCCAACTCGCGACATCTCGGGGCCGCACCGCAGCCGCAGAAAGATGCGCGTTCTGAGGATGCAGAGGGCGGCACGACGTAACATCCGCGCCGCGAATCCTCAACCCAGGAGCGATCAGGAGAGCCTGACGACCCTGCCTCGGCGCGATGCCAACACGCGCGGCGCGCGATCGTCACGGACGCGCCCGGCCGACCTCGCCCGGCTGGCGAGGTACACAGTACGGTCGACAGCGTAGACTCTGGCTACACCAGGTTGTGGGGTGTTCCCTATGGCAGCGGCAAGGCCTTCAGCCCCGCTGGAGATTCTCAAGAAGTCATGAAGAATGCGTTCGCCCTCCTCCTGACCGTTGCCACTATACCGAGGGTGCAGCAAGAGAAGGCTCGCAAGAACCGAGAGGTCGAGCGCATGAACACAGGAGTCGGTGAAATGAACCGACGCGGTGTCGTCACGGTGATTCTGGGTCTCCTAGCGGGTTGTGCATCCCTAGGAGTCAAGACCTCCGGTATTTCTGGTCCTGTGGCCTGGCAGGCGGTAGACATGAAAACGTCCGGCAAGTCGCTGCTCGGCCGGTATTCGGACATCTATTCGTTCGTGCTGGTCCTGAAAGAAACGAGTGGCTCAGCGATAACCTTTACGAAGATTGAAAAGCAGGTTTATACCTACAGTCGAGGCATTGGCTCCGAACTATCCACAGAAGAGGGATCGTGGAACCTACCGGCGAACGGGGAACTTCGGTTGGGGCCGCTTGGGTCGAGACAGATTTGCATTGGCCAGTGTGGGCTCGGTTCCCACGCCCCGCGATGGAAGATCGTTCTTAGTGGGAAGGACCACGAGGACCACGAGATTCGTCTGCTGTTTGACATTGCTCTGCCGTACGAGAACGCTGGCTCGCCGCGCTGACCGCGAGGCAACTGCGCCGTGGCACGCGGTGCAGGGTGCGGCCCGGGAGGCCCTTCTCCCCCGAGTTTCACGCTATCCGGAGGGAGGGGACGATGTCGATGCCTGAACATGTGGTGATCGGTCATATCTTTGCCCAGCTTGAGGAGCGGCTCTCTTTCCCCTTCGTTCAATTTCGGCGATTCAAAGGCTGGGGTGGCTCGGAAAAGGGCGTGCCCCTTCCGGGGCGGTCAAGTGAACCGAGAGAGTTACGGCGATTCGCCATTCGCCTCTTGTTGTGGGCAGAGCAGCTTGAGGATTGGGATGAGAAGAAGTCCCAGAGACGTGGCAAGTCACGGACGAGTAGCCGATGACGCGGCTCGCACGATGGGCCTCATTGCTCGTGGTGCTCTGCATGCTCATACTGAACGTCGGCTGCGCGCCGTCCTTGACTCCCTTCCAGCAGCGTGTCTACTCCGCATGGGATGAGTGCGTGGCGGAGCGCCGTGTCGATCAAAATATTCGCCTGCAACGTGTTGAACCAGACGGTCGGTATTGGGTCACAGTTCTCGGTGGCCAAGCAGGCCGCGAAGCCGCAAACCAGTGCATGAGCGAGAAGTTGGGCCCCGGAAGGTGGCAATGAGGATGCCCCACCAAAGCTCGCGGGGGCGATGTCACGATCATGCGGCAATGTCTCAAGGGGCGCGGGGGCTATCGTCTCTACTGAGCATCCGTCGCCTATGGCTGGGGCCGCTCGTTCTGCTGACCAGTTGCATGACAGCCGCGCCCGGCGGACCTCCAGCCGCCGTGGAGGTGCCGATCCAGGTCATCCGCAACATCGTGTACGTGGCGGCGACCGTCAACAAGGGTCCCATCGCACTGCTCGTCGTCGACACCGGCGCCACGTGGACCATCTTCACGCCACGGCTGATCAAGCGGCTCGGCCTCGTGGTGCCGCCCGACGCTCCGCAGCGGAAGATGCGCGTAGTCGGCGGCGAGGTACTGAATGTCCCGTTTATCAAGATCGCGACGATTCAGGTGGGCGAGGTGACGATGGACGATCAGGAGATCGGCGTCTCGGAAATCGGGTCGGACGCCGACGGGCTGCTCGGCGGTGATTTCCTCCATCGGTTCAGGGTGACGCTGGACCGGACCTCGAAACAGATGCGACTGGAGCCGCTCGCGCACGTCCCGGGTGGCATGACGGCGGCCCCCAATCGAAATGCGCCTCCCAACGACAAGTGGAGCGACATCGAGGGCGAGCCGATCCCGCTCGACTCGAAGGACCCCCGTTACAAGGGCTATTTCGACAAGGTGAACGGGATGATTAGGTCGAAGTGGACTTATCCCTGCGTAAAGAACGCGTCCACGGGAAGGTGTGACTACCAGTCCACCCAGTTGGTCATCGAGTTCGGCATCCTCAAGGACGGCCAGGTGTCTTACGTGAGGGTGCAGAAAACCTCGGGCTTCGCCATTTACGACGAGCATGCTGTGAGCGCGGTCAAGGCCGCAACTCCGTTCCCACCGGTGCCCGACGCGCTGACAATCGGTGGGAGGGGCATCCGGCTTGTTGGGACGTTCAGCTATGTTGTGGAGGGCAACCGATAGTACGTGCGGAGGTTCGCTCACCGAGGGCCGGGCTCTTTCCGGCCTATGCGTTGGTGTCCGGTGCGAGGAAAGTCTACGCCGAGATAACGCCCCGGTAGCCTGTCGTCCGTTGCTGGCGAGGCACGCGACCCTGCTACGGCGTCAAGTCGCGCGCAACCGCCTCCACAGCCCGATGCCCAGGGCGACCAGCCCGGCGCCCACGAGCGCGAGCGTGGAGGGCTCGGGCACGACGTGCTCCACCGTCCAGCGCGCTTGGCCTTGGCTCAGGTGGTGAGACGCCCGCGAGTCGCCGAGCTGCGCGGCATCCCCGTTGTCCCCGTACCCGCTGGTATAGATGCCACCCGTCGGAGTCGCGGCGAAGATCTCCCACGCGTAAGGGCGCTCACTCAAGAACCCGAATTCAACGCGGAACCCAGCGTCGAGTGTCGAGTTCTGATCCGTGAGGGTCTGATGCCCGTCGGTGAAGCTGTACGAAAGCGGTGGCGTCAACAGTCGTCCGTTTTGCAGAACCGTCGCGTCATCCAGGCGCAGCGTCCCCGTGATCCGATCCGTGAGGCTATAGACACCGCTCACGAACGGGATGGAGAGTGGGTTGCCGACTGCGGCGAACTCCCGCCCCGTGAATGTGTAGATGTACTCCGCGTGGGCCGAGCCCGAGAGCATGAGCAACGCGCCGAGGAGCGACGGGAATATCCGGAGGCATGTCTTCCGTCTTTGGTTCCTCGGGACCGCCGGGAGCTCACCTGGGTTGGGGGCGGCAGCGTACCGGCGGCGGCGATGTTGTGAGGATGTCCAAGGCCACCTGATGCCACGGGGCGACCGACGAGCGGTGGATCGTCTGGACGACGCGACCGGGCGCAACCCCCGCGCAACCACGGAACGGTCGCGTGAGGCGCTCGCCAGTGATTCCCAGGAGATACGCCGGGAAGTATCCAACTCGCGACATTGACGGCCCGCGCCGACGACCGAACAATCGCGCCGTGCTGGCGCGCGTGCTCTCGGCGGCCCTGGTCGGCGTGGAGGCGGCGCTCGTCCGCGTCGAGGTGGACGTCGCGGCGGGCCTGCCTGCCTTCACGACGGTGGGGCTCCCCGACTCTGCCGTGCGCGAGAGCCGCGAGCGCGTGCGCTCGGCCATCCGCAACGCGGGCTTCGCGTTTCCGTCGGACCGGATCACGGTCAATCTCGCGCCGGCCGATCTCAGGAAGGAGGGCGCGTCGTTCGACCTGCCGATCGCGCTCGGCATTCTCACCGCCACGGGCGCCGTCAGCGACGGGCGCATCGGCCCGGTCGCCGTCATCGGCGAGCTGGCGCTCGACGGCCAGATCCGACCCGTGCGGGGCACCCTGGCCATCGGCCTCGCGTGCCGGAAGGGGCGCATCGGCGCGCTCGTCGTGCCCGTCGAGAATGCGCCTGAGGCGCGCGCGGTGGCCGGGCTCCGCGTGCTGGCGGCGAGCGACCTGCGCCGGGCGGTCGGCCTCCTGAACGGCGAGGCAGGCGACGCCGCCGCGGCAGCACCGGCGCCCACGCCCGCAGCGGCCGACGATCTCGACCTCGCCGACGTCCGCGGACAGGCGCACGCCCGGCGCGCGCTCGAGATCGCGGCCGCCGGCAGCCACAACGTACTGCTCGTCGGCCCGCCCGGGGGTGGGAAGACGATGCTCGCGCGTCGGCTCGCGGGGATCCTCCCGCCACCTACAGGCGACGAGGTGCTCGAGGTCTCGACGATCTGGAGCGTCGCGGGGCTCCTGCCGCGACCCGGTCAGCTCGTGACGTGGCGGCCGTTCCGCTCACCGCATCACACGATCTCGGTCTCGGGTCTGATCGGAGGCGGAAGCCCGCCGCATCCGGGCGAAGTCACGCTCGCCCATCTGGGCGTCCTGTTCCTCGACGAGCTGCCGGAGTTCCAGCAGCACGTGCTCGAGTCGCTCCGCCAGCCGCTCGAGGACGGGCGCGTGACGATCGCGCGGGCCCGAGGCGTCGGCGACTTCCCCGCGCGGTTCCAGCTCGTCGCCGCGGCCAATCCGTGCCGGCGCGGCTGCCCCTCGCTCGACCACTGCGTCTGCACGCCGGGCGAGCGCAGCCGCTACCTCGGCCGGATCTCGCGACCGCTCCTGGATCGGATCGACCTTCACGTCGAGCTGCCCGCGCTGGGATCGATCGACCTCCACGGCGGCCCGGCGGGCGAGCCCTCGGCCGCGGTCCGCGCCCGCGTCCTCGGGGCGCGCGAGCGCCAGCGCGAGCGCTTCCGCGGCGCCGGCATCCGCGCGAACGCCGAGATGTCGGCGCGTCAGACGCGACGGTTCTGCGCGCCGCCGCCCGAGGCCGAACGGCTCCTGGCCGCCGCCATGAGCCGCCTGGGCCTCTCGGCGCGCGGCCACGACCGTGTGCTCAAGGTCGCACTCACCATCGCCGACCTCGCGGGCGCCGACCGCCTGGCGCCCGCGCACTGCGCGGAGGCCATCCAGTACCGCGGCCTCGACCGCGCGTGGCGCGCGTGAGAAGATGGGGCGGTTTCCGGTCGAACCCCATCCCGTGGGAGGGCGCATGCCGCCGCAGCCGGTCCTCGTGATCATCGACGTGCAGGAGCGTCTGTTCAACGCCATGGACGCCGAGCGTCGCGACGAGATGATCCGCAACATCAAGATCCTCGGCGCCGCGGCGCGGCGCCTGGCGGTGCCCGTCGTCGTCACGGAGCAGTATCCGCGCGGCCTCGGCCGGACGCTGCCCGAGCTGCGCGCGCTCCTCGACGACGTCGCGCCGATCGAGAAGACCGCCTTCTCCTGCTGCGCCGCCGACGGGTTCACGGACCGTCTCAAGGCGCTCCAGGCCGGGCCGGTGATCCTCGCCGGGATCGAGGCGCACGTGTGCGTGCTGCTGACCGCGCTCGACCTCCTGCGCCAGGACTTCCGGGTCTCCGTCGTCGCCGACGCCGTGTGCTCGCGGACGCCTGCGAAGTCCGAGCTCGGTCTCGGGCAGGCGCGGCAAGCGGGCGCCGTCGTCACGGCGACCGAGACGGTGGTGTTCCAGCTCCTCGGACGTGCCGACACCGACGCCTTCCGCGAGATCTCGAAGCTCCTCCGTTAGTCAGCCGGATCGACCGCCGAGACCTACGGGATGTTCGCGAACGAGGGGCTGCTGGAGCGCTCCGGCGCCGCGAGGGCTAGCGGCGGCCGTTGTGCGGGATGTTCGTGTAGGTGACCGTCCCGTCCCGCTCGACACGGCGGTAGACGGCGGTGCGCGGGACCGACTGCCCGTCGGTGCTCCCGTCGAAGAACTGGAGGACGCGCGTCACGTAGTCGCGCGTCTCGGGGTAGGGCGGCATCCCCTGGTGGGCGTACACGGCCTTTTCGCCCGCGTTGTACGCCGCGAGCGCCAGCGGCAGGTTGTTCCCGAACCGGTCGATCATGGCGCGCAGGTGGCGGACGCCGCCGTCGACGTTCTGCTGGGGATCGAAGCTGTTGCGCACGCCGAGGATCGAGGCGGTCTCGGGCATGAGCTGCATGAGACCGCGCGCGCCAGAGCGCGACACCGCGAACGTGTTGAACGCCGACTCGACGCGGATGACCGCCGTCACCAGCCTCTCGGGCACGCCGTGGCGCGCCGCCGCGTCGCTGATCTGGGCCGCGTAGAGCGCGGCGTCGCCGCGCGGTAGCCTGAGCCAGCCCGCGGAGGTTCCGGAGGTGAAGCCCATGCCGCGGTAGCGCGGATCGGTCGGAGCATTCGTGAAGTGGACGGTGCCGTCCGCTCCGCTCAGCTTGTAGATCTCGGCGGTGGCGGGTGCGGCGGTCGCGATGGCGACCGTGACCGCACCGAGGGATAGAACCAGTCGCTTCACCCGTCTATGATACCGGACGCCCGTGGACCCTTGTCAAGGCAGGGCTCCTGGTTCCAGAAACGACTCCACAAATCAGGAGGCGGCTCGTGCGGAGGCCCGGGGCTCCGAGGTCGCGGGCGCCGGCTCGAGCGCAAGCCGGATGACGTCCTCGACGGCATCCGCCAGATGGATCGTCATCGCGTGCCGTACCGCCGCGGGAACGTCCTCGAGCAGGTTCTTCTCGTTCCGCCTCGGCAGGATCAGCGTCTGGACGCCGACCCGGTGGGCCGCCAGCACTTTCTCCTTGATGCCGCCGACTGGCAGGACGCGCCCGGTGAGGCTCACCTCACCCGTCATCGCGAGACTCGCGCGCACACGCCGCCCCGTGAGGAGCGAGACGAGCGCGGTGGTCAGCGTCACGCCGGCCGACGGGCCGTCCTTGGGAATGGCGCCGGCGGGCACGTGCACGTGGATGTCGGACGTCTCCCAGAAGTCGGGCGCGATCCCGAGCCCGCCGGCGTGCGAGCGCACCCACGAGAGCGCCGCCTGCGCCGACTCCTTCATGACGTCGCCGAGCTGGCCCGTGAGGGTGAGCCCGCCCTTGCCCTTCATGCGGGTCGCCTCGATGAACAGGATGTCGCCGCCGGCCGGCGTCCAGGCGAGCCCGATCGACACCCCGGGCACGCGCGTCCGCTCCTCGAGCTCCTCGAGCTCGAACCGGGGCACGCCGAGGAACGAGGTGACGAGGTCCGGCGTCACCTGGACGGGCTCCGTGTGCCCCTCCGCGCGCCGACGCGCCACCTTGCGGGAGACGCTCGCGATCTCGCGCTCGAGATTCCGCACGCCGGCCTCACGCGTGTAGCCGCGAACCAGGAGCCGGAGCGCCTCGGGCGCGAAGGTGACGTCCTGCTCGCCGTCGAGCCCGTGCTCGCGTGCCTGCTTCGGCACGAGGTGCTTCTGCGCGATCGCGACCTTCTCCTCCTCGGTGTAGCCGGCGAGCGGGATGACCTCCATCCGGTCGCGCAAGGGCGCTGGGACCGTGTCGAGCACGTTGGCAGTCGTCACGAACAGCACGCGCGACAGGTCGAACGGCACGTCGAGGTAGTGGTCGCGGAACGACCCGTTCTGCTCGGGGTCGAGCACCTCGAGCAGCGCCGACGCCGGATCGCCCCGGAAGTCCATCCCGAGCTTGTCGATCTCGTCGAGCATGAAGACCGGGTTCTTCGTCCCCGCGCGTCGCAGCCCCTGGATGATCTGGCCCGGCAGCGCGCCGACGTAGGTGCGCCGGTGGCCACGGATCTCCGCCTCGTCGCGGATGCCGCCGAGCGAGATCCGGTGGAACTTCCGGCCGAGCGCCCGCGCGATCGAGCGGCCGAGCGACGTCTTGCCGACGCCGGGCGGGCCGACGAAGCACAGGATCGGGTCCTTGCCCGAGGGCCGCAGCTTCTTGATGGCGAGGTACTCGAGGATGCGCTCCTTGATCTTCTCGAGCCCCTCGTGGTCCGCGTCGAGCACCGACCTGGCGGCCGCGAGGTCCTCCACGCTGTCGGTCGTCTCCTGCCGCCACGGCATCGCCACGAGCCAGTCGATATACGTCCGGGCAACCGCGTACTCGGCGGCCGCCGGCGGCATCTTCGCGAGCCGGTCGAGCTCGCGGAGGGCCTCCTTCCGCGCCTCCTCGGACATCCCGGCCGCCTCGATCTTCTCCCGGAGCGCGTCGACCTCCTGGGTCCGCTCGTCACCGGCGCCGAGCTCTTTCTGAATCGCCTTGAGCTGCTCGCGCAGGTAGTACTCGCGCTGCGTCTTCGAGACCTCGGACTGGACCTCGGACTGGATCTTCGACCCGAGCTCGAGAACCTCGGCCTCCTTGCTGAGCGCGCCGACGAGCTTCTTCAGGCGCTCGGCGACGTCCACGGTCTCGAGCAGCTCCTGCTTGAGCGCGGACGACAGCGTCGGCAACGACGCGGCGATCAGGTCGGCCAGAGCGCCCGGGCCCTCCGCCGCGGCGCCCACGTTCGCCATCTCGTCCGGCAGCGTCGGCGACAGCGACACGACCTTCTGGAGGAGCGATGACGCACTCCGCGCGAGCGCCTCGGCTTCCAGCGAGGACGCGTCGCCCTCGCGCTCGAGGCGTTCGACCCGCGCGCGGAGGAAGGGCGACTCCTGCAGGACCTCGACGATGCGGAAGCGCCCGAGCCCCTCCACCACGAGACGGAGCTTGCCGTCGGCCTGCTTCCATACCTTGTGGACGATCGCCAGCGTCCCGACCGTGTGCAGCCCCGCGGCACCCGGATTGTCCTCCGCCGCGTCGCGTTGCATGACCGCGCCGACGATGCGGCTGCCCTGCAGCGCCTCCTCGATCAGGCGCACCGACGATGGCCGGCCGGCGCCGAGCGTGACCACCGCCTGCGGGAAGATCACCGTCCCCCGAAGCGGGAGGATTCCGAGAACATCCGGCATGTCAGTCATGGGTCTCCTTCTCGGCGGAGGCTCGTCTCAGAAGAGGTCGACGGGGCCGAGGTGGCCCGCGGCGGCGCGCACCAGCGCCTCGCGCGGCTCGCGGGCGGCCTCGCCCTTCGGGCTCGCGCCATCCTCGCGGACATACGCAAGCAGGTCCTCGATCTGCTTCTGCATTTCGAGCATCCGACGTCTCATCTTTAAGATGATCTCGGTACCGGCGAGATTCACCCCGAGGTCACGGGTGAGCCGGAGCAGGCGCGCGAGCTCGTCCACGTCCTCGGCCGAGTACATGCGGGTGCGGCCGACCGTGCGGCTCGGGCGCACCAGCCCCTTCTTCTCGTAGAACCGGAGAGTCTGCGGGTGGACGTTCAGCATCTCGGCGACGACGCCAATCATGTAGCGAGGCTTGCCCCGGTCGTTCACGCCCCACCCCCCCGGAACCGCGCGAGCGCCGCCCGGGGCTCCGCCGGCATCAGCCGCTCGAGCTGGCGTACGAGATCCTGCGTGCGCGCGTCGAGGCCCGTCGGCATCTCGACCCGGATCGTCACGTAGAGGTCGCCCGTCCCTTCGTCCGCGAGCCGCGGCAGCCCCTGCCCGCGGAGCCGGAACACCTGCCCGCCGGTCGCGCCCGGAGGAACGACGAGCACGGCCTCCCCGGCGGGCGTCGGCACCCGGATGCGCGCGCCGAGGAGCGCCTCCCAGACGCTGATCGGCACCTCGCAGTGCACGCTCTCACCCTTGCGCCTGAAAAAGGGGTGCTCGCGGACTCGGGTGCTGACGACCAGGTCGCCGCGCGGTCCGCCGAACGGCCCGGAGTGACCCTCGCCCGCGAGGCGGATCTGGGCGCCGGTGTCCACGCCGGCCGGGATGGCGACGTCGACGCGCTCGCGCTGCTGCCGCACGCCGCGTCCCGCGCAGGCGGCGCAGCGGGCGCCGCCCGCCTGGCCCAACGCGCCGCACGCGCCACACGGCGAGAACCGCTGGACGTCGAGCTGGACCCGCGCGCCGCGCACGACCTGCGAAAAGTCGAGCTCCACCGCGACGTGCGCGTCCTCGCCACGCCGTCCGGCCGGCAGCGCGCCGTCGCCCAGCACGCCCGCGCCGAACCGGTCGTACATGGCTCGCGCCGCCGGGTCGCTCAGCACGCGGTAGGCCTCGGCGATCTCCTCGAACAGGGCTCGGGCCTGGGCGTCCCAGAAGTTGATGTCGGGGGAGTACTGCCGCGCGAGGCGCTGGTACGCGTGCCGCACCTCGCGCGGCCCGGCGGTCGACACGACGCCCAGCACCGCGTAGTAGTCGCGCCGCATGGCGGGCTACTCCTTCTTCTTCTGCCCCAGGTCCTCGAACTCGGCGTCGACGACCTCGCCCTCCTTGGGGCCCGACGCGCCGCGTCCGTCGCCGGGCGCCGTGCCGCCGGCCTCGGGACCCCGCGCCTGCGTCTCGCGGTACATGATCTCCGCCAGCTTGTGCGCCGCGCGCGTCACGGCGTCCTGTGCCCGCTTCATGCGCTCGGTGTCCTCGCCCTTGAGCGCCTCGCGGGCCTCCGCGAGCGCGTCCTCGATCGCCTTCTTGTCCGCCTCGTTGAGCTTCGCGCCGTGCTCCGCGAGCGTACGCTCCGTGGAGTACACGAGCGTGTCCGTCTGGTTCCGAACCTCGATCTCCTGCTTGCGCTTCGCGTCCTCCGCGGCGTTCGCCTCGGCGTCCTTCACCATCTTCTGGATCTCGTCCTTCGTGAGGCCGGACGACGCCGTGACGGTGATGTTCTGCTGCTTGCCCGTCCCCTTGTCCTGCGCCGCGACGTTGAGGATGCCGTTCGCGTCGATGTCGAATGTCACCTCGACCTGCGGCACCCCGCGGGGCGCGGGCGGCATGCCGACGAGGTGGAATTTGCCGAGCGTCCGGTTGTCGCGCGCCATCTGGCGCTCGCCCTGGAGCACGTGCACCTCGACCGAGGTCTGGTTGTCCGCCGCGGTGGTGAAGATCTCGCTCTTCTTCGTCGGGATCGTCGTGTTCCGCGGGATCAGCACGGTCGTCACGCCGCCGAGCGTCTCGATGCCGAGTGAGAGCGGGGTCACGTCGAGCAGCAGGAGGTCCTTGACCTCACCGGTGAGGACCGCGCCCTGCACGGCGGCGCCGACGGCCACCACCTCGTCGGGGTTCACGCCCTTGTGTGGCTCCTTGCCGAAGAGCTGCTTCACGGCCTCCTGCACCTTCGGCATGCGGGTCTGGCCGCCGACGAGGATGACCTCGTCGATCTCCTTCGGCGTCACGCCGGCGTCCTGCATCGCCTGCCGACACGGGCCGAGCGTGCGCTCGACGAGGTCCGCCACGAGGGCCTCGAGCTTGGCCCGCGTGAGCGTGAGCACCAGGTGCTTCGGACCGCTCGCGTCGGCCGTGATGAACGGCAGGTTGATCTCGGTCTGCAACGTCGTCGACAACTCGCACTTCGCCTTCTCGGCGGCCTCCTTCAGTCGCTGCAGCGCCATGCGGTCCTTCTGGAGGTCGATGCCGTGCTCCTTCTTGAACTCGCCGGCGATCCAGTCGATCACGCGCTGGTCGAAGTCGTCACCGCCCAGGTGGGTGTCGCCGTTGGTCGCCTTGACCTCGAAGACGCCCTCACCGATCTCGAGGATCGAGATGTCGAACGTGCCGCCGCCGAGGTCGTAGACCGCGATCGTCTCGTCCTTCTTCTTGTCCATGCCGTACGCGAGCGCGGCCGCCGTCGGCTCGTTGATGATGCGGAGCACCTCGAGGCCCGCGATCTTGCCGGCGTCCTTCGTCGCCTGCCGCTGGCTGTCGTTGAAGTACGCGGGCACGGTGATCACGGCCTGGGTGACCTTCTCGCCGAGGTAGGCCTCGGCGGCCTCCTTCAGCTTCCGGAGGATCATGGCGGAGATCTCCGGTGGGGAGTATTGCTTTCCGCGGATCTCGACCCGCGCGTCACCGTTCGCGGCCTTGACCACCTTGTATGGGACGAGCTTGATCTCCTGCAGGACCTCGTCGTACCGGCGCCCCATGAACCGCTTGATCGAGAACACCGTGTTCTCGGGGTTCGTGATCGCCTGCCGCTTCGCCACCTGGCCCACGAGGATCTCGCCCTCCTTCGTGAAACCGGCGACCGAGGGCGTGAGCCGGCTGCCCTCCTGGTTCGCGATCACGCTGGGGTTGCCGCCCTCGACGACGGCCACCACGGAGTTGGTCGTCCCCAGGTCGATACCGATCACCTTCGCCATGTTCGATCTCCCTCTGCCGGCGCGTCCCCGCGCGGGCCCTCGCGGGCCCGCGCCGGTCACGCGCAGGCGACTTATAGAATGTCGATCTTGATGTCCTTCGGCTTGACCTCTTCCGCCTTCGGGAGCTTCACTTCGAGCACCCCGTCGCGGAAGGTCGCCTTCACACGATCGGCCTGGACGGGCATCGGCAACTGGATCGACCGCTCGAACTTCCCGTAGACCCGCTCCAGGTGGACGTAATTCTCGTCCTTCAGCTCCTGGTTGAACGCGCGCTCACCCTTCACGGTGAGCAGGTCGCCCGTGATCGAAAGCGAGATATCCTTCTCGCGCACCCCAGGCAGCTCGATGTTCAGCACGAGCTCGTCCTTCGTCTCGTACATGTCGAACACGGGCGCCCACGCGCGCGTGCCTGCCGCGGTGGAGACCGGCCGCCCGAAGAAGCTGTCGAAGAGGCGGTTCATCTCGCCCTGGACATCGGACACGTTGCGGAAAGGCTCCCAACGCTCGATGGTTGCGAACGGACGCCAACGCTCCAGTGCCATACGCGTTTCCTCCTTCTGCTCCTCTCCCGGCCTCGCAGCCGGGTAACTTGAGTACATACTTCATATATCAAGTGAGTGGGAATGTGTCAAGTCATGCTCTAAATACGCGTAAGTGCGGCAATCTAATGGCTGATCAGGCTCAGGATGGTAGGGTCGTGGCATGAAGCTCGGCTGCATCGGCTGCCTGACCCTCGTGCTTCTCACCGCCACGTTCGGCGCCACGCTCTGGGGCGCCGTCCAGACCCTCAGGGCCCCGGAGTTCCCGTCCGCTGAGACCAGTCCGGTCGAGGGCGTCAGAGCCCAGCAGAAAATCTTCGAGATTGCCCGTCGCGGTGCCCGCCGAGGCGACAAGGCCGGCGAGGTCATCGTACTGTCCGAGGGCGAGCTCAACGCCTTCCTCTCGCGCCACCTCCCCGAGAGCGCCGAGCTGCCCCTCACGGAGATGGCACTGCGTCTCGGCGGTGACGGGGTCGCCGAGTTCCGCGCGAGGCTCCCGCTGCGCCACCTGATGGGAGAGTCGCCCCTCGCGCTGATTGGCGGGATCCTGCCGGCCGGGTGGCTCGATCATCGCGTGTGGCTCCGGGTGGGCGTCCGTCCTCGGCTGGAGCCCGAGCCCGCGCGACGGGAGCGGCGCTACCTGAGACTCGAGGTCACCGAGTTCGCCGTCGGCCGACAGCGGCTGCCCGCCGTGCTGTTGCGCGTGCTCCTGGATCCGGCCGCGCTTGGCGTTCTGCGCTGGCGCATGCCGGACGGGATCGACGCCGTTACGGTCGAGCCGGGGCGGGTGGTGGTCCGGACCGCTTCGTCGCGTTCACGTAGCGAAGCTGGAGATCGTAAAGCAACTCCCCCAGGACCTGGGTCTCCTCCGGCGAGCGATGGCCCTCGGTCTTCTCGCGAAGGAGGGCCAAGAGATCGATCGCGTCCGCGGCGTTCTCGAGATCGCGACGGCGCTGGCCCGTGAGGGGATCGGGCGCATCTCCCAGCGAGACCACCGCGGAGCTCGCCAGCATCATGAAGAGCCCGACAAGGCTGCGCTCGGGCTCCCCGCCCGGGCCGGGGACCGGCTCGGGCATGGGCTTCCGAGACTCCTCCGGGCGGGCAGCGGCCGGCTCGGGGCGGGAGACGGCCGGGTGAGGCGGCTCGTCATCCGACGACCGCCGGCGGCGGTCACTTACCTTGAAGGTTTCCTCGGGTTCTTCCGGGCCCATCGCGCCGAACCTAGCATACGCGAAAACCGCTGCTGTATAATTGCTTACCCTCAGGAACGGACATGACCGAGTCCCCCGGTGTTCTCTTCGACCGACTCCTCGACGTGATGGCTCGCCTGCGCAGTCCCGGCGGGTGCCCGTGGGACCGCGAGCAGACCCGGACCTCCCTGAAGCCCTTTCTGCTCGAGGAGGCCTACGAGGTCCTCGAGGCGATCGAGGCCGGTGATCCACGCGCGCTCGAGGAAGAGCTCGGCGACCTCCTGTTCCAGGTCGTCTTTCACTCGCGCCTGGCCGAGGAGGTCGGCGAATTCGCCATGGCCGCCCTCTTGCGCCGCCTCATCGACAAGATGGTGCGCCGTCACCCGCACGTCTTCGGCGACGCCACCGTCGGCACGGCGTCGGAGGTCCTCGTGCAGTGGGAGGCGATCAAGCAGCGCGAGGCCAGGGCGAGCGGTCGCCCGCGGTCGGTGATCGACGGCGTCCCTCGCTCGCTCCCCTCGCTCCTCCGCGCCCAGCGGCTCCAGGCGAAGGCCGCGCGCGTCAACTTCGACTGGCCGGACGCACGCGCCGCGTGGGCGAAGGTGGAGGAAGAGATCCGCGAGGCCGGTGACGCGCTCGCTTCGGGCGAGGCCGAGAGGATCCAGGAGGAGCTCGGTGACGCGCTCTTTTCACTCGTGAACGTGGCGCGGCTGTCCTCGATCGACGCCGAGGAGGCGCTGCAGGGCGCGATCGAGAAATTCCGGCGACGCTTCACCGCGATGGAGGCGGGGCTCGCCGCGCGGGGCGAGTCGGTCGACGCGGTGCCGCCCGACGCGCTCGAGCGGGCATGGGAGGCGGTCAAGGCGCAGGAGCGCGGCCGGGGAGCGCCATGAAACTCAAGGTCGGGCAGTCCTCCATCTCGATCGAGCGCGGTGACATCACCGACTGGGAGGTCGATGCGATCGTCAACGCCGCGAACTCGACCCTCGCGATGGGCACCGGCGTGGCCGGCGCCATCAAGCGCAAGGGCGGCGTGATCATCGAGGAGGAGGCGATGCGGCAGGGCCCGGTCGAGGTCGGCGAGGCCGTCCTGACGACGGGGGGCAACCTCGCGGCCACGCACGTCATCCACGCGGCCGTCATGGGCCCCGACCTCAAGACCGACGGCGACAGGATCGGTGCGACCACTCGCGCGGTGCTCGGCCTGGCGACCAAGCACCGCATTACCTCGCTGGCACTCCCCGCGCTCGGCACGGGCGTCGGACACGTCCCGCCGACCACCTGCGCCGACGTGATGCTCAAGGCCGTGGTCGAGCACCTCCAGGCAGGGGGGTCGAGCCTCAAACGGATCGCCTTCGTCCTCTACCAGGACGACGCCTACAAAGCCTTTACAGATACGCTGAAACGCTTAGGTGCGGTAAAGTAAAAGGCTACGATGGCGCAGCAAGTAAAGCTCGGTCAGCCTGTCAACCGGCGGCTCGGGGACCTCCTCGTCGCCGACGGTCTGCTCGGTCAGGAGCAGCTCCAGAAGGCTCTGGTCGAGCAGAAGGGCTCGACCGAGAAGCTCGGCTCCATTCTGATCCGGCTCGGGTTCATCAACGAGGAGCAGCTGATCGGCTTCCTCTCGCGCCAGTATGGCGTGCCGTCCATCACCCTCTCGCAGCTCGAGATCGATCTGGAGGTCCTGAAGCTCGTCCCGGCGGCGATCGCGAAGAAGTACGAGGTGCTGCCGGTCCGGCGGATGGGGAACTCGCTCGCGCTCGCGATGGCCGACCCGACCAACGTGTTCGCGCTGGACGACATCTCCTTCATGACGAACCTCCAGGTGCTGCCGCTCGTCGCCTCGCAGACGGCGATCAAGAAGGCGATCGACCGTCACTACGAGTCGAAGACCGAGGCGATCGCCAGCGTCATGCAGGACATGTCGACGGACCTCTCCAACGTCGAGGTCGTGGAGGGCGACGAGGACAGCGCCAAGATCGACACCTTCGAGCTGAAGGAGTCGGCCGACGAGGCGCCGGTCGTCAAGCTCGTCAACATGGTGCTCGTGGACGCGATTCAGAAGGGCGCCTCGGACATCCACTTCGAGTCGTACGAGAAGGTGTTCCGGATCCGGTTCCGGATCGACGGCGTGCTCCACGAGATGCTCTCGCCGCCCAAACGTCTCGAGTCCGCGATCCTCTCGCGCCTCAAGATCATGTCGAACCTGGACATCTCCGAGCGCCGCATGCCGCAGGACGGGCGCATCAAGCTCCGGTACAGCACCCGCGAGATCGACTTTCGCGTGTCGACCCTGCCGACGATCTTCGGCGAGAAGGCGGTCCTCCGGATCCTCGACAAGGACGCGCTGAAGCTCGACCTCACGCAGCTCGGCTTCGACGATTGGAGCCTGGAGAAGTTCACCGGGGCGATCCACCAACCGTACGGCATGGTCCTCATCACGGGGCCGACGGGCTCGGGCAAGACGACCACGCTCTATTCGGCCATCCACACGATCAATTCGCCCGAGCACAACATCATGACCGCCGAGGATCCCGTCGAGTACAACCTGAAGGGCGTCAACCAGGTGCAGATCAACGACGGCGTGGGCCGGACCTTCGCGGCGGCGCTGCGCTCCTTCCTGCGCCAGGACCCCGACGTCATCCTCGTCGGTGAGACCCGCGACCTCGAGACGGCGCAGATCTCGATCCGCGCCGCGCTGACCGGTCACCTCGTGTTCTCGACGCTGCACACGAACGACTGCCCGTCCACGATCGCGCGGCTCCTCGACATGGGCATCCAGCCGTTCCTGGTGGCGTCATCCCTCCTCCTCCTCCTGGCCCAGCGCCTCGGCCGCAAGATCTGCACCGCGTGCAAGGAACCGTACGAGGGCGACGAGGAGAGCCTCGTGCCCTACGGCCACGTTCCGACGGGGAAGGGCAAGGTCACCTTCTCGAAGGGCAAGGGCTGCCCGGCGTGCAACTTTACCGGCATGAAGGGCCGCGTCGCGATCTACGAGGTCATGCCGATCTCCGAGGAGCTCCGGGACGCGATCCTCCGGAACGCGCCGACCGCCGAGCTCCGCGAGGTCGCCCAGTCCCAGGGTATGAAGACGCTGCGCCAGTCGGGGCTCCTGAAGGTGCTGGACGGGACCACGACCATCGAAGAGGTGCTGCGGGTCACCCTGGCGTAGCGAGTCGCGATCCAAGACGAAGGGGGGAACGATGGCCGCGAATATGGCCGATCTGCTGCAGATCTTGGTGGACCGTGGGGCGTCGGACCTGCACATCACGAGCGGCACGTACCCGCAGCTCCGAATCAGCGGGCGCCTGACCCAGCTCACGCAATTCGAGCAGCTGGCACCCCCGGACACACAGCGGCTCGCCTACAGCATCCTGAACGAGGGACAGAAGCAGAAGTTCGAGGAGGAGAACGAGCTCGACCTCTCGTTCGGGATCCAGGGGCTCGCGCGCTTCCGCTGCAACGTGTTCCGTCAGCGGGGCGCGGTGGGCGCCGCGATCCGGATCATCCCCTTCAAGATCCGCACCTTCGACGAGCTCGGGCTCCCGACGATCGTGCAGCAGCTCGCGGACCGTCCGAAGGGGCTCGTCCTCGTCACCGGGCCGACGGGATCGGGCAAGTCCACGACGCTCGCCGCGATGATCGACAAGATCAACACCGAGCGCCACGAGCACATCATGACGATCGAGGACCCGATCGAGTTCGTCCACCCGCACAAGTCCTGTCTCGTGAACCAGCGCGAGGTCTTCTCAGACACGAACTCGTTCCAGCGGGCCCTCAAGTCCATCCTCCGGCAGGACCCGGACGTGGTCCTCGTGGGCGAGATGCGCGACCTCGAGACGATCGCGGCGGCGCTGACGATCGCGGAGACCGGCCACCTGACCTTCGGCACCCTGCACACGAACTCCTGCGCCCAGACGATGAACCGCATCATCGACGTCTTCCCGACGTCCCAGCAGGCTCAGGTACGCGCCCAGCTCGCCCTCGTGCTCGAGGGCGTGCTGTCGCAGACGCTGATCCCGAAGGTCGGCGGCGGGCGCGTCATGTCGATGGAGATCATGGTGGCCACACCCGCGATCCGGAATCTCATCCGGGAGGAGAAGATTCACCAGGTCTATTCGGCGATCGCCACCGGGCAGAAGTTCGGCATGCAGACGATGAACCAGTCGCTGGCCGACCTCATCAGGCGGAAGCTCATCACGCGCGAGGACGGGTTGAACCGATCGACGCTCTCCGAGGAGCTCTTGCAGCTCCTCAGCCACGAGCCCGGCAGCGCTCCGGCGACGGCAGCGGCCGGCGGTTCACCCTTCGCGAAGCGTTAGGAGGACACCATGCCCGTGTTTGCGTACCGTGGCCGGTCGGCGGCGGGCGCCGTCGCCGGCGAGATCGAGGCCGACGACCGGCCGGGCGCCGTCGCCGCGCTCCGTGCGAAAGGCGTGGTCGCCACGTCGGTCCAGGAGCGGCAGGCGAAGGCGGCCGCGGCCAAGAAGGTCGGCGGCTCGGTCAAGGACAAGGACCTCGCCATCTACACACGGCAGTTCTCGACGATGGTCGACGCGGGGCTGCCGATCGCGCAGTGCCTCTCGATCCTGTCCGAGCAGAGCGACTCGAAGACGCTCCGCGAGGTGACGGGGCGGATCGCGCGGGAGGTCGAGGGCGGCGCCACGCTCGCGGAGTCGTTCCGGAAGTACCCGAGGGTCTTCGACGACCTGTTCACGAACATGCTCCAGGTCGGTGAGTCGGGCGGCGTGCTCGACGTCGTGCTGCAGCGCCTGTCGGGCTACATCGAGAAGGCCGCCAAGCTCAAGAGCAAGGTCAAGGGCGCGATGGTCTACCCGGTCACGATCATCGGCGTCGCGTGCCTCGTGATCATCTTCATGATGATCTTCGTCATTCCCACGTTTGCAAAGATGTTCCAGGGGCTCGGCGCGGACCTCCCGCTGCCGACGATGATCGTCATGTGGCTCTCGGACTTCACGCAGCGGTACATCATCTTCATGGTGCTGGCGGGCGCGGGCGTCATCTATGCGATCAAGCGCTACTACGCGACCGACCAGGGCAGCAAGGTGATCGACGCGTTCCTCCTGAAGATCCCGGTCGTCGGCATGCTCATCCGCAAGGTGGCGGTGGCGCGGTTCACCCGCACGCTTGGCACGCTGATCTCCTCCGGCGTGCCGATCCTCGAGGGGCTGCTCATCACCGCCCGCTCGGCTGGTAACCGCGTCGTCGAGCGCGAGGTGATGACCGCGCGCACCGCCGTCACCTCCGGCCGCACGCTCTCGGAGCCGCTCCGCGGGAGCACCGTGTTCCCGCCCATGGTGGTGCACATGATCAGCGGGGCGTGGTCGTCGGCGGACTGGTCGTGGCGATGTACCTGCCGATCTTCAAGCTGGTCACGTTGATGAAGTAGTGAAGGCGCTCACGCACGACGGGTTGTTGCGCGGGTTCTTCTGGGCGCGCCTCGGGCTCGCCGCGCTGCTCCTGGCCCTCGGCCCGCTCCTGCCATCCGATCTCATCCCCGGCCAGCAGCCCGTCGTCCTGGCGCTCGCGCTGCTGGTGGCGGTGGCCTCGTCCGCTGCCCTGCTCCTGTTCCGCGCCCTCCGGGAGCCACGCCACATCGCGTGGCTCTTCTGCCTGCTGGACGTGGTCCTCGTCACGGCCGTCGTGGCGGCGACGGGCGGCGGCCGATCGATCTTCGCCTTCCTTTACGTGCTCTCGGTCACCGCGGCGTGCGTGCTCCTGTCGCGCGTGGGGGGACTCGCGATGGCCGCTGCCTCGAGCGTGCTGTACACCAGCGTCGTGCTGGCCCGCACCGTCCTGCCGACGAGCTTCTTCTTCGACGCGCCCGGGGAGACCAGCGGCCTCGAGCTCTTGACGATGTTCATGAACTCGGGGACGTTCCTCGTGGTCGCCATCGTCGCCGGGGGGCTCGCCGAGCGGTTCCGCGCGACACGGCGCGAGCTCGTCGACCTGCAGGCCTTCAAGGACCTCGTGTTCCAGTCGGTGGGCACCGGCCTCATCGCGCTCGACCGCAGGCACCGGGTCACCGCGTTCAACCGCGCCGCCGAGGAGATCACGGGCCGCCGCGCAGCCGATGCGATCGGCCGCCCATGGTCGGCGCTGTTCGGTGAGACGATCGCGCTCGACGCCATCGCGGCCGCCATCGACGCCAACCCTCGCCTGTCCTCCCTGCACGAGACCACCCTGCGCCGGCCGGGGGCCGCCGCCGCGCCCGTGCGGGTCACCTTCTCGGCGCTCCGCGCCGGCGACGGCGAGCGGCTCGGACTCATCGGGGCTTGCGAAGACCTCTCGGCGATCCGCCAGCTGGAGGCGCGGATGCGCCAGGCCGACCGGCTGGCGACGCTCGGCCGGATGGCCGCGAACATCGCTCATGAGATCCGCAACCCACTGGCCTCGCTCACGGGCGCGATCGAGGTGCTCGCGGGGCCCGCCACCGCCGGCGAGGCACGCGACCGGCTCTCGCAGATCGTCATGCGCGAATCCGAGCGGCTGAACCAGATCATCAAGAGCTTCCTCGAGTACGCGCGCCCGGCGCCGCTGACCCTCGAGACCGTCAACGTCGCCGACGCCCTGGAGGAAGCCCTCGTGCTCCTCGAGCATCGCGCGAGGCCCGGCAGCCTCAAGATCGTGCGGGAGTTCGCGCCCCCGGTCGTCTGGCGCGTGGATCCGCAGCAGTTCAAGCAGGTCGTCTGGAACCTCTGCCTCAACGCCGTCGACGCCATGCCCGAGGGGGGCGAGCTGCGCGTCGGGGCCGCCGAGGCGCCCGGCCACGTCCTGGAGCTCTGGGTGAGCGACACCGGCGCCGGCATCGAGGCCGACGACCTCCCCCACGTGTTCGAGCCCTTCTTCTCCACGAAGCCCGAGGGCACGGGCCTTGGGCTCTCGCTCGTGCACCGGATCGTGCAGGAGCACGGCGGTGAGATCGATCTACGCAGCACCCCCGGGGTCGGCACGACGTTCATGGTCACCCTCCCCGTCCGCGATGCCTGACGCCCGGGTCCTCGTGGTGGACGACGAGCGCAGCATGCGCGACCTCCTCGCGATCATGCTGAAGCAGGAGGGCCACGACGTCGCGGTCGTCGAGGGCGGCGCGCAGGCGATCGAGACCCTCTCGCGTGAGGTGTTCGACCTGATCATCACCGACCTCCGGATGCGGGAGGTGGACGGCCTCGCGGTGCTCCGGGCGGCGAAGGAGCACTCGCCCGAGACCGTCGTGGTGGTCATCACCGCGTTCGCGTCCACCGAGACGGCGGTGGAGGCGATGAAGCTCGGCGCGTACGACTACATCACCAAGCCGTTCAAGATGGACGAGATCAAGCTCGTCCTCGCGAACGCGCTGGAGCGCAAGCGCCTCAGGGACGAGAACCAGGCGCTCAAGCGGCAGCTCCGCAGCGAGCGGCGCCTCGACAACTTCGTCGGCGGGAGCCGCCAGATGCTCGAGATCTTCGAGACCATCCGGAAGACCGCCGACAGCCTGTCCACCGTGCTCGTCACGGGCGAGAGCGGCACCGGCAAGGAGCTCGTCGCCCGCGCCGTCCACGCGGAGAGCCCCCGCCGGAACGGGCCGTTCGTCTCGGTCAACTGCGGCGCGATCCCAGAGACCCTGATGGAGTCGGAGCTCTTCGGTCACGTCAAGGGGGCGTTCACGGGCGCGGTCGCGAGCACCGTGGGCCTCTTCTCGGCCGCCAACGGCGGCACGCTCTTCCTCGACGAGGTCACGGAGGTCCCCCCCTCGCTCCAGGTGAAGCTCCTGCGCGTGATCCAGGAGCGCGAGATCCGGCGCGTCGGGGACACGAAGGACGTCAAGGTGGACGTGCGCTTGATCGCGGCATCGAACCGCGACGTCGCGAAGGCCGTGCAGGACGGGATCCTCCGAGAGGATCTCTTCTACCGCCTCAACGTCATCCCGACCCACATCCCGCCGCTGCGCGAGCGGCGCGAGGACATCCCGCTGCTCGCCGCCCACTTCATCAAGCACCGGTCGGCGGAGCTCGGCCAGTCCGTGCGCACCGTGACCCCCGCGGCGCTCGCGATCCTCGAGAGCTACCGGTGGCCCGGCAACATCCGCGAGCTCGAGAACGTGATCGAGCGCGCGCTGGTCCTCGGGAGCGGCGAGGTGTTCGACGTGGACGCGCTCCCGCCTGACCTCCGGCGGCCCCGCGACGTCCTCGACATCGCGGTCGAGATTCCTGAGAGCGGGCTCGACCTCGAGGCGACGCTCGACCAGATCGAGCAGCGTTACATCCACCTCGCGCTGGCGCGAACCGGTGGGGTGCAGACGCGTGCGGCCGAGCTCCTCCGCGTGAGCTTCCGCCAGCTCCGCTACAAGCTCCAGAAATTCGCGGCCCGATCGACCTCCGCGTGAGGCGTGCCACATCGATGACGGATTCCGTCACCTGGAGTGACCACCACGGTCAAGAACTCATCGATTTCTGGATACCTCGACGCCGGTAATGCTTGAAGAAACAAGGGATCTGGAGCGGCGCAACCGTCTGGCATGGAAGATGCCACTGGAGAGCCTGACCGAAGACCTCATTACCCAAGTCCTAAGGAGGGCTCCATGATTCAGTGGTGGACGAAGAGACGGTGCGAAGCAGGGAATCAGCGAGGCTTCACCTTGATCGAGCTGATGATCGTCGTGGCGATCATCGGCATCCTGGCGGCCATCGCCATCCCGCTCTACGCCAACGTGCAGGCGCGGGCGCGGATCGCCAAGGCCCAGGCCGACGCCCGGGCTATCGCCTCCGCGGTGTCGATCTATTCCGCCCACATGGGCAATACCCCCACGGCGCTCACGCAGCTCACGGTGGTCGTGACCAACGGCCAGAGCCAGACGGCCGGACCGTTCCTGGCGAGCACGCCGAGCGTGCCGTCCGGCTGGACGCCGACGGGCACGTACGCGTACACGGCGAGCACGGGCGCGGGAACCTTCAATATCTCCGCGGTCGGCGACGGCGCGACCGTCTCGCTGCCGTAACGCCCGAGCAGCCGTTCCACCAGACGGGGGAGGGCCGACCCTCCCCCGTCTGGTTTGCTACGAGGTCCTCGGGATCCGAATGCCGTCTCTGCCAGAGGTGAGAAGGACGTGAGGTCGAGAATGGAAAGCGTCGTCGTGGCGGCGCCGGAGTCACGGACGGCCGGGCATCCGCTCGTGCCGACCCTGAGCCGGCTGGTGAGCCACACGCTCACCGTCTGGGGAATCCCGCTCGCGCTCTCGCTGGTCACCCTCGTCGTGTTCTCTCCCGTCCTCTGGAACGACTTCGTCGAGTGGGACGACCAGTTGAACCTGTACCAGAATCCCGCGTACCGGGGGCTCGGGATGGCCCAGTTCAGGTACTTCTTCACGACCGTGTTGCTGGGCCACTACATCCCGCTCACGTGGATGACGTTCGGCCTCGACTACGTGCTGTGGGGCATGAACCCCATGGGCTACCATCTGACGAGCCTGCTCGTGCACGCCGCGGGCGCGGCGGCCCTCTACCTTGTGGCGCTCCGCATCCTCCAGAAGGCCACGCCCCTCGCCGGCGCGCCGCTCCGTGTCGGGGCCGTCGCGGGAACCCTTTTCTTCGTGCTCCATCCCCTCCGCGCCGAGTCGGTCGCCTGGGCGACGGAGCGCCGCGACGTGCTCTCGGGGCTCTTCCTCTTTCTCACGCTTCTCGCGTATCTCAAGATGTCGGACGCGACCGGCCGCCGGCGCCGCTGGCTCTTGATCGGAGCCTCTGGCCTTTACCTCCTCGCCCTGGCCTCGAAGGCGAGCGTGATGGTGCTTCCCGCGATGCTGATCCTCCTCGACATCTATCCGCTGCGGCGATTCGACCGGCGGACCTTGCTCGAGAAGATCCCCTTCGCCGTCCTGGGCGGCGCCGGCGCGGCCGTCACCTACTACGCGCAGAACGTGAACCATTTCATCACGCCGCTGGAACGCTATCCGCTCAGCGCGCGGATCGGCATGATGTTCAACAGCCTCTGGTTCTACGCGGAGAAGACCGTCCTGCCGCTCCAGCTCTCGCCCCTCTACGAGCTTCCCGTGAGGGTCAACCCGCTCGCGCCGCGCTTCCTGCTGCCGGCTCTCGCCGTGACGCTGATCACGGTGACCGTCCTCGCCCTCCGTCGGCGCTGGCCGGCCGGGCTCACGGTGTGGGCGTGTTACGTGGTCGCCCTCGGGCCAGTCATCGGCCTCATCCACTCGGGGCACCAGCTGACCCACGACCGATACAGCTATCTGCCCGCGATCGCGCTCTCGCTGCTCCTCGGCGGCGCCGCCGGCGTCTTTGCGCGCGAGGCCGCGGCCGGCGCGTTCCGTCCGAGTCTCGTGCGGGCGCTCGCGGTGACGGGCCTCGTGGCGGGCATCGGACTCGCCGGGCTCTCGTTCCAGCAGGCCCAGGTCTGGCGCAACACCGACACACTCTGGCGATACGCGGTCGACTCCGAGCCGGACTGCTCGATCTGTCACGGGAACCTCGGTGCCTACCTCGGCAACCGTGGTCTCGCCGAGGAGGCCCTCCAACACTTCGAGCGCACGCTGGTGATCCGACCCGATAACGTGAAGGCCTACCACCACCTCGGCTACATTCACGCGATGAAGGGAGAGTACAAGGAAGCGGCCGCATCGTACGAGAAGTACCTGAAACGCCACCCGAACGACGCGGACGCGCTCACGAACATGGGCGCGACGCTGATGTCCCTCGGCCGGCCCGGCGAGGCGCTCGACGTGCTCAGGCGCGCCGAGAAGATCAACCCCAACAGTCCCTTCGTCAACACCAATCTCGGCTACGCCATCGGCGACACGGGCCACCCGGCGGAGTCCCTGCCGTACCTCAGGCGCGCGATCGGGATCAAGTGGGACATGGCGCATCCGTGGTCCGGGCTGGTCCGATTCTGCAGCGAGATGGGGCAGCACGACGCCGCCCGCACGGCGCTCGGCATCCTCCGGATGCTCGACCCGGTGATGGCCAGCCGCGCCAGCCCGTGGGCGATCGAGACCTGGTAGGGCCGTGGAGGCGCCGCTCGTCGAGGCCGCGCCGGGCGCGGCGTCCGCCGCCGTCCTCCTGTTCGGGCTCGTGATCGGCAGCTTCCTGAACGTCGTGATCGCGCGCCTACCGGAGCGGCGCAGCCTCTGGCGGCCGGCCTCGGCGTGCCCGGCCTGTGGCGCAGCGATCGCCTGGTACGACAACGTTCCCGTGCTCTCGTTCCTGGCGCTGCGCGGGCGGTGTCGGGCCTGCGCGGTCGCGATCTCGTGGCGCTATCCGGCCGTCGAGTTGCTCACCGGCATCGCCTTCCTCGGTGCCTGGCTCGCGTTCGGCCCCACCGGGCGCTTCGTCGTCGCCTCGGCGCTGCTCGCCACGCTCATCGCGATCGCCGCGATCGACCTCGAGCACCAGATCATCCCCGACGCGATCACGCTGCCCGGAATCGTGGCGGGGGTGCTCATCGGCGTGGGCACCGGGGTGTGGCTCGACGCCGTGATCGGCGCGGCCGTCGGCGGCGGAGTCTTCTTCGCGATCATCCTGGTCCAGCCCCGGGGGATGGGCGGAGGCGACATGAAACTTGGCGCAATGCTTGGCGCGTTTCTTGGTTGGAAGGTCCTGCTATTCAGCCTGTTCGTCGCGGTCACCCTGGGCGGCGTGCTGGCGATCACCCTGCTCGCGACCGGTCTCCGCGGTCGCAAGGACCCGATCCCCTTTGGTCCCTTCCTTGCACTTGGTGGTGCCACCGGCCTGCTCTGGGGCGAGAGGGTGGTGGCGTGGTACCTGCGGGGATTCGGCGGCTAGACGCGCGGGGCTTCGGGCTCCTCGAGCTCGTCGTCGCGCTCTCTGTGCTCACGGTCCTCTGCTGGCTCGCGGTGCCGTCGCTGATTGGCTACTGGCGCGAGGCGACGCTGCGGGCCGCGGCCACGGAGCTCGCCTCCGCCCTCGGTCACGGACGGCTGCTCGCGATCGCCCTCAACGCCCCGGTCTGTGTCTCCGTCGCCCGCGGCGTCGTGCGCTTCGGTCGCGCGAGCGGCGCCGCGTGCAGCGGCGTCCCCCTCGCCGCGCCCGGTGCGCAGGCGATCCGGCTCGCGGGCGGCGCGCTCGTGAGCGATGCGGGGCCAGAAGTGGTGTGGAGCCACCTCGGCGCGGCGACGCCCGCCGGAAGCTACGCGGTCACGGACCCGGCCAGCGGCCGCACGCGGCGCGTGGTCGTCGCGGCCTCGGGCCGCGTGAGCGTGCGATGACCGACGCGCGCCTGGCTCAAGCCACCCACGGTGCACGCCGGCCTCGCGGACCCCGCGACTTGATCATAGGCTCGCCTCGGACGGCGGGGCCCCAGCCCCGCGTTGTCCAAAGGTCCGCAAAGCCATGACCGACGCGCGTGGCGTCTCGCTCGCCGAGGTTCTGGTCGCGACGTGTGTGCTGTCGGTCGGGCTCGTGGCCATCGTCACGGGCCTCCAGTACGCCACGGTCAGCGTCGACCGGGGCCGCGCCGAGACGGCCGCCGTGCTCCTCGGCGAGGCACGCCTCGAGCGCCTCCGGAGCGTCGGGCTAGCGGACTGGAACGATCCGCAGCTCGCTCCGGGGACCACGCGCGAGGACTACAGAACGATCGCCGACGCCGAAGGATTCCGGCGGGAGACGGCGGTGGCCGACCGGGGAGGCCCTGGCTGCGCCGAGGCGGCCCCGACGACCGTGACCTGCAAGACGGTGCGCGTGGCGGTGTCCTACCGTGAGGCGTCGGGCGGCGAGCGCCGCGTCGAGCTCGCGACCGTGCTCGCGCCGCGGCCGTGATCCTGCACCGGGACCAGCGCGGCATCGCCCTGATCCTGTCGCTGATCGTCCTCATGACGCTGAGCGGCCTCGCCCTCGCCCTCCTCTCCGTGAGCGCGCTCGAGCCTGCCATCGCGCGGAACCTCGCCGACGGCGCGCGCGCCCGCTGGCTCGCCGAGGCGGGGCTCGAGATCGGCTACGCCGCGCTCGTCGCGGCCAGCGACGCGGAGGATTCATGGAGCGCGCTCCTCGAGGGCGCCAGCGCCCGCGATCCGTGGGTCGTGCTGCCGGGCCTCCCCGCCGCGGCGCTCCCGGGGCTCGAGCACCCGGCGGGGACCTACACGGTCGTGATCCGCAACGACGCCGAGGCGGCCGATGCCGCGCTGACCGGCCAGCCGCCCGACGCGGATGCCGCGCGTGACGCCAACGGGGTCGTCGTCCTGCGATCCACGGGCTCGTCCAGTGCCGTCGTGCGGACAGTCGAGGTTGTCGTCAGGCGGCGCCGCTTGCCGGGCCGGCCGTCGGCGGGCGTTCGGGTCCTCCACGCAATGTCGAACTGGCGCGAGCGCTGAGGCGCGTTGCGCTACACTGGTCATTCGTCCGTAGTGGACCGGCGGGCTCAATCCACCCCTGGGGGCGAGGTAGGGTCTCGGCGCCAAATATAGTGCGTGGGAAAATATTGGCCCCCCGACGCGCGGCGCCTATACTACTTAACTACGAGGGAGAAAGGCGTTTAAACATGGCGTTTTTCCGCAAGGCTTCGGATGTCTTTGGGCTCGACATCGGATCGAGTGCCGTTAAGGCGCTCAAGCTCAAGGAAACGGGTGGCACGTACCGGATCGAGGCGCTCGGAATCGCGCCGCTGCCGCCCGACGCCATCGCCGACGGTTCCATCAAAGATTCAGGAACGGTGGCGGACGCCATTCGGAGCGCAGTCGCGAAGGCCGGCGTCAGCGGGAAGGAGACCGTGATCGCCATCTGCGGTCGCGAGCTCATCATCAAGAAGATCCAGATCCCCGAGGTGCCTCCCAGAGACGTGCACGACGTGGTTCAGCTCGAGGCCGAGCACCACATTCCGTTCGCCATCGACGAGGTCTTCCTCGACTATCACGGCGTCGGCAAGCACGACAGCCTGCTCGACCTCATCCTCGTCGCGGTGAAGAAGTCGAAGGTCCTCGAGTACGCGGCGGTGGTGGAGCAGGCGGGGCTCCGGCCGTCGATCGTGGACGTGGACAGCTTCGCGCTCGGCAATCAGTTCGAGCTCAACTACCCCGATGACCGGCACGAGGCCGTCGCTCTCATCGACATCGGCGCGTCGTTCATGAAGACCAACGTCGTGCGCGGCGGCTCGACGATCTTCGCGCGCGACATTCCGTTCGGCGGCAACAACTACACCCAGGCTATCGCGCAGCAGCTGAAGGTCCCTTTCGAGCAGGCGGAGGCGGCCAAGCTCGGCCGCGACGTCGGCGTCCGCTGGGAGGCGGTCGTCCCCGCGCT